>BNJU01003102.1_pt1 | contig 108519 bp, 102 predicted proteins | sample 8539281 | NCBI WGS metagenome assembly BNJU01 (sample SAMD00202456, study PRJDB9452) | human saliva metagenome | isolation source: human saliva | place: Japan
TCGCAGTTCCCGATGCGGGCCGACTGGCTCCTGGTGCTGGAGTACGGCGGAGCGCCGGTGTGACGCGAGGACGCACCATAGGGACTGAGGACTGATCCTAGGGATGCAGCCCGTGAGCCTGATGGTGCGTCCTCGACGGGCGGTTCTGTGTCAGCGGCGGGCGAGGCGGGTCAGGACGATGCCGGCGGTCACCACGCCTCCGGCGACGGCGGCCGCCTTGGCGAGTTTGGAGGACGCCTCGGAGTCGCCCTGCTTGGCGCGCTCCCAGGTCTCCTCCGCCTGCTCGGCCCAGCGTCGGGCCCCCTCGCGCAGTCTGCCGGCGCCCGGCCTCCGCCTGCTCTCGCAAACGGTCGGCCCCGGCCACGGCCTGCTCACGCAGGTGCTCGGCCTTGGCGCTCGCCTGCTCGCGCAGATGCTCCCCGGCCTCCCTCGCCTGCGTGCGCGGGTCGACCCGCGAGGCGAACTCGTCAACGCTCGCCGCCAGGGCCTCGCGCTGGGCGCGCAACCGCTCCTCGATCTGCTCGGGGCTCAGCGACCCGGACCCGGCGGCCCCGGCACCCTCAGTGCCGGAGGCGCCGGCCTGCTGCCCGCTGGTCATGCCCGAGCCGCTCGCGCGCGGAAGGCCTTGACCGCGGCGACGGTCGCCGTCACGCTCAGGCCCGCCAGGGCGAGACCCGCAACCGTGACGATCCCCAGGGAGGCGGGGTCGCCGTCGCGGGCGTCGTCGAACAAGCGGGAGACACGCTGGCCGAGGGTCCGCGTGCTGGGATCGTAGGTATCGACCCCACCCTCGGGGTCGGTGCCGCCGCCGGCCAGGGAGACCAGGCGGTTCTTGACCCTGCCCTGGCCGTGTCCTGGGCCTTGCTGACGGCCCTGGCTGCGCAGCTCCTGGACCTTCTCACGGGCCTTGAGCTTTGGCGACCTTGGCCAGGTTGTTCGGCGCCAGGCGTGCGGCGAGCTCGTCGACGTCGGCGGCCAGCGCCAGGCGCCGGGCCGCCAGGTCGGACAGGACGTCGTCAGCCGACGGCGCCGCCTGCGCGCGGCGGGGACGGGCGTGGGTGCGGCGTTGGCGCTCACTGGGCGTTCCCCCTCTGCAGGCCGGAGGTCACGGCCCCCTTGACGGCGTTGACGGACTCCTTCAGCCCCTCCTGCGGCGTCGGCGTGTCGGCCTTGGCGGCCTTGAGGCGCTTGATGCCGATGAGGGCCATCGTCACGGCGATGAGGGTGAGGATCAGCGCGACCACGAGGAAGGCGGCCCACAGCGGCATGACGTGGGACAGCCCGGTCGTCAGGGCCCCCAGCAGCAGCCCGAAGATGAACAGGGCCAGCACCCCGGCGGCGGCGAGCAGCCCGGCCCCCAGCCCCATCTCCTTGGCCATGCGCTGGCCCTTGGCCTTGGCCAGGTCGATCTCGCCGCGCACCAGCGCGGAGATGTTCTCCGAGATGCGGGCGATGAGCTCCCCGAGCGTGGGCTGCGCGCTGCCGGCAGCCCTGCGAGGAGGCGTGGTGGAGGCCGACGACGTCGCCTGCGACGGCGGGGAGGTGGCTGGTTGTTGGGCATGAACGAACCTTCTTGTGTGAGGCACGGCGTTGGACGCAGTCAGCTGACTGCGAGGCGGCGGGATCGCGACAGTGGGACGACTCGCCGCCCTAAGAATCTCACAGCCTGCGCCCTCGTGGAACAACGCAGGCCCGAGCGGGTTTGTAGGTTTGGGCGATAAGGGCCGGCTTTCGCCACCGGCGATCTGCGAAGGGCCGCCATCGTCGCCCTGATCGGCAGGGTGGCCGAACCGTACCGGCGGCCCTAACCGTGCCCGACGGCGCGGACCGGCCCGGTGCCCGACGTCGGCACGGCCGACCCACCGGCCGCCCCACCGCACCTCCGCCCGGCTACTCCTGGTTCCAGGCCTGCCAGAGGCTCGCGTACTCCCCGCCGAGGGCCACGAGCTCGTCGTGGGTGCCGAGCTCCACGATCCGCCCGTCCATGACGACGGCGACCCGGTCGGCGTCGGCGGCCGTGTAGAGGCGGTGGGCCACCTCGATGACGGTGCGCCCGGCCAGCGCCGTGGACAGGGTCCGCTCCAGGGTGCGGGCGGCGCGCGGGTCCAGCAGTGAGGTGGCCTCATCCAGGATGAGCGTGTGCGGGTCCAGCAGCACCAGCCGGGCCAGCGCCACCTCCTGGGCCTGGGCGGGGCTCAGCTCGAGGTGCCCCGAGCCGACCATCGTGTCCATCCCCTCGGGCAGCCCGTCCACCCAGGCATCGGCCCCGATGGCCTCGATCGCCTCGCGGATCGTGTCATCGGAGGCGCCCGGCCGCCCCAGGCGCACGTTGTCCGCCACGGTGCCGACGAACACGTGGTGCTCCTGGGTCACCAGGGCCACGTGGCGGCGCAGCTCGTCCTCGGTCAGGTCCGTCAGCGACACCCCTCCCACGGTGACGCTCCCGGAGGTGGGCGGGTTGATGCCCGCCAGCATCCGCCCCAGCGTGGACTTGCCCGACCCCGAGGGCCCGACGACGGCCAGCCGCTCCCCGGGCACGAGCTCCAGGTCGATCCCGTGGAGCACCTCGACGCCCTCCCGGTAGGAGAAGCGCACGTCGTCGAGCACGATCCGCGTGCCCTCGGGCTCCTGGCCGGTGGGGGTGCGGTCGTCGGGGACCTCCTCCACCCCCAGGATGCGGGACAGGGAGGCCTGGGCGATCTGGACCTGGTCGACCCAGAACATGAGCTGGCCCACCGGCTTGCGCAGCTCCATGGAGTACAGGGCGACCGTGGTGATCGCCTCCAGGGTCGCGTAGCCGCGGCCGGCCAGGAACCCTCCCCACAGGAGAACGGCGACGACGGGCGCCCGCCAGGCGACGTCGAGCACCATGAACAGGCGCACCCGCAGCGCCGCCGTGTAGCGCTCCAGGGACCAGGCCTCCTTGATGGAGGTCATGATGGCCCGCTCGCGGCGCGCCCCGATGCCCAGGGCGTCCACGGTCTCGGCGTGCTCGACCGTCTCGGAGACCGCCCCGTTGAGGCGGGCCTGGGCGGCCGACTCGGCCCGGTAGGCGGGGATGGAGATCGGCAGGTACCAGCGCATCATCGACCACACGGGCGGGGCGATGACGAGCAGCCCGAGCGCCAGGAGGGGGTCGGCGACGGCGGCGGCCAGGAGGGTGAAGACGATCGTCACCACGCACACGAGGATCTGGGGGATCCCCATCCCGCACCAGGAACTCGATGCGGGGAGACGTCGGTGGTGGTGCGCCCCACGAGGTCGCCGGTGCCGGCGGACTCCACGGCGCTCAGCGGCAGGTGCACCACCCGGTTCATCATGCGCTCGCGCAGCTCGGCGAAGACCGACTCGCCCAGGGTGCGGGCGTGCTTCTGGGCGAAGCGGTTGATGAGCGCCCCCACGAGCGTGACCGCGATGATGGTCAGCACGATCCGGTCCACGTAGCCGGCGTCGGCCCGCCCGGCCGAGACCCGCCCTGACCAGCCGCCCCAGCAGCTGCGGGGCCACGAGCGTGGACAGGACCGCGGTGATCTGGAGGGCCAGGACGACGGCGAAGCGCCCCCGGTAGGAGGCCATGATGCGGAAGGTCTTGCGCAGGGCGACGGGCCCGGGCGCGACGGGAAGTGCCATCAGCAGCTCGCCTCCTCATCCTCACCCATGGCCCGGGAGACGACGGCGCGGTAGTCGGCCGCCTGCGCGTGGCCGTCGCGGGCCATCGCCATGAGCTCGCGGTGCGTGGAGCGCAGCAGCTCGGCCCCGCTGGAGTCCAGGAGGACGACCTCGTCGCAGGCCTCCAGGACCAGCGGCGAGGCGGTGACGACGACGGTCGTGCGCCCGGCGCGGGCCCGGTGCACCTGGGCGGCCACGCGGGCCTCGGTGTGGGAGTCCAGGGCGGAGGTCGGTTCGATGAGCACGAGCGTGGGTGCCTCGGTCAGCAGCGCCCGGGCCAGGGCCACGCGCTGACGCTGCCCGCCGGACAGGGACCGGCCCTTCTCGGTAATCATCCCGGCCAGGCCCTCGCTCAGGGAGGTCAGGACATCACCGGCGTCGGCGATCCCGATGGCCTCGATGAGCCGGTCGTCGCCGGGGGCCTCGCGCTCCTGGGGGCGGACCTGCTGGTCGACGTCGGCCCCGGTGGTGCGCTCGGTCTCGGCGCGCAGGAGGTCCTCCAGGCCCGCCGGCTGCGGGTCGGGGCCGCTGCGCACGTCGAGGGCCTCACGCAGGGTCCCGGTGAAGAGCTGGGCGGTGGCGCCGGAGACGACGACGCTGGCGCGCACCTGCTCCAGGGGCATGGTGGTCAGTGGCCGGCCCGCCAGGGTCACGGTGGGGCCGGCGTCGGTGAAGCGCCCCAGGCGCGTGGCCAGGTCGGCGGAGACCTGCGGGTCGGGGCACACGAGGGCCGTCATGCGGCCCTCCTTGAGGCGCAGGCCGCTGCCGGTGTCCACCAGGTCGCCGCTGACGGGGATGGGCGGCGGCCGGGTCAGGTTGAGGCGCTCCACGAGGCTGCCGGCGGCCGGCGCCACCTCCAGCAGGCGGCTCAGGCGTCGGGCGCCGACGACAGCCCGGGTGTAGTCCTGCACGGAGCTGGTGAACACCCACAGCGGCCAGGACAGGTAGGCGGTGTAGCCGTAGAAGGTGATGAGCCCGCCGGGGGTGAGGCTGCCGGCCACGGCCATGCGCGCCGCCACCCACACGACGATCGCGGCGAAGAGCCCGGGCAGCAGCACCTGGAGGGTCATGAGAGTGGCCTGGGAGGAGGCCACCTCGACGCCGCGGCGCCGCAGCTCCTGGGAGGCGGCCCGGTAGCGGCGGGCGAAGACCTCCTCCCCGCCGATGCCTCGCAGGATCCGCAGGCCCGCCACCGTGTCCGTGGTGATCGTGGTGACCGCGGACTGGGCCTCGCGCTGGACGGCCTGCCGCTTCTGCAGGGGGCGGATGACCAGGGTGACGATGGCCGCCACCAGCGGCATGCCCAGGATGACGATGAGGCCCAGGCTCACCGAGGTGCGCAGCATGAGGACGGCCACGACGAGGAAGCTGGCCGCCGCCCCCAGCAGGGCCGGCAGGTGCTCGATGAGCTTGCCCAGGTAGTCGGCGTCGGAGGCGATGATGGTGGCGACCTCACCGGTGGAGACCTGCCGGGACAGGTCCTTGCCGGTGGCGGAGATCTGCCGGCCCACGAGCCGGTCGACGTCGAAGGCGGTGCGCATCCAGGCCGTCACCCCGAAGTAGGACAGCATCGTGTCCCCGATGGCGTAGACGACGAACAGCACCAGCAGCAGCGCGCCGATGCCCCAGACGCGGCCGTTGAGACCGTTCTCGATGCCGGCGTCCAGGGCCTGCCCCAGGAAGGCCGGCACGATCGCCTGGATGATGTTGGAGGTGCAGGCCGCCAGGGTCGCCAGGGTGACCGGGACGGCGGCGCGGCGCAGCAGCCAGCGCAGAAGCGCCCCGGCCCCCAGGGACGGGGGATGGGGCAGCGGGGCGTCGGGGGTCATGGACTGTGCGGTCAGGGCGGACAGCGCGGTCGGGACGGTCGGGAACGACCGGGAGGACGATTCGGGCATGATCGCATGAGGCTATCGGAGGGGAAGCCGGCGCGGCAGAGGCAGAGGCGGTGACAAGGAAGATACCGGGCGCGGGAATACGCGCCGGGGACGGCTCGGGCGGCTGCCGGACGGGCCGCGCAGACGTGCCGGCGCCCCGGCCCGCCCCTCTCGGGGGTCGGCCGGGGCGCCGGGCTTGCTCGGCTTACTCGGCGAACGCCGCTTACTCGGTGGCGATGGCGTCCAGGACGGGAATCCGGGAGGCGCGCAGCGCTGGCCACAGGGCCGCGATGACGCCGACCACCACGGAGAGCACGAGCATGCCCACCATCTGGCCCCAGGGGATGCTGAGGCTCGTCAGCCCCTGATCCTCCAGGACCTCCTTGAGAGCGGCGGCCAGGACCACCCCGGTCGCCCCGCCCAGCACGGTGCCGTACAGGGAAGTGAGGACCGACTCGGTAATGATCTCCCCGGACAGCTGGGCCTTGCCCAGGCCGACGGCGCGCATGAGCCCGATCTCCCGGGTGCGCTCCGAGACCGAGAGCACCAGGGTGTTGACGATGCCCAGGATGGCGATGGCGATGCTCAGCCCCAGCAGGCCGTAGAGGACGGCGAGCATCCGGTTGATCTGCTGGCCGACCTGGTCGGAGATCTCGCCGGCGTCGCGCACCGCGTACTGGTAGGTGTCAGCCACGATGTCACGGGCCTTGCCCCGCACCGTGTCGAGGTCGGTGCCCTCCTTGAGGGTCAGGAGCATGCCCTGCGGCGAGTCCAGGACGTGGGCCGGGTCCGTGCTGGTGCCCGGGGAGTTCCAGGAGCCCACCGCGGCCGCCAGCTCGGGGGCGATGTAGTAGTTCCCGCCGGTTCCCTTCGGGTCGACGACGGCGCTGACCGTGGCCTCAACCGACCCGGTGGGGCCGGTGACGGAGACCTTGTCCCCGAGCTTGAGGCCCTCGTCCTTCTTCGCGGCCACGTGGGTGGCGTCCAGATCCTTCATCGACCCGGCGCTCGCGGAGACGTCGTAGGCCTTGGGGTAGGTGGCGGGATCGACGACGATGACGGTGGCGGTGGCGTTCTGGCTGCCGTCGGGCTTGGTGACGGAGTCGGCGTAGATGGAGTAGGAGGAGGTCTCCCTGACCCCGTCGATGGCGGCGATCTCCTTGGCCTTGTCGGCCGAGAGCCGGGTGCCCAGGCTGCCGATGGTGGCCGGCTGGACCACGAGGTCGGCCTTGAGGGACTTGTCGATCTCGTCGGAGGTCGAGGACTGGAAGGAGGCGGCCAGCGTGGCGCCGGCGCACACCAGGGCCATACCCACCATGAGGGCGCCGGAGGTGTTGGCCGTGCGGCGCGGGTTGTGGACGATGTTGCGCACCGCCAGGCGCCCGGCGGGCCGCAGCAGTCGGAAGGGCAGTCCCAGCACCGCCACCACTGGGCGGGCCAGGGTCGGGGAGACGATGAGCAGTCCCAGGACGGTGCCGCCCGCGCCCAGCCCCATGATGAGGCCGCGCTGCGTCAGGTCCGCGTTCACCCACGCGGCGGCGATCGCGGCCGCGCCGGCCGCCAGCAGCAGCCCGCCCAGGATCGTGCGCAGCACCAGGGACTTCTCCCGGGAGCCCGACACGCCGCGCATGGCCTCGACCGGGTGGGTCAGGGCCGCCTCCCGAGCCGGCAGCAGAGCGCCGACGACGGTGACGGCCAGTCCCACCGCCAGCGAGATCGCGATGATCGTCCCGCTCAGGCCCGTGCCCTCCAGCAGCGGCATGCCGGCGGCGTCGAGCAGCGCGGACAGCCCGGCCAGCAGCCCCGCGCCCGCGGCCACGCCCAGGGCGGAGCCGACGACGCCGATGACGACCGCCTGCAGGAACACCACGCCGAACACCGAGCCCGGCGAGGCCCCGACCGCCCGCAGGAGGGCGAACTCCTTGACCCGCTGACGCACGCTCATCGCGAAGGAGTTCATGATGATGAAGGAGCCCACGAACATCGCGACGACGACGAAGACCAGCAGGAAGACCTGAACGAAGCCCAGCTGCTTCTCAATGGTCTGGTTCTGCTCCTTGATGACCTCGGCGCGGGGCTGGACCCGGGCGCCGTCGGGAATGACCTTGGTGATCTCGGACTTGACGGTGTTCACCGAGGAGCCCTGGGCGACGTCGACGGCGATGGTCGTCACCTTCCCGTCCGGGGCGGCGATGGGCATGAGCCAGTTCGGATCCACGCCCACGACCGTCGCGCTGGCCATGGAGGACTCGTAGTGGAACTCGCCGACCACGGTGACCTCGGTGGGCGAGCCCTGCACCACGATGTGCGTCTTGTCCCCGACCTTGAGGCCGGAGTTCTTCAGGGCGCCCGGACTCCAGGGTGATCTCACCGGCCCCTTGAGGCTTGTGACCCTGGACCCAGGTCAGGCCCTTCTCGTTGTCATACAGCGGTATGAAGAGCGTGGGGGCGCCGGTGGTGGTCACCGGGGCGTCGTTGGCACCCACGAGGACCCCGAGCATCTGGACGCCGGGATTGGCGGCCTCGACGCCGTCGATCTGCTTGATCTGCTCGGTCAGGGAGCTGTCGATGGGCTGGGTGGGTACGGACTTCGATGAGCTGTCGTCGCCGTCGGCAGCGATCTTGGGGCCCTGGACGTACAGGTCCGAGGTGGCGGTGGAGGAGACCAGCTTGGAGAAGGTCTCCGACAGGGAGGCACGCAGGGCGAGCGTGCCCGACAGGAACGCCACCCCGAGCATGACGGCGAAGGTGGTTAGGAAGAACTGTTTGGCGTGGGCGCGCACGGAGCGCCAGGCGACTCGTCTCATGGCTCAGGCCCCCTCGACGGCCGAGCCGGTGAACGGGGCGGCGGCTGCGGGGGCGGGCTCGGTCTCGCTCAGCTCACGCAGGGCGTCCAGGACCCGGTCGCGGTCGGGCTCGTCCAGCTGGGCGACGACGTGTCCGTCGCGCAGGAAGATGACGGTGTCGGCCCAGGCGGCCGCCTCCGGCTCGTGGGTCACCATGACCACCGACTGCCCCAGGTCGTCGACGCTGCGGCGCAGGATGTCCAGGACCTGGTCGGTGGAGACGGAGTCCAGGTTCCCGGTGGGCTCATCGGCGAAGACGACCGCCGGCTCACCCACGAGCGCCCGGGCGCAGGCCACGCGCTGGACCTGGCCGCCGGAGAGCTCGGCGGGCCGGTGGGACAGGCGCTCCCTGAGGCCGACGGCGTCGATCACCTGGTCGAAGCGCTGCGGGTTGACCTTCTTGCGGGCGATATCCAGGGGCAGGGTGATGTTCTCCGCCGCCGTGAGAGTGGGGACCAGGTTGAAGGACTGGAAGATGAAGCCGATGCGCTCGCGGCGCAGGCGGGTGAGGCGGCGCTGACTCATGGAGGAGACCATGTCGCCGTCGAGCATGATCTCCCCGGAGGTGATCGAGTCCAGGCCGGCCAGGCAGTGCATGAGCGTGGACTTGCCGGAGCCGGATGGCCCCATGATGGCGGTGAAGCGGGCGCGGGCGATGTCGACGTTGACGGAGTCGAGCGCTGTGACAGCGCCCGATCCGCGGCCGTAGACCTTGGTGAGGTTGCGTGCGGAGACCACGGGGTCATCCACCGGATGGTGAGGTGTGAGGACGGAGGACGCGGCGACGGGGGTGGAACTACTCATAGCTTCAGTCTGGCAGTGGTATGGGATGGGTGAATCCTCCTGGCGGATGACCGTCCCCTGAGTGTGTGGTCGGGCGACCCTGGCTCGGGGTCGGGGAGGTCCCTGAGACGAGGGGCGGACGGGGCGCATAGAAGAAGCGGGCGTTGGCGAGGTGGAGTCCGTTTTCTAACTTTTCCGACGATTCGTGATTACCATCGGGGATGATCGGAGCCTGGTGAAGGACCCGGGATGGGTTGGCTGCGCGCCCGATCAGTCGAGGTCACCCATACGTTCTCCCGGAAAGGCTCTGCATGGATCCGGTTCAGCTCATGATGGCGGCGCATCAGGCCGATGCGACGGTTGCCGCTCAGACTCCGGATCAGGCCCTGCAGGCCGCCATTGCACAGAGCCGGCCCGACCTGTGGGCGCCGCTGTCGACTAACCCGGCCGCCTATCCCGACCTGCTCGGCTGGCTGGCCAGTACCGGGAACGTCGAGGTCCTCGCCAATCTCCGTGCGCGCGGCTACCTGACCGACGACGCGGTCGCCAGTGCTGCTGGTGGCGTAGGTGACGCGGGGGCTGCGGCTGCGGCTGATAGTGCGGCCGGCGAGCCCACTGTGGACCCCGCTTTCAGTCAGGGGGGACCCGGCGCAGACGGTGCCGACCGAGTCGGCGGAGTCGGCCGGAGACGGCGGCACGCCGGTGGACGAGGACGAGGCGGCTGATGAGCCCGGGCCGGTTGACGGCGATGAGGTCGAAGGTGTCGCTGGCACCGACTCTGGCGAGGCTGGTGACGACCAGAAGACGGACGAGCCTGCCGAGGACTCCGAGGGCGCTGAGGATGCCGAGGCTGAGAGCCAGGCTTCGGAGGACCCGCACGTCAAGGATGCCGCCGTTGACGAGTCTGCCGATGAGCGCAGCGCGGAGCCTGCTGATGAGGCCGAGGAACCGGGAACTGACGAACCTGCCGAGGACTCCGGCGCGGCTGAGGCTGCCGCCGAGCCCGATGCAGAGCCGGAGGTCGCCGACGAGGTGGCCGCGGATGCCGACGAGGTTCGGGAGTCGGGGACCGATCAGCCTGAGGACGAGGCCTCAGGAGAGCAGGCAGTTGACGAAACCGCCGTCGACGAGTCTGCCGATGAGCGCGACGCGGCTACGGCTGCCACTGAGACTCGATGCGGAGGACGCCGCTGTCGATGCCGGCTCTGGCGAAGCCGGTGTTGAGCCCGAGACAGAGGAACCTGCCGAGGACTCCGACGCGGCTGAGACCGCCGTCGATTCCGATACGGAGACCGCAACCGACGAGGCTGCGGACTCCGACAGCAACGCCCCTACCGTCCTCGCCCCCGTATCGCAGTGGCAGGAGGTCGACTCGGCCGACACGACTGACGTCACGGCTTCAGTCCAGTCCGCGGCCGTGACCTCCGGCTGGACAGCGGGCTCGGCTGCTCCCGCCGCGGGCTCGGCCGAGTCGGTGGCCTTCCCCGTGCCCCCCGCCGCCGTCGGCCGAGGACATCGCCGCCTGGGCCGAGACCCCCAGCGGGGCGCCGTCGGGCTTCTCCGCCGCTCAGCCGGCCGTGGAGCTGGACATGTTCGGGCCCCAGATGATGGCCCAGATGCCGCCTCCCCAGCAGCAGAGGCAGCCGTCGAGATCCAGCAGCGGACGCCTGATCGCGATCATCGTGGTCCTCCTGCTCGTCATCGTCGGCGGAGGCGGCCTGTGGGCCGGCACCTACTTCGCCAACAAGGGCAAGAGCGACTCCTCTCAGGACAAGGCCGATGGCAACGGGGGACGAGGGCGGCGAGCAGAACGGCCAGGCCGACGCCGCGGCCACGTCGACCGCGGCGGCCCTGCCCTCGGGCGCGGTCAAGGCCTGCTCCAGCATGCCGACCTTCACGATCACCTCGGTGGAGGACGGCCAGGGCGAGCTCAAGGTCCAGGGCAACATGGCGACCTCCTGCGCCGAGGGCGACTTCCTGGCCGGGGCGTCCAACCAGGTCCTCGTCTACAGCTCCACCAGCCCCACCGGCGGTGAAGACGTCGACCACCTCGTGGCCTCTGGGAACCTTCGACCTCTCCGGCGACCCGCTCATCATCCCCAACGGCGGACGGGCGGTGACGCTGCGCTTCGGCGAGCAGCACTACTTCCGCACCGCCAAGGATCTCGACCTCAAGGGTCTGTCGGTCAGGCCCTCCTTCGACCGCGGCTCCCCGTCCAGCGCCACCGCGAAGAGCTCGACGAACTCTCCGATGACCATCGCCTCCTCAACGAGCTCCAACGCCAACCAGGAGGCGCAGGACGAGCAGGCGGCCGGAGAGGCCATTCAGTGGCAGGTCAAGCACGACTACCCTCTCGTCAAGGAGAGGCTCGCAGCCAGTGGACCCCGCAGCTGTCCTCCAAGCAGGTCGGCCTGGTGGCCGACGGGCAGACCTGGACCAACCGCTCGATCCTCGCCGAGTACCTCCGGATACGGCAGGACAACCCCGAAATGCCGTCATCATCGACACCAGTCAGTGGCCGGTCTACGACGTCAACGGCTGGTGGGTGACCCTGCAGGGTGAGCGCTTCGGTGAAGCCGACCAGGCCAACGCCTGGTGCGACGCCCAGGGCTACGACTCCGACCACTGCCTGGCCAAGCGCATCGAGTCCAGCGGCTCGTCTCAGGGCACCACCAAGACCCGCTGAGACCTGAGCCGGTCCGCATGAGAACGTGATCGGCCCTCCTGAGCCACTGGCTCAGGAGGGCCGATGCCTGCTCGGCGCCTCTCAGGATTGGAGGTTCTTCTTCAGGGTTCAGCACCCGCGTGGCCGACTCGTCCACCCGCGCCGCGAAGGCCGGATCGGACTGGGCGGTGGCGATGAGGGCCTTGACCATGTCCGCGACCACCGTCGGGTCCGCCGAGGCCAGCACGAGGTCGCAGCCGGCCCGGATCGCCCGCACCGCCCGATCGCCCGCACCCACCTCCTGCACCTGGACGGCGGCCGAGACGTCGTCGGTGATGACCACCCCGGAGAAGCCCATCTCCCTGCGCAGCATGTCGGTGACGATCTTCGAGGAGAAGACCGCAGGCGCCGAGGAGTCGATGAGCGAGTACGTCGCCGAGGAGACCATGATGGCCTGCGCACCGGCGGCGATGGCATTGGCGAAGACGCCGACGGCGGCGTCGGGCAGGCGGTTCGTGGCGGAGTCGACGACGCCCGCGGAGGTGTCCGTGTTGTCCTTCACCCGCCCCAGTCCAGGGAAGTGCTTGTAGGTGGGGATGACCTTCGAGGCCCGCATCCCCTCGGCGAAGGCGCCGGCCTGGGAGGAGACCGTGGCGGCGTCGTGACCGTACTCGCGCCCCCAGCGGCCGATGGGCTCGTTGGAGGTCGGCCGGGAGATGTCGACCAGGTCGACCACCGGGGCCAGGTTCATGTTGACCCCGGCGTCGGCCAGCTCCCTGCCCCAGGTGCGTGCCGAGGCCACCAGCTGGTCGCGCGGCTGGGCCGACTGGTCCAGCGCTGAGGGGATGTCGGAGAAGCCCGAGCCGGACAGGACCTGGACCTCGCCGCCCTCCTGGTCGGTGGCCACGAGCATCGGGGTGGCGTGGGTCGTGGCCGGGCCGACCTTGGAGGTGAAGGAGGAGATGACCTTCTGGGTCGCCTGGCTGCCCGCCGTGGTGCGCCCGGCGATGAAGATGTTGCCGACGTGGTGGGTCTCGACGGCCTGGGCGGAGGCCTGCGTGGGGGCCTGGGCGTCCACCCCGACCATCATGAGCCTGGCCGACCTTCTCCTCCAGGCTCCAGCCCTGCCAGCGCCCCGGTGGTGGCCGTCGCGGTGGCCGACGGCGTCCCGCCTCGCAGCCGCGGTGGGCGAGGGGGTGGCGCTCGATGCAGCCGGCTTCGGAGTCGTCGGCCGCGCGCTGGGGGAGGAGGAACTGGCCGATGAGGATCCGGGGATGAGGGAGCATCCCGCCAGGGATCCGGCGCCCAGGAAGGCCGCCAGGAGCACTGGCCGCCGACTCACGTGATGCGGCGAGGACTGGCCGGTGGCGCCGGGGGCGAGGGGCTCGCCGGCGTCGGAAGTGTCAGGCCGATAACGGTCGTTCATGCCGGCCACACTAAGGCAGGTCCCTGGGTGCGTGCGAGGCCATGACCCTGACGGTCTGCTCGCGCACTGTTCGCGGCGCTACTCCCAGCCCAGCTCGTGGAGGCGCTCGTCGGGGATGCCGAAGTGGTGGGCGACCTCATGAATGACGGTCACGGTGATCTCCTCCTCCAGCTCCTCGCGGCTGGTGCACCAGCGCTCCAAGGGGCCGCGGAAGATGAGGATGCGGTCGGGCAGCACCATGGACCAGCCCTCGTCGCGCTCGGTCAGGGGGACGCCGTCGTACAGCCCCAGGAGCGTGGGCAGGCCGGCCTCGTCATAGTCCTCCTCGGAGAGCATCTCCGGATCGGGCTCGTCCTGAACGAGGACGACGACGTTGTCCATCACCTCGGCCAGGTCGGCGGGGATCCGGTCGAGGGCGTCACCGACGACGTCCTCGAACTCCTGCTGCGACATCCTGCCCGGCCGCGGTTCCCGGGTGCGGTCCGGCTCCTGGTGGTGCTCGTGGCTCACGATCTCAGCCTGCCAGACCGCCCGGCTCCGCCCCGGGAGCCCTCGCGGGCCGGAATCCCGCCGAAAACCGAGCGGTGAGGAGGGTCACGCTCCTGGGATTTGCGCTGCGGAAGACTGTCCCCTTAGTGTTCATCCCTGGTTCGAGGCGCGACGACGTCGAAGGCCCCTGGCCCCCATCGTCTAGCGGCTTTAGGACCCCGCCCTTTCACGGCGGTAGCACGGGTTCGAATCCCGTTGGGGTACGGATTCGCACAAGTGAATAACACAGTGAATTCACACTGGCCTCGTGGCGCAGTTGGTTAGCGCGCCGCCCTGTCACGGCGGAGGTCGCGGGTTCAAGTCCCGTCGAGGTCGCGGAACGGTCGGTCCGATCAGAAATGGTCGGGCCGATTCCATCCCACGGCTCTGTAGCTCAGTTGGTAGAGCGTTCGACTGAAAATCGAAAGGTCACCGGATCGACGCCGGTCGGAGCCACTGCGAAAGGCCCGGAACCCACAAGGTTCCGGGCCTTCGCTCATGACCGGGGAGGCTCCGCGCCGGGGCGGAGGGACTCACTGGCGATCGTGCTGGTAGCGGCGCACGGTGGCGAAGATGGCGAAGGCGACGGCGGCCACCGGCCAGAGGATCCAGGAGATGTCCCAGGCGTCAAAGATGAAGCTCCACAGCAGGTAGATGACCACTGCGGCCGGCCAGTAGATCCCGGCCACGAGGTTGGTGAAGGGATCGTCATCGTCCTGCTCGCCCTGCCAGGAGGACGGCTGGCCGACAGGGGCGGGGGTGGTGGGACGATTGGGGGCGAATGTCGTCGGGGCGCCCGCGGGAGCCGTCTGCGGGGCACCGCCGGGCTGGATGTCCTGAGCGATGCCCAGGACCGGGGCCAGCTCGTGAAGGTTGCCGAAGTCGGTGATGACCCTGCCCCGACCGCCTCGTTGTGGGTCTTGCCCTGGGCGATGGCGTCGTTGTAGGCGTCCTCCATCATGGCGCGCAGCTCGGAGCGGGCCTCGATCAGGCGAGGCGTGGCGGGGTAGGGGGTGAACATGTTGTCGAGGAAGGTCTCGATGGTGTCCATCAGTGGGCTCCTTTCGCGAAGCGGTCGACGAGGGTCTTGGTGTCCTCCCACTCGGCGACCTTGGCGGTCAGCTGGGCGGTGCCTTCGGAGGTGAGGCGGTAGTAGGTGCGGGACTTGCCGGAGTCGGAGACTCCTGAGTAGGAGGCCGCCAGGCCGGTGGACTCCAGGCGCTTGAGGGCTGTGTAGAGGGTGGTCTGCTTGATGGTGTACTCGCCGTCGGAGACCTCGGTGATGGTCTTGGCCAGGTCGTAGGCGTAGGACGGCTGTCGCTTGAGCAGGGACAGGACGATGAGGTCGATGTAGCCGCGAATGGCGTCTGCGCTAATCATGTGAACCCTCCTTCCTTGGTTCGTGATGACGGGGCCCTGAGGTCCTTGTGTGCATCTAACGTACTACGGCACACGTAGTACGTCAAGCGGAGTTCTGTGGTGTGGCTCCGGCTGGCGGCCATACGTCACAGCCCAGGCACAGCCGGGCTGCTTAAGGTGGCTTCATGCTCGTCGCAGCCACCACCCCTCCCGCGACCCCCAGCGCAGATCCCAGCGCGAGTGCCTCGACCACGCCCACTCCCACGGGTGTGCCCGAAGTCAACGTCGACGAGACCGTCAAGGCGGTGACCAAGACGACCAACGACCTGGTCACCATCGCCTGGCAGGCCGGCGTGGGAGTCGTCATCGGCCTGGTCATCGCCTTCGTGGTGGTGGCGATCCTGACGTTCATGGGCAGGCGGCGCCTCCTGTACCACGAGATCGTGGACTTCGGACGCCGGCCGATCGTCGCCGTCGGCGCCATGACCGGGGCCTTCCTGGGTACCCAGCTCGCCCCTGACCGCGCTGCGGCACACCAAGAGCGACTCCACGACGATGGTCGTCATCGAGCGCGGGGTCACCATCGCCCTCATCTTCTCGGTGACCTGGCTCGTCGTCGCCTTCGCCAAGGCCATCGAGTCCACCGTCGTCAAAGGGGCGCAGGCCGGCGGGGACCAGGGGCGCGCCAACCGCGTGACCACCCAGAGCCAGATCATCCGGCGCGTCGCCCAGGTGATCATCGTCATCGCCGGGCTCGTCAGCGCCATCATGACCTTCCCCAGCGTCCAGTTCGCCATGGGCTCGCTGCTCGCCTCGGCCGGTCTGGCCTCCGTCATCGCCGGTATGGCCGCCCGCTCCATGCTCGGCAACGTCTTCGCCGGACTCCAGCTGGCCACCACCGACGCCATCCGCGTGGATGACGTCGTCGTCGTCGATAACGAGCAGGGCACCATCGAGGAGATCACCCTGACCTACGTGGTCATGCGCACCTGGGACGACCGGCGCCTCATCCTGCCCTCGACCCACTTCACCGAGAACCCCTTCGCCAACTGGACGCGCGGAGGCTCCCAGGCCACCGGCTACTTCACCCTCGACCTGGACTGGCGCGTGCCCATCGCCTCGCTGCGTGCCGAGCTGGCCCGCCTCGTGGCCGCCTCGTCGGTCTGGGACGGGCGCCAGGCCTCCCTCGAGGTCTTCGACGCCGTCGGCGGCCACGTCACCGTGCGCATCGTCCTGACCGGGAACGACCCCGGCGACGTCGGCGCCCTCAAGTCCTACGTGCGCGAGGAGCTGGTCACCTGGCTCCAGCGGGAGGCCCCCTACGCCCTGCCGCGCACGCGAGTGGAGGTCGAGCAGGTCGAGGTCACCCAGGACCTCGGCCCCGAGGAGGTGGCCCGCGCCGCCGAGCAGATCGTCGCCAAGCAGAAGGCCGGCCCCTCCGGCGCCACCACGGCCGCTCCAGACAACGGAGGCGATACCGCCGCGACCGCGGAGGCCGAGGGAGAGAGCACCGCCCACGGGCTGGGGGCCCGGCGGGCCGTCACCCTGGGGCGGGCCATGGGGCGCTCCCTGCTGCACCGCGCCCGGCGCGGGGGACTGGGACCCAGGTGAGCCGGGCCGCTACGTGGCCGACGCCCCGGCGGATGGGTGAGTTTTCGCTGCGTGAACGCATCTCGCCCCGGCGCCGTCGGGCGGGTGACGATGAGCCCATGAGTACCAACGCCAGCAGCGACCCCTCCGTGACGCCCACCTCCGAGCCCTCTGGCCCGGCCGTCGATGGCCTGGCCCTCGACCTGGAGGCCGCCGCGCGCACCGACGCCCAGTGGCGCGCCGCCCTGAGCCCCATGGAGTACCACGTGCTGCGCGAGGCCGGCACCGAGCGTCCTTTCACCGGCGCCCTGCTCGACGAGCATCGCGAGGGCGTCTACCGCTGCCGCGGCTGCGGCGCCGAGCTGTTCCGCTCCACCACCAAGTTCGACTCCCACTGCGGCTGGCCCTCCTTCTACGACCCCTCCGACTCCGAGGCGGTCACCCTGAGCACCGACACCTCCCACGGCATGGTGCGCACCGAGGTCCGCTGCGCCACCTGCCACAGCCACCTGGGACACGTCTTTCGACGACGCCCCCCAGACCCCCCACCGGCCAGCGCTACTGTATGAACTCCGTGAGTCTGACCTTCGAGGAGGAGCAAGCATGATCCGGGTCCTGAGCCTCAACCTCCAGCACGGCCTGCCCGGCGCCGGGGCCGGTGACGGCAGCGCCTCCACCGGCTCGCTGGCCGGCGCCGACATCTCCGACCCCGCCACCGCCCGCGCCGTCATGCGGGCCACGGCCGAGCAGATCGCCGAGCTGGCCCCCGACATCATCGCCCTCCAGGAGGTGGACCTGGGCCAGGCCCGCTCCGGGCGCCTCCACCAGGCGGCCTTCCTCGCCGAGGAGCTGGGCATGCCGACCTGCCGCTTCTCCGCCAGCTACGCCGGGCCGGTGGTGGGGCTGCGCCGTCGGCCCCTGCGCACCGCGCTGAGCTCGCCGACCGATGACGTCCTGGGGCTGCTGCGCGCCGCCGTCGGGGCCGGGCCGATCGGCTACGGCAACGCCCTCCTGTCGCGCTTCCCGGTCTCCGGCTGGCACGTCAAGCGCCTGGGGCGCGGGGCCTCCAGCGTGGAGAAGCGCGGCGAGCGGGCCTGGGACCCGCGCTCCTACCACGTGTCCACCGCCTCCCAGCGCATCATGGTGGCCGCCACCCTCGAGGTGCCCGAAGGCGCTGGCGGGCCGATCCGCCAGCTGTCGGTCGCCTCCACCCACCTGGCGACCCGCGAGTCCATGGCGGCGCGCCAGCTCGCCGCCGCCTGGGGGGCGCTCGCCGGGCTGCCCGGGCCGCACCTGCTCGTGGGCGACTACAACCTCTCCGCCGAGCAGGTCGACGTCCTGGGGCTCGGGCGGACCGTGGGGAGGGCTCACCTTCCCGGCAGCCGACCCCAAGCGGCGCATCGACCACGTGCTGACCGACCTATGGCCCACCGGCCCCGACGGCCTGCCGCTGAGCGATGAGGCCGCCGCGGCCGGCGGGAGCCCGCTCCTGCGCGCCGTGGAGTGGGGCACGAGCTCCTTCATCATCTCCGACCACGTCGGCACCTGGGTGGACCTCGAGCCGGTCGGCTGAGGGGCGCCCGCCAAGGCCCAGCACCCGCGAGGTCGTACTGCCGGCTTCGTCGTTGTCGGGCCCCGTCGCAGCCCCTGCCCGCGAGGTCGTACCTTAGGTCGCGCTGATCGAGGGGTAGAGGTACGACCGCGCGGGACTACCCTACGAACGCGAGACTGGGCGGCGGGCCCGTCCGGTCGATGAGAGGGGAGACCATGGCCGATGTGGTGGCGGGACTGGCCGTCTTTCGGCGCGGTCATCGCCGTCGGCTGGCTGCTGGTGCGCACCCGCGCCGTGCCCGCTGACGCCGACGGGGTCCTCACCCGCGTCTGCTTCTTCGCCGCCACCCCGGCCCTGCTCGTGACCACGCTGAGCCGCGCCGACCTGACGGCGGTCCTCTCCCGCTCCACCGCAGTGGCCGTGGCCGCCGAGCTCACGGCCATCGTCTCGGCCTGGTGCCTCCACCGCCTCGTGCTGCGCCGCCCCACCGCCGAGGCCACCATCGGCGCGCTCGCCTCCGGCTACGTCAATGCCGCGAACCTGGGGATCCCGGTGGCCGTCCTCGTCCTGGGGGATGCGGCCACCATCGCCCCGATCCTCCTGCTCCAGCTCCTTGTGCTCACCCCGGCCACCTTCACCGTGCTCGACGCCGTCACCCGCCGCGGCAACCCGTCCCGCCTGGCGACCCTGACCGTACCGCTGCGCAACCCGCTGCTGTGGGGAGTCGTGGCCGGGACCGCGGCGAACCTGGGTGGGGTGGACCTCAAAGAGTGGGGCGGCGGCTACCCGGCCCAGGGCCTGGAGATGCTCGGGCGCGTCGCGGTGCCGCTCATGATGCTGGCCCTGGGGATGAGCCTGGCCGGGGCGCCCCGTCCCCTGCGCAATCCCGCGCCGGATGAGGCGTCCCCGTCCCCGCAGGGCTCGCCGGCCCAGTCAGCCCGCCAGGGGAAGGACCGTCAGGGTCAGGAGCTACCGGCGGCGGAGGCCGGATCGGAGGCGCACGCGGTCGACACCGCGGGAGGCCGACCACCCCGGGTGGAGGAGGAGCCGGCGTACGGGGCGAGATCGACGTCCCAGCGTGGCGCGGGTCGGCGCAGCGGCCTGTGGCTGGCGGTGGGCTGGAAGCTCGCCGTCATGCCGGGGCTGGCCGTCGTCGTCGGAACGGCGGCGGGACTCAGCGGAGGCCAGCTGCTCGCCCCGGTCGTCACCGCCGCCCTGCCCACGGCGCAGAACGTCTTCATGTACGCCTCGCGCTACGGAGCGGCCAAGGACCTGGCCCGCGACGCCGTCCTGCTGACGACGGCCGGATTCGTGCCCGTGGTCCTGCTGGCCGCTGCGCTCCTGCACTGAGCCCGCGCGGTCGCACTGCCCACGCCGGCGCCTCCCTCACCCGCGCGGTTGTGCCTTGGGCTTCGCGGTCAAGGGTTCAGGGTGCGACCTCGCGGGCTAACCCACGACCTCGTCGCGGCGGGGCCTGTCAGGGCAGCTCGTCGCGAGTGGGAGGGTTGGCTCCGGCCCGCGAGACCGTGATGTCGGCGATGGCCGCGGCGTGGCGCACGATCCGTTCCAGGGTCTCGGTGTCCACCGCGCGCAGCGCCTCGCGCCGGTCCGCACCCACGAGGTCCTCGCTCCACAGGGCATCCTCCAGACCGCCCATGAAGGAGTCGCCGGCGCCCACCGTGTCCGCCACCACGACGCTCGGGTCGGCGGGCACCTCCAGGCGCACCCCCGAGGCGGACAGGGCCAGGGCCCCCTGCTTGCCGCGCGTGACCACCACGACGGCCGCGCCCTTCTCCAGCCAGGAGCGCAGCACCGTCTCCAGGTCCGCGTCCCGGCCGTAGAGCCAGGCGATGTCCTCATCGGAGCACTTGACCAGGTCCGACAGGCCCACCAGGCGCTCGACGACCTCTCGGGCGTCCTCGGGCTCACCCATGAGCTGAGGCCGGGCATTGGGGTCGTAGGCAATGGTGGAGGTGGCTCGGGTCTCGCGCAGCACCTGCTCCACGGTGGCGGCGCCGGGCGCCAGGATCGCGGCGATCGAGCCGGTGTGCACCAGCAGCGGCGCCTGCCCGTCGGGCAGTGTCGGGCGCGGCGGGTTCCAGTCCAGGTCGAAGACGTAGCTGGCGGCGCGGTCCTCCCCGATGGTGGCCTGCGCCGTGGAGGTGCGCGCCGCACCGTCGGCGCCCGGAGCCAGACGGACCCCGGAGGCCTCCAGGTGGGAGCGCACGGCCTGGCCGCGCTCGTCGGTGCCGATCCAGCAGTGCAGCTCGGCGTCGCGGCCCAGGCGCGCCAGTCCCCAGGGCGACGTTGGCGGGCGAGCCGCCGGGGATGTCCACGGGCTCCTGCCCGGGGTGGATGACGACATCAACCAGGGCCTCGCCGATGACGAGAGCGGATCCTGGGCGGCCGGGTGCGGTCATGGGTGACTCCTTCGTGCAGGACCGGGGTCCGGTGGTGGTGAGCTGAGACGTGCGAGGGGTGGAGGGCTGACCGGAGTGGTGGACCGGGAGATGAGAAGAGGCGGTGAGGGGACTCGGGCGGATGAGGAACGCGGCGGCGCCACACTGCCCGGAAGTGGCCGGCGCGCTGGTCGATGCGCGCGGCCGGGGGTGAATGCTCACAGACTACCGATCCGGCGCCGCCCACAGGGCTCGTCTCGCCCAAGAATGTCCAAATCGGATACAAAGGGCTTTCAGTGCACAGGCCGCATGAATGAAAACCTTGGAATCATGCGGTTGTGTTTCCGTCCGGATGAGTGCGACCCAAGCCTTTGTGTCCGATTTGGACATCCACGGCTCCTTCCGGGCTCCTGCTCTGGCTGCCCGGAGCGCTCGATGGGGGCACCACCGCCAGACGGGGCCCCTGGGCAACTCGGTCAGTCCGCCGCGCAGGCGGGCACGACTGCGGCCCCGGACAAACGGCCACGCTGCTAAGACAGTCGATTCGTCGCGCGTGCGGGCATGCGCGCGGCCTGGAACCGCTGGCCCGGGCGGGTCATGCCCGGTCAGCCCCAGGTCGCATCAGTCCTCAGGGTCCTCCTGTGCGACCGCGGCCAGGCGGGCGCGGGCCTCATCGAGCCAGGTCTGGCAGCGCTGGGCCAGGGCCTCGCCGCGCTCCCACAGTGCCAGGGAGTCCTCCAGGGGGACGGAGCCCGCCTCAAGACGCTGCACGACGGCCACCAGCTCCTCACGGGCCCGTTCATAGCTGAGCGAGGCGACGTCCTCGTGGCGCCGGACGCCCCGCCTGCGGCAGGGGCAGACGACGCTGAAGACCCTGACGATCCTGAGGAGGCCGAGTAGGGGCTGCTCTGGGGTGAGTACTCGTCTGGGTACTGGTCGGAGTATGGGCCGGGGTTCATCTCGGAGCTCACGCCCCGATTCTCGCACGGGCCGGCCCAGGGACAGAGTGGACGAGGCGGACCGAGGTGATGCCCTCGGCGCGAGAGTGCCCAGACCGACGCGTCAGACCGCTACCCTGCTGCGTCGTTGGAGGTCGTCTCATCGAGGCGTGTCAGCACGTCCGCCAAACCTGCTTGCGCCAGTGCCTCGCGGCCGGCTGCCGTGACCTTGACGGCCCGGCTTCGTCCGATGCGCGTGATCCAGGCCCGATCAAAGAACGCCTGCGTCAGTGCAGTCCCCAGCGGTCCGCCGAGGTGGAACTGCCGTTCAGTGGAGTCCATGCACGCCTCCCCACGGGCACGACGCGGCTTTTCCAGCCCCCAGGTGGCCAGCAGGTCCCCTCCGGAATCGGTCAGTCGCCAGGATGGATCCAGGTGGCCGCGCTCCTGGAGGTGCTTGGCCAGACTCACGCCGAGTCGCCCCGCCAGGTGGCGGTAGCAGGTACGGGCGGCCAGCAGCCGCTTGTTGGCGGTCCACGCACTGAGGCTGTGTGCCGTGGGCAGTACTGATGCTGACACCGCCCCCAGGGCCTCGACGACTCGAGCCGCCTCAGGGCCGGAGATTGTGACGTAGCAGTGCCGCCCCTGACGGACCCTCGTGATGAGACCGTGTGCTTCCAGCACGTCGACATGCTCGCTGGCGGTCGACCGCGCGACCCCGGCGTATGAGCCGAGTTCGCCCACAGTCCAGGCGCGGCCGTCCATGAGTGCCGCGCACATGGCGGCCCGCGACCGGTCGGCGAGCGCCGCAGCCGTGCCGGCGACGTCGGGAACCGCCTCGGGGAAGAAACGGTCGGGAGTCCGTGACATGCGGCCAGTATGCGCCGGCGCCGGTTCGGTTCGCGCCGAACAATTGCGGCTCTAGCCTGCCGGTGACCGGCATCAGCAGTCAGGCAGGGGCCGGGCCAGAAGGACAAGGAGACCACTCATGAGCGGATACCGACGGCGCGGCGCCCTCATCGCGGCGCTGCTCGGGTTCTTCATCGTCATGCTCGACACGACGGTCGTCAACGTGGCGCTGGCGCGGATCGGCGGGGACCTGGGTGCCCCGGTCGCTTCCCTGCAGTGGGTCGTCGACGCCTACGCCCTCACCTTCGCAGCCCTGCAGCTGTCGGCAGGGGCGGCCTGTGACCGACTGGGCGCAAGAAGCGTCCACCTGCTCGGCCTGGTGGTCTTCGGCCTGCTGTCGGCGGCCTGTGCTCTGGCCCCTGCCGGTGGCGCGCTCATCGCCTTCCGTGCGTTGCAGGGCGTCGGCGCCGCCGCGATCGTCCCGTCCTCCCTGGCAATACTCTCCCTCATCCATGATCGCCCCGCCGACCGGGCCCGAGCCATCGGCCTGTGGGGAGGAGCCGGTGGTGTCGCCGCCGCCGTCGGCCCAGTGGCCGGGGGACTGCTCGTGACCTTCGCCGGCTGGCGGTTCGTGTTCTGGGTGAACCTGCCCCTCGTCGCAGCTGCCCTGTGGCTCACCGCCTGCCGCCTGCCCGCGCCGGAGACGCGGTCGCTGCGACGACGGGAAGGCGGCGACCTGCCCGGGCAGGTTCTCTCCGTCGCCGGGCTCGCGGCCACCACTTACGGGATCATCGCCGCGGGTGAGCACGGGTGGAGTCCACCCGTTGTCGCCTCAACCCTCGCCGGACTGAGCCTGTTGGTGCTCTTCGTCCTGGTTGAACGGACCGCGAGCAGGCCGATGCTACCGACGGCGGTCTTCTCCCGACCGCGTTTTGCCGTGGCCGCCGCGGTTGGGTTCGCGCTCAATACCGGCTTCTTCGGCCAGCTCTTCGTCCTGGCTCTGTTCCTGCAGCGCTACCTGGGCTATGAGCCATGGCTCGCCGGTCTGGCCCTGGCGCCGCAGGCGTGCAGCGCCGTCGTCGCCTCCCCGATGGGAGGCAGGATGACCGCCAGGACCGGGGCGTTCCCCACGATGCTGACGGGCCTGCTCACCGGTGCGGCCGGGTTCGCGGGGCTCGCTGCCGTCACGGCCTCGACGCCGTACCCGCTGGTGGCGGCCTGACCTTCCTGGGCGGTTTCGGCACGGCACTGACCATGCCCGCCGCGACCTCGGCCGCCGTCGCCTCCGCGCCGGTGGGCTACACCGGCATCGCCGGCAGCGTTATCAACGCGGCCCGGCAGACCGGCAGCGTCGTCGGTGTGGCTGTCCTTGGCGTCCTGATTGCTTCAGGCGACTTCCTGACCGGCTTCCACCGGGCGGTCGTCGGGGCGTCGGCCGTCTTCGCGGTGGCCGCGATCCCCGTCGCCGTCGTCGTCCTCAGGGCTGCCGGCCGCCGGAGGCGGGAGGACGCACCGTAGGCCGCGGTGACTGCCCCCGTGGGCCGTCCGCAGGCTCTACGGTGCGTCCTCGGAAGCAGGCGGGCACTGTTTGGCGGGCGTGTCCCGGCACCCAGCCGCTGCTCAGTCGATATCGGCGGGCCGGGGCTTGGTGGCGCCGACGACCTGGGCGACGAGCCGCCCGTGGGCCAGGACACCCTCGATGAGGTCGCCCTTCTTGACGTCCTCGGCGCTGGTGATGACCTTGCCGCCGGGAGTGCGCAGAATCGTGTAGCCGCGATCCAGGACCCCCTGCGGCGACAGCGCCGTCAGCCGGGCACGGTCGGCGCGCAGATCCGCGGCCGCCAGTGACAGGCGATGCTCCACGGCCCGGCGCATCCTGTCGCGTGCCTGACCCAGCTCGATCACCCGGTCGCGCACGATCGAGGTGGGGTCGGCCATGACCGGCCGGGCTCGCAGCTGGTCCAGGGCCGCCTGCTCGGCGTCCAGCCGTGAGGCGAGCACGCTGCGCAGGCGCTCGCGGGCCGAGTCCAGGCCCACGGTCTCCTGGGCGAGGTCGGGGACGATCCGGCGGGCGGCGTCGGTGGGGGTGGAGGCCCGGTAGTCGGCCACCAGGTCCAGCAGGGGGCAGTCGGTCTCGTGGCCGATCGCCGAGACCAGCGGCGTGCGGCAGGCGGCCGCGGCGCACGAGCCCCCTCATCGGAGAAGGGCAGCAGGGTCCTCGACGGCGCCGCCCCGCGGGCCACGACGATGACGTCGATCTGCGCATCGGCGTCGAGCTCCTGGATGGCCCGGGTGACCTCGCCGACGGCGCGCGCCCCCTGGACGGCGACCTCGCGCACCTCGAAGGGCAGGCCGGGCCAGCGCAGGCGGGCGTTGACCAGCACGTCGTCCCTGGCCTTGGCCTGGCGTCCGCACACGAGTCCCACCTTGCGCGGCAGGAAGGGCAGGGGCCGCTTGCGCTCGGCGTCGAACAGACCCTCGGCGGCCAGGATGCGGCGCAGCTGCTCGATGCGGGCCAGCAGGTCGCCGACGCCGACAGGGCGGATGTCGTCGGCCTGCAGCTGGAGCGAGCCCCGCTTGGCCCAGAAGGTGGGCTTGGCGCGCACCACCACGCGGGCGCCTCGCCGAGCTCGGCGCCGGTGCGGGCCAGGACGGCGTCGAGGACCCGGGCGTAGATGGACACCGACATGGAGATGTCGGCGTCCGTGTCCCGCAGGGTGAGGAAGGCCATGCCGGCGCCGGGGCGGCGGTTGAGCTGGATGACCTGCCCCTCCACCCACACCTGACTCATGCGGGCCACGTACTGGTCGATCTTGGAGGACAGCAGCCGCAGCGGCCACGGGTTCTCCGCGGTGGTGAGGTTCGCTCGCGGCGCCAGCTCCCGGGGGCCGTCGGGGCCGCCGGAGTTGCCGGGCCCGCCGCCCGCGTCGGGGCCGGACGCGCGGCCGGCACCGGGGAGGGCTGCGGGCTGGGCTGGGAGGGGCTCTGGCCTGTCACATGCACCACTGTGCCACGTCCACCACTGGGGACCTGAGTCCCACTGTGGCACAGTGGTGACCGTGACGACCATCGAGCTCGCCAGTGAGCACACCGACGCCGCGGCCCCCTCTCCCAAGGGCGGCAAGCGAATCCTCATGGCCGCCCCGCGCGGCTACTGCGCCGGCGTGGACCGCGCGGTCGACGCCGTGGAGCAGGCCCTGGACCACTACGGGGCGCCGATCTACGTGCGCAAGGAGATCGTCCACAACAAGTACGTCGTGGAGACCCTCTCCAAGCGCGGCGCCATCTTCGTGTCCGAGACCGACGAGGTGCCGGTGGGCGCCCGCGTCGTCTTCTCCGCCCACGGCGTCTCCCCGGCCGTCCACGCCGAGGCCGCCGAGCGCCGGCTGGACACGATTGACGCGACCTGCCCGCTGGTGACCAAGGTGCACAAGCAGGCGGTGCGCTTCGCGGACAAGGACTACGACATCATCCTCGTGGGCCACACCGGCCACGAGGAGGTCGAGGGCACCCAGGGCGAGGCCCCCGACCACATCCAGGTCGTCAACGGCCCCCACGAGGTGGACCAGGTCGAGGTGCGCGACCCCTCCAAGGTCGTGTGGATCAGCCAGACCACCCTGAGCGTCGACGAGACCATGGAGACGGTGCGCCTGCTGCTGAGCGCTTCCGGAGATGATCGACCCGCCCGGCGAGGACATCTGCTACGCCACCCAGAACCGTCAGGCCGCGGTCAAAAAGATCGCCCCAAAGGTGGACCTCATGATCGTGGTCGGCTCCGGCAACTCCTCGAACTCGGTACGCCTCAAGGAGGTGGCCCTCGAGGCCGGTGCGGGCGCCGCCCACCGGGTGGACTTCGCCAGCGAGATCGACCCGTCCTGGTTCGACGGCGTGGAGACGGTCGGCCTGACCTCGGGCGCCTCGGTGCCGGAGATCCTGGTGCGCGAGGTGGTCGAGCGCCTGGCCGAGCTCGGCTTCGACGACGTCGAGGAGGTGCGCACCACCACGGAGAAGATCTCCTTCTCCTGCCCAAGAACCTGCGCGCCGACCTCATGGCGGCCCAGGAGCCGCCTCGGCTCACAAGCGCCGCGAGCCGGCCGCCGACCACACCTGCTGAGGCTGCGCCGCCCACCCCTCCGCCCCGGCCGCAGGGCCAGTCCATAGGGTCATCCGCAGAGCCGTCCGTGAGCGTCAGCACACGCCCGGCTGCGTGAGACAGGCCGAAGGTGAACGCCGGGTTGCATAGGGTGACCATTACCCTCGGTCGGGTGACACATTCTCATGACGAGTCGGCCCCCAGTGGCCCTGTCCCCGCCGCGTCGGACGGGCGGTCCGCTGCCGACGGCGCCGGCAGCTCCGACAGTGCTGACCCTGTGACCTCCGCAGACCCCGTGGGCGCGGTGGTCTCCGGTACCTCCGGTCAGGTCTCCAACGAGGCCCTGGAGGAGGACGGCGGGCTGCACCGGAGCCTGACCAACAGGCACATGCAGATGATCGCCATCGGTGGCGCCATCGGCACGGGGCTGTTCGTGGCCTCGGGCGCCACGGTCTCCACGGCCGGCCCGGGCGGCGCCCTGGTCGCCTACGCGGCCATCGGCCTCATGGTGCTGCTGCTCATGCAGTCCCTGGGCGAGATGACGGCGCACATGCCGGTGGCCGGCTCCTTCCAGACCTACGCCACCCGGTTCGTCAGCCCCTCCTTCGGCTTCGCCATGGGCTGGAACTACTGGTTCAACTGGGCGATCACGGTGGCGGCCGAGCTGGTGGCCGCCGGAATCGTCATGGGCTACTGGCTGCCGGGGGTGCCCTCATGGATCTGGGCGGCACTGTTCCTGACCCTGCTGACGACGCTCAACGCCCTGTCGGCCCGAGCCTTCGGGGAGGGCGAGTTCTGGCTGTCGGCCATCAAGGTGGTCACGGTCATCGTCTTCCTCGTGGCGGGGCTGGCCATGATCGCCGGCATCATCGGCGGGACGTCCCCGGGCTTCAGCAACTGGGTCGTCAAGGACGCGCCCTTCCACGGCGGGATGCTGGCCATCGTGTCGGTGTTCATGGTGGCCGGGTTCTCCTTCCAGGGCACCGAGCTGGTGGGCGTGGCGGCCGGTGAGGCCCGCAACCCGCGCCGGGACGTGCCCAAGGCGATCCACACGGTGTTCTGGCGGATCATGATCTTCTACATCGGGGCGATCACGGTCATCGGCTTCCTCATCGCCTTCAACGACAGCCGGCTGCTGCACACCGAGACCGAGGACGTGGCCTACTCGCCCTTCACCCTGGTCTTCGAGCGGGCGGGGATCGGGATCGCGGCGGCCCTCATGAACGCCGTCATCCTGACCGCCGTACTCAGCGCCGGCAACTCCGGCCTGTACGCCTCGACCCGCATGCTGCACTCAATGGCCCTGCAGGGGCAGGCGCCGGCCTGGTTCTCCTACGTCAACCGCCACGGGGTCCCGGTGCGGGCCCTGGGGGCGACGGCGCTGGTGGGGGCGGCCGGCTTCCTGACCGCCGTGGTGGGGCAGAACACCGCCTATGCCTGGCTGGTCAACGTCTCGGCCCTGTGCGGGTTCATCGTGTGGCTGGGGATCGCCGCGTGCCACTTCCGCTTCCGGCGCGCCTACGTGCTCCAGGGCAACGACCCGGCCGACCTGCCCTACCAGGCGCCCTGGTTCCCGCTGGGGCCGGTCCTGGCCTTCACCCTGTGCGCCCTGGTGATCCTGGGCCAGAACTACGAGGCGGTCTTCAAGGGCCAGCTGGTGGAGGTGCTCTCCTCCTACATCGGCCTGCCGGTCTTCAGGGGCCATCTGGCTGGGGCACCGCCTGGTGACCGGGTCGCGCATGGTCCGCCTGGAGGAGGCCGACGTCTCCGGCGCCGTCGTTCGCGAGCGCAGCTGAGCCCTGCTGAGCCCGGCTCGTACCGGCTGAGCCCCGCGTCCGCTGGACTCGCCCCCTGAACCCCATGACCGACGTCGGGGCACCGATCATCTGACCGGTGCCCCGACGTCGTCTCGTGCTGGAACCTGCACGAGGCTGGTGCTGCTGTGGGCTGGGTGCCTACAGCAGGGACTGGACCCGCACCGTGACCTGAGGTGCGCTCTGCTCCCCGACGTCGGAGGAGCCGGAGCCCTCCCGGGCCTCGGAGGGGTCGCCGGACTCACCCGTCTGGGACAGGGAGCGGATGATGGCCTCCTGGACGTCGCGCACGATGTCCTTGACGGGCCGCGAGCCGTCGACACCGATCTCGACGACGGCCCGGCTCGAGCCCTCCTCGATGATCACGCCGAAACGGGCCTGTTGAGGATCCTGCTGGCGCATGCGGCTACCGAGCGCCCTCAACGTGCTGCCGATCCCCGGCTCGATTCCTCGCACGCCGGGGACAGCAGTGACCAGGTGGGCCAGCTCGGCCGCTGAGAGGTTAGTCGTCATCGTGGAGATCCTCGATGTGGACGTTGACGGTCGGGGACACCCCAAGGTTCTCACGGCAGGCGGCCCGAACGGCGTCGCGGACTTGCTGGCCGAGCTGCGGCAAGCTGGCCACGCTGAGGTGGGCGGAGATCCGGCAGGAGATGGTCTGTGGAACCCCCAGGCCGCGGTGCCCCTCGCTCGAGGGCGCGTGCTCGCAGGTCGAGCGCAGGGCGCGCGCCCCGGGCACGCCGTCCACGGTGCGTCGGATAAGCGCCCGCAGCGAGAACTCGGACATGCTGTACGGCCCCAGGTCGGTGGCGGGCATCTCCACCTGGGCGCCGTGACGGGTCTCGGCGAGGATGGCGTCCATCAGGTGGCGTTTGGGCATGACCGAGGTGCTTGCCTGAGACTCCAGCCGGTCCCATTCCTCGTGCAGGGAGGCGATCAGACGCTGGTACTTGCGCGTGTCGGCGTCGTCCTGCTCATGAGACCGGGCGAAGGACTTGGTGGCCGACGCCGTCGCGCGTCGGACGCTGTGTGAGAGCTGGTTGACGGTGCTCATGCCCACTCCTTCATCTGGCGCATGACGAGAGAGCGGGCGCGTGCCAGCCTCCCTCGGACGGTGGACTCGGTCAGGTTCAGGGTCTGGGCGATCTCCTCGTAGGACATGTCGTCGATCTCTCGGAGTACCCAGACGATGCGCAGCTCGGGCTGCACGGAGGCCAACAGGTCGGCCAGCGCCTCGATCTGGGCGTTGACCTCGCTGGACTCGGCCGGGTCAGCGGTGCTGCTCGACGTCGTCTCCGCCATGGCGCTCGCGGTCTCCAGGCCCTCGGCGTCGTAGGGGTCGGTGGCTCGGCGCTGACGCTTGCGCGCCATGCTGGTGGCCTTGTTGGTGCAGATCCGCATGAGCCAGCCCCGGAAGGCGGCGGGCTCCCTGACGAGGTGAAGACTGCGCCAGGCCTGGATGAGGGTGTCCTGGACGATGTCCTCACTGTCGTGACGGTTGCGCACGATCATGTAGGCGGTGCGGAACAGGCGGCCCTGGTAACGCTCGACGAGCTGCTCGAAGGCGTTGATGTCCCCGTCCTGGGCACGCAGGACCAGGTAGCGGTCCTTGTCGTGGGATGTGGTGGACGAGGCGCTCGGTTGTGCGGCGTGGTCTGGACGCGGGCGAGGCGCCGCCGCGGCCTCGTCCTGCGTCTCATGCGTCATCGCCGTTCCCGGTGATCTCGGGCGAGTGCCGACCTGTGACGGTCCGCGAGACGCTGCGCTTCGTGGAGGAGCGCTCCAGCCTTACCAGGACGTCGACCTGCCGGGGGCGTGTGCCCAGGGACGTGGTCACGTCATCCTCGAGCCGGCGCCTGAGCTCGCCCACGGCCCACTCGACCTCGCAGCCCTGGGACACGGTGGTGTCCGCCTGGACCCACAGGCTGCTCGGGGACCCGGTGACCCACACGGCGCACTGCTCCACCCCGGGGACGTCCTCAGCCCGCTCGGACAGCGCCTGTGACAGGACCTCGGGGGCGACGGTAGCCATGAGGACACCCTCGGAGTCGCTGAACCTCAGGGGAGAGGCGGCCGCCTTGCGGGGGACCTGCATGGCGAGCAGGACCAGCCCGGCGATGACGGCGAGCACGGATGCCAGCGCGGCCACCGGCAGGAGCCAGTGCGCCTGGGGCGCAATGAGGCTGCCGACTCGGTCCTGCGCTGTGGCCAGGTAGGGGGCGGCATCGGGCCATGAGCGACCGGCACTAAGGCCGGAGGCCAAGACCCAGGATGACGCCGCCGCGATGAGAAGCCCGCAGCCGGCCAGGGCCGTCCGGTTGAGGACACCAGAAACTGAACGCATGGTCGTATCTCCTTCAGCTCGTGCGCTTGATCCGCACGCGGCTGCGCCTGATGCCCGCGGGCTGGAGCGTCTCCAGGGCCTCGTCGGTCGTCTTGCGGGCGGCTTCCTGCACTGGGTCGAGGTCGTCCAGGACGGTGCGGACGACGACGTCGACCCGGGAACGGCGGGTGGTGACGGTGGCGGAGTGGACGCCGCCGATCTGCTCGACCTGGTTCCTCACCAGGGCGGCCAGGTCACGGCGCCTCACCGCGGTCTGGCCCGGGACGGTGTCGGGGAGGAGCGCGACGCGCTCGGGCAGCCCCGGCCACAGGGCTGCGAGGATCATGGCCAGGGCGCAGGCGGCGGCGATCCCGGCGGCGGCGAGTACCGCGACGGAGCCGAGGGCGGTGGAGCCGATGGTGTCGAGCGTGGTGACGGTGCGGTCCGGCCAGGTGCCGGTGACAATCCGGTGCCCCGTCAGCCAGGCCCCCAGGCCTCCGGCCGTGAGCAGCAGCAGTGCCAGGAGGACACTGGGGGTGCTGCGGGAGGGGCGACGAATGAGTTTCAGGACGGGTGTTCTCATTTCAGGCTCTTCCTGACGTGGCTGCTCGGATTGAGCCAGGAGATCTCGATGGTGATCTTGCCGACGCTCAGCCCGGTGAGGTGCTCGACGCGGCCGCGCACGTGGGCGCGCAGATCGTCAACGGTGGAGGACAGTGGCGTGGGAAAGACCAGGCCGAGGTCCAGGTGGAGGACGGCGACCCGCCCGTAGAGCTCGCACTGGGCCTCGGGCCGGGAGGCGAAGTTGCGGCGGGCGCCGATTCCCAGGAGCCCCCCGGCGTTGGAGCCGACGTTGCCGGTCTCATAGGCGGCCTGGGCGGCGATCTGGGCGACGACCTTGGCCGGAATGGTGGTGGTGCCGCGCTGCTCCCAGGATGAGGCCTCGTCCTGGGTGGGGCCCGGCTGTGTGATGGCGGGCTGGGTGGCGGTCGCCATCGTCACTTCTTTCGCCGATCCAGGATGCGGTGGACATCGACCCGGCCCTCCAGGTAGAGGCCCACCCCCAGTCCGGCCGCGCCGCACAGGGCCACCAGGACGAAGTCGGCGAAGGAGCCGAAGGCGAGAATGGTGCCAAGGAACAGGCCCACCAGGAGGGCCAGGTACGTTGTCTTCATTGAGAGCTCCTCAGATCAGGGCGTCGGGACGGGTCACTTGAGGTCGGCGGCCTCGGAGTTGTCGGAGTCGTCGTCGGGCAGGTGGACGTCGGTGACGTTGATGTTGACCTCGACGACCTCCAGGCCGGTGGTGCCCTCGATCTGCTCGATGATGTTGCGGCGGATGGCGTCGGAGACCTCGACGATGGAGACACCGTACTCAACGACCACGGTGACCTCGACGGCAGCCTGGGTCTCGCCCTTCTGGACGCTGATCCCGCCGGCGACGTTGGTCTGGGCGTTGGGGATGCGGTCGGTCACGGCGCTGAAGGCGCGGCGAACGGCGTTGCCCATGTCGTAGACGCCGGGCACCTCACGAGCGGCCATGCCGGCGATCTTGGCGACGACGTTCTCCTCGATGGTGGTCACGCCGTGCGAGGTCTGGAGGGGGCCGCGGGGGGTCTTGTCCTCCTCGGCCTGCTCGTTGCGCTCGCGCTGCTGACCGGTCTGGGGGATGGCGTTGTTGCTCATTGGAGCCTCTTTCGTTGATCCGTGAATGGATGGTGACGGGATGTGTGGTGCGCGGCCCAGCAGCTGGTCAGTCACGGCGCCGTAGTGGCTGCCGTGGCCCGCTCGGTTGAGTGGCCGACGTGACTGACTGGTGTTGCTGCCCGTCTTGATTGCCGCGCTGTAGGTAGGACGCCGTTGGCCGGGGAATCCTCACGGCCCCAACCCATGGCTTGTGTCACACACGGTGAAGCGGGTTCTGTGGAGGCGGTGGCTGCCTCCGCAGAACCCGCTTCAGGGCGCTGATGAGCTACTTGCGGCCGGTGACGGCCAGGTAGACGGAGATCGCGACGATGGCGGCGACGAGGGACAGGGCCCAACGGATCCAGTCGATCCCGTCGGTGTGGGCGACGCCGAAGAGGCTGGCGACTGCGCCGCCAACGAGTGCGCCCACGGCGCCCAGCACGATGGTCCACAGGACCGAGATGTTCTGCTCGCCACGCATGACGAGTCGGGCGAGGGCGCCGAGCACGGCGCCGGCGATGATCATTCCGATGAATGACAGCATGGTGTCTTCCTCCGAGAAGGTCCGATGAGGGGTCATCCGCCCATCGGGTATGGAAACGTTCTGGCAGCGTGTCAGCCAGTCATGAGATAGCAGGCAACGCTGCCTGATAGACGCCATGGAAGCGTCAATCGTCACGGACTGAGAGTGTGGCATGCGTTACGCCGTGGTGGAGGCCGGGTGCCCGTCGGTGGTGAGTTCGGGCGCTGTGAAGGTGCGTACCTGGGCGGCGTCGGCACTGATGAGCGTGGGGGAGTCCACCTGCTCCCCGAGAGTCTCTAAGGACCGGGCGGTCACCAGGAGACGGTTCTCCATGGAGCCGACCGCCTTGTTGTAGGCGGTGACGCTGCGCCGCAGGGCCCCGCCCAGGGCGTCGAGGTGACCGGCGACGGTCCCCAGTCGCTCGTAGAGGGTGCGACCGAGCTCCAGCAGCTCGCGGGCGTCGTCGTTGACGGCGGTGCGGGCCCAGGCCGTGGCGCAGGTGCGCAGCAGGGTCAGCAGCGACACGGGTGAGGCCAGGGCGACGCCGCGCCCCAGCGCGTGCTCCAGGAGCGCGGGGTCCGCCTCCAGGGCGGCCGAGAGCACCGCCTCCGCCGGGACGAAGAGGACCACGAGCTCGGGGGAGTCCCCCAGCGCCCGGTCATAACGGCGTGCGGCCAGCTGATCGATGTGCCCGCGCAGCGCCCTGGCGTGAGCCTCCAGAAGCCGCCCGCGCCGCTCCTCGTCCTCGGGGCCGGAGCCCTGGACGGCGGTGGCCGCCAGGTAGGAGTCCATGGGCGCCTTCGCGTCCACGGCGAGGTAGCCCTCCCCGGGCAGGTGGACGACGACGTCCGGACGGGAGCGGCCTGCAGCCCCCTCACCGACGGCTGAGCCCACTGAGCCTACTGAGCCCGCTGAACCCGGTGGGCCGGCCGGGCCACCGCGCCGCTGGACCAGGGCCCCGATGGTGCGCTGCTCGGAGAAGTCCACGTGCCGCATCATCCCGGAGGCCTCCAGGACCCGGGCCAGCTCGACCTCACCCCACATGCCGCGCGCCGAGCGCGAGCGTAGCGCCCCCTCCAAGGATGCCGTGGAGCGGGCCAGGTCCTGCTCGCGCAGAGCGGTGGCCCGCAGCTGCTCGGCCAGGGCCGCGTGCTGCTCCGCCCGCTGCTTCTCCAAGGACTCCACCCGGGCCCCCACCTGCTCCAGCTGGCTGCGCACGGGTGCGAGTGCCCGCAGCACGGAGCCGTCCCGCTCGGCGCGCTCCTCGGCCACCTGGGTGCGCGAGGACAGCTCCTCGGCCCGGGCCTGCCACTGGGCGGCCTGCGCCCGCAGCTCGGCCACCTGCTCGCCCTCGGACTGGTGCGCGGTGGTGCGCCGGGCGAGCGCACCGAGATAGCCGATGACCGCCCCGATCGCCAGGCCGACGAGGAGCAGCAGGATTGGAAGCAGGACCGCTGAGGAACTCATGAACCGATGGTGCCCCAGAGGTGCGACATCTATTCGGCGCCCTTAAGCCCTACAAGGCCCCGCCGGTGCAGATCGCCCACCTGGCTGATTCGGCCGGCCCGTCCGGCTGGCTGATTCGGTCGGCCCGTCCGCCTGCCTAACGGGCCGGCCGAACCCGCCTCGCCTCTTCGTCCCTCCCGCCTGCTCGCCGATCCGGCACCGCCGATCCTGCCCCGCCATGACCTGCCGATCCGGCCCACCGGCTCCCCACCGAGCCTGCTCACCGGCCCGCTTCTGCGGCGTCGTCGGGCATATTTCTCCCGGCTATGTACCAATCGACCGTTCGGACCTGGGGCAACAGTCCTGGGTCCTGCCCGATCCTGCCTACGGCGGAGGGGAGGAGACCAAGAGCACGGTCCTTCTGCGACTCCTGGATGATGGGTATTCGGGCAGGTGGTGCCATGCTTATCGGACGTGAGCCTCTTGCGCAGCATCCCGCTGACCAGCCTGCGAACGATCGCAGTCGTGCTGGTCCTTGCCGTTCTAACCACCCTTGTCGCCGCGGTCCTTCTGCCGCGAACTGTTCCGGCCACCACGCGCGCCAGCGGCGCGGACCGGCCCACCCGACTCGCCCGCCCCACGCTGCGCACGGTACTGCGAGCTGTGGGCCGCTACACGGCGCGCACCGTCATGGTGGGCGTGCCGGTGGTGCTCGTCATCGTGCTCGGGGGCCTGCTCATCAACCGGCCCATGCACTACGTGCGCAACGTCGGCGACGTCGTCAAAGCCCTGACCCCTCGCACCCAGGTCACCTCGCGCATCGCGCCCCTGCCGCAGGCATCCGCCTACGATGCCGTCCCGGCCGCGGCCTGGAAGGCTTCCTTCCACGACGTCGGCGACGGCTCGCAGGAGGCCACCTGGACCGGCCCGGTCAGCGGCATCAAGCTGCCGGTGCGCGTCGTCCTGCCGGCGGGCTACCGGCCCGACGACGGCCGCACCTACAACGTCCTCGAGGGGCTCCACGGCTGGGTCGGCGACCCGCAGTCCCTGGTGACGGGCATCGCCTCACCCCAGCGGCTCCAGGAGGCGATCGACGCCGGCCGCATCCCGCCGTCGATCCTGGTGTTCCCCTCGCTCAACGTGGACGGCGGCCAGCCCGACTGCGTCAACATCGCCGGCCGCCCGGCCGTGGGGACCTGGACCGCGGAGGAGATTCCCCGCATGATCCAGGCGACCTTCCCCAACGTCACCACGCAGCGGGCCGGCTGGATGATTATGGGGATCTCGGCGGGCGCCTACTGCGCGGCCCGGACCGCCTACGACGTCCCGCAGCGCTTCGGCGCGGTGGGGGTCATGTCCTCCTATGACCTGCCCGGTGAGGGCTCGCTGGCGCACAGCGGTAAGACGCTCCAGGCGCAGAACGGGCTGTCCACCATGCTGGGGAAGCGCAAGCCCGACGGCATGCGCTTCTACGTCCTGGGGGCGCAGGACGACTCCTCCGGTGCGGCCCGGGCCGCCTGGCTCATGGATGACGCGGTGCGCAAGCCGGACTCCTTGACGGTCGACACCCCGGCCTCGGGCGGGCACTCCTGGACCCTGTGGAACAACTACTTCCCGTCGCTACTGACATGGTGGGGCTCGGACCCGGCCGTGTTCAAGGCGGCCGGCGTGACGGCGCCCCGGGGGGATACGTGGGCCAAGGCCACCGCCGCTGGCGTGAAGCCCCTGTCGGAAACGCCCAAGGACCAGCGCGTGGTGGGGTCGGTCTCGCCGGTGCGCGCCATGCCTTTCGAGATCAACGGCCTGGGCACGATCATCGTGGCCGTGGTCGCCTCGCTGGGGGCGCTGGGGGCCGTCATGTTCTGGTCGCCCCGCTGGGGCCGACGGCGCGAGGGCGGCAAGCGGTCGGTGGCGCGGCTGGGCGGCGCGATCCTGGGTCGCGTCGTGGTGATCCTGGTGGCTGCGGGTCTGGTCGCGGTGACGGCCGGGATCGGGGCCAACGCCAGCGGGGGCTTCTACACCTCGTGGCGTGATCTGCGGGCCTCGGTCCGGGTGAACGAGAGGGCTGGTAAGTAAGCGGGGCTGCCGACGGCGTGCCCCGGCCTCGGGGGCGCCGTCGGGACGCACAGTGTCACAGGGGCCGTCTAAACTCTGCTGCGTGGCACTTACCATCGGAATCGTCGGACTGCCCAACGTCGGCAAGTCCACCCTGTTCAATGCTCTGACCCGCGCGACCGTCCTGGCCGCCAACTACCCGTTCGCGACCATTGAGCCGAACGTGGGGGTTGTGCCCCTGCCGGATGCGCGCCTGGACAAGCTCGCCGAGCTGTTCCACTCCGCGAGGGTGGTGCCCGCGACGGTCTCCTTCGTGGACATCGCCGGGATCGTGCGCGGCGCCAGCGAGGGCGAGGGGCTGGGCAACCAGTTCCTGGCCAACATCCGCGAGGCGGACGCCATCTGTATGGTGACGCGCGCCTTCGAGGACCCGGACGTGGTCCACGTGGATGGGAAGGTGGAGCCGGCCGGGGACATCGAGACGATCAGCACCGAGCTGGTGCTGGCGGACATGCAGACCCTGGAGAAGGCGATCCCGCGCTTGGAGAAGGAGGTGCGGGGCAAGAAGACGGAGCCGGTGGTGCTGGAGACGGCGCAGGCGGCCCTCAAGGTCCTGGAGGAGGGGACGCTGCTGTCCGCCGGGGCGCAGGCTGCCGGGATTGATGCGGAGGTGCTCAAGACCTTCCAGCTCATGACCACCAAGCCGTTCATCTACGTGTTCAACATGGACGACGCTGGGATGAGCGACGAGGCCCGCCAGGCCGAGCTGCGTGAGCTGGTGGCGCCTGCGGAGGCGATTTTCCTGGACGCCCAGTTCGAGGCCGAGCTGGTGGAGCTGGAACCCGAGGAAGCGGCGGAGATGCTGCACGACAACGGGCAGGAGGAGTCCGGCCTGGACAAGCTGGCCAGGGTTGGGTTCGACACCCTGGGGCTGCAGACGTACCTGACGGCGGGGGAGAAGGAGTCCCGCGCGTGGACGATCCGCAAGGGTGCGACGGCGCCTCAGGCTGCAGGCGTCATCCACACGGACTTCGAGCGAGGCTTTATCAAGGCCGAGATCGTGAGTTACGATGACCTGGTCCAGTACGGCAGCGTCGCCGAAGCCCGCGCTCACGGCCGAGTGCGCATGGAAGGAAAGGACTACGTCATGGCTGACGGTGATGTCGTGGAGTTTAGGTTTAACATTTAGAAACAGTGAACTTAAATTTCAGATCAAATTGAATTTCCCTCTAGAATTTTCAGGTTTAAAAGGACCGCATTTCGACTTTTTCGATTAAGCATCGTAAACGCAGATTTCTGTGACGCAACCGATAGGTTTGAGACTGTGTTGCACCTCCTAAACATAGTTGCTCTGGAGTGACAGTCGACGCTAATAAGTACTAGAGAAAATTAGTTAAACCAAGTTAGCGATATGGTCTAGTAACTTCATTGTGTACGCAAATATCTACCGGTCGGAGAAATTAAAGGACTAAACAAATAGGTAGGAAACCATGAATATCCTGTTGTCCTTGTTCGTAAGTATCGTGACTCAAGGAATTCTTCTGTTTCTATTTTATCGAAAAATCCTCCGTCCGCTACCTAGGGAGATTAATCGATATATTTTGGATAGGCACCTGGAAGGCAGTTTTGTGGATGTGAGTCTACGACGTGCAGAAATTGTTAAAAATGAATTGTTGGAGCTGGAGAAGGAAAGATGTAAAACAATAATAGAGTACCGCTCTCTCAAAGGGAAACGTTTATCCGTAAAAGATAGCAATTATCGAACATCGCTTAAGAAAACAATAAAGGAACTTAGAGATCAAATTAGCGAGCTGGAGAAGGAGTATAGTGAACTGTATGCAGATGGTTCTTCCGGATTGAAATGTCTAAAGAAAATTGAGGAAAACAGTTTGATTTCGGCGGTAAACTCATGGATAGATGGCAGTGGATCGGCAAAGTCGGTAGATGAGGATGGCTGAGTAGATTCGACGGGTATGGCTTGTTGTCGAGGCGGGGATGTGTGTCCCGTAAGAACAAAACGAAGGGTGTCTAGTAAATCTAATCTCGGGGAGTCGGTGTATATTTGGAACCGTCCTGCCACGGTAAGTTATCGGACTCATTCCTAAATTATGCAATCGAACCTAAGGGTGGGTAGGTCCTGTATAATGACCTCTTTGTGATCTCTTCCCTGACTATCTACTTCTGTCTAGCGTATCGACAATTGGACGATTTGAATGGCGATTGGTGGTTTGTGATGTCAAACTACACCTAACTATACAGTAATTACCTGTTATAATGATTTGATTGTGCTTGACCGCGAGGATTGTGTTAAAGTGAATTTAAAAGACATTCTAGACCTTGTGTTCTCGGGGGTATCGTCTGCCGCGACATGTACCGCGGTCGTCGTTGCACTACATCAAGCTCATCGGGGTGAGCGACTTAATCGCCAAATTGTGCGCATGGAGATTGCAAATGGAATCAAAGATAAGTTTCAAGATCAATTGACTCAATCTTGGGAAGTCCTGAATGATCTCCAAGATCTCACTAGCCTTACCGGTCGGTTTGGCCGACAAATGACTCTTCAGGAAGCCGTGAAACTGCAAGTTTCTGTAGAGAAGCGGTGTGCGGCGATCGTTGCAGCATTGAAAGGCATTTTAGGGCGCCTTGATAAGGAAATTTCTTCTAGTGCGTTGATAGTTACCGAGAACGCATTGTATGGGGTTGGCTATTTTAGTAAGGTCATAATCGAGGCCAGGTCAGGTTCTCGGTCTCGACCAGCGTTTGGCGGCGATAGTATAGAGGCTGCCAGACAAAGTTTGGTGGGTAATTGCTTTTCTCACATTGTTGATATGTATAGTGTTTACGGGAAGGAATTGGGAGACGACTTAACTGAACGAATTATGTCTCAAACTGCATTTCCTGGCAAGCATGGCGATGATCTAATTTTTGTAGATATGAACGATGATCAGATCTCGAAGACTCTTATTGATACATTCAATGTCGATGTTGACAACTATAGTATTGCAGTTAGGCGGTGGCTTCAACTTCGCATTGCATATGAGTACCATGCGTTGGTGTATTTAAGTTCTTCTCGCTTAACTAATTGGCAGTTCGATGTAAAGAACTCATCAAATCTGGAGCGTGCAACACTGTATAATATGTTATTAGGTCGCTTGTTAGATAGGGCATTAAGATACGCGAAAGAAGATTTCGATGCGTTGTTGGAAGAATATGCCAAGCCTTGATGAAAGATTAGGCGTGTGTAATATGGTTTCGCCGGTAATTTATTCACTCATTATTGAGGGGGTGATCCCGCAGGCTGTTCCGAGCTTTCTTGTTAAGAGAGTGGGTAACTCTGCGCTGCTTTTAAGGTGATTCGCGACTCGGCAGTGTTCACCTCGAAGCGGTTGATCGTCCGCGATGCTCAAGGTCTGACCGGTCGGAAGGTAGAGATCTACTCGCTGCCCTACAGTGCTATCAACATGTGGTCGACCGAGAATGTGGGAACGTTCGACATGAACTCTGAAGTCGAACTGTGGACGCGGGCGAGTCACATCAAGATCAAGCTTGGGGCTCAGGTCGATGTCCGCAAGATCGATAGGCTTATCTCGGCCTGCGTTCTCATGTCTCACTGAGCATCGGCGACTGTGGCGCCAGCACTATGAGAAGCCTTCACCTCGTCTTTGTGGCGGCAGGCCGCCAGTGCGTGCGGGAGTCGAGCACGCTGAACTGCATGGAGAACGTCGGGCGGAGAGTTAGGCTGCGTCAGCCGACCTTGCGGACGGTATCGGCGGATCGGCGTGCCGATCGCCGGCAGTTCTGCATTCACCGCGTAGTCGCTGCTGATCGCACGGATAACGGAGCTGTCTGCTCCGTCGCCGTCGCCTCGCTCAGGGTCAGGATGCGACCGGCTGACCCTCGCTGAGCTGGATCTTCACGGAGTCCGGTCTGTGGAAGGCTGGCTGGATGGACTCGTCCGAGTCGAGCCCAATGAGGGAATCCATCTTGAAGGTGCTCTTGATCTGCGTCTGCAGGTTCGCCGACCAGCGGGTCGCTGCCTGCGGGTCAACGAAGGTTCGCTGCGGGGAGCGGTCCAGGTGTGTCGGTGGGCCGTCGGAGGGTGTGGCCACCACGCCCTGACCCTGAGTCGCGAGGTTGAACAACCCGCCAGCGAGCGGCCCAGGCGTCCGGGGAACGATCTTCAGTTGCCGCAACCGTCGTCCACCCCAAGTTCGCTGAACCATATGACGAGCAACATCGCCACAACTCTCAGTTCGGGCTACTATGGTCGCCATAGTGAACGGAGAGACATGTTGGGCTACAGGATCAACCGTCAGGTGACGGAGTTCGGAGAGCACGTGCGCGGGTGGCGCATGGTGCTCGGCCTGACAGCGCAGCAGGTCTCCGAGCGAGCGGGCATCACCCGCGACACCCTGCGCAAGATCGAGTCGGGCAACCCCAACGTCAGCTTCAACAGCGTCACCCAGGTGCTCCGCGCCCTGGGCATCCTCGACCAGCTTGTCGACGCGGCTGACCCCCTAGCGAGCGACATCGGCCGCCTCCGCGCTGGCCGCCTCACCAGAAAGCGCGCCCGATGACCACTATCGAGATCGTCTCCGATGCCCATGGCTCCCACCGCCTGGTCGGCCATGCGCGCGTCGCCCGATCGCGCGGCCAGGTCTCCACAACCTTTCTCTACGACCCCACCTACCTCGCCGAATGTGAACAGAGGTCGCGCACGCGAATCGACTATCCCCAGGGGCGCTGAAGGAAGCGTTAGTAGGCTGCGCGCGGCCCGGACCTGACACAGACCCGGTCCCGATCTCGGCGGACTGCGCCCCTCTCCTGGGCCGGCCGCAGCCTGCCCGCCACACTCATCCCAGGAAGGGAACCCGGCAGCCCCATGACCATCGAGATGATCGTCGCCCTCATCGGCGCCTCTGTTGTCGCTTACGCGATCGCCAACAGGTTCCGCCTCATCGCCCCGGTACTTCTCATCGCCGCCGGCGTGGGAGTCGCGCTGCTTCCGGTGGGGGAGGAGATGTCCCTGCCCAGCACCGTGGTGCTCACGATCTTCCTGCCGATCCTCCTGTACTGGGAATCGCTGTCCGTCTCCCTCAACCGCATGCGGCGAAGCCTGCGCGGCATCATCCTCAGCGCCACGGTGCTCGTCGCCATCACGGCCGCCCTCATCACCCCTCATCGGCGTCCTCACGGGACTGAGCGTGGGAGCCGCTCTCCTCATCGGCGCCTGCCTCGGCCCCACCGACGCCACCGCCGTCTCCAGCCTGGGACGTGGCATCAACCCCAACGGCCGCACCGTCCTCCAAGCCGAGTCACTCCTCAACGACGGCACCGCCCTTGGTCATCTTCGCCATCGCCCTCCAAGCGCGCAGGACTCCTCCGGCGTCACCCTTTGGCCTCGTCACATCAGCTCCTGCTGTCCTTCGGGGGAGGAATCGGTGCAGGAGTCCTCGTCGGTGCGGCAGTCACGAAGATCGGCATCCGGGTCCGCACCATCACCGACGACCCCATGCTGGCCACAATTACCGCCCTGGCCACCCCGTTCCTCACCTTCTTCATCGCCGAGGAGATCGGCGGCTCAGGCGTGCTCGCCGTCGTCACCTGCGGAATCGTCATCTCCCGCTTCGCCGCCCCGCACATGTCCCTGGGCTCGCGAGTCCTCGGCATCCCCTTCTGGACGATCCTCACCCACATTCTCAACACCATCCTCTTCCTCATGGTGGGAGTGGCGCTCCCCGGCATCGTCGCCGAGCTCCCTCGCGCCGACCTCGTGCGCGGCCTCATCCTCATCCCCATCATCTACATCGCCATGGTCGCGGGAAGATTCGCAGGCCAGCACCTCATCATCTACTCCATCCGCGCCCTCGACCGCCGCCCCGAGCAGCGCCTGCGCCGCACCAACATCCGCGGCCGCATCGTCTCCACGGTCGCCGGCTTCCGCGGCGCGATCTCACTGGCGATGGCACTGTCCATCCCGACCTCCTTCGACGGCGCTGCCTACGCCGAGCGCAACCTCATCATCCTCGTCGTGGCCGGCGCGACCCTCCTGTCCCTCCTCATCCAGGGCCTCGCCCTGCCCTACGTGGTCCGCTGGGCCAACGCCAGGCCCTCGGCCGGCACACAGACCGCCGAGTCAGCCGAGTCGCAGGAGACCGAGGCCCTCGCTGACATCCTCGCCGACACCATCAACCAGCTCGATGCCATCGCCGAACGCGCGGGCGTCGACGACGACACAGCCATCGAGGCGGTGCGAGCCGACTACGCACGTCGTCACGACTCCGTGAGCAACGCCAGCGCGGAGGAGGAGGCACGCATCTACGGTGACCAGGAGAGCGCCCTGCGGCTCGCCGTCATCGAGCACCTGCGCGAGCGCGTACACAGCCTGCGCTTCGCCGGCCGCATCGACGACTCCACCGCCTCGCGAGTCAGCCGGCGCTTCGACGTCGAGACCCTCCACATCAACGGCCCCCTCGACGTCGAGTGAGCGGGCAAGGGTGAAGAACGACAAGGAGGGGGTGGGGTACCGGCGCACCCCACCCCCTTCATTGACCGGCTAGTCCATGGAGCGGACCTGCAGGTAGTCGATGTCGAACTGCGCTTCCTTGAAGTTCCTGGTGTCCAGCTGCCCCCAGTAGTGGCTCCCCGTCTGCGTGATGAGAAGGAGGTGGTAGGGGGTGTTGGCGCCGAAGCAGCGATCGAAGGCCTGCTGGTCGCTGGACCGCAGTACCTCATGGAATCGCTGGTTGTCGAAGAAGAACGTGATGCGTTCCGGAGTTTTCTCCATCCGGTAGGTGTGCCAGGCGCTCAAGTTCGGCTTGTTGCTGATGCCCTTGCCGCTCTTGTTCTTCCCGGACTGGTCGAAGTGGACCGTCGACTCGGCGACTCCTTTGGCTCGGCCGCCCCCGTAGGTCTCGACGATGTCGATCTCTCCGCCATTCGCGGCCCCGTCCGGCCTCAGCCAGATTCCGGCCCACAGGCCGAGGTGGCTCTGAGGGAAGCGCGCCCGTACCTCGACGGAGCCATACACGAAGGAGAAGAGCCCTTCGGAGGTCAGCGATGCCTCGTTGACGTGACGAACGGTTCTGCCCGTGTCGTGCTTGTTCTGCCAGCCGGTCTTGGGAGTTGAGCGCTTGCGCCAGAACAGGTGGCCCGCTCCGCCACTCACGCTGTGGGTGTCATGCGTGATGACGCCCCAGTCGTAGTCCATGTAGGTGTCGCCCTTAGGTTCCTTCTCCCGCCACCGGGCGGCGTTGAAGTCTGAGCCTTCCGTGAACTGCTCATCGAAGACAAGGGTGCTGAAGGAACGCGATGGAGTGCTTGCGAACGCTGTGGTGGGCGCGAGTAGGCCTGCGGCTGTGGCTCCGGCGCCCAGTCCGAGGGTGGTGATCAGTGAACGTCGTGTCAAAGGACTCATTGTTCTCCTTCTACAAGTTACACGAATGGTATTTCCGGTGAGTGTCTGGTTTATTCTCGGCGCCGCCTCCTGTCCTGCCAGCGAGTATGTGCCGTGTGAGCGCTCGCCTGGCGTGGTCGTGTCATCACGCAGAAGCTGACCTGCGATTGTTGTTATCCTACAAGGCGATTAATAGCCCGTCTCGTGAACGGGATACGGGTTGTGAGGAATCTGAGGACGGACTCTCGGCGTGAAGGCGCGCAGTGAGGGGGGGGGACGCGCCGACGTCCCACCCCTCAGTCAGTGCTCAGAGCCGAATGGCCGGCTCATCGAGTGTTCAGTTCTTCGGGCGGCGCCCGCAGTAGCAGGTACCCGCTCGCCGAGTATGAGCCTCGGTCACGTATGCCGTTTGCGGTGTCTGCGCCCCCGACTGCAGCGGCACGATGCTGTCCAGCTGCTCGCGCAGGGCCCGGCGCTCGAGCCTGAGTTCGTAGTGGCTCTGCAGGTTCATCCACAGCTCGGCAGATGTGCCGAAGTACCTGGCCAGTCGTACAGCGGTGTCCGCAGTGATGCCGCGCTTGCCGTGCACGATCTCATTGATGCGGCGCGGGGGTACGCCGATGGCCGTGGCGAGCTTGTTCTGGGTGATCCCGAACCCCTCGATGAAGTCCTCCATGAGGACCTCACCCGGGTGAATCGGGTCGATCTGGTCGGCGCCAGGGGTAGCCGACGAGCTCGACATCATCCGCACCTCCTTCATGCCAGGTGAAGCAGAGTCGCCACTGGGCGTTGACCCGAATGCTGTACTGGCCACGTCGATCACCAGTCAGTCGCTCGAGCCGGTTACCCGGTGGGATGCGCAGGTCTTCGACATCGGCTGCTGCGTGCAGAAGCTCCAGCTTGCGTAGCACGGCGCGCTGGAGCGACCTGTCGAGGGCACGAACGTACTCCTCGCGCCACACTCGTTGGGTCGCCTTGTCCGCGAAGGACCTGATCACAACGACAGGGTATAACGGAGACCGTTAATAACGCTAGTAGTTAACAGGGGAAGCGGGAAGGCGATGTTGATCCGGGCGTGTGAGTGCGTCTGGCGGGCCTTGACGCCATCGGATCGTCTGTAGTGACGGCCGACGGCTCATCCGTGGGCTCACAGGTTGATCCTCTTGGTGTTGCGCGGGTGGTTCGGTGTCCAAATCGGATACAAAGGAGCCCCGATGTCGCCGGCCCGGGAAACAGAACGTTGGAATCATGCGGTTTCTCCGCGCCGGTTCCGTCCCGTTCTGGGCCTTTGTATCCGATTTGGACATCGTTGGGCGTTCTGCACCTGAGGAAGGCCAGGCCGCGCTGCAGAGGCGGTCAGCTCCGCCGCCCAGGACAGCACTGAGGGGTGGGACGCGCCGGCGTCCCACCCCTCCGTCAGTGCTCAGAGCCGGATGACCGGCTCATCGCGCGTTCAGTTCTTCGAGCGACGAGCCCGCAGCAGCAGGTACCCGCCGACAACCGCGACACCCGCAAGGCCCAGGACCAGCAGCGCGTTGGTCCCCGTGTGAGACAGTCTGCTGCCGGCCTTCGCCGCCTGCGTCGGTGCGGCGCTCGGCGCGCTGGCGCCATCGGTCGGCTGGGCCATGGCTCCATCAGACGGCCGATCAATCTCATCGGGCTCCATGCCCGGCTTCGACGGTGCCGCCGCGCTCCGGCTCGGTGCCGGGTTCGCGCTCGATGTTGCTTTCCCCGACGGCGCCGCGGTCGCCTTCGGGTTCGCCACCGACGGCGCCTGACTCGTCGCACCCGGCTTGGGGGCCGAGCTCGGCTGCGCCCCCGGCTTCTCCGACGGCGCGGCGCTGGGCTGCGCACCCGGAGCCTGCGTGGGCTCAGCAGAAGGCGCCACCGTCGGGGCCTGCGTCGGCTCAGCAGCCGGAGCAGACGAGGTCTCCGGTGCGGGTGCAGCGGTCGGCCCGTCGGTCTGCTCAGGTGCGGAACTCGGCGCCGGGGCCGGCGTGGGCTCCGTACTCGGAGCGGTTGTGGGCTCCGGAGCTGGGGTGCTGCTCGGCTCGGGCGCAGCACTCGGCTCAGGCGCGGAGGACGGTGCCGGGGCCTGCGTGGGCTCAGCGCTTGGCGCGGCCGACGGGGCGGGCTTCTCCGTCGGTGCCGCCGTCGGCGACGGCGCCGGGCTCGGCTCCGCCGGCTTCTGGCCGCACTGCTCGCCGAGCCAGTTCATCGTGAAGTTGCGGTACCAGATGCCGCCGTAGTTGGCGCCGTCATGGGCGTCCTCGCTGAGCAGCCCGATGCTGCCGTCGGACTGCACTGCGATCGTCGTGTAGCCGACGAAGGGCTCGTGGAAGACCTTGCTGGTCGTCCAGGAGGCGCCATCGTCGCAGGACATCGAGATGGTGCCGCGGTCACGCGACCACGGCTTCGGGTTCGGCGAGTGGCTCAGCAGCAGCACCTTGGCGCGCGGGTCGTCCGGCGCGGCGTTCGGGAAGGCCCGGATGATCTGGGCGTTGTCCACCGAGTCGGGCAGGTTCTTGTCGGACACCGGCTCGCTCCAGGTCTGCCCGCCGTCGGTGGAGTGGGCCACCTTGCGGAAGCCGGAGCCGTCCGAGGCGCGCGAGTTGAGCATGAGGGATCCGTCGGAGAGCTCAACGACCTTGTTCTCATCCATGCCGGTCCCGATCGGCGTGCCGGCCTGCCACGTCTGCCCGTGGTCGTCGGAGTAGACCGAGACGGCCTGCACCGCGCCGCCGGCGGTCCTGATCGTGTACTGCTGCACCAGGCGCCCGGCGTGGGGGCCGTGCTGAATCTGGATGCCCTGACCCGAGGCCGCGAAGCGCGCGGTCCACGGGTTGTCCTTCGTGATGTCCGCGGTGATCGTGCGGTGCGTCCAGGTCCAGCCGTTGTCCGTGGAGGTCGACACCTCCGCCTGGATGATGCCCCGGTTGTCCGGGTCGGTGCCGGCCTGCGAGCCGCCCCAGCCCTGGTCGTAGGACTTGACGTGGAAGTTGAAGATCGTGCCCGTCTGGTGGTCGACGACGTAGCTCGGGTCGGAGTAGCCGACCTTCTTGCCGGTCTCCGTGCCCTGGTGGATGTAGGTCGGTGCCGACCAGGTCTTGCCGCCGTCGGTGGAGCGGCGCTGGACGATGTGGTTCGGGTTGGGGGCGTCGCTGCCGCCGTTGCCGTTGTCCTTCGGGCGCTCATCGTAGGAGATGAGCAGGTCCCCGTTGGGGGCGGTCGTGATCGCCGGGATACGGTAGTTGTCGGTGGCCGTGTTGGGGGCCACGTGCTGGGCCTGGCTCATCGAGGCCGGCAGCTCCGTGCTCGCGTCGGGCGCCGGCGCGGGCGTGGCCTGCGGATGGTCGCCGACGACGTTGATCGGGTTGCCGGTGGCGGTGAGCGTCTGGAGGGCGGCGCCGTCGGTTCCGGTGGCTGTCAGGGTGATCGACGGCGTCCAGCGGCCGGCGTCGACGTCGGCTTGCGTGATCGTGTGGGTGAGCGGCTTGCAGTTGTAGACGGCGCCCTTGCCCGGCTTGAGGCCGCCCCAGTGGCACTGGCGGCCCAGGTCGTCGAAGGAGGACTCGGTGGCGGCGACGTTGATCGTCTTGTCCGACACCGAGCGCACGCGCACCGTGTAGCTCACGGTGTCGCCCAGCTTGTAGCTCTCCTGGCTCGACGACGGCGTGATCGACTCGACTCGCAGCGAGTTGGCCTTGACCGGGCTCGTCGCGCCCTTGATCGTCTCCGGGGTGCTCAGGGCCTTCCCGGCGTACTCCACTGCCTTGACCTCGTAGGCGATCTGCGGGGTGAAACCACCGGCCTTGAGGTCCTCGGCGGTCACTGTGTGCGTGGCCAGGCCGGTGCAGTCGGTCTTGGTCGTCCCGGCAGGGACGTTGCGCCACCGGCACTTGGAGACGTTCCCGGACAGGTTCGTCGAGGCCGGGGCGTAGGAGTGGGCCTCACCGCTGGTGTTGGTCAGGGTGATGTTGAAGGTCATGACATCGCCGACGGAGTAGAGGCCGTCCGCGGGCGCGTTCACCTGCGTGATGGTGACGTCGGCCAGGCCGTCAGACGTGGGGACGGCGTGCGCCGGGGGTGCGGCGGCGATCAGGCCGGTAGCGGCCAGTGGCAGGGAGCCCAGGAGGGCCGGCAGGCGCCTCCGGGAAAAAGGACTGTGCGATGTCATAGGTGTTCCGTTCTAGGGTGCCGAGGCGGCCTTGCCTTCAACAGGAGACGTAGACGGTAGATGTCAGACGTCTCACGATAAGGTAACGGAACATCTCGATTCTGCAAAGTCGGGTGAGTCGTCGACGGGGTATAAATTATCCGTCCGTCAAGTTCGTCTCGACGGCTGGTCGTGTCGGTGATTGACTCCGTGGCCGTGATTCGCGCCAAGAGAATGTGTGCCGTGTAGGTCTTCGGTGGTCCACTTCAAGAAACATGAGGGCATCTACATGAATTGACCTCGCTCTGCTACCACCTGATTTCCCCATTGTGTCAGGGCCTGTAAGGCGGGTAAAAAGGTTCGACCGAAGTCGGTGAGTGAGTACACCGTTTTCAGTGGCGGCTTATCGCCAAAGGCTCGGCGTGATACGAGGCCGTCCGTCTCGAGCTGTTTGAGCTGATGAGTGAGTGTTGCATCTGTTGCCGACACGAGATCGTTTCGTAGTTCGCTGAAGCGCTTCGGCCCGTGTTGAAGGTGGTAAATGATGACCGTCTTCCATTTTCCTCCGACAAGATTCATGGCCACGCTGATCGGGCAGGAGTAGGTCTTGTCGTTGAAACTGACGAACTCGCTGATGCATTCGGTCCTCATGTGTCATGTCTCCGTTTTGAGGGGACTATCTAAAAAGATAGTTCTTGACGTGGCGGTCTCACTCCTGTGACGCTGTCCTGTGTCAGCCAATGTTCGTTATGAGTCATGGATGGGAGCGTAACATGCTGGACACTCCGATTGTTGCTGTTGCCGGTGCAACCAGCAAGCAGGGGCGCAGCGTTGTGAGATCGTTGCTGCAGGGGTGGAGGCTACAGGTGCGGGCACTGACTCGGGATCCCGCATCGCAGGTGGCGCAAAGCCTTGAACGTCAAGGGTGCCGAATTGGTGGCGGGGTCGCTTTCGTTGGGGAGTGATGATGCGTGGGTTGATGCTTTTCTGGTGCTCGTGCTGCATTCTTGGTCACCCCTCCCACTCCTCCGAGAGGGTCTCGTGAATACGAGTTGAGGGTGTCGGATCGCTGATGCTGCGGTGAGGGCGGGGTTGAACACGTTGTGTTCAGTGCCTTGGAGAACGTTGATGAGACCACAGGTGGAAAGTTGTTCGCACCTCATTTCACCGACAAGGCGCGGGTTGCGAGTACATCAGTGGTCTGCCCGTAGCCAGTACTTTTGTGATCCTCTCATTTTTCTACACCAATTTTATGGAGTACTACGTTCCCAGGGTGGAGGACGGCTCGCTTGTCCTTCCTATATATCTTCCTGAAGATTTTCGGGCGCCGTTCGTCGATCCCGTCACGGCGACTGGTCCGGCTGTGCGGGAAATCATCAGCAAGCCGGAGAGGTATGACGGTGAAACCCTGCCGATCGTGGGTGATGTCATCTCTCCGCGCGAGATGGTGAGAACGTTCCAGGATGTTACCGGGCTGCGAGCCGAATATCGCGATGCGTTCACGTATGACGGGTTGGCGCGCAACTTTCCTGAATTGGTTGCCGATGATCTTCATGCGCAGGAGATCCTGGGGATGGTCAACTATGCTGTTGAGTACGGTTACTTTCGGCAGGATCGTGATCTTGAGTGGAGTCGCAGTATAGACCCGGAGGCGCTCACGTGGGAACAGTTCCTCCGTGCCACGGGGTGGCGCGGAGAGGCTCGTTCATATGGGTGATGATCCCCGTGCCATCTATGGGATCGGTGTGCGAAGTATGTGTCCGCGGGGCGACCGTCACGTTGCATGACGCTCCTGTTGACATTCTCTTCCGGTGTCTTGAGGTGCTGTGCCACCTGCTCTTTCCGTTATGCCATAGGAATGGCCATAGGGATGTTCTCCCCCTGGTATGCCCGCAATCGACGTCGATGGCGGGGACACCGACGTCTCGCCGATCAGCGCGCGCGCCGCCGTCTCAGCGGGGGTGCTGGCCACCCGGTCCCTGCGCTCGGGCTCCGTGCCCTTTGACGTGCCCGAGCTCGACGCGGAGCTGGCGGACTACTTCCACCGCGGGCAGCACAACTCTCACTCACCGACGGAATCTTCGACAGACGACGCGGCTCCGGGTCGTTTCTGAAGTTTTTGTCGGTTTGTGTCGGTGTCTATGCGTCGGCCAGGAAGTCGCGCAGGATCGCGTCCATCTGCTCGGCCTCGATGAGGAAGCCGTCGTGCCCGTGCAGGGAGCTGATGGTCTCGCGCCTCGCGCCAGGGATGCCGCCGGCCAGCTCCTCGGCCTGGGCGGGCAGGAAGAGCCGGTCGGAGTCCACGTCCACCACGAGCGTGCGCGCCTGCACCCTCGCCAGCGCCGCCTCGATGCCGCCGCGCCCCGTGCCGACGTCGTGCACCATCATCGAGTGGGTGACGATGAGGTAGGTGTTGGCGTCGAAGCGCGCCAGCAGCTTGCCGGCGTGGTAGTCAGGTAGGACTCCACCTGGTAGCGCCCGCCCACCGCCGGGTCCTCCTCGCCCTGGTGGCGCGCCCGAAGCGCTCGTCGAGCTCGGCGGCACTGCGGTAGGTCGTGTGCGCCAGCGCCCGCGCCAGCCCCAGCCCCCGCACCGGACCCACCGAGTGGGAGTAGTAGTCGCCGTCGAAGAAGAAGGGGTCGGCCACGATCGCCAGCTCCTGCAGGTGGCACCAGGCCAGCTGGTCGGCGGTCGTCGAGGCGCCGGTGGCCACCAGCGCCAGGTTGCGCACCCGCTGCGGGTGGGTGACCCCCCACTCGACGGCCCGGTGCCCGCCCAGCGAGGCCCCGATGACCAGGTGGAAGACCTCGATCCCCAGGGCGTCGGCCAGGCGCGCCTCGGCCTCGACGGCGTCGCGCGTGGTCAGCCACGGGAAGCGTGACCCCCAGGGGCGCCCGTCCGGCGCCGTCGACGACGGCCCCGTCGAGCCCTGGCAGCCGCCCAGGATGTTGGCGGCCACCACGAAGTAGCGCTCGGTGTCGATGGCCCGCCCGGGCCCCACCAGGTCCGACCACCAGCCCGGCGTCGGGTGCCCGGGCCCCGCCTCACCGGTGACGTGGGAGTCGCCGGTCAGGGCGTGCAGTACGAGGACCGCGTTGTCGCGCTGCGGGCTGAGCTCCCCCCAGGTCTCGAAGGCCAGGACCGTGTTGGGCAGGACCTCCCCGGACTCCAGGGGCAGGTCCCCGATCTCCAGGAACCGGCGGTGCCCCGGCTCGTCGCCGGGCCGCCAGGCGCCCGTGGGGGAGCCGGCCATGCGGTCCACCAGCTTGGAGGAGGCCGTCCCGACGCCGTAGGCGGCCGGCTCGGTCTCGGCGCTGCCGCTGGAGACGGGGTAGGAGGAGGACGTGGTCGCACTCGCGACAGACCGCCTCAGGCCCCGGCCGCCGCGCTCGGCTCGCCCTGCCCCGACGGCCCGGGCCGCCGCCAGGCCGCGTTCGAGGTCGGCCAGGATGTCGTCGATGTGCTCGATCCCCACGCTCAGGCGCACGGTCCCGGCGGTGATCCCGGCCGCGGCCAGGCCGGCGTCGTCGAGCTGGGAGTGCGTGGTGGTGGCCGGGTGGATCGCCAGGGAGCGCACGTCCCCGATGTTGGCCAGGTTGGAGAACAGACTCAGGGGCGTCGATGAAGCCGCCCCCGCCTCGCGCCCGCCGGCCAGGTCGAAGGTGAGGATCGAGCCCGCCCGCGCGGACAGTACTTGCGGTGCCGCTCGTAGTAGGGGCTGGAGGCCAGCCCCGAGTAGCGCACCGAGGCGACGTCGTCGCGCCCCTCCAGCCAGGTGGCCACCGCCAGGGCGTTGTCCACGTGCCGCTCCATGCGCAGCGAGGCGTCTCGATGCCCTGAGCGATGAGGAAGGCCGAGTGCGGTGCCAGCGCGAAGCCGAGGTCGCGCTGGCCCCTCGGCGCGCGCCTTGAGGATGAAGGCCAGGTTCGCGCCCAGCGGCTGCCCACGCCCAGGTCCCTGGCGTAGACCAGGCCGTGGTAGGACTCGTCGGGCGTGTTGAAGCCGGGGAAGCGCTCGGGCTGGGCCGCGAAGTCGAAGCTGCCGGAGTCCACGATCACGCCCGCCACGGAGGAGCCGTGCCCGCCCAGGAACTTCGTCGCCGAGGCCACCACGATGTCGGCGCCCCACTCGAAGGGCGGGTCAGGAAGGGTGAGGCCACCGTGTTGTCCACGACCAGCGGGATGCCCAGTTCGTGCGCGGCCGCCGCGATCGCCTCGATGTCCAGGATGTCGCCGCGCGGGTTGGGGATCGACTCCCCGAAGAAGGCGACGGTGCGCTCATCGGCCAGCGCTGCCCAGGCCGCCGGGTCGCCGGTGTCGTCCACGAAGCGCGTCTCGATGCCCAGGCGCGGCAGGGTGTGGGTGAGCAGGTTCGTGGTGCCGCCGTACAGGGAGGGTGAGGCCACGATGTTGTCCCCGGCCCCGCCCAGCGTCAGGAGGGCCAGGGTCGTGGCCGCCTGCCCCGACGACGTCAGCAGCGCCCCGACGCCGCCCTCCAGCGCCGCGATCCGCTGCTCGACGATGTCATTGGTGGGGTTGTTCAGGCGCGTGTAGATCGGGCCGAGGTCGCTCAGGGCGAAGCGGGCGGCCGCCTGCTCGGCCGACTCGAAGACGTAGGAGGAGGTCTGGTAGATCGGGATGGCCCGGGCGTGGGCGGGCTCGGTCAGGGGTCGTGCCCGGCCTGGACCTGCTTGGTCTCGAAGCGCCAGCCCGCCGGGCTGGTGGGGAGGGGATCGGTTCCGCGCTCTGGGGGCGGCCTCGGGGGGTGGGGTGCTGGTCGGTCATGAGGGCTCCTTGGTGATTCCCGGTGACCGGCGGCGATGTCAGCGTCACGAACGGTGCCTGCCTCGCGCCGGCGGTTGCGGCGCGCTGGTGGCGGCTGCCCGGGGTCCGCTGGGGCCGGCGTCGGAGCCGGCCCGGCAGCAGGAGGGGGCGAGGCGTCGTGGTGCTGAGTCGTCCGCCGTCACCGTGCTGCAACTTCTGTGATGGTGCGGGTGAGGGCGGGGACGCGCACGGGCCGACGGCGGCGTGCGCGTCAGCTGCGCATTCGCCCCGTGGTGGGGGTGTCCGGCCGAAGGGCCTCAGGACGACGGAACATGCTCCGACTTTAGCGGTTTCCTCCGCAGGTGGTCCAAACAGGGAGTCCGCCATGCGGCTGCGGTGAGGGCTCGGCGCGGGCATGGCGTCGGTCCGGCGCCTTCGCGGCGCCCCCTTGACGCGGGGAGGTGACGGCGCGGTCGACCCGCCCTTTCTAAAGTGTGCTGATCAGGAGGGTTGGTTGAGGGGTGTGATCTGAGTCTTTGAGGTGAGAGAGCGCCTGGGCTGGTTGAGTGGAGGTGTTGCGGTTCCCCATCAGCCAGACACGAAAAGGTGCTCTCCTCACGTCCTACCTTAACGCAGCCCTGACCGCGTGCTCGTTTGAGGGTCGCCCGTCTGGTGGTTGAGGAGGGCTGGCCTGCAGCGGGCTGCCCGTTCAGTGCTCGCGGCCCACCGTCAGCGCTGGGCCGACAGGGTCCAGAGGCCGGCCAGCCATGACCGACCGCTCCAGCCGCCCACGCTCGTGCCTCACCGCACACCCAAGGCGGTGGTCAAACGGATCGTCTCGCGCATGCGCCTGCGTGAGGGCCCCCGTCCGGGTACGCTGCCCGCACCGGGGTCGCGGCCTCGACCGTCGCCACCGCATCCTGCGAGCCGCCCACCTCAACCGCCTGTCGTACACCGACCGGGCCACCGGTCGGAGTCGTCGCCGCCTGACACCCTACGGATCTCGCGTCCCACGTCGACGTCAAGAAGATCGGCAACATCCCCGACGGTGGCGGATGGCGCTACGTCGGTGCGCGCCAGGCGCGCGCAGCCGCTCTCCACCGCGGAAGGCCCGTAGCCAGGCCAGCCGCAGACTGATGGGCTGCGCCTGCGTGCACTCGGTGATTGATGATCTACTCCCGCGTGGTCTACAGCGGATCCACGACGATGAGAAGGCCGATACCGCCGTCGGGTGCTCAAGCGCGCGGTGTCATGGTTCAGCGCCCGAGGAGTCAAGGTGGAGCGAGTCCTGTCCGACAACAGGTTCTGCCTACGTTCCCCAGGCCTGGCAAAGCCGCCTGTCAGCGCTGGGCATCAAGGCCAAGCACACCCGCCCCCTACCGCCCCAGACCAACGGCAAGATCGAACGCTTCCACCGCACCCTGGCCGACGGCTGGGCTACGCCCGCCACTACACCTCCGAGACCCAACGCCGCCAGGCCCTACCCGTGGCTGCCTCTACAATCACCACCGACCCCACACCGCCACCCAAGGCCACCCACCCATCACCCCGCCTAACCAACCTCCCCGATCAGTACACCCTAAAAGCGACGATCCGGCCGATTAAACCCACACTGACCTGCACAAACGGTCATTGTGCTGGATGCCATATCGGTCACAGACATATGACGTCGGGCTACAAGCCCCCGTGATGCAGGCACAACCCGCTAACTACAGCAACGTAAGTTACGATTGTGAATAGTGTGAATTCTGTTTTCAGATGGGACCAAAAGCGACTAGGTGTGGCTTTGTCGCATCCGCTGACGCTGCCTGCCGTCTTCGTCCCCTGATCCGCTCGCGCCCCTGATTCCGCGGAACGGATCGACGGCGGGCCGGCGTCGGTCCCCAGGTGAGCGTCATCCTCACGTTCAGCCCCATCGACGGAGAACCCCTGTGAGCCTGATCCCCTCAAGACGGCATTGGACAGGTGTCGTCGCCACCGCAGTGTTGGCCTGGCATGCACCCCTGGCGCCGTCGGTGCTGGCCGACCCCGTGGACCAGAGTGCATTGATCGCTCAAAGGGCGCTGCAGGCGCTCGACCTCCACCTCCATCGCCTCCCTGGAGGCCTGGCTCGCCCAGGAGGCAGCAACCTGGAGGAGGCCCAGATCAGGCTCAGGTCCGCCAGCCAGGACTGCCTGGCCGCCGTCGACGAGGCCCAACAAGGCCACCAGACGCCCAGACCGCCCAGGCCAATGCCGACTCCGCCGCCTCCAGCAGCACTACGTCGGCCCGCTCCGACCTCGGCTCGATCGTCGTGCAGACCTGTCAGGAGGCGGCAGCCCGCTCGACCTGGCTCACCCCGTACCTGACCAGCGAGTCGCTGGCGGACCTGGCCGACGCCGGAGCGCTCGCCTGACCGGGCGGGGAAGAACAACGCATGGTCCAGAACGTCGGGCCCTCGAGGCGGTGGCCACGAGCATGAACCATCGCCGACCAGAAGGTCAAAGGCCAAGGAGACCGCTAAGACCTCCGCCGAGACAAGCCAAGACCGACGCCGAGACCGCTGCCAGCGAGGCCCAGAGCGCTGTCACCACCACCCGCACCAGCCGCCAGAACCTCATCACAGGCGGCGCGCGCGCAGCACCGTCGATCTGGAGACGAAAGTAGCCCAGAACCAGGTCGAGGCCGAGCGTAAGGCCCGCGAGGGCCGCCGCAGGGCCTGCAGCCAAAGGCGGCCTCGGGAGAACCGCCGCTGACCTCGCCCGAGAAAAGCAGGCCGAGCAGGCCGCCGCGACCTCAGGGTCGGCCCCTGCTCCCCAGAGAGCAGGCAGGCCGCCCAGCCCAGGCCAGCAGTCCTCGGCCCAGGAACCCGCCACCACCTCAGCCGGAGCCCGAGGCGGCCGAGGAGGCCGCGCCCGCACCCGCGCCTGCACCCGCTCCCGCCCCGGAGCCTTCGCCCGCGCCGTCGCGCTCCGGCAGCGCCGCCTCCACCGCCATCAACGCGGCCATGGGCTACCTCGGCAGCCCCCTACGTGTGGGCCGGGGAGTCGGCTGCGGGCCCTGGACTGCTCAGGCGACGATGGTCTCCGCCTACGCGGCCGCCGGCGATCACGCACTCTCACGCGTGCAGTACGGGAGGGCTCCTGGTCTGCTCGACGCCGCCCAGCCCGACCTGGTCTTCTGGTCCTCCGACAGCAGCCAATCCGGCATCTACCACGTGCCAGCCATCCTACCTGGGCGACGACATGCACGATGATCGAGGCGCCGACCTTCGGCATGACCGTCGCGTCACCTCATGCGCTACTCCGGCATCGGCCCTACGCGAGTGCCGCCTCTAGAACAGGGGCGGGCGGAGCGCGTACTGACGCCCGCGCCCCGTGCGGTTGGTGCGCGTCAGTGGCCCTCGCGGGCGACGCGGTCGGCCTCGCCGACTGACGGATCTCCTCCGGCCTCCTCACTGGCCCACCCAGTGGGCGCCCTCGACGGACTTGCCGGGCTCGAGGTCTTGTAAACCTCGAAGAAGTGCTGGATCTCCGACGGTGGAACTCCAGACGTCCTCGATGTCGACGCCAGGAGGCGCGCTGTCGGCGTGGGCAGCACAGGACCTTGTCGTCGCCGCCCTTCCTCATCGCGCATGCGGAACATGCCAGTGCGCGGCAGCGATGACGCTGCCGGGAAGGTCCGGCTCCTCCAGCAGGACCAGCGCATCCAGAGAGATCGCCGTCCTCGCCGAGGTCCCGTCGATGTAGCCGTAGTCGTCGGGGTAGCGCGTCAGTGAAAAGAGCATGCGGTCCCGAGCGATTCGGCCGGTCTCGTGGTCGATCTCGTACTTGTTGCGGTTGCCTAGGGATCTCCGTAACTGACGTCGAACTCCACGGGGCCTCCTTCGTCGTGTCTTCCCTGTCTCGTTGGGCGCTGGGAGCGGCGCTGGTGTTCGGCGTCGATCCGGCGGGGCGGGTAGTGATGGCTACTGAGTGGCGCGACAGCGCCTGAGGCCGGTAAGCGTACTCTGCAGTCCGGTGCACGGTGGCAATAACCTCCGGGCGCCCCACCCGCATGATATACAGGCCATCCCAGTCGTCCACAACCCAGTCGGAGGACGTCATGCAAGGTCGGCAGACCGCTGCCCTGACGGCAGCGACGCGCTGCTGGTTTCTGCGGCTACTACAGCCTGGGCGATGCTCTCGACCTGTTGCCCGGCCCGGTGACGGTCGCCTACGCCGACGTCGCCCCGGCCGCTTCCCGACGCCGGCCGCCCCCAGCGCTAAGACCACCGCCCCTCCGGCCTGGACCAGGGGCCCGCCCTCCAAGGCTGCCCTGAACGAGCTACATCCAGGGCGTGGTCTCCGACGCCGCCTGACCGAAACGTGACGGCCTCCGTCGTCGATATCGCCACCGGCGAGGGCCTGCTGGACCGCTCGGCCTCCTCCGGGGGTGACGCTGGCCTCCACCAACAAGGTGCTCTACCGCCTGGGCCGCCCTGTCCTCCCATGGTCCGGGCCACTACTCCAGACCAAGGCCGTCCTGGAGGGCAGACCCTGACCCTCGTGGGCGGCGGTGACTGCTGCGCGGAGAACGAAGGCGACCTGAACGCCACGAGCCGGCCACGCGGGCCTGGGCGACCTCGCCTGAGCCACCGCCGAGGATCAGTCGCAGGGGTGACGTCGGTCTCCTGCGCCTGGACGACACCCTGTTCACCGGCCCCAGTGGAACGGGGAGTGGGAGGCCGGCAACGAGCAGCATCGTGGCCAAGATCCAGCCGATCATGGTGAATGTCTCGGCCACGCAGAACCAGGGCTACCCGGAGGACCCGCATGGAGGCCGCCGGGCCTTCGCCAAGCACCTGAGCGAGGCCGGCATCACGGTCGACGGCGAGCCGACGCGCGCCCGGCAGCCTCCGGCAGTGCCCCGGGAGGTGGCCTCGGTCCCCTCCGCCCCGCTGTCGACATCCTCTCCGTGTCGCTCAAGACCTCCGACAACACGATGACGAGGTCGAGGGGCGGCTCGTGGCCGCCCACGCCAAGGAGACTCACCGACTTCGCTGAGCCCACACGGCCCGTGCTCTGGCGTCTGAGCAAGGATGGCTTCGACACCTCCGGGTGACGCTCCTGGACTCCTCCGGGCTGGCCAGGGCAACAAGGTCCCCGCCAGGCCCCTGACCCAGATCATGACCAAGGCCGCCGGAGGCGAGGCGGCTCTGGGCCGGGCGCACTCATCGCCGACCCGCCCGTCGGCGCCCTGGATGGCACCCTGGGCGCTGTCCGCATGACACCGCCGCAGCCGGGACGGTGCGCGCCGAGACCGGCTCACTGGAGCAGACCGCCTCCCTGGCGGGTCGTCACCACCGCCGACGGGCGCCGGCTTTCGCCTTCGCGGTCCCACAATGATACTCCCCGCCGGCACCAGCGCGACGGTCGCAGCCGCGATCGACAACTCACTTTCGTGGCGCCCCTGGCCTCGTGCGGATGCTCGTGGCGCGCGGCGGCGTGTTCAGCGCAGCGGCGACAGGCAGGGCCCAGGCAGCCCGGTGAACTCGGCGAGAAAGGTGTCACGGTGACGGCCCAGGAGGCACAGCGGCGGGACCGCTCGACTGGCGGACGGTGGAGCGCCGACCGCGCTCATCCTGGCGGGCCCTGAAGCGCCTCGCGCCCAGCGCGCGCCAGCTCGGTGGCGGTGCTGCGTCGCTCCGCCCAGGAGGCACCGGCCTGGGTCGCCAGGGATCACCGGACTGAACCGGGCGGCCCAGCAGGTCGCCGAGACCACGCGGGTCAGCGTCGTCGACCAGGGCCGGGCCTGTGCGCCTCAGTCGGGCACTGCGCGGCCTCATGGAGCAGGTGCCCGCCCGCCGGCCTCGGAGGCGATCCAGCTCGTCGGGGCCGCCGAGGTTGCCGGGGCGATGCAGCCTGCTGGCCACCCGGCTCCTGGGGCAGGTGGTGCCCGCGGCCCCCGAGCGGAACCCGCGGTCGCGCCAGTAGCGCGAGCCCCTGCCTCGCCCTGCCGGCGAGAAGGACTGCGCGGGGACGACGTCGTGACGCCCGGCACTGGCCCGGCCCGCGAGGCGACCACGGACGCAGGTGGGGAGGGTGTGGCCCCGCCGCACCTGCTGCTCGTGGCCCCAACGTGCTGGCGGTACGCCGCCAGATGGACCTGGACATGCTCGACCTCCCCGCCTGGGGTCTGCCTGCACGAGATGACCCACGCCGTCCAGGCTTTGGCCGCCGCGCCTGGCTCGGCTACCTGTCGGACTCCATGCGCATGGTGATCGGCGCCGTCGTCGAGGCCGCCTACGGCGGTGCCGACGGTGCCGGGCGCCGGCGGCGGGAGCCAACAGAGCGGGGAGTCGGCCGCGGCGGGGCCGGGCAGTGCGTCTTGCAAGCGCGCGCCGGCCAGAGGGCGGGTGCTCGAGGGTGCGATGAACGTCACGGATCGTGCCGAGGTCGCCTCCCTGGCGGCTCGCTCACGCTTCCTGGAGGGACACGCTGAGGTCGTCCTCGATGACGTACACTCCCAACCCGGATGCCCTCGGTCCACCGGCTCCAGGCCGTGCTCTGCGCAGCCGCGCGGCCGACGGCGGCATCGGTCCCGGCCCGGACTGGGCCTCGCTCCCTACTGCACCGGCTCATGGGGCTGGAGCGCAGAGGCTGAGTACGCCGACGGCGCCGCATTCGTGCGCAGCGTCGTGACCCGCATCGGGCACGAGGGGCTCAACGCCGTGGGGCTGATCCCGAGCTGCTGCCCACGCCGGCTGAGCCTCGCCCGCCCGACGTGTGGGTGCGTCGCGTCAGCGTGACGTGTCAGGCCGGGGCCCGTTGGCGTGAGCTTATGGCGTCGGCGCGGACCGGTGGCCTCCCGGCCCGGCGTGAGCGCGCAGCCATGACGACGCATGAGGAAGGCAGGGCGTATGGACGCCACGGACATGGGATCGGACTCAGCAGGTTCTCATCACCGAGGAGCAGATCGGGCAGCGCCTCGATGAGATGGCCGCGCAGATCGACGCGGACTACGCGGGCCGTGACCTCTGCTCGTCGGCGTGTACTGCAGGGGGCCCGTCTGACGTCATGGCGGACTTGTCTCGCCGGCTGCATATGAGTGCCCCGATGGACTGGATGGCGGTGTCCTCCTACGGCTCGGGAACCAAGTCCTCCGGCGTCGTGCGCATCCTCGGGACCTGGACACCGACGCTCACCGACCGGCACATCCTCATCGTTGAGGACGTCATCGACTCGGGCTGACCCTGTCCTGGCTGGTGGGCAACCTGTCCTCGCGCGGCGCGGCCTCGGTGGAGATCGCCACGCTGCTGCGCAAGCCCGACGCCGCCAAGGTCGAGGTGACGTCAGGTACGTCGGCTTCGATATTCCTACAGGAGTTCGTCGTCGGCTACGGGCTGGACTACGCCGAGCGGTACCGCAACCTGCCGTTCATCGGTACGCTGCGCCCTGAGGTCTACGGGGCGCTGACTGACCCAGGTCAGCCTGACGCAACCTGAGGGGCAGACGGAAAATAACGGGATGTGGGCCTCTGAGGGCCGTCGTCGGAGCGGCGGTCAAGGGCCTCAGAACTGACGCATGCCCCCTTTCTAAGGTGGTCGGAGTCGTACGTTACGATAAGATAACAAGTGTAGGTCGCCGGTGGATGCCCTCTCCGGCGGGTGACGTGGAAGGACTGTTGGTAACAGTGAAGAAGACTGGCGTCGACGCGCCCCGGAGGCTGGTCGGCCTCGCCGGCGCGAGTGGTGCTATCGTCCTCGCTGAGCCTTTCCCGTGATGGCTCCGGTGGCGCTGAGCCGACCTCCGGCAGCACATTTGAAATACGGTCGCTGAGATGGCGCAGGCCAGCGGGCTTCAGCACCCTGACCACCCTCGGTGACGAGGCGCCCGGCGATGGCGGTGGCCTGACCTACGACGTGCAGAGCACGAGTCCCGAGGGCGCGCTGGGCGCCGTCTCGGCTCATGCTGGCCGATGGTCAGTGGGCCGTGCCGCAGGGCTCGCCGCTTCCCCGGAGTGCCCGCCGCGGACGGTACCGCCGCTAACGACGTCGTGGCTCGGACCCAGTCCTTCGTCAACGCCGGAGGCTCCTGGCGTCGGACGCGTCGCGGCCCACGCCGCTGTCGGGCGCGAACGTGCGTGCCAGCGGCTCAGCCCCGTACGCGATCACCTCCCTCAGCCTTAGTGGGCATGGTCCTCCGGCTGGGACTACTCGCACACCACGGCATGCGGCGGACCAGAACACTCAGGTCGGCTACCGAGCCGACGTCGGCCAGGACCTCTCCGGAAGCGGCCGGACGACTGGCGGCTGGTTCCACTCAGGGGCGTCTGTGGCTGAACACGGACGGCTCTGATCAGCCCCAGGGACATCGTCTTCTTCTCAACCCCTTGCCCGGGGGACAGGGCGAGTCCGGCTCAAACTCCCTCCCAGTCCACGGTGTTCAGGGAACGTCTACGACGTCGGCATCTACGTCGGCAACAACCAGGTGGTGCGGGCCTCGACAGGTACCCGCCCAGGCGCGAGACCTGGACGCGCAGACGATGGCCGAGGTGGCTCTGGTGGCGCGTCCGCAGTGGTCCGCCCCCGCTGGTGGTGCGCCCGCCCCGGCGGATCAGCAACGCGCGCCGGCGCTGCAGTGGCGGCGGTGCGGGTGCCGGGGGCGGCGCCGCGACACCTCGGCCCGAGGCCTCGGCATCGGCCTCATCCCAGGCGAAGCCTCAGCAGGGCCGACTGCGGGGCCCCGTCCTCCAACGGCGGCTCAGTGCCGGACGGCGCGAGCCGCTCGCTCGCAGTCCTCGAGGTGGGGCCAGCAGGGCGACCTAACGAGGTCGTGGTGGGTGCTGGTAGCAGCCAGGACGCGAAGGGGCGCACGAGCGCCGCTGAGCGGCCTTCGGCCCAGAGTGTGCGGGAGCGGTGGCTGCCGGTGACGGGGGTGGCGATCGGCGTGCTGTCCGTGGCTGCGATCCTGCTGTCTGCCGGCCTCATCGTCCTGCGCCTGCGCCGCTCCTGAAGCGAGGGGCGGCGCGGGACAACGGTGGCCGGCCCGCTACACGAGCGTCGGCTCCAGCGCCTACGGATGGCGTCATCGACGTCGTCGCCGACGCACCACAAGGCGCAGGAACGCACCCAGGCCCTAGTCCCGGGCCCTATGGTGCGTCCTATCGGCCAGGCAGCCCCCATCGACCCGCTCGGCCGGATCTTCCCGGCCACGCCCGGCGCGAACGTGAGCAAGCGCAATGGGACCTTTGCCGTACTATCGGCTAACGTCTGAGGTCAGTGCATGTTGAAGGGACCTGCCGACGATGAAAGATTCTGGGCGCGAGCCCGGCCGCAGGACTCAGACAAGCCGGGCAAGGCCGGTAAGAACGACCGCGGCGAAAGCGCTGACCGCAGTGCTCCGCGACACCCTGGGCAACCCGTTCCTGTGGTTGGTGCCCCTTCCTCCTGGTCGTCATCCTCGGCTGGGCCGTCTTCTCCTCGATGTTCGGCTACCGCACCATCGACACCTCCGACGGCCCTGACGCTCCTGCGGGTGACAAGCCGGACACGATCAAGTCGATCACCGTCGTCGACGGCAACCAGCGCGTCGAGCTGGACCTCACCACCACCTACGTCCAGCCCCAGAAGAAGGGCATCGAGTCCCTGCCCGGTGGGCAAAAAGGTCGAGTTCTCTACACCGACGCCCAGGCCGAGCAGGTCGACCGCCTCGTGCAGGCCGCCGCCCCCAAGGAGGGCTTCAACTCCGTGGTGCCCACCACCGCCTGGTGGTCCTCCTCATCCAGGGCCTGCTCGTCGCCCCTGCTGCTGGGCGGCTTCATGTGGTGGATGCTGAGCCGCATGGGCGGCGGGCGCGGCGGCGCCATGGGCTCGGCCGCTCCAAGGCGAAAGTCGGCTCCAAGGAGATGCCCGACGTCACCTTCGACGACGTCGCCGGCGAGGACGAGGCCGTCGAGGTCGAGGAGATCGCGAGTTCTCTCCGAGCGCGAAGTTCCGCGCCGTCGGCGCCAAGATCCCTGAGGGCGTCTCCTCTACGGCCCGCCCGGAAACCGGTAAGACCCTCCTGGCCAAGGCCGTCGCCGGCGAGGCCGGCGTGCCCTTCTTCTCCATGGCCGCCTCCGAGTTCGTCGAGATGTTCGTCGGCGTGGGCGCCTCGCGCGTGCGTGACCTGTCGACCAGGCCAGGAGAACGCCCCCGCCATCATCTTCGTCGACGAGATCGACGCCGTCGGCTGCCACCGCGGCTCTGGCACCGGCGGCGGGCACGACGAGCGCGAGCAGACCCTCAACCAGGCTCCTCGTCGAGATGGACGGCTTCGACGCCAACACCAACGTCATCCCTCATCGCCGCCACCAACCGCCCCTGATGTCCTGGACCCGGCCCTCCTGCGCCCGGGCCGCTTCGACCGGCAGGTCAGCGTCGAGGCCCCCGACATGGCCGGGCGCCGCCATCCTCAAGGTCCACGCCAAGCGGCCCCTCAACGACGACGTCGACCTCGACCTCGTGGCCAAGCGGACCCCCGGCTTCACCGGCGCGGACCTGGCCAACGTCCTCAACGAGGCCGCCCTGCTCACCGCCCGCTCCAACGCCCACCTCATCGACAACCGGGCCCTGGACGAGGCCATCGACCGAGTCATCGCCGGCCCGCAGAAGCGCACCCGCGTCATGCGCGACCACGAGGCGCGTCACCGCCTACCACGAGGCCGGCCACGCCTGCGCCGCCGCCAGCGCCTACCCGACCCGGTCACCAAGGTGACGATCCTGCCGCGAGGGCGCGCCCTGGGCCACGCAGGTCATGCCCCAGGACGACAAGTACTCCACCACCCGCAACGAGCTGCTCGACCAGCTCGTCTACGCCATGGGCGGGCGGGCCGCCGAGGAGATCATCTTCCGCGACCCCACCACCGGCGCCTCCAACGACATCGAGAAGGCCACCGCCACGGCCCGCAAGATGGTCACCGACTACGGCATGACCAGCGCGGTCGGCGCCGTCGGCTCGGCACCACCGAGGCGAGACGGTCCTGGGGCTCAACGCCACCAGCCGCGACTTCTCCGAGCAGGTCGCCGCCACCGTCGACGCCGAGGTCCGCAACCTGCTGGACACCGCCCACCGGGAGGCTGGGAGATCCTCACCCGCAACCGCGCCGTGCTCGACCAGGCTCGCCGAGGAGCTCCCTCACCCGCGAGACGCTCCTGGAGAAGGACCTGAGAGGGATCTTCGAGGGCGTCATCAAGCAGCCTGAGCGGCTCCCTGTGGCGCAGCGACGAGTCGCTGCCTGTCGTCGAGCCGCCCCGCCCCTGTCGGTGAGTCCGACGACTCCCACGGCAGCGACGACTTCTGGGGTTACAACCATTGAGCCGGCCCTGGGCCCGGTGGCCCGGCAGGTGCGGAGAGACAGAGACAGAGGCTGACCATGGTCCCATGACGCCGAGGTGTGCGCCGCGCGGTGCACGACCCTGCTCGTCGCCATCGGGGAGGACCCTGAGCGTGACGGGCTGCGTGACACTCCTGAGCGCATGCGCGCGCGCCTACGCGGAGATGTTCGCCGGCCTCGACCAGGACCCGGCCGAGCACGTCGAGCGGGTCTTCGACGTCGGGCACGAGGAGATGGTTCTCGTGCGCGACATCCCCATGTACTCGGTGTGCGAGCACCACCTGCTGCCCTTCCACGGGTCGGCGCACGTGGGCTATATCCCCTGGCGAGGACGGGCGCGTCACCGGGCCTGTCCAGGTGGCGCGCCTCGTGGACGGCTACGCCCGGCGCCCCAGGTCCAGGAGCGCCTCACCCGGCAGATCGCCGACGCCCCTCGTCGAGCGCCTGCAGTGCCGGGGAGTGCTCGTGGTCGTCGAGGCCGAGCACCCTGTGCATGTCGATGCGGGGTGCGCAAAGCCCGGCTCCAACACGGTCACCTCCCGCCGTGCGCGGCATCACTGCAACGCCGCCACCCGCTCCGAGGCCAGTGAGCCTGGTCCTGGGCCGACGGTCCTGAGGTCTGGTCAGGCCTCGACACCGGGGAGGCCGGTGAAATAGTGGGGAGATGAGTCCCACGTACAAGAGGCTGCTGGTGGCCGTCGATGCCGGACTGCTGCTCTACTGGGCGGCCGTCTTCCTCAACCTCATTCCCGAGCACCTGCGTTTCAAGGACTACTCCAACCAGGTCATCCAGGCCTGAACTGGTCCTTCTTCCCACTCGACGTGGCTGCCGCACTGACCGTCTTCCTCGGCGCCCACCTGACGCGCGTGGGTAGCAGGATCGGGGACCTGATGCTGACGGTCGGGCTCGTGCTCACCTTCTGCGCCGGGTTCATGGCGATCTCCTTCTGGTCCTTCTACCGTGACTTCGACCCGCTGTGGTGAGGGCCCAACGCCCTGCTCATGATCGTCCCGGCACTCGCCTTCGGCTCCATGGTCTGCCGGCGCCTCGAGACCGCGGAGAACGCGCGCGTGACAGTCAGGGAGGCGCTGTGCCCGTCGACGTGGGGGAGCGTGTGCCGCCCGGGCGCGCCCACAGGCCGGACGGTGCTCGGTGCGCTGAAGGAGCGCGCGGGGGCTACGGGCCACGGCGTGTGCGCCTGGCCGGCGCTCGGAGGCGCTATCATCTCTGAGGTGTCGGCGACCTCGCCCTGCGACAGGCCCTGAACCAGCCGGGCTACGTCATGGTTGGGATCGGGTACGCTGCGCTTCATCCTCCTGTCGCTGACGCTCAAGGCCGGCATGCCGCTCGGCGTCGCCTACGGGCTCTGGGGCGCCCTGGGCGTGGCGCTGACCGCCGTGCTGTCCATGTTCGTCTTCGGTGAGCCGATCACGGTGCTCGTCGCCCTCGGTATCGCGCTCATCATGGCCGGGGTGCTCCTCGTCGAGGTCAGGGGCGCAGCGAGCAGGCACGCAGGACAAAGGAGGGCGAGGCGTCATGAGCGGGCTCTCACCTGGTGGCGGCTATCGCCTCGAGGACCACCGGCACGCTCTCGCTCAAGGCTCGCCTCTGACGGCAGAGGACTGCGATGGTACGGCCTCGTCATCGCCGGCTACCTGGGGCCTTCGCCCTGTTGACTCTGGCTCTCAGGAGGGCCTGGCGCTCAGTGTCGCCTACGGGATCTGGTCGGCCGGGGAGTGGCCGTCACGGCAATCGCCTCAGGCTTCTCTTCAGTGAGCCGCTGACCCGCACCATGGTGGCCGGCATTGCGTTCATCATGGCGGGGTACTCCTCGTCGAGCTCGGCAGCGCACACTGATAACGCACCGGAGGCGATCGCAGGCCAGAATGTCCAAAATGGTGACAAGGACTGCCAGCGCTCCCTTGGCCGTCCATGTGAACCGCGGAATCATGCGGTTTTCTTTCGTCAGTGTGGGGCCGGCCCGATCCTTTGTATCCGATTTGGACATGATCCCGCTCATTTCCTCCGTGGATGGACCGGCCGAGCGGCCCTTCTGAGGGACGTGGCGTGGGCAGAACGCTCTCCCGGCCGGGGACATTCGACATCGACGAGTGCAGTCCACGCGGCGGGGACGGATGGCTGTCCCCGAACGCGTGCCACGTTCCCGGCTGGAGTGGTTGGCACCCGGCCGCGCGGAGTGTCCCCGCCCGGACATCCTGGTTGCGACGACACATCCGGCCGCGACGCCGGGAGGGCCGTATGTCCGGGCCGCGACTCCGGCAGGGTCTTGTGCCAGGCCGCGACGCCGGGCGGCCTTTCAGGACACCGCCTGGAAGGGGACGCTGAAAACCGTGGTCCAGCGGCCCTCGCCCTGGCTCACGCTCAGGCTGCCGCCCAGGGCCTCCACGCGGCGCCGCGCCCCCTCCAGGCCCAGGCCCGAGGAGAAGGCGTCATAGCCCGGTACGCCACTACCCGGCGCGCCGGCGCCCGCCCACACGCCGCCGACCTGCCCCCGGGAGGCCGACGTCATTACTTCGCCATCGCCTCAGGGATCGCCCGTCGGACTCGATGACCAGCCGCGCCCGTCCCTGCGGAGCCGTGACTTGGACATGTTCGACACCCAAATCTCGCCCAGCACCCGCAGCAGTTGGAGGCGCACGCCCGGCGGAATCACGGGGATCCCTGCAGGCTCCAGGCCCTCGACCTCCAGGTGCGCCCCCGCTGCCCCAGGATGGCCGCGGCATCGGAGATGACCGCCTCCAGGGGCGCGGCGCGGAGATCGCCTCGATATCCAGCCGCTCGCCCCCGCGGATGTCACTCATGGCGCGCAGCGCGATGCCGCATCTGCTCACCGCCGCGCGCACCGCCGCCGTCATCGCGTCCAGTTTCGGGCGCCAGCGCAGCGTCCTGGGGATGCGCGAGTCGAGGCCTGCTCGGCCGTCATCACCGCGTGGGTCAGGTCCCGCACCACCGTGTCATGCGGGTCTCGGTGACCACCAGGAGGCGCTGGCGCTCCATGCTCTCGCGGTAGGTGTGCAAGGAGCGCTCGGCCTGGTCGCGCGGGCTGCGGATGAGTCTCGGCCACAGTGATGGCCCGCCCCCGATAAAGAGCGAGACCTGCAGCAGCGTGAACCAGGCCGGGCTCGCTCCGTTCCACTGGATATCGGCGATGAGGATCACCAGCGAGAAGACCACCAGGCTGTAGGCGGGCATACGCGAAGCCGCGGGCCACGAGGATCGCCGTGCACAGCCAAGGGATGATGCCCAGGAGAAGGGAACGTCGGTCAGCACCACGGTGGCGGTCCACGCCGACGCGCTGCCCAGCAGGCCCCGGGCCACGGGAAGCGGCTACTCAGCGCCAGCGCCAGCCCCCGATGATCTCGGAGAGGACCGCGATGGAGGACATTGGCCAGGTCGCCGCGATCGAGAACAGAGTAATCAGCGCGGCCAGGGAGGCGTGCGCCAGGGTGCAACCGCCAGGTCGGCCGCCACGTCGTGTACCGCGTGGGCTGCATCAGATTCGCTGCAATAGCGGACACCGTCTCACCACCTTCCCTGAGCTGATCCGGATAATATCCCTCCGTGATGGTTCTCCCAACGTGACTGATGCTCCGGCCGCTCCCTCGCAGGTCCTGCGGGTCGCCATCGTCGACGACGACCTCTTCATCCTGCAGGCACTGCGAGCCCTACCTCAGCCTCCGACGAGCGCATCGAGGTGACTAGCACCTTCTCCCGCGCCGCCGACGCCCTGGCCTTCCTCCACAAAATCCGGGTGGACGTCCTGCTCACCGACGTGCGCATGCCCGAGATGGACGGCCTGGAGCAGCTCACCCGGGTGCGCCGCCAGTGGCCCCGCACGGCCGTCGTCGCTGACCTCCTTCGACGACGACGAGGCGATGGTGGCTGCGCTGGCCCAGCACGCCAACGGCTTCCTGCTCGGCGACGCCTCGCCCGAGGAGTCATCCGCGCCGTCATCGCCGCCAGCGCGGGCGGGACCCACGATCTCCCGGCCGCCACCTCCCGGCTCGTCACCCGCCACCTGCGCTCCCCGCAGACGGCCCAGGCCCCCGACGTCACCGAGGCCGAGCAGGCGGTCCTCACCCTCCTGTGCGAGGGCTACTCCAATGCCGAGATCGCCGAGCAACTCGTCGTCGCCGAGTCCACGGTCAAGACCCACGTCTCCCACCTCATGAAGAAGCACGACGTCCCATCCCGACTCAAACTCATCGTCGCTGTCCACAAGACCCAGGGGCCTGAGTCCGCCGTCCCGGTCACTGGAGCAACCCTCACCGCCGGTCTCCTCACTCCTCGGACAGGGCCCTGACCGGCGGCGACCGAGGCGGCCCGGCCGGCCGGGCGTAGCGAGGCCGCCAGGCCCAGCCAGCGTCACGGCGAACATGCCGATCAGTGCGAAGTGAGGGGACGTGGCACCGTCATGCCCTCGGCGGACTTGGCCATCGCGAGCGTTTCGAAACGCCCAGCGCCATCCCCACGAGGAGCCCCAGGGCCCCCACCCACGGCCGCCAGGAGGGTCCCCTCGGTGACGATGAGGCGCCGGATCTCCTGGCGGGGCGCCGATGGCGCGCAGAACCCGATCTCTAGATCCGCTCCAGAACTGAGACGTCCGTGGTGTTGGCCAGCGGACAGGGGCGATAACCGGGGCGGCGCCCAGAACCAGGCAGACGATGAGGCCATCTTTCATGATCTGGGCCGACATCGAACTGACACCGGCGGCGTTCCCGCTCACCATGAGAACTCCTGGCCCCGGACCGCGGCATGGAGGGCGTGCTCGGTGGCCGGCGTCATGAATGCTTCCGGTGGAGCGCACCCATGGTGGTGTCGGTGGGGGCGTCCCCGTTGAGGCGCTGCGCCGTCGCCGGGTGATGACACCGCCCCAGCCCTCCGCGAACGCGGGCCGTCAGCTCGACGCTGCCGGCGGCGCCGGTCAGGTCACCTGGAACCGTCCGGAATGTCGGAGAGCCTCGCCCACGATGAGGGTGCCGTCATCAAGGTCCTCCAGGCCGCTCGTTGTGCGCACCATGGGGGCGATGGCCTTGGCGTCGATGACGTCGACGACGATATTCTTGGTCTGTCCGTCAACGGCCTGAGGTCTCGACGCGTCGGGACGTAGGTGATGTCCTGGACGCCGTCGACCGCCTTGATCTGCTGCGTCAGGCGCGTGGTATCGGTCTGCGGCGTGACCCCGAAGACTCCGGGCGTCCACGGGGAACTGTAGGCCGAGGATGCTCGAGGAGGCGTTCAGGGGAGGACAGGCCGACGAGCGCCGACCCCACCAGGACGCAGACGAAGAGCGTGCGGCGGCCGCGGCGGATCGGCCGGAGTTGCGGGCCAGGTTGCGCGTGGCCAGGGTGCAGCACCGGCAGCCGCGTGCTGCTGCTGACACGGCCGATGAGGCCAATGATGGCGGTCACCAGAGCCGGCAGACCGAGGACCGTGCCGAGGACGACGACGGCGCTGCCGCCGGCGGTGACGTGAATGATCGGAGATCTGAATGCCGAGGGCGATCACGGCCGCGCCGGCTCGGCGACGACGACCCGGCGACGGCCGCCACACACCTGGCGCGGCCGGCCTGTGACGCTGGCCACCTGCCCGGTGAGGGCCACTGAGCGAGGGAGATGCGGGTGGCCTTGCGGGCCGGGCGCAGGACCGCGATGAGGGTGACCAGCGTGCCCACGGTGATGGTCAGGGCCAGCGACACCGGGAGATGGTCAGGCTGATCGGCCTCGAGGTCCGCGAGGTCCCGAGGACACCGCGATGGTGCCGAGACCGGTCCCAAGCACGGCGCGGGACGGAGCCCACCAGACCCGTCGCGAGTCGGTGCGCAGCACGGCGAGCATCACCTGACGGCGGGTTGTGCCGATGCAGCGCATGAGCTCCGATCGTGCGCGTCCGGCGCGCCACGAGGGTGCTGAAGGTGGTGGCGATGACGATGACGGCGACCATCGCGCACACCGGTGCCAGGATGTTGAGGATGGCGGCGATCATCGTACCGCCCCTGCTGGTTCTCGGAGCGCTGGGGAGATGACGGTCTCCTGTCCTGAACCAAGGCGTGGGGCTGGACGGCGTGGGCCGTCTGCTCCACCGCGGACGTCAAGGCGGCGGTGTCGGTTTCCCGGCTTCGCGGTGACGTAAATCTGGTGGTGGGCTGGTGTTGGCTCCCATCGCCTTGAGCCTGGTCGGTGGTGGCGTAGACAGCTCGATCCCTCCACCTCGGTGTCGGGACCGGGGAGACGATGCCGACGACCGTGGGTGCGCTGTGCGGAGCCTCGGCGTTGTCATCGGCGTCGTTCGTGGTGAGGCGGATCGTGTTGCCGACGCTGAGGCCCTGCTGCTCGGCCAGTAGCGTGCTGATGGCGACCTCACCGGAGGCGGTGGGCGAGGCGGCCGCTGCTCAGGGTGGTGAACCGGCTGAGGGTCGGAACGTCCTGCGCGCTGACGGCGATGTGGGTGGCATTGCGCGCGCGCTTGGGCAGATCGAGGACGAGGACGCTCCAGTGGCGGCCCCTGCACGGAGTGCGACCCTGTCGAGGGCGGGAGATCTTCTTGACAAGGGAGTCGTCGAGAGGGCCTTCCGTGCTGTTCGCCCGACGACCTTCCTGCACGACGACGCTCGCGTCCCCCACGGACAGGCGCGCGCCGGTCTGCATCTGGGTGCGGGCGGAGTCGGAGATGATGAAGGCGAAGGCGATGAGGGCGGCGCTCATGGCCACGGCCACGAGGCGGCGGCGGTTCGCCGCAGATCGAGCAGCGAGGGCATCAGCAGGGCCTCCGTCCGGGGAGTCGGGCCAGTGGTGGTGGGGCCGGGCACCGGACCAGAAGCCAGAGCGGGACCGGAAGCGGGGAGAGGGCCCGCGGCGCGATGCGCACCGGGCGCGGCGGTCGGAGCGGCTGCGGAGGCCGGGGCGGCGTGGCCGCTGGTCGGGCGGCGCACGGCCTCGACCCCGGTGATGCGCCCGTCGCGCAGGCGGATGATGCGGTTAGTAGTGGCCGCTGCCTGCTCGTCGTGGGTGACCATGACGACGGTCTGACCCAGGCGCTCGCACATGCCGGCCAGGGGTCTCCAGCAGGGCGGCGGCAGAGGCGGTGTCCAGCGCGGTGGGCCTCGTCGGCGAAGACAACCTCGGGCGGCCCACGAGGGCGCGGGCCACGGCCACGCGCTGCTGCTGGCCGCCGGAGGCACAGTGGGGCCGGTGGGACAGGCGGTCGCCGATGCCCAGGGTGGAGATGACGGCGTCGTACCAGTCCCGCTGCGGCTTGCGGTGGGCCAGGCGCTGGGGCAGAAGAATGTTCTCCTCGGCGCTCAGGGTGGGCAGCAGGTTGAAGGACTGGAAGATGAAGCCGAGGCGGTCGCGGCGCACGGCGGTGGTGCTTGTCCCTTCATGCTGACGGGTCCTGACCAGCGATGAGCACGCTGCCGGAGGTGGGGTGTCCAGGCCCGCCAGGCGGTGCAGGAGGTGGACTTGCCTGACCCTGAGGGGCCCATGATGGCCACGAACTCGCCGCGTCCCACCACCAGGCTCGCCGAGTCCAGGGCGACGACCCGGGCTCGCCCGCCTCGCCGTAGACCTTTGGTCAGACCGCGGGCCTCGACGACCCGCATCGGTGTCGAGGCGGCAGGAGTGGTGGGCGCCGTCGGCGCTCCCGGGGCGGCCGGTGTCGCCTGGGAGAGCGGCGCGGGATGGGCGGAGTGGCCGAAGGCCTGCGGCTGGGGTGGATACGTCATCTCGCGAGCCCGCTTCTCGGTGGCTGACCTCGAGTGGCGGATGGAGCCGGTCGCTGGCACTCGCGCTGCGTCCGCGCACCGCCCTGGTGACATGAAAAAGTCTAGAAACGGCGCCATTGCGCCGGGAATGCGTCGAAGGGACGGACTGCGGCCGGCGTCTCCGCCTTTTGGGTGACGGTGACCGCTCAGCCGTACTTCGAACGTTGTCCCACTCACTTCGACCAAAAACTTCATCATCGACCCGGCTCCGTGTCTTGTGCGAGTTTTTGGTCGAAGTGGGCGCCTGCCCCTGCCGGATCGTGTCTCGGCTCTCAGTGTAGGTGGGCTGAAGATGTTTCGGTCCTCCCGCAGCGGCGGGCCAACCGTTAGCCTGACCCCGTGACGAATCTTCCGCTGCCGCCCGGCCCCCTGCCGGGGTTCGTGCCCCGCGACCGGATCGCTCGTGGGCGTCCTCAACGTCACCCGCTCGAGCCTTCTCCGACGGCGGCCGCTGGGTCGACCCGAGGCGGCCGTCGCCCACGCCCGCGGTTCTCATCGCCCAGGGTGCCGACATCATCGACGTCGGCGGGGAGTCCACCCGCCCCGGCGCCCAGAAGGGTCGACGTCGACACCGAGATCTCCCGGGTCACTGCCCTGTGGTGCGCCGCCCTCCTCGCCGACGGGACCGGCGCCGCCGGCTCGCGCCATCGTCTCAGTGGACACCATCCACGCCGCCACCGCCGAGGCCGCCATCGACGCCGCGCCCACATCATCAACGACGTCTCCGGGGGCCTGGCCGACCCGCCATGCACAGCCTCATCGCCCGCACCGGCGTCGTCACCGTCTGCCAGCACTGGCGCGGCGACCCCGAGACCATGGATCGGCTCACCGACTACCCCGGCGGCGTCGTCGCCGGAGTCGAGAGCCGAGCCTGCGCGAGCGCCTGGTCGAGCCTGGACGCCGCCGGGTGGAGCGCTCGCAGGTGGTCCTGGACCCCGGCCCGGCTTCGCCAAGACCCACGCCCAGTCCTGGGGCCTGCTGGCGGCACCTCCCGCCTCATCGCCGACCCGCCGGCCCCCTCCTGGTCGGCTCCTCCCGCAAGCGCTTTCGCCCAGGCCGCCGAGGCCGAGGCCACTCGTCCAGCGGCGCACGTCGCCGCCGCCACTACCGCCCTGAGCCGCGCTGCCGGCACCCTGGGCCGTCAGAGTCCACGAGGTCCCGGTCAGCCGGACCGCTGTCCGTCCCTGTCCCTCTGGAAGGAACACCAGTGAGCACCACCGTCTCCGCGACCACCGACCGGATCAGCCTCCATCGGCCTGTCGCCCGTGGCCACCAGGCGTCCTGCCCCTGGAGCGCGAGGAGGGCTCGGTACGGTCGACGTCATCCTCGACCTGGGGCAGCGCGGCACCGCCGTCGTGTACCGACTCGGTGACCGGCGCCGTCGACTCCGCGTGGCCAACGGCATCATGAGCATCATCGAGAGCTGGTCAACCTCATCGAGGTCCCTGGCGGACCGGATCGCCGAGCGGGTCCTGTCCTTCGCGTCGTGGCCGCCGAGGTCGCCTGTGCATTCAGCCTGAGGCTCCCCTCGACGTCGCCTTCGAGGACGTCTCGGTGACCATCCACCGGGTGTTGACGCCGCAGCAGGCCACGACGGCGCCCCGCCACCAGCCAGGCTGCCCGGGCTGCACAGGCCGAGGCGCCGCTGGCCGTCTCCCGCCCAGCCCTACGCCTCCCTCCTCGGCGTCCCCGGCGGCGCCCGCTCACGCAGCCCCTGCGGCCCCCGTCGTCTCGGGAGGTCCCTGACTTCAGGCGCTCCTTCACGGGCGGCGACGCCGCTCCGGCGTGCTGGCCTCCGAGGCCCCCATCACCCCTGACGCCTCGCCTGCTCGCCGATGGAGGCGACCCGGCTCGCTCGTCCTTCGCGGCCGCAGCGCCCTCGGTCCCCACGCCGATGCCGACCGGAGCCCGGTATGCGGTGGGGGCGCCGAGTCGACCCAGCCGTGGGTGCCGGACTGGGCTACCGAGAGTGCGGACCTCCGTCTCATCGGCCCCCTGCCTGGGCCCTGGAGTACCTGAGGCCCAGGAGGCCACCGCCCGCCCTCCAGCGTGGCTGCCGGTTCCTACCCGCGTCGAGCGCGCTGGATGCCGACCAGCGGCCCCCACCGCGGCCTCCCGCGGCAGGACCGCCGGCGCCGACGGGTTCGTGAGCCTCCAGCGGCCGAGGCGCTGGGTGCGGCGTCCGCCCCCAGCGAGCCGGAGCCCAATGTCCCAGCCATGCCGAGGAGGTGGCTGCTGACGCCTCCGCAGCGGCTTCGTCCGGAACCGACCCCCGCCGCCGACGGCCTCGCTGTTCAGGCTGCCCCACGAGGGCCGCCATGTGGCCTCCTCCGGAGGAGGGCGAGGACCAGTCCGCTCCCGCCGTCGAGGGCTCCGCAGACCTTCTGGGCGGGGCCCGTCGCCTTCGGACGAGTCCGGCCTCCAGCGGGGCCGCCTCCAGCCAGGCCGGTCATGCCGGGACGCCGCCCCCGAGGCGGCGGGCGCCGACGCGTCCGCTTCGCCTTCCCCCGCACTGGGCAGTGACGCCGCCTCTGGGACCGCTCGGCGCCGACGGCCTCATGGACGCCTCCTCCGTCCCGGCCTCCCAGCCCCTGGGCGAGCCCGGGCCCAGCTCCCTTCTGCCGTCCCCGGTGAACTCCCGGGGCCGCGGGCCAGGAAGACGTCGCACCGGCCTACCCTGAGCCCTCCTACTCCCAGCCCTCTGTCTCGAGGACTTCTCTCAGCCCGCTGAGGGGCTCGTACGCCGCGCCGTCGGCGCAGCCCGACTTTCCCTGGGCGCCCCGGCGCAGCACCGGCCCCGCCGCACCCGAGGCCCCGGCGCTCCGCCGCTCCCGGTCGACCCGCTCTCCGGAACGGCCCACCCGTCCCGTGGGCGTCGTCTTCGGCCCAGTGCCAACGTCGGTGGAGTCGTGGACCCTGCGCACGGCCGTCCAGAGCCTCAAGGCCACCGAGGGCATCGAGGTCACGTGGCATGGCGCCGCTGGCCCGCACGATCGCCGTCGTCGCCGAGGGCGCTGAGCCCCAGCCCGACTACCCTCAACACGGTGGTCACGGCCATGACGACCCTCGCCCCGCGCGAGCTGCTCGAGGTCTGCCAGACCCTGGAGATCGCGGCCGGGCGTGTGCGCACCGAGCGCGGGCGCGCACCTGGATGTCGACCATCGAGGTCGAGGGCGTCACCTCCGACCCGGCCCCTGTCCCTCGCCGCACCCGCGTGCCGCCGAGCGCCTCTCGTCCTGGTGCCGTGGGAGCCAGGCTGACCCTTCGCCGAGCCTGGCCGGGCGCTCCGTGTCCGAGCTCGCCGAGAACGCCCCTGACCGGGGTGGCCTGCTGGCTGGCCTTCGAGCTGGCTCGACCTCGAGTCCCTGCCGGACAAGCCCACCGGCCTCCCTACGTGGAGCCGCCGGTGGAGCAGGACGCCGCAGACCCGAGCCCGGCCTGGTCTACGACGCCACCCGGGATGAGTCCTCCGTGGCCGACGCCTGCTGCCGCCGACTACGCCGGCAGCATCGCCGAGGCCTCATCGGCCGCCCCGGAGCCGGCCCCGCCCAGCCCCTCGGTGACCAGGGCAGGTCGAGTCCTCCCCTTCGGGCAGATGCCTTTCGACACCTCTAATGAGGCGGGCTCCTGGACCGAGCAGGCCCTGCAGGTCGACTCGCGCCTACCAGGCTGCCTCGGCCCTCGAGGCGGCCGGCCCGCAGGGCTCCTACGCCCCCGGTCTCCTCGGCCGGGTCGGACAGGGTTCTCCCAGAGTCAGCAGGATGTCGCAGTTACGCGAACTACGCCTCCAGCCAGCAGGAACAGGCCGATGCTCCCGGCCTCGCAGCAGCAGAATGACGCCGCCGAGGACGCCTGGAAGTCCCTGCCCAGTGGAAATGACGTCATCGGTGGTGGCGCGGGGACAGGGTCCCGTCAGGACATCTGATGCGGCGCACCCGCTGGACCAGCGCCGTCACCTGGTTCATCGCCGCCGCGGTGACCTCCCTGCGGTGACCGGTGACCTCCTGCTGCGCCACGTCGGCTGGGTCCCGGTCCTCTCCTGGGGGCGGTGACCGCGCTGGTCATTGCGGGCGTCGTCCTGGTGGCCGGTCTGGCGGTCAGGCGCCTGCCGGGCGCGCGAGCGCACCTGGATCACCCTGACCGGTGCCGCCACCACGGCGGCCGCCCAGGCCTCAGCCATCGTGGGGCGGTGCTCCGGCGGCGTCTACGGCGGCGGGATCATCCTACGCTGGTGACGCGCGCTCGCCGACCGCGACCCACCTGGCCTGGACCTCGACCGGCTGCCTGATCGCCTGCCTCGTGTGGTGCGTCGTCGGCTTTGTCGTCGTGAGCAGTGGTGCTCCATCTCCGGTGACGGCGACGACGACGGCTCATTGCCGGTCCCGCCGGGCGGGCACCGAAGGACGAGGCGCCCCGCATGACCAGTCCTGGAACAGGTCCCGGCGCGATGCCCGGTACCAGTGCCGCCGCCCTGCTGCACCCAGCTGGCCCGAGCCTCGGCCTCCGTCCGCGCCGGTGAGCCAGATGCGCGGCCATCAGCCGGCGCCGACCCTTCGCCCCTCGACGGCGTCGTCTTACCCGGTCTCCCCACCGCCTCGTCACCGCCCGCATCTGAGTGGTCCCCTCACGCCGTCGTCATCATCGGTTTCGCCATCCCCGGGGCGCTCGTCTCCTCCGGATACTTCATCCGGCGGGGGTCTTTGCAGCGCTGTTCCTCTGGCGGGCTCTGGCTCATTCCGCGTCAGGTGCGCATGGGCTACGCCCTGGCCGACAACCACCTCCCGTGGCGCCACGGCGTCGTTCCGCTCCATCACCGTCACCCCTACAGGCGCAGTTTGCAGTCGGGACACCTCCCAGCCGTTGGCCCGATGGCTGGGTATCGCCGAGGTCAGGGCTCGACACGGCCTCGGCCAGCACCGACGCCACGATCAACGGGCTGCCGGTGGCGGGGCCGAGCGCCTGCGCCAGGTCCTGTCCCAGCGCGGTGAGGAGAGGATGGCGGGCTGTGAGCCCCATGTGGGAGACCGGCTGGAGGCCGCCCGCAAGGCGAGGACGGACGGCGCGGGGAAGCGGGCCGCGCCCTCCCGGGATCTGCCTGCCGAAAATGTCACCTGGCACCGGGTCGGCCTCCGTGCGCCGGTGCTGGAGGGCTGGAAGATCGTCACCGGTGTCCTCGCCTTCGTCAGCGGTCCAGGGCCTCGACGACCCCGTGCGCGCCACCGCTTCATCAGTGAGCACGGCTTCTCCTGGGCGGTCAGATCGGCTACCACCTGCTCGGCCTGGTCGCGTCATCGCCCTGTGGGTGGTACTCCGGGCTGCTCGGCGGTGGGCGGCGCGCTTTACGCCGCGTGGACGCCGACGGCGTCCACCATGCGCTCGGGCATCCTCAGCCGCTGGTTGCGTACGGCGCCCGCCTGCCGCGCATTCAGTCGGTCGACGTCGTCCACCCCTGCTCGGGCGCATCTTCGGTCTGGGGCAGGTGACCGTCGAGGTCGCTCGAGGCCGGAAACTCGCGGATCGTCATCGGATTCCTCACCACCTCCCGAGCTTTCGGACCCTGCGCGACCGCATCCTCGACCTGGCCGCCGGACGATCGACCTGCGGGCAGCGTCGAGGACGGTGCCGTCCATGCGAGTGGAACGGGCCACGACACCGGTGGTATCGAGACCTCGCCTCCACCGCCCACGGGCCCTCACGCAGGAAGCAACCGGCTCCGGAAGCCGCCTCCGCCCCCGCGCCGCGCACCTCGCGCGCGGGCCTCCCGCCCAGGAGCACCGCTCTACAGCGTCGACAGCACCGCTCTAGGCTCCCTGCTGCGCCACCCCGCGGCCTACACGCTTCTGCTGGCGATAGTCGGCACGCTCGTGGTGGGAATCCTCATCATCGTCACGGACTCCATGACCGGCGGTGAGGCGCTGACGATCATCTCCTCCTACATCACGATGGTCATCGCGTTGGCGACCATGGTGGAACCAGTTCAACAGTGCCTGAACTTCCACGCCGCCGCCCTCAGCGGCATCCGCATGGCTGCAGCCTCACTGCCGAGACCTCCCGGACGCTGCCGCCCGGGCGGGTCACGGCGTCGGGCTCACTGGGCCGATTCTGTGGCGCCGCAGGGACTGGTGGAAGGTGGACGTCACCGTGGCCGGCCGCGACGAAGCGCCCCGACGGCGGACCGGGAGATCGCAACCTGCTCCTGCCCGTAGGGGAGTCAGGACACCGCCGCTGCGCGCGCTGTGGCTCGTGAGTCCCCGACCTGGGCGTGCCCGACCCCGACAGGCTGCTCGCCCAGGCCGTCACCGGCCGCGACGATGACGGCGTCGGCGACCCGCAGGCTCCGGCGGGCTCGGCCGAGCGCGGCTTCGTGCGCATCAGCCGCCGCGGACGGATCTTCCGCCCCCTGACCTGGCGACGCGCAGCCGTCGATCCTCACCGACACCTGCGTCATCGCCACGGCTGCTGGCGGCGGCGAGTGGCCGTCTTCCCCTACGAGCGCAGTCCGGTCCTGCGCGTGCGCCGCCGCTGGCGCGCCGTCGCAGCCTGGCCTCCTCCGACTCGACGATGGTCGCCCAGGAGGTCCCTGCCTCGATCACCAGCCTCGATGCCGCCGACGCCAGGCCCTGGCGGCGCGGATCAGCCAGCGGGCGCTGCAACGCGCCCCGCCGGCGCAAAGCCGACCGGTGGCTCGCGCGCTCGTCGCCGCCACGCAGCCTGCCGGGCCTTCAGTGCGCCTGGGTCCTGCTGCGTATGTTCGGGCGGAGGCCGGTTCTCGCCAGTGGCCGACGTCGCGGTCGTACTGCCCAGGGCTCGCGTTCGAGGGGTGGAGGTACGGAATGCGCGCCCTAAGGTACGAACACGCGGACGCTTCACCCCACTTTCGCAACAGGGCCCCTAGGCGCGCAGGGCGTCGCGCAGGCGCAGGGCCTGCTCGGCGGTCAGGCGCCCGGCGGCCTCGCAGCGCTCAGTGGTGGCCGCGGCCAGGCGTTTGCCGGTAGAGGCGACCACGTCGTCGAGGGCCCCGCCCTTCGCCGTCGCGCAGCGCTGGAGAGTGCCTCCAGGTGGGAGGCCACCGTCCCGACGTCACCCTCGAGACCGGGCCGGTCAGGCCCTCTTCCTCGTGCAGCCGCCCGGTCCAGAGCCGCCGTGAGCAGGGACCGAGGCGTGGCCGCACCGTCTCGACGGCGGCCGCCAGCACCCGCACGGCCTGCGTCACCACGGTCAGCAGGTGGTTGGCGCGTGGGCGGGGCCGCGTGGTAGGCAGGGCGCGCCCGACTCCTCCAGGACGAAGGGCCCCCGCCGAGCCGACCACCAGTGCCTGCGCGATCGGCAGCGCAGCCGCGGGCGCAGTCACAGCCATCGGGAGCCGACGAGCCGGGCCACATCCGTGGAGAAGTCCGGAAAGGTCATCGCCGGGTGGATCGCCAGCGGGATCGCCCGCAGCGCTGGGCGGGGGCGGGCACGGCGGCCCCGTGGCGACCCGAGGTGGGGCCACCAACTGGCCCGGCTGCCAGCGCCCCAGGTCCGCCAGGGCCCTGACGAGCGGCTCGAGGGTGTCGTCGGGGACCGCCAGCAGCACTAGTCTCGGCGCGCTCGATGATCTCCTCGACCTCCAGGACCGGCACACCGGGCAGCAGCATCTCGGCGCGCTCGCGCGACTCCTCCGAGACGCGTGGACACCGACGACCTGGTGCTCCACCGCCTGCAGCGCGCAGCCCAGGACCGCCGACGCGGCCGGCGGAGATGATGCCGACGCCCAGCCGGCCCGGCCTGCGTCGGGCCGGCAGGCGGCGGGACCAGACCCGCGTGCTCGCTGCCTGTGCCTGGGCCCGTGCCATCGATGCGCTCATGCCCCGATGCTCTCATGCCGCCGCCTGCCCGGCTGGAGCGAGCCATCACGGTGATTCTGTCAATTTTGGCGACTTATCCGCCGGCCGCAGGCGGTGCGTTCAGCCGACCCCCGCGACATGCGGAAACGTGAATCGAGATGGCCTGGTTGCTCGGATTCGGCTCGGAAAGTCGCCACCGTGGATACTTTCACCTTCCTGCGCGGGTCACCGGCGGGTGGGGCGACTAGCGTGGGGCGCGTGAGCACTGAACCCACACCGACGCCCGTTCCCGGCCCCGATCTGCCGGCGCCAACCGTCCTGGGCCCGCAGCCGCGCTGCCTCGCCGCCGCCCTGGCCGGTCCCCGCCCCCGGGCGGTCGTCATGACGATGGGCGCCCTCCACGAAGGCCACTGACCTCGTGCGCGCAAGGCCGCCCGGCGCGTCGGGTCGACCGGCACCGTCGTGGTCACCATCTTCGTCAACCCCCTGCAGTTCGCCCCACCGAGGACCCGACGCCTACCCGCGCGACCTCGAGGGCGACCTGGCGGATCTACCGCACCTCACCGGCGTCGACGGCACCCTCGGCGTGGGACGGCCCATCGCGTCTTCGCTCCCACCCGGAGGCGTCATTTACCCCTGCGGGCAGCCGGCGGTGCGCATCGACCCCGCCCCATCGCCACCGTCCTGGAGGGGCGCACCCGCCCCACCCGCTTCGCCGGCGTGTGCCAGGTGGTGCTCACCCTCATGCCTGACCGCCCCGCGCTGGGCGCCATTCGACCGCAGACGTCTAACGGCGGCGATCATCGGGTCACATGGTGCGCGACCTGCCGTCCCGCTGGAGATCGTGCCGGTCGACATCCGCCGCGAGAACGGCAGCCTGGCCATGAGGCTCACGCAACGCCCACCTCAGCCCCAGGCAGCGCCACCAGGCTCTGGCCTGTCACGCGCGCTCCAGGCCGGCCGGGACGCCGCGCACGGGCTACTGGCTCCAGCCCGACGTCGCCATCCGCCAGACCGCACTGGCCTCCTGGAGGCGGCCGCTGACGTCGAGGTCGACCATGGGCTCTTGTCGCCCCGGAGCGAGCTTTCGAGGACCTGGCGGGCGCCGGTCTCGGCCTGCCGCGCAGCGAGCCCGTGGGGGACAGGAGGAGGGCTGCCGCCGTGGGACTGCTGGCCGTCGCGCGCGTGGGCTACCACTCATCTCATCGACAACACGCTCATCGACCAGCGCCCCTGAGCATCGGTCCGGATCTCCTGAACGCTCGAGTGCTATGCGGGAGGGCCGGGCGCCGCAAGCCGCGCCGCCCGCGCGAGGACGCACACGAGTCCCCGAGGACGCACCCTCGAGCGACAGACCCGGCGCCCTATGCTGTGTTCTCCGGAACCGTCGGGCCGGGGCTCGCCCCGCTCAGGTCCGACCGTTCCTGTCAGGTCGCTCACCCTGTGCCGCACCGTACAGTGCGCCGGGCCCTGCGCCGTCTACGCTGTGCGGCGATGAGTTCCCGCACCCGGACGATGATGACGTCCAAGATTCACCGCGCCACCGTGACCCAGGCCGACCTCGACTACGTCGGCTCCATCACCGTGGACATCGACCTGCTCGAGGCCGCCGACCTCCTGCCCGGCGAGCGCGTCGACATCTGCAACTGCCCAACGGCAACCGCCTGTCCACCTATGTCATCCCCGGCGAGCGCGGCGCCGGAGAGATCTGCGTCAACGGCGCCGCCGCCCACCTGGTCAGCCCCGGTGACGTCGTCATCCTCATCGCCTACTCCCAGATGTCCGACGCCGAGGCCCGCACCTACCTTCCCCGGGTCGTCTTCGTCGACGAGGCCAACCGGATCGTGGAGCGGGCACCGACCCCGGCCAGATCCCGGCCGACTCCGACGTCGCCCGCCTCCAGGGCCTGCGGCCCACCGGCATCCCTCTGGCCGAGGCCCGCGCCTGACCGCTCCGCAGGCCGGCTGCCCGATGTGACCAGGATCGGATGTGGATCGGGCATCGTCGGGACTCAGGGGGCGGCCGGGAGGGCCGGCGCGTTGAGACTCCTTCACGTGACGAGACGAGAGCACCCCAGCCCCGACCCGACCGCCACCGACGCCGCCGGCACCCAGTCGCGGACGCCGGACCAGCCCAAAGCAGCCCAAGGCCGACCCGGGCCCGGGCGAGCAGGTTCGAGGTCCGCGCCGGCAAGCGCGAGCGCCTGCGCAGCGAGGGCTGGGACCTACCCGGTCTCCGTGCCCGTCACCACCACCATCGCCGCCGTGCGCGAGGGCTACGCCCACCTCGGGAGGCCGGGCAGGGAGACCGATCGACGTCGTCGGCGTGGCCGTGCCGCGTCGTCTTCCGCGCAACACCGGCCGCCTGTGCTTCGTCACCCTCAGGACGGGACGGCACCCTCTGCAGGCCATGCTCTCGGCCAAGGCCCTGCCTGCCGAGGGCCACACCGCGCTCTGCGGCCTTCAAGAGCCGACGTCGACCTGAGCGACCACCTCTTCGTCCACGGCCGCGTCATCTCCTCGCGCCGCGGCGAGCCTGTCCGTCATGGCCGAGCCGGTCCTGCGCGAGGGCGCGAGCCTCCTCCGCTGGGGACGACGACGTCGAGGTCCCGCCTGGCGGATCGCCTCCGCAGGCGCTGCGCCCCCTGCCCAAGACCTGGACCAGCGAGGCCGGCGAGGCGGTGACGCTCTCCGAGGAGCAGCGCGTGCGCCGTCGTGAGGCCTCGACCTGCTCACCCGGCCCGCCGCCCGCGATGCGGTGCGCACCCGCGCCGCCGTGGTGCGTTCCATCCGCGAACTTCTTCCGCCGGGCGACTACCTGCTGGAGACGCCCATGCTGCAGGTCATTCACGGCGGGCGGCCGCGCGCCCGTTCATCACCCGCACGAACGCCTTCGACATGGATCTCTACGCATCGCCACGAGATTCTACCTCCGGCGCGCCGTGGTCGGCGGCGTCGACCGCGTCTTCGAGATCAACCGCAACTTCCCGCAACGAGGGCGCCGACCTCCCACTCCCCGGGTTCCGGCCCTGTGCCTACGGGCCTACTCCGACTACGACGGCATGGCCAGGCCCGACCCGCAGCCTCGTCCAGCAGGCGGCCCGCGACGCCTTCGACCTGCCCGAGGGGCGGCGGGTCGTCACGCTGGCCGACGGCACCGATACGACCTGTCCAGGGCGAGTGGGACAAGATCGACCTACACCTCCGTCTCCGAGGCCCTCGGCGAAGATCTGACGTGGAGACCGCGCGAGCGTTGGGTCGCCACGCTGAGATCGGCCTGAGATCGCGAGACTACGCCGTGGCCCGGCAAGGTCGTCGGGGACTCTTCGAGAAACCGTCGGCAACAAAAGCGTGGGCGCCCACCTTCTGTCTACGACTACGAGACACCTCGCCGCTGACCCGCTACCACGCAGCAAGCCGGGCCTGACCGAGTGTGGACCTCTACGTGCGCGGCTTCGAGGACCGCCACCGCCTACCCGAGCCGCCGACCCCGTGGTCCAGCGCGAGCGCTTCGAGGCCCAGCCCTGGCGGCCGCCGAGAGCGACCCGAGGCCGATCACTGACGAGGACTTCCTGGTGGCCATGACAGGGGCTTCCCCCCAGCGGCGGCATGCGCGGGCATCGACCGCCTCTCATGGTTGCTCACCGGCCAGGGCATCCGCGAGCATCACCTTCCCGCTGCGCGTCTGACCCTACTGGCCTCTGGTGCTACTCGGCGTCCGGCGCCGGTCACTGCCGCCTCCGAGCAGGCAGTAGCTGGCCGGCAGCTTTGTCGCAGCGGGCTACGGGTCTCAACCTCGACGCTCGAATAGTAAGGTCAGGGATGTGAAATTTTGAATTTTGGGGAAAAACTTCCCAAAAACGAGTTGTTCGCACTAGGGTGGCGGTATGTTGCTGGACTCACCGTGCGAACTACTGCTGCTACGCGAAGGAGGTGACCCTCGATCTCACCGGAGCCTACTCAAGACTCATGACGCCGCGCGGCTCCTCTGGCAGGAGCAGACGTGGCAGCGGCGATCTTCGCGCTAACGCTTCAGGCAAGTCTGACCCTCTTGGATGCGCTCTCGACGCCTACCACGCCATCGGGGGCAGCGGGACATCCTGCACCCAGCCCTTCGAGTCTCGATCGCGACCACGCGCTTTGGCCGTCCCGTCAGCGTCGGCTTCACCCACGAGAACAGGCGCTACAGTACAGTGTGGAGGCGCCGCCGCGTTTCTCGTGAGGAGCTCTGCTGCGAACGCGCCGCGCAAGGTCTTCGTGCGTACAGACCCCTGAGGATGACGAGCCCTACGATCGAGGCTCGCGCCACCCTCAGGGTGCTGAACGAGGTCCGTCGGATCACGACGCCCAGAGGACCTCTTTCCCTCGCCGTGGCTCTTAAATACAAGCACGCCTCCTCCCGCTCCCGATCCGCGGAGCCTGAGAACTATGCGTTTCATCCACCACAGTGATGACGACACGCCTCACGTCTGCGGTGATGAGGTCGTCTCGCAGAGGACCCTGAGCAGCGGACTGGTATCGCGAACGCCATCGCTCAGGTCGCCGACCTTGGTGTTGTCGGTCTCGGCTGAGGAGCAGGGAGGTTCCTCAAGAGGTGCTTGACCTCCTGAGACGGTTTCCGTGGAGCGAGGACGAGGATGCTGGAGTCCCCGCCGAGGTGCTCAAGGAGGCTCGCGTCACCTCGTCCTTCACCCCGTGTTGCCGGCGGCGAGGTATTCATTGGCGAGCAGCCAGCAGAGTCAGGGCACTCTCCTGGCTGGCGACGGTCGGTCCCGCCATCGATGCCCTGCGACTGGGCCAGGTGCTGTGCATTGACGAGCTCGACGCGAGTCTCCACCCGACGCTGACCGCCACGCTGGTGGACATGTTCAAGGACCCGGACCTCAACACCCGAGGCGCTCAGATCGTCTTCACAGCCCATGACACGGCGCTCCTGGACGCTCCCGTCCGGGCTCCTGGACGCGGGTGAGGTGTGGATGACGGAGAAAGTCGTCCTTCGGTGCCAGTGGTTCTTCTCGCTCGGGGACTTCCCCTCCAACCGCGAGGGCACGAACAAAGCAACGCCGCTGCTCGCCGGGCCTTCGGTGCCATTCCCCAGGTGGACACTCCAGCCTCCGCCGGTATCTCTCAGATTCGGCGGGAGGCGAGGTGAACGACGCCGCCAGCGAAGAGGCGACGCGCTCAACTATCCGAGCGGCGCACCGTTCTTCTGGTGACCAACGGGCGGGTCACCGAGAACGCTACCTGCAGCAGTTACGCCAGCACAGACCGATCCGGATATCGGTCAAGGTGAAGGTCATCGATGGCGACCCGCTGACCGTCATCAAAGGGCTGAGCGGGCCCTCGGGCAAACTCTCGACGACTACAGGGAGGGTGTGGATCGTCATCGACCACGATGGCCAGGATCGTCGCTGACTTCGGCCGCATGCCGGAGGCTGAGCAGCGAACAGACTGTTGTCACGGCGTTGTCTCTGTACCGTGCTTTGAGGTCTGGCTCAACGCTCACTACGCCTCTGGCTAGGAAGAACTACTGACAGCGGATGCTCAGGCTCATACCCTGGGCTAACGGGCTCAGCAAGAAGCATGCCAAGACACTCCGGACGACTTCCCCTGGGACAGCTGCAGACCGCGGCAGGTGCCATCTGCCGACGAAAGCCTCCCAGAGCCCTGATACTCAAGGACCTTGCCCATCGACAACGATGCCCCACTGCTCCGTGGTCTCCGGACTCCCTCAGCGCTGACGAGGCTAGTACCCGGTCATTCCCGAGCGGCGTGGGCCAAGGCCTCGAAATCGGCGCGCGGTAGGCGTTCTCCTGCTGGAGCCGGGCGATGTACTGGTCCCGCTGGGCGTCGCCTGGCTACTGGACGACCGGTGCCGCTGGTGCGGAGTATGACGCACTGCCGTACGTGTTGACTCCGGTGCTCCATGAGCTGCCGCCCCATGCGATTCGTATCGAGGTCTGCGTGGCGCCATGTGCTTCCGAGGTACGCCATCGTCTCACGACGTGGTCGAGGAACCCGTCGCCTCGTCCCGTCGTGTAGCCTTCCGGAGCCTGGTGACGCGAACCTCGTTCTGCACGTCATCGACCGTGAGCACCTGGACATGGGTGGAGTCGGGCGCGTACCCGGAGAGAATAACCTGCCTCGCAAAGAACCTTCAGCGTATGGCGATCTTCTCGGAAGCGGTCGACCTCCCGCTCTGCTGTAGCCCTCTCGGAACTCGGGGTGGCTGTGAACTCACGTTGTCACGTCATGGTTCGTCAGGATCGTCGTGCGATCTGCTCCTTGCTGTGACTGCTTGGTGGTTGAAAGGGTGGCTGGGCTCGGACCGGTCGTCCCCAGGGCGGCGCTGGGCGGACTCGAGTTCTCGCGCGCAAGTGAGGCGATCTCCGCTGAGGTGGGCGAGTGCACTGGTCCGCTGGGCAGTCTCTCGGTGTACTGGGAGCCGCCGGCTTCGGCGGTGCCAGGGCGTATCCGGTCTGGGCCGGGCTCATGCCGTAGGTTCCGCCGCCGTAGGCCCGCCGCTCCGTGACCGGCTGGCCGGAGAATGCGTTGGTGCGCGTCCTGCGCTCGCAGGGCTCCATGGTCGCGAGCACCTGGACGAGGAAGGCATCAACCTGGTCGATGCGGTAGCCCGACCACCGGGTGGTCGAGAACGGATGTTTCTGACGCCCTCGGAGGTCAGGAGGATCTCGGCCTTCCGGTGCGAGGGGCCTCGAGATCTCAGACGTGCCGAGGCCGCTCGAACTCCCGCATCGTGGTCGTCACGTCATCGAGGAAGACGTCGACCTCATCCGGTTGTAGCCCTCCCTGAATGAGGAGACTTCGAACTTCACGGTGAGAACGTCGTCGGCTGTCAGCAGCGTCATGCCTCGTCTGCTCCTTGTTGTCACGATTCTGTGCGTGATCCTGATCCGTGACCCGAGCCCCCAGGTGCTGCGCCAGCGAGCGGCAGCGTCGCTGAGCTGCCCGCTGCTGACGGTCGCCCCGGCCGAGAGCCGACTCCGCTGACTGTTCTCATCTCCAGTCCCGCGCAGGTCAACGTCTCAGGCTGCCGCCGTGCAGGCGCAGCGTGCTCCACCTGGGCAGTCCTCGAAGTGGACCCGCTGGGTCGTCGATGCCGCTCGGGTCCGAGCCTCGTCGATCCGGGTGGCCCGGATGAGGAGGTCGCGCACAGTGGTTCCGGCGAGGTTCGTGAAGCCCGAGGCGGCAGTCCTCAATGAGGAGCGACTCGACATCGGCGTCGAGAGCCCCCAGGCCCCGATACGCGAGTCGACCGTCTCCACCGTGCGCCAGGTGGAGCGCGGGCTATGAAGGTAGGTGGCGCTCAGGCGCTCCAGGCGGCAGTCGACCAGCCGCGCCGCGGCCAGGGTCGGTGTCACGTTGGCGAAGACCTCCGAGAACCGGCAGGCGGGCAGCGTGAGCGCCGACAGGTCGCCGCCGCTCAGGTCCGCTCGACCAGATCCAGGTCCTCGACCATCTCGCCGGCGGCGAAGTCCATCGGCCTCGCCGTCGCGCAGGCGACCGAGGTCCGGTGCCGTGAGGACCGGCGGCCTCGGGAGGCTGCGGGCGGCGGAGCCTGCGGCCGTGTCGATCCGTCCTGCGGTCATGGTCCTGTTCTATCGTGCAGAACGGCTCCGGGCACCGGGGTTGTCTCCCGGTGCCCGCTCGCAGGAGGGGTAGGTGTCCATATCGGATCACAAAAAGGAGCTCCGCAGGCCGTCACTCCGTCGAGAAGAACCGCGGAATCATGCGATGCTTTTCTGCGACTGGAGGCTGATCGCGGCCTTTGTCACCGATATGGCACACCGTGAGCCGCTTCACTCGAATCGGACGGTGGTGCCGGCCAGCATGCGCCGGCCCGTAGCGGGCACTGGCCAGGGCCGCCACCACCACCAGCGCCAGGCACGCCCCCAGCGCCAGCCAGTAACCGCCGCCCGGCCGGCTGATGCGGCGCGATACCCCGCCGACCAGAGCCCATGCGGTCAGCCAGCCCAGACCGATGCTCATGGCCAGGGCGGTGACCGCCGGCAGCATCGTCTCGTAGACACCATGAGCGCAGCGTCGCCGTCGGCATGCCGACCAGCCGTGAGCAGACCGAGGACCCGCCGGCGCCCCAGTAGCGCCGCCACCGTCGAGATCCCCCAGCGAGACCGCGGAGATGCCCGCGGCGATGAGGATGCCGATGTAGCCTGGCCCAGGCGAACTGGTTCTCCATGGCGGTGTCCTGGAGGCCTGGATCGAGCTGGGTGAGGTTGAGGCGGTCCCCAGGGCCAGGCCGGAGGTGGCCAGGGCGGTGCGGCTCGCTCGACGGCCCTGGGCTGGCGGGTCGAGTGCCCACCAGGACGATGGGCGCGCCGTGCTCACGGGCACTCGCCAGCCTCGGCGCTGACCGGCGACGGCGAGGCCGCCGCGTTCTCGCACAGCCAGCGGGTGCTGATGCTCACCCGCGCCATCCAGGGACGCCACGTGCGGCGCCCCGAGGGGCTCAGCCTGTGTCGGCCCTGAGGATGACCCTGAGCTGTCCTGCTTGCCGTCCCGCTGATCCTCCCCACGGCGACCGTCGTCACCCCCGGGCACGGCGGCGAGTCGGTCGACGGCGCTGTTCAGGCGCCCTCGTCGCTGACCGCCGGCGTCGCCTCGAGCGACGTGGGGCTCGGTGCCCACCACCCTGGGTGACGTTGCACGGGTCCCGGCGGCCACCGATGATGGCGACGGCGAGCCACCGTCATGGCGTAGACGGCGACGACCACGCCTGCCACCGCCCGGAAGACCGCCTGGGGGTGCTGAGTGATCGGTTGAAAGCCGATGACCTGTGCTGCGGAACGGGCCAGGGCCCGCTGCCTCGCGCCACCCACCAGGTCGACGGCCCGGCCTAGCGCAGCCCCAGCATCGCTGCACAGGAAGGAGACCGGCAGCGGGTAGATGGTCAGATCGGAGTCTGCTGGGGCCACCGTCGGGGTGTGCTGATCAGCCCCGCCGTCCCCAGGATCACGGGTGCCAGCGGAGATGAGGCGAGGCGGCGCTCGGTGCGCTCACGGGAGCCGCCCAGCGGGCCGAGGTCGGCCTGCCGGGTGCGCCACCAGGCCACGGCCGCCGCTCCCGCCGTGGTCACGACGACGGCGATGACCGCGCTGACCGGTGAGCGCAGCAGGGTCGGAGTAGCGGCCTCGACTCCAGTGTGATCTGCGCAGCCAGCGGGATCAGGTGGCCAGGTAGAGGGCGCCGCCCGCCAGGGACTCGACGAAGGTGGTCGCCCCGATCTCGAGACCGCCGTGCGGGCGACCTGCTGGGCGTGCCCGATGAGGCGCAGCGTGGCGAAGCGCTCCGGCCCGCTGCGCCGCCCCCAGATCCGTGACGATCCCGACGAGCAGCAGCGCGGCACGAGCACCGCGATGGCGCCGACGATCATGGCGATCCGATACGCCTCGTTCTCGTAGGGCGATGCCCTGGAAGGAGGTGACCACCTGGGGCGGGATGTTGCAGTGGAGTCGCCACGGTCTGCCCAGGTCCGTCCCGACGACGGCCACGTAGCGAGTCTGGCCTCGACGGCCTCAGGTGACCGAACCCCTACCTGCTTGTTGTCGCGGTCGCCGGAGCTGGTCGGCGGGTAAGGGATGCGATGCGCTTGACAGGGGCGGCGAGGCCAGGTACTCGCCCCGGCTGGGACGATCGTCGGAGCCCGGGATCCTCACCGAGTGGTGCCTCGACTTCGGCAGGGCCACCTCAGCACGGTGATCGTCTGGTTGCCGACGACGTCGACGTTGGTGGCGGCGCCAGCTCGCCAGCGGTGCAGGGCATGGTTGGGCTGGAGGTCGCGTGTGGTTCGACTGCCCGGGGAGGTTGCATGTGAGCGGTGGATCGCCTAGGCTCGAGCGCATGCTGCGCTCAGGGAAAGACCCGCGGCGGCCAGCAGCATGAGGAACAGGGCCACCTCACCATGACGCCGGCGACGAGTCAGCCAGGCGGCGCCGGGCGGAGCGGTCGTTGGCGACGAGCAGCCGGGTCAGGGCGATGCGGCTCATGACCGGCTCCTCTCACTGCCCGGGCTTCCCCGGCCTGCACGTTCCCCGGCCGGCTCGCCGGCTGCAGTGTCGTGGCCCGGGACTGATGCGACCGTCGCGCACGGTGACCTCCCCGGTCGGCGTAGGCTGCGACGCGCGTCATGAGTGATGATGACCAGGGCGGCGCCTCGGGAACGCACCGAGTTCAGGAGCACCTCCATGGTCCGCTCTCGGCGGCCAGGGAGTCCAGGGAGCCGGTGGGTTCGTCGGCGAAGAGCGAGACGCGGGTTGGTCACCACGCCCGCGCGACGCGGCCCGCTGCGCCTGGCCGCCCGGAGAGCTGGGTGGGGCGGTCCAGGTGCTCGCTCAGCCCACTTACGCCCAGGGTCTCGCGGGCCTGGGCCAGCGCCACTCGCGCGGGTGCCCGCCAGGAGTAGGGGATGGTCGACGTTGTCCAGGGCGGAGAGGTCCGGCAGGAGCTGGCCGAACTGGAAGATGAAGCCGAACTCTTTCAGGCGCAGGCGGCTGCGGGCGGCCTCGTCGAGGGCCGCGATGTCCTGGGTCGTCTCAGCCTCCGTGATAGTCGACGCGCCCGGCGTCGTGCACGAGGACCCGGCCATGACGTGCAGGAGCGTGGACTTCCCGAGCCTGACGGGCCGGTGACGGCCAGGACCTCACCGGCTGCGACATCCAGGTCGACGCCGCGCAGCGCGTGGGTCCGCCGGAGCTCATCTCCAGGCCGCGGCGCGCATGATGACCTCGCCCGGCAGGCCGGCCTGGCCTGACCGGGTGCGGAGGTGACCGTCGGCGGCGTGACGGCGGTGGTGACGGGGTGGCGTCATGAGCGCTACCTCCTCGCGCGCTTTCGCTCAGGCGGGCCGCGGTGGTCTCCATCCAGCGCAGGTCGGCCCCCGATGTGGAACAGGGCGTGGTCGGCCATCAGCACCGTGCGCAGGTCTCCGTCCTGCTTGAGGCGGGTCGGCTCAGCATGCGCGCCATGTGCTCGGCGCGCTGGAGGTCGAGGAGGCGTCCGGCGTCGTCGTCGAGCATGAGGGCGATGACGGTCTTGGCAGATGTCGGCCTGGACGTCGCCGGCCGGGGTGACCGGGGTCAGCAGCCACTGCTCGACGCCTGGCGCCCGGCGTCGGTGACCTCGCAGCGCTTGCGCTCCCGGGCCGGCGCCGGGCCCGGTCTCGATCTGGTGATGGGCCCGTCGCGCACCAGGCGGGCGAGCGTGGCGTGAGCCCTGGCTGCAGGGCCAGCGGCTTGGAGGCGGCGAACCAGTGGTCCCAGGGTCGTTGAGGTCAGTATCAGTGCCCAGGTCCGGCGCTGAGCAGGCGAAGAGTGAGTCTGGATCTCCATGTCCATCACTATGCACTGAGCGCATATGCGCACGACATACTCCGTGAGGAGGATATGCACATCGTCCGTGCTGTTGGGTGCATGCGGTGAATAAACCAACAGAGCCAGCCTGTGTTTGACAGACTCTGGCCGACGTCTTAAGTTAGGGTTGACCTGTGCTTCGGGTGCGAGAGTAGATGCCGATCAGGGTCTCGGGGCCGTTCTCGCCCCGTTCTCAGAGCAGTGGCGGAGGTGAGTGCTCGCGTGATCGCACGCCGCCCGGCCATTCTCCTGACCGCGGCCATCCTGCTGGCCCTGTGCGTCCTGGCCTCCTGTTCGTCGGCTCCTCCGGATCCTCGCCGGCCAGGTCGCCCACCACCTGCTCCACCCCGACGCCCTCCAACATCTCCTACAACATCAACGTCCTGCGCGTGCAGCGCACCATCATGGGCGTGTCTCGTCGGGACCGCCCTGGCGGTGGCCGGCGCGGTGATGCAGGCCGTCACCGCACCTCCCCCTGGCCGAGCCCGGACGTGCTCGGTGTCAACGCCGGGGCATCGCTGGGCATCGTCCGCGGGAACCGCCGCGCTCGGCGTGCTCCCCGATCTCCAGCCACCATTCTGGCCCGCGTGGCGGAGCACTGCTGGCGACCGCCTCGTCCAGGTCATCGGCATGATCGGCCTCGGGCTGACCTCTCGCCGGTGCGACTGGTGCTCATCGGTGTCGCTCTCGGCCTCGCCGGGCGGTCATCCGGGCGTCGTCGCTGGCGATGCCGAGACCTGTTCCGCACCTTCATCGACTGGGAGGTCGGCCCCTGACCCGCACCGACATCCTGCCCGTGTGCACGCCCTCGTGGTGGCTGGGGGACCGCGCGCAGCCATCCCTGCTGGCCGGCGCCCTGGACAACATCGCCCTGGGCGACGACGTCGCCGCCGCGCTGGCACCGGGTCGCCTCATGCGGGCCTGAAGCCTGGTGGTCGTCACGTCCTGTGCGCCACCGCCACCACGATAGCCGGCCCCATCGGGTTCGTCGGGCTCATGGCGCGCTGACGGCCTCCTGGCTCATGGGACCCGCACGCGGATCGTGGCTGTCGCGCTGTGGCGCTGGCGCCGTCGTCGTCCTGGCCGCCGATGTCTGGAGCGCGTCCTGGCCCGCCCCTGGTGAGATGCAGGTCAGTCTGCTGACGGCCTTCGTCGGCTCACCCGTCCCTGCTGCTCATGGTCCTGCGGATGAAGGACCGGGCCTGCTGAGGGATCAGGCGAACTCGTGTCGCCGCCTGGTGCGTCCTCCCGCCGGCACCGGCCCGCGGCGCTCGTCTTTCCACGTGGGACCGACGCCGGACGCCTATGGATCGAAATCGTCGGCCGCTGGTCGGTGCTCATCGCCCTCGAGCCACGTGCTCATCGTCGGCCTCATGCTGCTGGTGCTCAGCCTCACCGGTGGCGGTGGTCTCTCCGCGTCCTGGGGAAGTTCCCCGTCTCCACCCAGGAGGTCATCGAGCGCTCCAGGGGCAGGGGCGCAAGATCGTCCAGGTCGTCGTCGTGAAGTGGAAGCTGCCCCGGATCGTCGCTGGGGCTCGTGGCGAGCCTGGCCTGGGCGTGGGCCGGCGCCCTCTTCCAGACCATCACCCGCAACCCCCTGGGCTCGCCCGACCTCATCGGCTTCAGCACAGGTGCGCAGACCGGGATCCTCGTCAGCATCCTCCTTCTGCCCGGCTCCATGCTCTCGGCCTCCCTGGCCCTCCTTCATCAGCGGGCCGCCGTCAGGACGGTGACCCACCATCGTCTCTGCGCGGCGGATTCACCGGCCTGCGCTTCGTCCTCGTGGGATCCGCCATCAGGCTCCATGCTCGTCTCCGTCAACCGCTGGCTGCTGGTACGGGTCGACGACGACGAGGGCCTGCGCGCCCTGCAGGCCATCACCGGCACCCTCGGGCCGCCTGGTGGCCGGTGGTGGCCGACCTGCCTGCCGCCATCGGTCACCGTCACCTCACTCCTCCTGGCTTCCCGCCACCTACAGGTCCTGGCCTTGGGAGCAGGTGGCCACCATCCTGGGCAGCCACCCGCCGCGCCGCGCTCGTCCCTCATCCTGCTGGGAACCGTGCTGGTGGCGGTGGTGACGATGGCAGCCGGCCCCATCGGCTTCGTGGCCTCGTGGCGCCCCACTGGCCCGTCTCCTCACCGGCTCCCACCCAGTCCCCTGCTGCTCGTGCATACGGCCTGACCGAGCCTTCTGATGGTGGGGGCCGACCTGCTCAGCCAGGCTGGGTGCTCGAGTCGATGCCCGTGAGGTAGTGACCAACGCCGTCGGCGGCCTTACTCATGGTGGCGCTGACCGTGGCGGCGCGCGGAAGGAGATCCTGTGACCGACCTGCCTCGACCGAGTTGACCAGCCGCCCTGGGCCGGCTGACCGGGCTCGCCTACGCCGCGGGGCTGACCATCGCCTACGAGCGCCACGTGGTCTCCCCGTGACCTAGACGTCGATCATCCCCCGGCCGGTGTCTTCACCGCCATCACGTGAGCCCAACGCCTGCGGAAGTCCACGTTGCTGCGTGCCCTGGCCCTGGTTGCACCGGGCCCCGCCCGAGGGCGGTGCTCCTCGACGGTGCCGACATTGTCTCGCCTGGGCACCAGGGAGGTCGCCCGCCGGGTCGGCCTGCTGCCCCAGAGCGCCACCGTGCCCGGCGGCATGCTGGTGGCGCGACCCGTGGCCCGCGGTCGCTCCCCCACCAGGGCCTGTTCCGCCAGTGGTCGCGGCAGGACAGGCCGGGCTGCCGAGGAGGCCATGGAGATGTGGGGTACCTGGGCTGGCCGCTCGCCCCGTCGACGAGCCCAGTGGCGGCCAGCGCCAGCGCGTGGATCGCCCTGGCCCCTGGCTCAGGGCACCGAGACGATCCCGCTCGATGAGCCCAGCATCTTCCTCGACCTGGCCCTGGGTCGACATCCCTCCAGCGTGCTGCCGCCTCAACGCCGACGGCCGCACGGTGGTGGCCGTCCCGCACGACCTCAACCAGGCAGGCGCTGCGCCGAGCACATGATCGTCATGCACGAGGGCGGGTCCGACCACCGGCTCCCCGCGCGCGATCCTCACCGGGACCTCGTCGAGGAGGTCTTCGGCCCGGCGGCCGTCATCGCCCCTCGACCCGGTGGCTGGCACCCCCATGGTCGGTGCCCCGTCAGTCTGGGCGCCAATGCGCCGGCCGACCTGACTCTGCCGCGACTCGCGCCGCCCCACCGACTCCACCGGAGGTCTGCCCCGCAGCCCTCTGCCGATCCCTGCCTCGGCAGGAACCAGCCCGACTTCTCGTTCCCAGCAGGACGGACAAGAAAAGGAACACAGATAGATGAGCGCATCCTCGCGGCGCTCGGCCGCCTGAGGGCGATGCCTCGCCGTGGCAGCCGCGGGTGCTGAGCACCGGCCTGCTGGCCTCGCGTCTCCTCCAGCAACCTCCACCTCCACGCTGCCGGCTCCGCAGTGGGCCTCCGGGGCGGCCTCGCCGAGCCCTCCGGTGCCGCCTCGGCTCGCGGCCTCCCCCAAGGTCACCTGGCCGGTCACCATCAGGGGACGACGGCGTCGACGTCGAGATCATGCCGAGCCCAAGAGCATCAGTGTCCACCTCCGTGACCCTGACCGGATCGCTGCTAGCCCCTCGACGCCCCGGTGGCGCCGCCTCGACGCCTGGCCAAGAAGAAGGATGAGAAGACCGACGACAACGGCTTCTTCACCCAGTGGTCCAAGCAGGCGCACTGACAAGGCGTCAAGGCCATCGACGGCACCGAGGACAACCTCGTCGGGACGGTCGCGGGCAGCAGACCCCGACCTCATCATCGTGGCCAAGACCGGACAGGACTCGGCCACCAGCGTCGTCGAGAGCCTGCGCCAGCTCGAGGTGCCGTCCTCGTCATCGATCACGGCTCGCACTCCGGCGGGACGTCACCCAAGACCCTGGGCGGGCCACCGGCCGCCAGGCCAGCGTCGACGCCGTCGTCAAGGGCACTACACCACCAAGGCCGAGAGGCCAGGGCGCCACTCTCCGTCCGAAGGGGGCGACCTCGGTCTTCTGCGTCCCCGGGACAGGGCACCAGGCGCCAACGCCTTCACCGAGGAGGTTCCCGCAGGCTCAGTCCCTCAGGACCTCGGGCTTACATTCCGACGCCGTCCCCGACAGCGTCAAGGGCGACCAGTCCATGGGCGATCGCAAGGACATCGTCCGCTCTCACCGGAGAACGTCCAAGCAGGACTGACCGGTGAGAACTGAGTGGTCATCGCCGCCGACGAGACTGCGAAGAACGCCGTCACCAGCAACGAGACCTTCAGCCTCGGCGGCCCCGATGACCGGCGGCAGGCAGTACATGCCGCCCTCGTCCTTCCGGCTGGACTACTACTCGGCCCCTCGAGATGCTCGTGGAGGCCGTCCAGAAGGCCTACCCAAGGCCTCCTGGAAACGCTGACGACCTGAGTGTCAACGTGCTAGTGGCGCCTCGGCCCGGGGGCACCAGCACCATCGATAGACATCGACTCGCAGCCGAGCACTGCTGAGCAGACCCCTCAGGCCCCAGGCGACCGAGTAGTACTGAGTCTCCTGGAACTCTCGCGGATCCTCTCACGCGCCCTCGCGCCCGATGCCGGACTCGCTTGACGCCGCCGAAGGGGGCGGGATCGAGACAGAGCCCACGGTTGATGCCGACCATTCCGACCTCCATGCGCTCGGCCAGGCGCAGCGCCCACCCGGAGGTCACGGAGAGACATAGCCTGACAGCCCGTGAGTCGGTGTCGTTGATCCACGTCAGTGCTCCGTCCTCATCGTTCCAGGTGACGATCAGGGGCGACGGGGCCGAAGATCTCAGTGCGTACGATTCTCAGCGTCGGGGAGGCATTCGTGAGCACCCCGCACTGGGATGAACGCCCCGGAGACTCCCTTGTGGCCAGGAGGACTCGGCGTGACGACGGCGCCCCGGCCACCGCCCCGTCCACCAGGGCGTTGATCTTGTCGTGGGCAGCCGCTGTCACCAGGGGCCGATCTGGTTCGCCTCGTCCCCAGAGCCGGCCCCGACCTCAGGTTGCGGACGACGGCGGAGAACTTCGGTGAACTCCTGGGCGACGTCCTGGTGGACGTAGAAAGCGGTTGGCGGCGGTGCAGGCCTCGCCACCACCCCTGAACTGGCCTGAACAGGCGCCCGTCACCGCGGCGTCGACATCGGCATCGGCCGACCACGAAGGGCGCGTTGCCCCCGAGCTCCATGGACGACACCAGTACCTTCTCCGCCGCTCGTCTTCATGAGCACACGGCCGACCTGAGTCGATCCGGTGAAGGAGCACGCTCGACCCGGGGTCCTCCCAGCCACGTCGTCGACACCTCCGCGGAACGGGCTCGAGGGCACGATGTTCACCACGCCTCGCGGGCACGCCGGCCTCGCAGGATCACAGATGGCCCAGTGCCAATGCCGTCAGAGGGGTGAGACGCCGGGCGGAGTCCACCGTGCACCCGGCGGCCAGGGCCGGGGCGATCTTGCGGGTCCCCATCGCCGCTGGGAAGTTCCAGGGGTGATCATGGACGACCACCCCGATCGGCCGGTGCGTGACGATCGTTCGGGTGCCGCCCGCCGGGAGGGTGCTGAAACCGCCCTCGGTGCGCGCACCGCCTCGAGAACCATCGGAAGAACTCCGCGCGTAGAGAACCTCCGCCCTGGCGTCATCCAGGGACTTGCCGTTCTCAGCGCTGATGAGCACGCGTGCCCTCGACCTGGCCCACCAGCGAGGTCGAACAGGGTCCGCAGCAGCCCGCGCGCTGCCGGGGCGGGTGGCGCTCCATGCGGGCAGCGCCTCGAGGCGGCGTCGACGGCGCGTGCGGCGTCCTCCGTCGTCGCATCCGTGCAGCGTGCGAATACGGCGTTAGCTGGCGGGATCGACGACGTCGAAGGTCCCGCCGTCGGACGCTGCCGTCATCCGCCCGCCCAGGAGCATCCCCTCCTCAGGGCGGATCCTCGCAGGTAGTCGGCCAGAGCCGGTGGGCTCCGGAGTCGTGTATGCCGCCGCCGTGCCAGCCGCCGCGCCGGGTCTTGTGTCAGCCATGCTGTGCCCTGAGTATCGACTCGTCGCCTGCCACGCATCACGGGTAGAGCCTGCGGGCGACGTGGGCCTCGGCGACGCGCTTGACGGCCATCGTCGTCGCCGCGGTGCGCAGCGAGAGGCCGTGGTCCCGGAGAAGTCTGTGACCTCCCAGGCTCGGTCCATCCTGGTGCGCAGGCGACTCACTGACCTCGGCCTCGGTCCACCAGCAGGACTGGCTGGCCTGCACCCACTCGAAGTAGGACACGATGACGCCTCCGGCGTTGGCGAGGATGTCCGGCACGACCAGGATCCCTTGTCCGCCAGGATCGCGTCGGCCGCGGGCGTCGTCGGCCGTTGGCGCTCGACGACCGAAACTTTGGCATCGATCATCGGCGCCGTCTGCTCGGTGATGACCCCTCGATCGCCGCAGGAACGACGACGTCGCAGGCGACGGCGAATGACCGCTCGCAGGCATCGGTCCGCGCCGGGGAATCCGTCGACGGTACCGGTCTCATCCACGAAAGCGTCTCGAGCGCGGGGATGTCGATACCCTTGTCGTTGCGAATCGCGCTGTAGACGTCCGCCACGGCCAGGACCTTCACGCCCGCCTCGTAGGAGGAAGCGAGCAGCGCCGCGACCGACTTTTGGCCGAAGCGCCTGAACGACCGCGGTGGCCTGCGAGGGATTCAGCCCTGATGCTCTCCATCGCGTTGAGGACGGCAGACGACGCCGCGGGAGGTGGCGCGGGCCCGCCCCGTGAGCCGCCGGAGGTCGACAGGCTTGCCCGTGACGGTTCCCCAGCACGGTGTGCCCGGTGGCCACCGGAGTAGGTGTCCATCATCCACGCCATGGTCTTCCCATCGGTCCCCATATCGGGAGCGGGATGTCCTGTCAGGGCCGGGATCAGGGGATCAGCCTCGAGGTGTAGCGCCGGGTCAGACGCTCGAGCTCTCGTTCCGAGGGGCCCGTGGATCGACCTGGACACCGCCCTTCGCGCCGCCGTAGGGCAGGTTGAGAAGAGCGCTATCCACGTCATCCACATGGCCAGCGCCCGACCTCGTCAAGGTCCACGTTGGGGAGTATCGGATTCCTCCCTCGCTGGGCCTCGAGATGATGTGCTGGACGCGTGTTCGACATACAGGTCCATCGTGCCGTCGTCGCGTCGCAGCGGGATGGAGACTCGTCACCTTCCGGGCGGTTTCGGCATGCGGCGCATTCCTGTCGTCGAAGCCGAGGAACTGGATCGCTCGGCGAGCTGTGCTCCGAGCGTCGGCGAGGGGTTCTGGGGTCGAGGGCATAGAGCCCGTCTCCTGGACCGGTCGGTGAGGAACGTGAGCCTGGAGGCCGGTACGGCCTGAGAAGTGGGTGGTGGGGAGTCAGGACTGGTCTCGGAGTGCCTGCTCAAGAATCCCCATGCCCTCGACGAACAGCCTCGTCTGGCATGCGGTGACCGGCGGTGCAGGCGGATGACGTTGCCGTAGGTGCCGCAGGTGAGCAGGATCAGACCGCGTAGCGCGCGCGGCCCGTGCGACGGCGGCGGTCAGAGCGGCATCGGGCTTCTGTGAGACGGGGTCGACGATTTCGAGAGCCATCATGGCGCCCTTTGCCCGGACCTCGCCGATGCGAGGATCCTTCGCCTTCCACTGCTCCATCAGGCGGATGCCGGCCTCGCCGATCGCGCGGAGCCTGTCCCAAGGAGATCGTGCTCCTCGATCATGTCCAGGGCCGCCAGGGCAGCGGCGCAGGCCAGGTTGCTGCGCAGGTTCCTCCGAGGCGCCCGGTTCGGCGGAGTCCATGATCTCGGCCGAACCGGTGACCGCCGACAGCGGCATGCCCCCGGCCAGCGCCCTTCGCGGTCGTCACCAGGTCGGGAACGACTCCCTCGTGGTCACAGGCGAACCACGCCCCGGTGCGAGCGATTCCCGACTGAATCTCGTCGGCGATGAAGACGGCGCCGTTGTCACGGCACCAGCGCTGAGCGCGCTGAGGAAGCTGGCGCCGGAACGATGAACCCGCCTTCGCCCTGAATGGGCTCGATGATGATGACGGCGACGGAGGAGGCCCCCACCTGCTTCTCGATCTGACTGATCGTGCGCTCGGCGGCGGCCTCGCCGTCCAACCCCGTCTCGGTAGGGTAGGAGCCGGGGGACCCGGTAGAGGGCTCGGGGCGAAGGGACCGAGCCGCCCTCAGGGGCGACCTTGGCCGTCAGTCCCATGGTCGAGGTGCGTCCGTGGAAGGCGTGGTCGAAGCAGACCATCGCCTGGCGGCCGGTGTACCTCCGGGCGAGCTGATGGCGTTCTCGACGGCTCCGCCCCGGAGTTGAACAACGCGGTCTCTTCGGGGCCGCCGCGGGTCAGTGCGGTTCAGGCGTTCGGCGACCTCGACGTACCCGGCGTACCTCGTGACGGCGAAGGAGGTGTGCGTCAGATTCTCGGCCCTGCTTCTGGATCGCAGCGACGACGGGCGCCGCTGCTCCGCCTACGGTTGTCACCGCGATGCCTGATCCCGAAGTCGATGAGACGGTTGCCGTCCACGTCCTCCAGGATGCCGCGGTCCGTGCGCCGTGCGAAGGTCGGCATGGCTGCGGTCAGGGCGCGGTGAGTGGTACCGGCGCGTTCGTCGACGGCGTACGGGCTTCGGGGCCCGGGCAGTGGAGTGGCGAGATGAATGGTCTGGGGGCAGCGTTGCCATGTGGACCCCTACAGTGTGTCGTGACGGGCGGAGGCGCAGTGGAACAGAGCGCCCGGGGATGTCAGAAAGCGTTTCGCTATGAGTTCTGCTCAGGCTAAGCCCTGCCTAGGCGGAGCACTCTAAGCGTGCTGCACAAGATTTCACGAATCCTGTGCAGCACGCACAGAACAGTGTTTGAATCCAGGCATGGTGCTGGTGTCGGATCTCGTGGATCGAGGCGGAACTGGGGGTTCGCGCGGTGCTCCTGCCCGCACCGAGCGCCGCAGTCACCTGGGTCGTCGCGACCGAGCCTCCTGCAACCGGCTTCCCACCTCGAGGGTGGTGAGTGCTCCACCACGGCCTCCCGTCTGGCCGACACCGAGGCGGGCACATGGCGGAGTACGTGGCATCACTGGTCGAGGCAGGGTCGCCGCGCTCGGGCTGGGAACCGGCATTGCCTCGACGCCGTGCCCGACGACCTGCGCGAGGCCTGCCTGTCGGAGGACTCAATCTCCTCGAGGTCCCCTCGATGTCTCCTTCGCCTCCATCAGCCGTGATGTGGGGCCATGCTTCAGGCGGCCGGGCCTGCGGTCGGCGCTGAGCGCGGGCGACGAGGAGATCCCTGGTCCTGCAGCAGCGGACGCGCGCGGCCGCTAAGGACAACAGAGCGCGCGATCATGTGCCCTGGCCTCGATCCTGCGAGGTGGTGTCTCGATGACGCCGCAGGCCGCAGCGGGCTGGTCCCTTTCGGGTCCGGCAGCCCCTGCAGATCGACGACGAGGTCGCCGAGTGCATCGCCAGGATCCGTCCTGGAGGGATGCGGAGAGCCGGGGCGGTCGACCTTGGCGACATGCGGCTGGTTGTCCGTCCTGTCGGCATGACCGGGGAGCCTGAGAGCTACCTGGCGACTGTGCAGTGGGAGACGCTCACGCGCGCCCAGGCCCTGGGAGTCGATCCGCCTGGTCATTCCTGAATCTCATCGCCGAGTCCTCCAGGCGTTCACCGGATGGCTCCTCCAGCCGTGGGGCATCAACCGGGCATCTCCTGGCAGGTGAGGTCGCGCAGGGATGGCTCTGACTCAGGCCCGGGTTCTCGTCCTCACACGCCTTTCCGTCTCCGCCGCGGCGGTCGATGATCGACCGACGGCGGCGCATCAATGGCGCGTCATCTGCCTCGAGGGCGATCAGTGCCGCTGCGCTGGGCTCGACGGCGTTGGCCCGGCTGCTTGTCGAGGAGAGGGGGCTCCGGTGGGGAGCGCCCTGTGGCGCACGGACCGCGGTGGGCCGCCTGATCGCTTGGTGCGCTGAAACGCGTTCGCGGCTTCTGGCGACAGTCGTCACGCCATGGGCGCGGATGCGGATCGGCGTCAGCGGCCGTGCCGGTGTCGCCGACCTGCCGCGGGCCGCACAGCAGGCGCTGTCCGTCTGCACTGGCGCTCGGCGGCTCGCGCGGGTGCGCTGGGAGGCCTGGACCGCCGTCGGTCACGGGATCTCCTGGACGAGATCGGGCCTCGCGCGCACTGCTTTGGGGAGCGTCGCGGATCGGCCTGACCCGCTCGAGCCCGCTGGAGGTATCACCTCAGCGAGGCTGGGCGGTGCAGCGCATCGCGGAGCGCCTGGGGTGCATCGCAACCTGTCGCGCGCCTTGCGCCTGAGGAGGGCGCCGTGTCGACATCGAGGACGCCGAGCAGCGGGCGAATCTGTGGTTTGCGTTACATTTTTGGATGAAGTAACGGTCAGAGGCCTTGCGTGGGGGTGACTTTTTCCGCGTGTTTTCGCGGTTCCTGAAGCGTGAAACGACGTTCGACATACTTGTTGTGTAAACAGCGTTTACGATACTGGCGTCACCCTAGACCCAGCCTGCGCGCGTAGTCGCGCAACGCGTGTTGCACTGGCCCAGCGGTGCGATGCGCCGGTCCGGCGTGGAGTTTGGGCAGCGATGCCTGAGCGTCTCATTTTTCGACTTCGACACTCTCGTCTGACTCATCCGACACCGACGTCCCGCCAGCCAAGAAGCAGAGACCATGAGTTCCTTCCTCCAGAATTTTATTGACGGACGATTTGTCTCGGCAACCACCGGATGCCACGTTCGACGTCGTGATCCCGGAACGAACAAGTCGTGCGCAGTGCCCGGTCCTCAGGGGCCGCCGATGTCGACGTTCCTACGACGCCGCCTCAAGGCCTTTTGAGAGTCTGGCGGCTGACAACGCTGGCGGGACCGGCGTCTGCTCCTGCTCCGACTCGCCGATGCCCTTGAGGCCAATGCCGACCGGCTTGTTGAGGCTCATGCCGCAATACCGGTCAGCCTCGCCGAGATGATCCGGTGAGTAAGTCCTGACAGCCTCTCGCTGCGGGTTCTTCGCCGGAGCCGCACGACCCAGTCGGTGCTGTCCTCGCGAGTACGCGAGGGCCCGAACTCGCAGATCTGCCGTGAGCCCCATCGGCGTCGTCGGGCAGATCGTCCCGTGGAACTACCCCTCATGATGCTCATCTGCAGGTCGGCCCGCTCTGGCGGCGGGCAACACGGCGGTGCTGCCGATGCCGACGCGCCCGGAGAGCGCCATCGTTCGCGCTGAGACCGCCGGCGAGGATCCCTCCGCCCGTCTTCAACCTGGTGCTCGGCACCGGAGAGACCGGCGCCTCGCTGAGTGCCCACCCGGTGCCTGGGCGTCGCGCCTACAGGTGTCCAGCGTGCGCCGGGCACCGATCTCGCTGAACAGGCGGCCGGGCAACGTGACCCGCGTCCACCTCGCGAGCCTGGGAGTATAGGCCTCGCCGCCCGGCGCCGACGCCGCCGACATCGAGGCTGCCGCCGAGGCGTACGCTGCAGGGATATTCAACCCGGGCAGGACTGCACCGCCGCCACCCAGCGTTCTGGCCGAGGCCTGCGTTGCTAGGAGTTCACTGACGCGTTGGTGCGTCACGTCGAGTCCCGCGCACGGTCCGATCCCCGAGTGAGGAGGCCTTTCATGGTCCTCAACAATGCTCGCCACTGGACCCGTGCAGAAGATCGCTGGAGGAGCGGCCCGCGCACCCCACCTGCCGACCGCGGCCACCGCGTCGGGCGAGAGCGGGTACTACTACGCGCCCACCGTCATCTCATAGGGCTCAAGCAGGACGACGCGCTCGTGCAGCAGGAGATCTGCCGGTCCGACCGTTCAGGAGTGCCCTCCGACGACGACGCCCTGGCACATGCCGCTAACGGCGGACTACGCCCCGTCCTCGTCCATCTGGACGACCGACCACCAGCGTGTCCTGCGATTCAGTAGGGACCTGGACCGCTGCGTGTGGGTGAACCGCGCATCCCCTCGTCGCGGAGAGATGCCGCACGGCGGCTTCAAACGGTCCGGCTACGGCAAGGACCCTCCGTCTCACGGCGTGGATGGATCATGTTACTGTATCAAGCACGTCTGAGTGCTGTGACGCTCCGCAGCGGAACAGGAGGTCACCCTCATGCGCATCTCTGACGGCCTTCACCAATTCGCTCGGCGGTCGAGACTCCCACCACCTAGTGCGTCTCTCGCTGAAGCGTTCTCGTGCCCACTGATCCGTCACCGTCGTCGCGGCGGCGGGGACGCCACGTCCTTGACGTCACCGATCACGCGCTCTGCAGGACTGCCGTCGCCACGCAGGTCGACGACTGATGTCGAGACCGCGGAGGAGCACCGGCCTCGTGTGCCGGCAGGAGCGAGCCTGCGGTACAGGCTCCTCCCGAGGGCATCATCGCCTCGGCCGAGGGAGCTCTGCGCCGACCTGCTCTGTAGCCGGCGGAGGCCGTCACGTCCGGCAGTCCCTCGGCTCCGTGGGCAGACGCCGCTCAACTCCCTCGACTGTTCCGGTCGCCCTGTCGCGGGCGGCATGAGGCACGCTCCGACGGGCTCTCGCGCACCGCCGTCGCTGGGTGAGTCCGGCAGGTGGAGGGAGTGCTCAGTAAGGCGCAGGACCTTCGGTAGACAGAGGCCGGTGTCCCGTTGCGTCTCGCTCACGGTGGCCACCGACCCACAGGGACACCGCGGGAGATCGAGGCGGGACCGAGGCCCTGCGTCGCCGAGGTGCGCCTGATCCCACCTGACCGATGATCAGCGCGTTCCAGATCAGCCATCGCCCACTCCATGAGCGCCGCCGCGCGCGCATGGGCGGAGTGAGCAGGAATGAGCCTGGCACTTCGTCGGCGCGGCTGGCGGGTGAGCGCGCTCTGTTCCCGGGGCGGACGCCAACAAGATCCCTGCGGGTCTTGCTGACGGTGCCGCTCGTCGCCGTCCCGGCTGGATCCGGCCGACGCAGGTGGAACATGAGCGCCGCGACCACCGTACCGGAGGCGGGCCGTCGAAGAAGGGACTGGCTGAGGGCTCTGCCGGCCTGCTCGGCGCCATCATCATCGGCGTGTCCCGCATCGCGCCTCCGTACACTCACCGGCGCACTGGGGCCGACCGCCTCGAAGTGGGCGAACAGGTGCCGGCGATCTGCTCGTCGGGTTCATCCTGATGCTCCTGGTCGCCTTCGGATGCCACCGAGAGCCTCACGCGGCGATGCCCGACTCGGGCACCTCCTTCACCTGGGACCCGCGCCTTCGGGTCCGGTGGATCGGTGGATGAACGGATGGGGCTGATTGTGGCGACCGTCGTCGTCCCGTCGAACCGCGCGCCATCGCGGTCGACCTCTTTCACCTGTTGCCGTCGGCACAGGTGACCTCGCAGGGCCCGCCGCATACTGCGGATGCTCTCCGCAACGTATGGGTCAACACCTCACCCGCCTGGTCTTCATCAGCCGCTGGCGGACCCGGATCGCGTATCGCGACACATGCAGACCACCCAGTAGCTCAGTACCGCTGGTGGGGTTTCAGCGACGGTGTTCCCGGCTTCGGCGCGGGTGGACGGGTCACCGCTATCACCGCATTGCTGTCAATCTGACGCCCTTTGAAGTTCTCGAATGGTCTCAATCCCTGCCGTCGACCTGCGCTGGGGACCTTTGTGGCGGGCGTCTTCCCGTCCCTGTTCACCCACTGGGGCTGGGACGCCGCTGACGGTCACTGAGGAGGCCGACACGACGCCAGCCCACGCGCGCGCGCCGCCGTGCTCACCGTCATGACCGATCGTCTCGGTGCAGCGGCGTTCGTCACGATCGGATCCTACGATGTTCGCCGGTGTCTGGGAAGGACGGATAGGGCTGGGCAATCCTTGGCGATCCAGGCTAGCATGTCTTTCGCCTTGGCCAGGCCGGTCTCTGGGGCCGTTCGCGATCCTCCTGTCTGACGTGCGGTGTTGGAGTCTCTGTCGGCGGCGTCCTGCAGTCCACCTTCGTCTCTCCCGCCGCACCTCCTGCCGATGGGGTATTCACGAGCGATCGCCGAGGTGCCTCGGTGAGATCCTCTCCGCGCTTCCTCACCCCCGGTCGCGTAACAGTCGTCTCCAGCGATCGCCGCTTGACCTTTTTACACGCTGCTGCGGCTTGTATCCACCTCCGTCCTGTGGGGACATGGTTCAGGACCCTGGGGCGATGATCGCCTTTACTTACGGGCTCACCGCCTTCGCCGCGGTGGTATCACTTCCTGAGGAGCAGTGGTTCTGCCCGGTGAGGAACTTCTTCATGCTGGTCTCGGCCGGGCTGTTTACCTTCCTTCGCCCTCGGGCTCACCTGAAGGAACCTCGACCCGGAGTATGCGATCGCAGGTCTTCGGCGTCGGTCTGCGCTGTCGTCTACTCGCCCTCATTCTCCATGGGCGTGGCACTGACAGCTGTGCAGTACGTCCGAGCACCGGCCTTCTTCCGGGAGGTGATCGCACCGATCCGACGCTGTCACTCGAGGAGATGAAGGTGGCGACCGCCTTTGAAGACGGTGATCGAAACCCACCTGGCTCCGTGCTGCGTCGCGACCGCGTGAAACCGGAGCCGAACGCGCACACATGAAAATACAGTTCTCCGGCGCTGCGGGCCGGCGGAAGGAAACTGAGAGGAAACATGATAATCGCATCGACGGATGCACGCCTGATCGATGCGCCGGTAATCAAACACACGATATGTGACGCCAGGCCGGACCACGGCGAGTGAACAATGAGCATCAACATGGAGCGAGTCGCCGAGCTGACGGAGATCGAGTCCAAGGCCTCACCGAACGTGGACTACGGCGATCCGGCGACATGTGGCAACCTGCGCGAGTGAAACAGCCTTCCGGCGAAGTCGCCTTCTGTACCAGCTGCGCGAGCCCCGGGCTGATTTACCTCGAACGGGGGTAGGGGCCGAAGGTCCGGGTCGACGGTACTCCAGATGGACCTACAATGGCTTCGATCGATGCTTCAGGGGCATGCCCACCCGGTGATCGGTGAGGCCGTTCTGAGCGGTACGGCAAAGGCACCCACTTCGCCGCCCCGACCGAGGACGCCTGGCGGTGGCGGAGAACCTCCTGAGCAGGTGGGGCTGCCGAAGTGGCGCTACACGAACCTCGCCTCGGAGTCCACGATGGATGCCATCCGCATCACCGCGCGCCTACACCGTCGCGACACGGCTGCGAAGATCTCGGCTCCTACCACGGGCACCACGACACCGTCATGGTCTCGATCGGCGTCGAGTACGACAAGATCGCGGAACGCGACAACTCCGGCCTCTCACCCCATGCGGAGGCGGGTATCCTGACGCCACCGTCCAGATGACGGTGCCGGTTCCCTTCAACGATGCCGAGGCCATGGAACGCCGCATCATCCGGCTGGCTGACGAGGGTCGTAAACCCGCCTGCGTCATCGCGGAACCGGCCGCGATGAACCTGGGCGTCGTGCCGCCGGAACCGGGTTACCTGGAGAAGGTCCGTGAGATCACCCATGACACGGCGTCCTGATCTTCGACGAGGTCAAGACCGGCCTGTGCATCGGTCCGCGGGAGCCACCAAGCGCTTCGGGAGTGACTCCCGACATGGTGACCATGGCCAAGGCCCCGGTGCCGGGTCTGCCCTGGCGCTACTGAGGCACCGAGGGAGGTCATGTCCGCCGGAGGACCGCACGGTCTTCCAGGTCGGCACCCACAACGGCAACCCCCGGCGATGGCCGCCGTTCCGCCAACCTCGGAAGGTCCTCACCCTGGAGGCCTACGCCCACCCTCGACCACCTCAACGATCGCATTCGCGGGTTGCACGGAGTCATTGAGCGCCACAACCTTCCGGGCTACGCGCGCCTGCGGCAAGTGCGCGCCACCTTCTTCCCGCCAGTCGTCGACTACGAGACCTCTGCATGGCGCACCAGAACGCGGAGCCCGTCCGAGACCATGCGTGGCCGGTCAATGTTTCGAACCGGGGATCTTCTTTATGACCCGGGCCGCGAGAGGAGGGAGGATCCCGTCAGTGACCCACACGGACGAGGCGATCGACGCCTCACGTCGGGCCTCGTTTCGGGAGGAGCCTCGCTGAGGCGATCACCTCCAAGTGACGTCACGCACTCGATCTCGCGCCACCGAAGACGTCGGTGGCCCCTGGCGAATCGCGGTCCTACCCGCGGTGGCGCTTCGGTGGCACTCAGTGCGCGTCGCAGGCGCGGATCCTCGTGCGGCGCGAGGTGCAGGGCGCCACCGTGTTGATATGCACCCACGTGTACACGGCCACGCCGACGGCGTCGAGGAGGCCCACGCCCGCAGCCTCCGGAGGTGAAGTAGCCGTCCCGGTCCACAGCGGAGTCCATCCACGCGGTGGCGAGCATCTGCGCCGGCGTGGCGGCCCGCTCGTCCTTGAACGTGTGGAGCCCGGAGGCGGGACGCCGTCGAACTCGGCGATGAACAACCAGCGCGCTTTGGTGGATCTCCGCGATGAGCCTCCTCCGTCATGCACATCCGCGGACACCGGTGGGGTGGGTCTACCTGTGGTGAGCACTAGCTTCTGGCCCGCTGGAGGGGCAGGGCCCGGTCGCCGGTGGCTGCCGTCGTCGTCTGGGTGCACCGTCACGAGGTGTGGGGTGCTGTACCAGACGAGGGTTGGGTACGGTGGTGGGGCCTTCGTGCAGGGCCGCACAACCCTTGGTCAGTGGATCCCGACCGTGGAGCAGGCCGACTCGAGACGAGACTCGGGCAGGAGCCGGCCTCGAGTCATAGCCTCCAGGCCCCTCCGCGCAGACGGCGGTCAGGGAGCGTGCAGGAGGATCCCGTGACGGAGGCCGGGTCGTGCCGTGAGGATCCCGGACCACCCTCGCGCGGCTCATGTGTCCACAGTGCTGACACATCACAACGGCGCGATGTCAGCAGGCGCCCAGCGATCGCGTTGGAACTTGCGAGTTCTTCTTCGGCGTGCGGCCCGGTGCGCCTGTGATGTCAGCACCATGGGACACCCACACACCCGTCATGCCCTCGCCCCGAAGCCTCCCTCGCCCCCTGGACCACCAGCCTGCCCCGGGTCCCGCCCCGAGCGAGCAGTCCAGACGTCGACACCCACCCGTCTCAGAAGTGAGTGAGACAGGTGGGTGCCCTGAACCCACGAAGGCCCGGCGTTTCAACTGCGCCTAGTCCTGCGCGATGACCCTCGACGTCGGCCATCTTCCGCTCCGTCCACGGGGCGACGATGAACAGGATGATGGCCACGGCGACCGTCACGGCCTCCCCAGGCCGTGTAGCAGGTGGAGTTCGCGACAGTTCTCCGTCCTGGAGATGATGAGCTGGCCAGCTGACCGGTGGCCGTCGTCAGCAGCCACAGGCTCATCGTCTGGGAGGCGAAGTTCTGGGGTGCCAGCGCCGACGTCGGACAGGCCCATCAGACAGGGGTGAGTTTCTGGCGACGGTCTGGATGATGAAGACCACCGCC
>BNJU01004827.1_pt1 | contig 108469 bp, 129 predicted proteins | sample 8539281 | NCBI WGS metagenome assembly BNJU01 (sample SAMD00202456, study PRJDB9452) | human saliva metagenome | isolation source: human saliva | place: Japan
TTGTTCATAAAATTTCTTCCTTTATAAGCATGATATCATTGTGGGTGATAATCAGAATGTTCATTTTTCTTCTTTTGTTATTATTTTTTAACACAGAATTTTTGAAAGGTTTAACTGTTTTCTATTAAGACAAATTTAAGCAAAACAAGGTATCTTATAACTAATCCTACTTTTTCATCATATCTCCTAAACAAAAAGCAGTCTTTTCTCGATTGCTGTATGGAATCTCATGTTATAATGAAATCATGTTATCAAAAAGAATCAAAACATATCATGCAGACAGATACAGTCGCAACGGCTAAGTCCTTGTTAGGTATGCAATTGTGCTTAGACGGACAAGTGTTGGGACGAATTGTTGAGACAGTAGCCTATTTGGGAGCTAAAGATAGTGCTTTATCATAGTGCGCATGGCAAACGAACACCGAAAAACGAGTCTATGTATTTATCTGCTGGACACTGGTATGTCTATCAAATCTACGGACATCAAATACTGAATTTAGTCACAAGGCTGAGAATGTCGCAGAAGCTGTCTCTGATTCGAGCCTTTCGAATTGCCAGACGGGTACATTGTTTGCCAACGGTCCAGGAAAAATTAACCAAATTTGCAGGGATTACTAAGGAATTTGATGGTCAAGGTTTGACCACTTCAAGATTGCAATTGGTAGGAAATGCTGTCCTGTTTCAAATTGGCTCGCGCTTCGAATTGGCGTGACCTGTACAGATGAATGGCGAGCTGCGCCTCTAGGCTTTTTATGTTATGGGCAATCGGCATGTTTCTAAAATTGAAGCGTAGGTTTATTGCCAGATTTCTAAGACATGGAAAAATAGATAATTAAAAACAGAGGGAGAAAAGAGTCCAAATAACTGAAAAAGGTCTCACTCTATTCTGTTTTTGATTTTTATAAAATTTTATCAGATTTCTCTACATAAAAGAGGGCAATAATCATAATGATTGTAAGAATGAGCAAGACTACATACAGCAGGTAGCCAAGAATGGAAGAAATCGGCACTATAACCAAATAAAGCTGGTCCAAAAGCAGCTAGTAAATAACCACCTGTTAGTGCTAAGCCAGATAGCTGAGCAGTTTGTCTCAGGGCTACTCTGTTTTTGTTGAAAAGTAACCATAAGATATGGGAAAAGAGTACTCACAGCTGACCTAATCGAGGATATTGGCATAAGCCAATAAAAAGAAAATCATTCGTTTGAATTAAGAGCATGCATCCAAAGGACACCCGCAGCAGAGATAATTGCTAACATTATCATACTGATGACGAGGAGACAGCTCGTGTTGTCAAGCTAGAAATGGTCATTGAAAAAGGTAGACTAATCAAGTTAAAGACAGAGGCTAAAAACTCCAGCAGAAGCATTTGAAATGCCGGCTTTGTGTTGCTATAGTTGGTAGCCAGGTTAGGCAAGTATAAAAAGCAATGATTGCAAGCCACCAAAAATAATAATAGCCCAAACTTTTTATTTTTTTCCAGATAGAGCTACCTTGGTGCTCTTATTTTGTTCACTCAAGAAATGGTTATAAGATGTATTTGCAGCCAACTCAAAAATGCTAAAAGACAAACCATTGTCAAAAAGGACAAGACCTTGCCATGAAGTTGCTTTTTGTTATCGGCACTGCAATAGAAGAAGCAATAGCGGTTGATAGCCCCATAGAGGTTACATACATGGTTGTCAAGAGTCCAATCTGATGCGGTTGATTGGCTTGATGGCACTTGGAAGTAAAAACATTAAGTACTGGCAATGGAAACTCCACATGAGAATCGTCCCACATAAAGAAGTGGTAGATTAAAAACCGGAATGAAGGATCCAATGGTAAGCAGAGCAAGGACGAGAGTAAAAAGTCGTTCGAGCTCAATTTTGCTCGCAAACGCGCCGGAAAATGAAGAGCAGAGAGCAAACATGATTAAGGGCAGACTGGTCAAAAAGACCGAGGAATTAACTGAAACATGAAGTCCGTTGGCAATGTCTGTTAAGACAGTTGGAAGTTGTAAAGCGCGTCCGCAAAAGCGACACCCACCATGATAATTCCTGGCAATAAAAGATAGAATGTTGTTTTTTCATAAATTCTCCTAGAAGAGTTCTTAAAAATTATACCATAGAGATAGCCAAAAATTATAGCCCCTATATTAGTGCATTAGCTCAAGATAGTAGGCTGTAATAGTGGCTTCATCGATTTTATTTCGTTGTCCCAACCACCAAGTAACTGTTTCGATAAAAAGTTGTCGTGACATAATTTTTAAAAATGGTTCTGGTAGCTCAGACTTTTGTGCCAATAGCTTTTTCATGAATGAGAGGAAAAGATAATGCTCTAGTTCTAATTTTTAAACGATTGATAAAATAAATATTTTTAGACAATAATAAAGTAGCTATTTTTATCTTGGTTTTTCCCTGAAATGGTAAAAATATGAGCTGTTGCGTCAAAAAGTTCACTTGCTTGGTAGCGCTCAACAAACGTATGCTGGAACAAATCTTGGCACATTTCTTCAAGTAACGCCTCTTTTCGTCCTCAAAAATGAGCATAGAAAGTCGACCGACCGACATCTGCAAGGTCAATGATTTCTTGAACTGTGAGGGATCTCATAACTGATTCAAAAGAGTGAGAAAAGCCTCGGTAAATGGCTGCGCGCATTTTTAACCTCGTCTATCCATCATTTCCGAACAAATCCTAATAAATGTACGCTATCAAACGAAGTATTAGATTTGTTTTCTTTGTTTCTCCGTTAAAATAGTAGATAATATAATTGAACAGAGTGTTTTGTTTGAATACATTATACAATAAATAAAATCAAATCTCACCGTGCGATTAGAAGGAGACAATAATGAAATCAAGTAAAATGTCTGGATTGTATTTCGTTAAATTTTTCGTTTGCGATTATTGAATTTATCTTTTGGAGCTCTATTTAACTCCAGTGCTGTACTGGCAGATGCGGTACATGATACAGGAGATGCCTTTAGCGATTGGCTTTGTCGGCGTTTTTGATTTCCAACAGACGAGATGATAGAAACCACACACTAGGGTATAAACGGTATAGTTTGCTGAGCTATGTTGACTCTCACCATTTTGATAGTGGGATCTATTCTCATTTCTGCTGAGAAATGTTCCCAGCTGTTTGCGCCTGAACGGGTGAACTACGACGGCATGCTTATTTTGGGAATTTTTGCAATTGTAATCAACTTTGCAGCCAGCAGAGTGGTTAGTCATGGACGGACTGCACAATGAATCCATTCTGAGTCTGCATTTTCTAGAAGATATTTTAGGCTGGTTGGCTGTGACTTTTGTATCCGTCATTCTTCGTTTTACAAACTGGTATTTCTTGACCCATTACTTTCGCTCATCATTTTCGACCTTTATCTTGAGTAAAGCACTGCCTAAGTTTTGGGAAAAATGTTCAAATCTTTTCTGATCACGTACCGAGCGATGTAAATCTGAATGACCTTATGCAGACCAAACAATCGAGAATATCCAAACAGTCACTCAGCTAAATGTTTGGACAACCGATGGACTAGAAAAATTTGCGATGATTCATATTTGCATGAAACATCCCGAACAATGCGCAGAAACTCAGCAGCTCATTCGCCAACATCTTAAAAATGTATGGAATTACAAAAGTAACCATTCAGACAGACGAAAGTTTAGATGAGCACGAAGAATGCTGTATTGAGAGCAACAGTGAGGGGCAGAGTTTAAGACAGATGTTTTAAACTCTTTTATTTGTATGTTTTGTTTTTATGATTGTTGAAAATTCTACTATATAAATGGTTGGATTATTTTACTTATAAATTAAAATATGGAAACCAGTATCACGTATATTAAACGTAAGAATCAGGCAAGGCAGCCCATTGTATCACAGGCCAGAAATTTCAATGTTCTTAAGAGGTAGGACTAGTCAGTCAGCAAAATATAATAAGAAAAGTGGAAAACCCCTATAAGGATATTGACGACCTAGTCGATTTTTGGTAGACCTATTCACATATAGTTCTCACATGTTTCGACATAGTTTTGTTTCAGTCATGCATGATAAGAATGTAAGTTAAATGTTATCCGAGAATTTGTGGGATATTCAGAAGATAGTAGAGAGATAGAAAAATCTACTCTTATGTCATGCAAAAAGGGAAAACATAAGATTTGAACAAGTTATGATAGATTTGGCTGAAATGATTGATGATTATAAACATTTGATATTTATTTGAGATATAAGAAAAACCTTTGAAAGATTGATTAGGCTTTTAAATATCATTTGCAGATTTCTATAAATGAGTATTCCAATAGACATAGAGATAGTAATCAAAGACTTATCGATAATATTTTATATTATTAGTAAAAATATCTCACAACTTGAAGAACAGAGACCAAAACTAACGATGAAAAAGCATACTTCCATAATCCTATCCTTTTGTAACTCATTAAATTGATTTCTGCCTTTAACAAATTGAATTCCTTGCTTAATTTTCTATATTCATCATGTTTAAAAGTAAGAATTTTTGTAAATGAGTAACAAGTCAAAAATAGCTCGATGATTGATCTGATGACAAAAAGAGAAGATCTTTTATAGTTGTGAATCCACTCGTTAAATTTAATTAGCTGTTTATCATTTGAAAGTGTGAAATTTTTCGAGTCCGTCCATAATAGTTTCATCTAGACAAACTAACTGAAAAGAACGGAGTAGCCAGAAGATCAAAAGAAGCTAGCTTTGTTTTAGAAAATTAGACCAAAATTATTAGAATTGCCGTTATTCCATACGATATAATTTGCACCTTTGTTTATATAATTAATAGAATCTAAATCAAAATAGTTTGTTAGATAATTTCTTTGATCTATTTTAGAAGACACGTTTTTCGGACTATAAGGGCATTAATCATCCAGGTATACAATCTATTTTTAAAGAAATTCCATTTTTATTCTATTTGATCCATATTTGTGATAAAATGTAAATAAATGTACTTCAGTTAATTTCAAACCTCCATTTATGAGATGATTCTTTTTATATATACTTCAATATATCATCAACTTGATAACTGAGAATTTAAAGAATATGTCTCTATTTTTCTTTTGAAATCGGGAAAATATTTGAGCTTTCATTATTGGTATATGGATGTGAGAGTCAATAGTGTAGAAAGAGGACCTTATCTTCAAATAATTCAATTATTATTGATCCGTTTTGAGTAGGTGTAACAAAGAAAAATGTAATTCACTCTTCCTGTCTATCTCTATTAAAGGAGTAAAAACAAATTTAACAAATGGATTAGATTTGAACTATATAGACAACTTTGTTTTTCCTTTTCTAGTAAAATATAAATCTAGATAGTAATTAGTCGTTCACCCGCTTTTTAAATGGTGTAACTCTTGGGGATTTTCCATGGTTCGTGTTTTGAAAAAGTTGGTTATCTTCGGTAGCTATTAATGTCATAATTGTAGCAGGATGATTTTCAAATTTCTTCAATTATTATTTCCGTTAATTTATTATTTTCATTTTGTATAAGTCGGTGCTCATACATATAAAAGCAAGTGATTTTGATTTTTCAATTTTGTTTTGGAAACTTCAGGAATTTTTTCAGCGAAATTTGATGTATGTTTGTCTCTTCATATTATCTACCTTCATTTTTCTACGATTATTATAAAAATTCTAGTGTGAATAAATCTTCATCAGTTAAAATTCAGTTATTTTGCTATGTTAAAAGAAAAAGCCTTTTGAAACGTTGATTTCATAGGCTTTTTCTAATCTCAATTATTTCACTTGTAAACACTACATGTTTACGCAATTTTGGTGAGTATTTTTTCAATTGAAGACGGTCTGAGTGTTGCGTTTGTTTTTAGAAGCAAGGTACAAGCGTTCACCAGATGCTTTTGTGTTCAAGTGTGATATTTACGCGCATGATAGCTCCCTTCTATTATTCTGCTGTTGCAGCTTATGCGATTTTACGTCCTTTTGTAGTATCCTTTGAGGGATACACGGTGAGAACGTGAGTAATCTCCAGTAGTTTCGTCAAAATGTACAGATGGAGCTGTAATTTTGTAGTGAGTGCGGCGTTTGTTTTTCTTCGCTTTTGAAGTGCGACGTGCAGGTACTGCCATTTTCTTTTATTCTCCTTTTTAATATAAGTTCGATTCAATCTCTTTGATTTTCATCAACTGTAATAGTATATCAAAAAAATTTGTAAAGTAAAGTTACTTGACAGATTTTCTTTTACTTTTTTGGAAAAATAGCAGAGCGTGCTAGCTTTTTAGAGAAAATATACTGAAACTGTCCTCAAAATCTGCTACTTGTGGTAAAAATAATTATATTATATGAATGAAGAGGAAAGCTATGAAATTACAAAAACCCAAAGGGACTCAGGATATTCTTCCTCAAGAGTCTGTCAAATGGCAATATGTAGAAGAATTTGCTCGCAAAACATTTAAAAAAATATCATTACGCAGAAATCCGTACGCCATTATTTTGAACATTATGAAGTGATTAGTCGTTCTGTTGGCGACACGACTGACATTGTGACCAAAGAAATGTATGATTTTTATGACAAAGGCGACCGTCATATCACATTACGCCCAGAAGGAACAGCACCAGTTGTGCGTTCTTATGTGGAAAATAAACTCTTTGCCCCAGAAGTCCAAAAGCCGGTGAAACTTTATTATATGGGTTCTATGTTCCGTTATGAGCGTCCACAGGCAGGGCGTTTGCGTGAGTTTCATCAGATTGGTGTAGAGTGTTTTGGATCCAACAATCCTGCGACTGATGTGGAGACAATCGCCATGGCAGCTCAATTTTTCAATGAAATTGGTATTCAAGGTGTAACGTTGCAGTTGAATAGTTTGGGGAATGCGGAGAGTCGCGCCGCTTATCGTCAAGCATTGATTGATTATTTGACGCCGTTGAAAGACAGTCTTTCTAAAGATAGTCAGCGTCGTCTGGAAGAGAATCCTCTCCGTGTGCTAGACAGTAAGGAAAAAGAAGATAAACTCGCTGTTGAAAATGCACCCTCTATCCTGGATTATCTAGATGAAGAAAGTCAAGTTCATTTTCAGGCTGTGCGCTCAATGTTAGAAGCGCTGGGAATTCCTTATGTTATCAATACCAACATGGTTCGCGGATTGATTATTACAATCATACGATTTTTGAATTTACTGCAGATGTAGCCGGTAATGAACTGACTATTTGTGCAGGCGGTCGCTATGATAGCCTTGTTGCTTATTTTGGTGGCCCCAGACGGCTGGATTTTGGCTTTTGGGATGGGCGTGAACGTCTGCTTCGTTCTGGAAAAGCAAGGTGTAGTCTTGCCGCTAGAGGATAGTTTGGACGCGTATATTGCAGTTTTTGGGAGATGTTGCTAATAACAAAGCTTTTGGAAATTGTACAAGCACTTCGCAAGCAAGGATTTACAGCTGAACGTGATTATTTAAACCGTAAGTTGAAAGCGCAATTCAAGTCAGCAGATGCTTTCTCTGCTAAGACTTTGATAACTCTTGGTGAAAGTGAGATTGAAAGCAACTAAGCTACCGTCAAAAACAATCACACTCGTGAAGAATTAACGGTTGATTTAAATCAGATCAAGAAGATTTTTCAAACAATTTTTGAACAACTGGGGTTTTTAATTTAAAAGGAGAAAGCCAGTCAAATGGCTTTTTTCTCATAACATAGTAGAATGTTGAAGTAGAAGTGAGAGAACAATGAAAAATAATCATTCCGTCTGTAATTCAGTTTCTAATTGTGATTATAGGAGGAATTGCCTATTTTGTAGAGAGGGATTTCTTTTTCGGTTTTAGCACCGATTTTTGGCTTAGCAGCAGGGCTATTGCGCTTAGCATCAAGTTATGTGGTCATGGTTTTGCATCCTGAATTATATGACAAAGAAAGTAAGAGGTGAGTCGTCATCTTCTTTTGTGAAATATTACGTTAAGATATGAAGATTTTTGAAAAGCATATCTTCTTTTTCATCGCTTTTTGTGGTAAAATAGTAAAAGAATTAAAAGTTTGGAGAATAAAAATGAAACGTTCAATGTATGCTGGGCGTGTTCGTAGTGAACATGTTGGTCAAGAAATCACTTTGAAAGGTTGGGTGTCCCGTCGTCGTGACTTGGGAGGGTTGATTTTTCACTGATTTGCGCGACCGCGAAGGCATCATGCAGCTAGTTATCAATCCTGAAAATGTGGATAAAGAAGTCATGGAAATCGCTGAAAGTTTACGAAGCGAATATGTGATTGAAGTGACTGGAAAAGTAGAAGCCCGTACGCAGGCGAATGATAAATTGGCAACGGGAGCTGTTGAACTACACGTGGAGAATCTGACAGTTCTCAATACGGCCAAAACGACTCCATTTGAAATCAAAGACGGTATTGAAGCGAATGATGATACCCGTCTCCGTTACCGTTATTTAGACCTTCGTCGTCCTGAAATGTTGGCAAATTTGAAATTGCGAGCTAAGGTAACACATTCTATCCGCAATTACTTGGATGAGTTAGAATTTATTGATGTGGAAACGCCGTTTCTTACTAAGTCAACTCCAGAAGGGGCGCGTGATTATTTGGTACCAAGTCGAGTGAACCAAGGTCATTTCTATGCTCTGCCACAAAGCCCTCAAATTACCAAGCAACTGTTGATGAATGCTGGATTTGATCGGTATTATCAAATTGTAAAATGCTTCCGTGATGAGGATTTGCGTGGAGACCGTCAACCAGAGTTTACACAGGTTGACTTAGAAACTTCTTTCCTATCTGATCAAGAAATTCAAGATATTACAGAAGGCTTGATTGCTCGAGTGATGAAAGAAACAAAGGGATTGAGGTTACACTACCATTCCCACGAATGAAATATGATGATGCAATGGCTTTGTATGGAAGTGATAAGCCAGATACACGTTTTGAGATGCTATTGCAAGACTTGACAGAGCTTGTCAAGGAAATTGACTTTAAAGTTTTCTCAGAAGCACCAGCCGTTAAAGCTATTGTTGTGAAAAATGCAGCTGACAGCTATTCGCGAAAAGATATAGATAAGTTGACAGAGCAAGCAAAACAGTATGGAGCAAAAGGACTTGCTTGGGTGAAAGTGGCATCAGGTGAACTAAATGGACCAGTTGCTAAGTTTTTGAAAAGACTTGACAAGTGACTTTGACAGATGCTTTACAGCTTGAAGACAATGATTTGGTTCTTTTTGTAGCGGATACACTGGAAGTTGTCAATGCAGCACTAGGTGCTTTGCGTATACGTTTGGCAAAAGAGTTGGGCTTGATTGATGAATCGAAATTTAATTACCTTTGGGTTGTGGATTGGCCAATGTTTGAATGGTCGGAAGAAGAAGGTCGTTACATGAGTGCGCACCATCCATTCACTCTTCCACAAGCGGACACGGCTCATGAATTAGAAGGTGATTTGAGCAAGGTTCATGCTATTGCTTATGATATTGTCTTGAATGGTTATGAATTGGGTGGTGGAAGTCTTCGTATTAACCACAAAGATTTGCAAGAACGAATGTTTAAAGCCCTTGGTTTTTCTGAAGAAGAAGCTACTGATCAATTTGGTTTCTTGCTAGAAGCAATGGATTATGGTTTTCCGCCGCATGGTGGACTGGCAATTGGACTCGATCGCTTTGTCATGTTGCTGGCTGGTGAGGAAAATATCCGAGAAGTGATTGCTTTCCCTAAAAACAACAAAGCAAGTGATCCAATGACTCAGGCACCAAGCCTAGTGGACGCCAAACAACTTGAAGAATTAAGTTTACAAGTAGAAACTCATGAAGAAAAGTAAGATTTACAAACGATTGCGTTATTATTTGCGCCGTCTAGCCTATGATTTTAAGTTGATACGAGTACTTAAGAGTATTTCTCGTGAGAAGTACGATGAAAAGATTTCTGCTTCGCTCATTTATGGTTTTCTATCTGCGGTTGCAGTGAATCTTTTCTTTTCAACTGACATGTTTATTCAAGTGGTGCGACTGGATTGGCACAGATTTTAGCTGCTTTAAGTACACGTTTTTTAGGATTTACTATTCCGGTTTCTGTGACTTTCTACCTCATCAATATCCCGCTGATGATTTTGGCTTGGTATCAAATTGGGCACAAGTTTACGGTATTTACTTTTATAACCGTTTCCATGAGCTCGCTGTTTATCCAGTTTGTTCCTGAAGTGAGTTTAACAAATGACCCGATTATCAATGCCTTGTTTGGTGGGGTCATCATGGGAATGGGAATCGGCTTTGCTTTGCGTTCCAATATTTCTAGTGGTGGGACGGATATTGTCAGCTTGACGGTTCGGAAGAAAACCGGCAGAAATGTGGGAAATATTTCCTTTATGGTCAATGGCATGATTATGATTATTGCCGGTGTGACTTTCGGCTGGAAATATGCACTATATTCGATGATTACGATTTTTTTGTGTCAAGCCGTGTGACAGATGCAGTCTTTACTAAGCAAAAGAAGATGCAGGCGATGATTATTACCAGTCATCCCGAAGAAGTTATTGATAAAATTCATAACAAATTGCATCGTGGTGCAACCATGGTTAATGGTGCAGAAGGAACTTACAATCATGAGAAAAAGACTGTTTTGATTACAGTCATACAAGTGCTGAATTTAATGAATTTAAACATATTATGCGTAAAACCGATCCGCATGCTTTTGTATCGGTAGCAGATAATGTTCACATTCTTGGACGTTTCGTAGAAGAATAAAACATCAGATTGGTTCGTTTAGCCAATCTGATTGTTTTTTTGTTATGAGATTTTAAATCTGTCTCGTGGCTTTCGGTACGAGACAAATAAAACAGATGTTACGATTATTTAAGTACGAGAACCTGTTTTGCAGGGACAGTATAGGAATCTTTGTTAGTATTGAGAGGAACGTCAAGGCTGATTTTTGGGTAGTTGATAAAAATAGCTTGTTTTTCTTGATTTTGATAAGCAATATCTTCATTTCCAAAGTTAATGAGGATTGTGATTTGATCTTCTTTTTCTTTAATTTTTATATTCGACCACAGAATCACTTTAGCCATTCGACAGAACAGTAATCTTTAATTTCTGTTCTTGTTTCCAAACTGAGAAGCGGATTTGCTTTTTCTGAATTGGACTCAACTGGCGAAACAAAATCTACGTCTTTCTCATATTCAATGGAGCGTAGCCAATCAAGACGGTTGATGGTGTCTTGAGCATTATAAGTATTATCCATGAGGTTTTTACTACGGAAAAACTCTTGCCCACTATGGATGAATGGTACTCCTTGAGCTAACAAAGTAATATGCAAAGCGAGTCGTGCATCTGCTAGCCGCTCATTTAGAGAGATATCTGGCTTTTTAATTGCAAAATAATCAAAAGCCGTTGCATCGTCATGGCATTCCACGTAGTTGATAGCTTGCTGGGGTGCGATAAAATGTGCTGTTTCCGTTAATCCAACATTAGCTGTCAATACATTTTCTATCGTATCTATTGGTTTGGAATCTTGGATTTGACTGCCTTCTAAAATCGTTTCTTTGATTGTATTGCGGAAGTGGTCGCTGAAAAAACCATAGTTTGGTAATTGAGCGGCGTTGAATTGATGTGCCGATTGCTATCCAGTCCGGTAGCCATACGCCACCCTTCTCCATACAAATAAACATTTGGATAAAGAAACTTCAATTCCTCTGCAATCTGCTTCATGGTTTCCATATCTAGAATACCCATGAGGTCAAAGCGGAAGCCGTCCATTCCATAAAGAGTTAGCCATTGTTTGAGGGAATGCTTAATATAGCTACGAACCATTGCCCGCTCACTTGCCACATCGTTCCCACAGAAAGTCCCATTTGTCAAATTGCCGTTGTGATCGTAGCGGAAGAAATAGCCTCGGGACGATTTTTCAAAAGCATAGGTTTTAGGATCGTAGACATGATTGTAAACGACGTCCATAATCACACTGATGTCGGCTTGATGATAAGTAGCGATTGCTTCTTGCAATTCAACGATTCTTGTATAAGGATCATGTGGATTCGTTGCAAAGCTACCGTCAGGAAGATTGTATTGCATAGGGTCGTATCCCCAGTTATACACGAGTTCTGGGTGATTTTCATCAACACTGCCAAAATCATACACTGGCATGAGTTGGATATGAGTAACGCCCAGTTGTTTGACATAATCCATTCCCAAAGTGTGTTCTTGTAAATCAGGAGACTCTGTTAGGGACTTGAATTTCCCAGGGTAAGAAAAACTCAGCTTCTTTTGCATGGAAAAATCTCGCACACTCATCTCGTAGATAATGGCTTTTGTCATTGAAATTTGTGTTGCTGCTCGTTGAATAGGACGAGAAATTTTCTCAGGTTGACATCACTAACTAGCCCCCAGAATTGCTTTCTGAAGATAAGGCATAAGGGTCGTGAACTTCCACCCAGTGGCCATTCACTTTGTGTAGATAGTAATAAGCTGCCCCATCAAAGTCTCCAGAGACTTCTGTTTGCCAAACTCCTTTTTCTCCGAGCATCATTGGGTAAATGTCATTTTGCAAATGAAGCAATACTTGTTCAGAAATTGCGCCCAGAGCTTTAAAAAGTCGTTACTTGTGGGAGTGTAATGAGCTCCTAAGTCACTGCCATCATAAGCAAAGTGTTTGGTCAAAAATCGGCTTTTCTCACAATATGGCGAAATTGCAAGAAAGGTTTTATTGCGATCTTGGTCGTAAATCCAATAATGACTGGTTAAATCTAACGGTTCAAGAGGAGCAAGACTGTATTGCACGAAGTCATCTTGTTCTTCCAGAGTTCTTATCTGTAAGGTTTGTGTGCTATCAACCGTTTCAATTGTAAATTGTAATGGTTCGGCATAAAATTGATTTTTCTAACTCAATAGTGATGAGACTTTGGTCATCTAAATAGGCTTGGAATGTTCGGAAAAGCCATAAACTTCCTTTCTTTATCGTTCGATAATGCGATGTGGAATCAATTGGCGATAGCAAATTTGTCGATTTTCTTTGGTATCATTGATAATTTGTAGAATAGTCTTGAACGAAACCCGCCCTAGCTCTAATGTGTTAATATCTACATAAGCTGTTAAATCAGTTTGGGTTTAATAGAGTCAAAGGCTAGAGTGGAACAGACAATTGATTTTTCATTTAAATAATTACAAACTCCTTCTGCCAGCATACTGTCTGTTGTGATAATAGCATCAATTTTTGTATCATGACTGAGAAGGCGCTTTGGTAAATTGATATCCTTTGTCTTCCAAAAATTCATTTGACAAAGGCTGTATTTTTGAGGGTCAAGCTCTAAGTGGTAATCCTCTAGTGCTTTTTGATACCCCTTTTATAGCGATCTTGCGTTACAAATAGTCTTTTTGCTACCACCAATAAAAGCAATATGTGGCAATCTTTTTGATAAAATATTCTGTTGCATCATATCCAGCTTGGATATTGTCATTATCCACCAAAGGAATAAAACGGAGAAAAGCGATTTTTCCTAAAATTAAGAAAAGGAAATTGTTCTTCGCTGACCATTTTTACAAGTGGATCATTTTCTTGAGAGTAGAGAAAGATGAGTCCGTCTACTCGTTTGCCCAAGAACCATTTGGGAAATGGCTTCCATGCGTTCTTTTCATTTTTCCAGTCGCAATTTGAATGGCATAGTGATGCTCGGAAGCAACCTGAGCAATCCCGAAAGACTGAAGGGAAAAATGGGTTTTGATAGAAAGCATCCGAATCATCAGGTAAAACAACCCCAATGACTTGAGTATAACTACTAACCAGACTACGTGCATTGAGATTAGGATGATAATTCAATTCCTTTCATAGCTTTTACGGACTCTTTTTGGTTTCATCGCTGATGCTGGATTTGTTTTGACAACACGGGTAACGGTAGAAGGCGAAACTCCTGCCAATTTAGCAACTTCTTTGATAGTAACTCGCATAAAAAAACCTCCTACTTTTTCATTTTTTCATCACGGAAATGTGTCCGATAGAAAATAATGACGAGATAAAGAACAAAAAGAATGTTTTGAATGGTAATCATAGTGGTCATGGCTTGACCGAACAACAACCCTGCTGCAACAGCAATCAAAGTTAGCAATCCCAAACAGTTCAAAAGCAAAGTGATAGCATTCTTTGACTGTTTTTAAAGGAGAAGAGACGGGATTTTTCGTTAAAATAAAGGAAAAAGTAGCACCTAGAAGGACAATAAAGAAGTTTAATGCCAATAGAAATCCTGAAATCAGAATCAAAAATAGACTGACTGTCACACGATTTTTGTTGGAACCAGTCTTGAGAAATGGCAGCACTCAGAGCGGCTTTATCTTTCAAAGCAGCTTGATTAATATACTGGTATTGAATTTCTGCTAGTTTTCTTCCTTTTACTAATAACCAATTGCTTTTGGCTCAAAAAGGCAAGCGTTAACTTTTCTTCTAAGGTTGTATTCTCTTTTCCAAGAAAGGACAGTTCCCTGTTTTGCTATTGTGAGTTGCTTTAGCTGACCAGAATAGCTAAATTGATGATTTTCTATTTTAGCGTTCTCTGCAATATCAACCATCGTTTCTTTTTGTTAGCAGTCAAAAACACCGTCTACAAAAAGTGGTGAGTGGGTAACTTTTGAGTGAAGACATTTTGAATCGCACTGGTATCATGGATAAGGAAATTAAAAGACACTAGTGAAAAATCAGCTGAAACCATGTCAGCAATTTCCGATTAGCAAAAAGGCTTTTAAAACCATAAATACTGGAAAAATAATTAAATGGATAAGGTAGCATAAGCGTATCTTTCTAAAATTTATAATCAGGTGACGACCAATAAACTGTGTTTATTGGCTATCATACAACTATAAATAAAAGAGGGTGGGACAAGATTATCCCTTGTCGCCACCACTTGTTAAACCAGATACAAAGTTCTTTTGTAGGAAGAAGAATAAGATACCAGATTGGCAAGGCGTCAAGATAGCACCTAGCGAGAAGTAGGCAATCTTCAAATTCTTCACATCACTAACAAAGGTTTGTAAACCAACAGCAACTGTATAGAATTCTTTTCACGAAGTAAGAAACTAGATAAGATGTAGTCTCCGAATGGTCCCATGAAAGCCCAGAGAGCTTGTACAGCAATCATTGGACGAACGAGTGGCAGTACAATTTGCCAGAAGCGTCTGAAGTGCCCAGCACCGTCCAACTTTAGCGGACCCATCAAGCGAGATAGGTACAGTATCAGAAATACCTTTCATGAGCCAAGCGTTCATTGGGATACCACCGCCGACATAAAGGAAGATGAGGAACCAACTGTGGTTGAGCGCATTTAACATCAAAGCTCATAACGAAGAAGGCGGTCAGGGCATGCCATTGTTGGCACCATTTGAATGATTAAGAAGAAAACCAAACTTTGTTTTTCTAGCGAGGAAATTATAACGGCTATAAGCGTAACCAGCTAGTACAACTATATCTCTGTTTGGATAATCATTGTCAAGATAGCAATGATTAAAGTGTTAAAAAGTACCAAGTCCCATAAAGAGTTTTCAGTAAAAAGCTTGACTAAAGTTTTTCTAGAGCTAAAATTAATATCTGTATCTCAGCTTTAAACGCAAGGACATTCCCTGTCTTGAAAGCAGACATAATCGTAATCAGAGAGGATAGATAATGATAATAGATAAAGCCACTAGATAGAAATAAGTTAAAAAAGTGGTTTTAAACGGCGTTTAAATTTAATAGAATTATTCATCTTACACATCCTCCATATCAAAATGCATGTAGTTTCGAACGCAATCATGGAGATTGGAAATCACGATAAGAGAAATGATAAGTGTTACCGCAGCAGCCATTGAGTATTGAGGAGCTGCACCTGTCGTTAAACGATAAATCCATGAAATGAGGATGTCGGTCGAACCTGCACCACCACCAACTGTACCAGGACCGCCATCATTAAAGAGGTACATGATAGAGAAGTTGTTGAAGTTGAAAGTATACTGACTGATGAGTGTAGGGGCAGCAACTGCTAAAATCATTGGGAAAAGTGATATTGCGGAATTTTTGCCATGCGTTTGCACCATCAATGTAAGCTGCTTCGTAAAGATCGTTTGGAATGGATTGCAAGATACCAAGTGTCAATACATAAATGTAAGGGAATCCAAGCCAACCTTGCATCATAATTAGAGCAATTTTAGTCCAGGTTGGATCTGTTTTCCAAGGAATCAGATGTCCATTTAAGAATGGCAAAACTTTACCAAGAAGCGGAATGACTTGGGTATTGATCGCACCGATACTATCGTTGAACATGTTACTGAAAGTTAAGATAGTGATGAATGCTGGGACAGCCCAAGGCAGTAGGAAGATAACGCCGAAAATGCGTTTTCCTTTAATAAATGGTTGGTTTGCAATAATAGCGGTAAAAATACCAATAACGATTTGGACAGTTGAGGCAGTCAGTGCCCAGATAATAGTCCAACCAAGAACGGCTCCAAAAGCAGAACGGAAAGTGCTAAGTCGCCAAATATTAGTGAAGTTTGTCACGCCAACCCAATCCAAGAGCTTGGTTGGAGGCAAATGTTGGAAATCATAGTTTGTAAAGGCGATTAAAAGAGTGACCAATACAGGGAAAATGATAGCAAAAGTCATTGCAATATATGAAGGAATAATCAATAGGTAAGGAAAACCATTAGCGTAAATTCCTTTTAACATATCTTTGAAAGTCGTAGGAACTGGATAATCATTATTCCAACGTTTCGCAATAGTATAAGCATCTTTTAGATTGAGAGCATAAAAGATGAAATAAACAATGACAAGAATAAAGTGGAATGCACCACGAATCAACATGAAAAGAGAGTTATCGCGTCCAGGGCACCTCACTGAGAGTAATTAAGTTTCCTAACTCAGGAGCAGCAATGGCGAAAAAGTAAATCAAAAATAAGATGGTAACTCCAAAAAGATAGCCCTTTTGCTTTTTTGTTTATTATAAATTTGCCCAAGTCCTGGGATGAGGAGAGAGCAGCAACGCTTTTTACGTGGCTGTTGTTGTGTAGTCATCAGAGTCTCTTTGTTCAAAATATAGAACTCGACTGGTGCTGCCAATCGAGTTCTATCCTCACCTCAATCTGTTTTATTTTTACCAAATTTTTGATTGATAGTATCTTTTAATCAATTTAACGGCATCATTACAGCGGTTTTAGTATCTTTTTACCACTCAAGCATCAAAGAGCATACTTGCTGCTGGATCCCATACAGTACTCATTTTCAGAGATATTTGGCATAGGTTGAGCAGATTGGAATTGTTTAATAACAGCTGAAGTTAATTCATCATTTTTTCCTTCAGCGTATTTACGAGCCTCTGTGTTTGCAGGTACTTCGTTTGTAGCATCATAGAAAGCTTTTTGTTGTTCAGTCGAAGTCAAGAATTAACAAACTTTTGAGCTGTTTTGGCATTTTTAGATCCTGCGTAGGGATGACCTGAAGCTTTTACCACCACCAAAGGTTTGATAGTTTTTACCATTTGGAAGTGTAGGAATAGTGGCAAACACCATAGTTTCACTTCAGCTTTTTAAATGATGCAGCTTTCCAAGGGCCTTCAATGATAGCAGCTGTTTTACCTGATTGGAATTGAGTTTGAATTAAGTTTGCGGCACCTTTAGTATCTTGCATTCCTTTTGGCCATTTTGCATACCAAGTTTTAGCGTATTCAACACCTTTGATAGAACCGTCATTTGCAAGTCCAATGTCTTTAGGATCGGTACCGTTCTTACCAAAGACGTATCCACCATTACCCGCTAACAGACCATAAGCATAATAGAAGTTTGTCCAGTCCGCGAGGAAAGCAGTTGTTTTGCCATTTTCGTTAGCAAAAGCATATTTGCTGTCTTTTGCCAGTTCTTCTAATTCAGCAAATGTAGTTGGAGCTTTTAGAGATAAGGTCTTTGTTATAGTACATTACTAAATGTTTCGATAACAGCAGGAGCACCATAAGTTTTACCTTTATTGTTACGAGTGCTTTTGGTAGTATCATCAGTCATTGAACCTTTGTCAAGTTTCACTTCTGAAAGTTGACCGTCAGAACCGAGACTACCTACGCTGGGTCATATGGAGACATCATAACGTCTGGAGCCTTGCCAGATTGGTTGTCAAGTGAAAGATTTTCAAGACCTTTAAGTTGGTCGCTGTCTTAATAGTAACTTTTTGTTCCATTTTCTTTTTCAAAAGCAGCAGCAGCTTTTCTTCATGTAGCCTTCTGTATTGTTTTTCACGTAAACAGTGAGGTTCTACCATCACCAGAAGAAGCTGATTTATTATTTTTGCTACCGCAAGCTACTAGCAACAAACTAGCTAATCCTACAGTTCCAAGAACTGCAACACTTTTCAACATTTTTTATGTTTCATGATTTATTCCTCCTCAAAGAATAAAATAATAAGATAACAATTTAAAATAGTTTACGCAAACGTTTTCTTAAACTATACTTAGTATATCACAAACAGAAAAACGTTGAAACACTTTTAAAAATCTTAAAAATTTTTATTTTCTCACTCCAAAAATCTTGATAAAATATAGAAGAAAAATGATTCAATTGTCCAAAAACATTTTAAAAAGTTTTACAAAAACTAGAAAAATGGTTGTTCACATGTCGGAATTAAGTTATAATCAAATCAACGCAAACGTTTTTCGTTAAATGAATGCAAATTTAACAGAAAAATTTATTGAGGTGATAAGATGAAAAGAGCGTCAAAGTGGTAGTTCATGCATATTTCTTCTCTTCCAGGGAAATACGGAATCGGCTCATTTGGGAAAAAGTGCTTACGATTTTTGTGGATTTTTGGTAAGAACAAAAGCAACGTTACTGGCAAATTTTTGCCTTTAGGGCACGACAAGTTATGGAGATTCTCCTTACCAATCATTCTCTGCATTTGCGGGAAATACACATTTTATTGATTTTGATCGACTGGTTGAAGAAGGACTGCTTAGTAAAAAGTGATCTTGAAGGATTAGACTTTGGTCAAGATCCAAGAAAAAGTAGATTATGCGAAAGTGTTTAACAATCGCAGACCGGTTTTAGAAAAAGCTGTGAAACGTTTCTTAGAACGCGGAGATTTAGCGGCTTATGAAAAATTTGTAGCAGATAATGCGTCTTGGCTTGAAGTATTTGTTGAATACATGGCGATTAAAGAGCATTTCGACTTGAAAGCTTTGGACCGAATGGGCCAGATGCAGCGGTACGTCGTCGTGAAGCGTCTAGCTTTGGCAACTTATCGCGAAAAAGCTAGCTGATCGATTGACCCTATCATCGTGTTACGCAACATCTCTTCTTCAAACAATGGTTAGAATTGAAAAATTATGCTAACGAACATCATATTGAAATCGTTGGCGATATGCCAATATATGTGGCAGCTGATAGTTGTGATGTGTGGGCACAACCTCATTTCTTTAAAACAGATGCACTAGGTCAACCAACATGTGTAGCAGGATGCCCGCCAGATGAATTTTCTGCAACCGGTCAGCTTTGGGGAAATCCAATTTATGACTGGAAAGCAATGGACGAGGACGGATACAGTTGGTGGATTGAACGGTTACGTGAAAGTTTCAAGATTTATGATGTAGTTCGCATTGACCACTTCCGTGGCTTTGAATCTTACTGGGAAATTCCTGCTGGCTCCGATACAGCCGCTCCTGGTAAATGGGTGAAAGGCCCTGATTACGCTTTGTTTAAAGCTGTGAAGGAAGAATTGGGTGAACTAAACATCATCTGCCGAGGACTTGGGCTTTATGACCGACGAAGTAATTGCTTTACGTGAAAAACTGGTTTCTGGTATGAAAGTCACTCAATTCGCTCTTTAATCCAGACTCTGAAAGTATTGATAGCCCCCACCTTGCACCTAACAATTCTGCTCATGTACACAGGAGACACGACAACAATACTGTTCTTGGTTGGTACCGTGATGAGATTGATGATGCTACACGTGAATACATGGCTCAATACACCAATCGTAAGGAATATGAAACAGTCCTCATGCGATGTTACGAACCATCTTTTGCTTCTGTCAGCTTTATGGCTATTGCGACCATGCAAGATTTACTAGAATTAGATGGTTCAGCTCGTATGAACTATCCTTCAAGCATTGGTGGCAATTGGTCATGGCGTATGACAACAGAAGAATTGGATCCTGTGGTTGAAGCAGAGTTATACAGCTTGGACGAAAAACATATCGTCGTTTAAATAAAAATTATTAAAGAAAGAGAATGAACTGTAACGTTCTTTTCTAGGTAGGAGAAAAATGTCGAATTTACAAGAATTTATTCAACAAACTTATCAAAAAGGAAATTGCTGAATGTAGCAATGAAGAATTGTATATTGTCCTTTTTAAACTATACAAAAATTGGCTAGTGCACAAAAGCCAGTTAATACTGGTAAAAAGAAATTATATTACATTTCAGCAGAATTTTTGATTGGAAAACTGTTGTCAAACAACCTCATTAATCTTGGCCTTTATGATGATGTCAAAAAAGAGTTGGCAGATGCTGGTAAAGATCTAATTGAAGTTGAAGAAGTAGAATTAGAACCTTTCACTTGGTAATGGTGGTTTTAGGGACGTCTGGCTGCTTGTTTCCTTGATTCTATTGCAACACTTGGTTTGAATGGAGACGGTGTAGGCCTGAACTATCACTTTGGTCTTTTTCCAACAAGTCTTGAAAAATAATGAGCAAACGACAATACCAAACTTCTGGTTTAACAGAGCAAAATTGGCTAGTGAAATCAAGCCGTAGTTATCAAGTACCATTTGCTAATTTTACATTAACATCAACTCTTTATGATATTGATGTGCCTGGTTACAAGACGGCTACTAAAAACCGCCTTCGTCTGTTCGATCTTGACTCAGTAGATGCAAGTATCATTGAAGATGGGATTGACTTTGATAAGACAGATATTGCTCGTAATTTGACTCTATTCCTTTATCCAGATGATAGTAATAAGCAAGGTGAATTGCTCCGTATCTTCCAACAATACTTCATGGTGTCAAATGGCGCACAATTGATTATTGATGAAGCGCTTGAAAAAGGGTAGCAATCTTCATGACTTGGCTGACTACGCAGTTGTGCAAATTAATGATACTCACCCATCAATGGTCATTCCTGAGTTGATTCGTCTCTTGACAGAACGTGGGCATTTCTCGATGAAGCAATCAATATCGTTCAGTAATATGACGGCTTATACAAACCACACAATTCTTGCTGAAGCGCTTGAAAAATGGCCACTTGAATTCTTGGAAGAAGTTGTTCCACACTTGGTTCCAATCATCAAAGAATTGGATAAGCGCGTGAAGGCTGAATACGCAGATCCAGCTGTTCAAATCATTGATGAACACGATCGTGTGCACATGGCTCACATGGATATTCACTATGGATATAGTGTCAATGGGGTTGCTGCTCTTCATACAGAAATCTTGAAAAACTCAGAACTCAAAGCCTTTTTACGACATTTATCCGGAAAAATTCAACAATAAAACAAACGGAATCACCTTCCGTCGCTGGCTCATGCATGCAAATCCACGCTTGTCAAATTACATTGATAGCTTGATTGGCCGCGATTGGCACCATGATGCTTCAAAATTAGAAGACTTACTTGAATTTTCTGGTAAGGCTGATGTGAAAGCCGAACTTGAAAAAATCAAAGCTCACAACAAACGGAAATTAGCTCGTCACTTGAAAGAGCACCAAGGTGTTGAAATCAATCCTGAATCAATCTTTGATATCCAAATCAAACGCCTTCACGAGTACAAACGCCAACAAATGAATGCTCTTTATGTCATTCACAAATACTTGGATATCAAGGCCGGAAACATTCCTGCGCGTCCAATTACAGTCTTCTTTGGTGGGAAAGCTGCTCCAGCATACACGATTGCGCAAGATATTATTCATTTAATCCTTTGCTTGTCAGAAGTAATTGCTAACGACCCAGAAGTTTCTCCATACTTGCAAGTCGTCATGGTTGAAAACTACAATGTAACAGCAGCTAGCTTCTTAATTGCAGCCGGTGACATTTCTGAGCAAATCTCCCTTGCTTCTAAAGAAGCTTCAGGTACTGGTAACATGAAATTCATGCTAAATGGTGCTTTAACGCTTGGTACTTCAGACGGAGCAAATGTTGAAATTCATGAATTAGTCGGCGATGACAACATTTATATCTTCGGTGAAGATTCTGAAACAGTTATTGATTTGTATGCCAAAGAAGCTTATAAGTCAAGTGAATTTGATTCTGTAAAGCAATCAAACCGCTGGTTGATTTCATTGTCAGTGATGCTGTTCTTGCAGTTGGTAAGAAAGAGCGCTTGGAACGACTTTACAATGAATTGATCAATAAAGACTGGTTCATGACGCTTCTTGACTTGGAAGACTATATTGAAACAAAAGAACGCATGTTTGCGGATTATGAAGACCGTGATGTCTGGCTTGAAAAAGTTCTTGTCAATATTGCAAAAGCAGGCTTCTTCTCTGCTGACCGTACGATTGCTCAATATAACGATGAAATTTGGCATTTGAACTAGTTCAATAGCAAATAGGCCCCTTGATTGATAGTTGAGGGGCTTTTGTTTGAAAAAAATAATTGACACTAGTGAAACTTTTTGTTGCCATTTTTGACTGCTTACGTTATAATAAACTAAAACTGAAAAACTTTTTCACAACGAGGAGGATTATTGTGAAAAACGACCAATTTATCTATATGTCTTGGCTGACACTATCAGCCATTCTATCATCTTTTTACACTTTGTAGGAACCTTTTTGCAGTGAAAAATAACGAATACAAGTTCTTATAAAGGATTGTCTGAAACGGTTGTGAAGCAAATCGTAGAAGTAACTGAAAGAAGTCTTGTCTTTCTTCATAATATTCCGCATAAAATATTAGTTATCCTTTCCATTCTACTGTTGATTGCTGCCATTGTGTTTATCGTCAGAAAAACATTCTATACGCTAATTTTGCCTATATTGCTTATGTGCTATTAGGAATTATTGGGACAATTTACAATTATATCGGTATGTATGCCACTCAACAATCTTTATAAAGATCAAACGATGCGTGCCACAGCAATCTCATCGACAAGAGTTTTGACCATTATTTATTTTCGCATTTAATATTCTTTTCCTTGTTATTGTCTTTTCAAGATGAAACGAGCAGCAACAAGACTTAGCAAAAGAAGAATTACAATAGTTGACAAAAACATATCTATCAGCTTAAAAATTTTAAGAGAATGATAGATGTGTTTTAGTACTAGAAAAGTGAGAAAATATGAAAGATTTCCTTGGTTTATATTAGCTTAAGTGGGAACACAGCGAGTTTATCAAACGTTTGTCCACTTTTTGCAGAGCGACATGAAAAATGTTGAGATTGAGCAGGTGGATATAAAAGATATGGTGAAAGAGGAGCGACCATTTTATCGCCATGTCTCAGCTTTTTGTAGCCTTTTTGCCAACCTACTTAGAAGGTGGAAATGGTTTGGATAATGGAGATGTGGAGATTCTTACCAATGATTTAGGTGACTTTATTGCTTTTTGAAGAGAATTACAAGCGCTGTTTTGGCATTGTTGGTAGTGGTAATCGTAATTTTAACAACCAATATTGTTTAACAGCTAAGCAATATGCGAGAGCGATTTGGCTTTTCCAGTCTTGGCACATTTGAACTCGTGGTTTCAGACAGAAGATGTTAAACGAATTGGTCTGAAAATTGAAGAATTATACGGATGTAATATCCTATCGTTGTAAATACCGATAGATTTTTGATAGGGTTAGAAAATTACATTTTTCTGGAGCATCAACGCCGAGAAGACGAAGGGATCTTTTAGAACAACAGCTGTTGCGTAGCTGAGAGCCAGACGGCTGTCACGTTCGAGGGCTTTCGTCCAAGATACGAGTGTGTGCGTAGAATTTGTTAAATGCTTGTGCAAGACTGATCGCATATTTTGCAATGAGTGATGGGTCATAATTGTCAGCTGCACGTTTGACAACACGGGCAAAATCTTGTAGCAGTTTAATGATTTCCCAACTTTCAGCATCATCTAGGCTGTATGTTGCTTCAGCACTTAGCGAAGTCAGCTTTGCGAAGGATTGATTGGATACGTGCATAGCGTACTGGATATATGGTCCTGTTTCTCCTTCAAAAGATACCATGGCTTCCAAATCAAAGTCGTAACCGTTGCGGCGGTCTGTTTTTAAATCGTAGAATTTGACAGCTCCTACCCGACAGCACGAGCAACAGCTTCTTTGTTTTCAAGGTCAGGATTTTTGGCTTCAATTTGTGACTGACGCACGATTGATAGCTTCTTGAAAGGTTGGCTCAAGAAGGATGATATTTCCTTTACGTGTAGACAATTTTTGGCAGTTCTTTGTTACCAATCCAAAGTCTACGTGAATCATATCATCGCTCCAGTCAAATCCCATCTTCTTCAAAACAGCTTTTAATTGTCTGGAAGTGATTAGCTTGTTCTTGACCTACAGCATAAATGTTTTTAACGAAGTTGTAAGTGCGAGCACGGTACATAGCTGTCGCAATATCACGTGTAATGTAAAGTGTCGCTCCGTCAGATTTCTAATCATAGCTGGCGGAAGGTTGACATCATCAAGATTGACGATGCTAGCTCCTTTAGACTCTTCCAGCAATCCTTTTTCTTCAAGGATTTTGATGCCTTCGTCCATCTTGTCATTATAGAAGGCTTCACCAGCCAGACTATCGAATTCAACGCCAAGCAATTTGTAGATACGGTTAAATTCTTTCAGGCTTTCGTCGCGGAACCATTGCCATAATTCAGTAGCTTCAGGATCACCGTCTTCTAATGAACCAGAGGCGACCTTCGTCATCAAGCTCAGGATCTGTTTCGATTTCCGCATTGATACGAACGTACAGTTTCAGTAATTCATCAATTGGATTTGATTCGACGGCTTCTTTGCTGCCCCATTTTTTATAAGCCACCATTAAAAGACCGAATTGTTTTCCCCAGTCACCTAAGTGATTGATTTTAATGGTAGTAACCCAATTTACGGAAAAATATTAGAAAGAGCATCACCGATAACGGTTGAGCGCAAATGACCAACTGAAAAATGGTTTTTGCAATGTTTGGACTGGAGAGGTCAATGGTGATGTTTTCTCCATTTCCTTCATTTTGCTGCCCATAGTTATTTCCTTCTTTACAATTTCTTTGATAACTTGAGCTGAAATTTTTGATTTATCAAGGAAGAAATTAACATATGACCGAGCTGCCACTACTTTTTCAAAGTTTGTTGAGTCAATCTGCAATATCTGCTGCAATCGCTTGAGGCGCTTTTCGTTCTACTCTTTCGCTAAAAGAAAAGGCAGGAAAAAGCAATATCACCTAAATCTGAGCTTTTGGGTTTTTCTAGTAAATTTAAAAATAGCGTCTTGGTCTAAGCTGTCAATCGACCTTAGCCAGTTCACTTGCAATCAATTGTTTACTATCCATGGTTTTCCTTTGGTCTTTTACTAGTATTTTAACATATTTTTGACGAATCTTCAATTTCGGTATAATTTTGAGTATAAATATACGCATTATTGAGGATAAAATGAAAAAGAGTGAACGTCATAAACCAATTAAGCAGATGATTAAGGAAGAAAAACTGAGTACACAAAAAGACATATCGAGGATCGTTTAAAGGCACAAGGCATCATTGTAACACATGACAACCCTCTCCCAGGACTTACGTGAAATTGGATTGACGAAAGCTAAGAAAAACAATGAAGTTTATTATGTTTTAGCAGATGAAACAAATAAAAATCGATTTGGTTTGAGTTCTTGTCTTATCATGTAGAGGTGTTTCTCAGGGCGGAATTTTCCTTGGTTCTTCATACTCGCTTAGGAGATGCTTCTATTCTGGCTAACTTTGTGGATGCCAATAAAGGTGAGCTAATTTTAGGAACAGTAGCAGGAGCCACACGCTCTTAGTTATCTGTCGTGACAGCAGCTGCAAAGAAACAAATGGAAGAGCAGCTTCTTGAGAAAATGGATTAAGAGAGAAGATGATGGAGCTGAGATAGCGCTCAGCTTCCTTTTATTTATATAGTCCTAATGACAAGATGTAGTGTGAGTGGGATGACGAAAATCAAGTGTCTCCAAGAAATATTTAATTTCTGTCCGACTCTCATTGCTATACAATAAACGAAAGGATGAGAATGACAAAAAGAAAATTATCTCCAGGAATGCAACAGTATTTAGATATAAAAAAGATTATCCAGATGCTTTTTGTTGTTTCGCATGGGAGATTTTTATGAATTATTCTATGATGATGCGACCAATGCGGCACAGATTTTAGAGATTGCTCTGACTAGTCGCAATAAAAACTCGGAAAATCCAATCCCAATGGCAGGAGTTCCTTATCATTCGGTGCAGCAATACATTGATGTCTTAATTGAAGCAGGCTATAAAGTTGCGATTGCAGAGCAAATGGAAGATCCTAAAAAAGCGGTTGGAGTAGTCAAACGCGAAGTAGTACAGGTGATTACGCCGGGGACAGTAGTTGATTCTTCAAAACCAGACAGTCAAAATAACTTTTTAGTGGCTTTGGATAAGCTGGCAGGTATATATGGGCTGGCTTATATGGATGTGGGAACAGGTGAATTTCAAGTTACAACTCTCAGTGATTTTAACATGGTCTGTGGAGAAATCCGAAACCTGCGAGCGCGTGAAGTGGTCATAGGGTATGAATTGCCTGAAATGGAGCGTCAAGTATTGGAGACTCAAATGAATCTCCTTTTTATCGCGAGTAGAAACTACATTTGATGATGTTCAGCTACTAGGAAAGGACTTGTCACCGCTAGAGCACCAAGTAGCTGGAAAGTTGTAGAGTATGTTCATAAAACGCAGCTACGTGAGCTTAGTCATTTGAAACAAGTTCATCATTAGCAAAGTCAAAGATTTCTTGCAGATGGACTACTCAACTATGGCAAGTCTGGATTTAACAGAGAATGCTCGGACAGGGAAAAGAAGCACGGTAGCCTTTGTTGGTTGATGGATGAGACCAAGACAGCTATGGGGAACGCGATTGTTGAGAGCGTGGATTCAACGTCGTTGATTGATAAAGAGCGAATCATCAAGCGGCGGGATGTAGTGCAAGTCTTTAGATCATTTCTTTGAGCGCAGTGACTTATCAGACAGTCTCAAAGGAGGTGTATGATATTGAGGCGTTTAGCCAGTCGACTTTCGTTTAGAAGACCAATCCGAAAGATTTTATTACAACTTGCTGCGACATTGAGTCATGTACCACAAATTAAGGAATTTTAAAAGGAATTGACAGCCCAGTTTTGGAAGATTTGATTGCTAAATTGGATGAAATTCCTGAACTGCCTTGATTCAGTCAGACTTTCGTCGGATGCTCCAAATGTCATTACAGAGGGTATGATATTAAAACAGGTTTGATGAAACTTTGGACGAAGTATCGAGTGGTCATGCGAGATGGAACGAGTGGATTGCAGATATTGAGGCGAAAAGAAAAGAGAACTAGTGGAATTAACAACCTGAGATTGATTACAATAAGATGGTTATTATTTCCATGTCACCACCTCAGCTATGACACGTTCCCAGTCATCGCAAGGCAACTTTGAAAAATTCAGAGCGTTTGGTACGGAAGAACTGGCTCGTATTGGAAGGCGAGATGTTGGAAGCGCGTGAAAAATCAGCTAATTTGGAATACGAGATTTTATGCGCATTCGTGAGGAAGCTGGTAAATATATCAAACGCCGCAATCCTTGGCGCAAAACTCTGGCAACAGTTGATGTGCTGCAAAGCTTTGTAACTGAGGAAAAAGCAACACTTTAGAGACCAGAATTTACTGAGCAAGCACTCTATCCAAATTGATAAAGGGCGGCATGCGGTTGTAGAAAAAGTCATGGGTGCACAAACCTATATTCTAACAGCATTTCAATGGACGAGAATGTTAATGTTCAGCTAATTACAGGTCCAAATATGAGTAGGAAGTCAACTTTATATGCGGCAGTTAGCAATCATTGTGATTATGGCTCAAATGGGCTCTTATGTTTTCAGCTGAAAGCGCTCAATTGCTGATTTTTGATGCAATCTTTACTCGAATTGGTGCAGCGGATGACTTGGTTTTCTGGACAATCAACCTTTGCGGTTGAAATGATGGAAGCGGAACCATGCTATTTCTCAAGCAACAGAAAAATTCCTCATTCTTTTCGATGAGTTAGGAAGAGGAACAGCGACCTATGATGGCATGGCGCTTGCTCAGGCGATTATTGAGTATATTCACAATCGGACAGGCTCCAAAGACACTTTTTGCGACTCACTATCACGAGTTGACAGAACTATCAACTAGCTTGACACAACTAGAAAATGTCCATGTAGCAACTCCAGAAAAAGATGGTCAAGTAACATTTCTTCATAAGATTGAAGTCGGATCTGCTGATAAATCTTATGGGATTCATGTAGCAAAATTGCAGGTTTGCCAAATGATTTGTTGACAAGAGCGGATCAAATATTGACACGCTTAGAAAGCCAAGCAAACGAGAAGTCGTCTCTGGCATCTCTAATGTCACATTGCCTGCGGATGCTCGTGAGAAAAATCGAAGTGGCTAAGCAAATGTCTTTGCTTACAGAAACAACTGAGGTCACCTATTTTAGACGAGTTACGCCAGTTGGACATTATAATATGACCCCAATGGAAGTGATGTTGGCACTGTACGAGATGAAGAAGAAACTTTAAAATGTTGAAGCTATAGTGGGTGCGGCTGGCTAACAGCTCAATTTTTCTGAAATGTCATACCAGAATTGCGGCTAGGGTCTAATCTTCAAATCACAACAATTTAGTAAGCTATGATCGTTTCATCAATCTGCATTTTAGTTGGGTTCAAATAACCGCCGTGAGTTTTTCACAGCGGTTATCTTCTTGCTATTTGCATTGTTCCTTTAAGTGATGATTGATTTTCTCAATTTTCTTTTTAGTCAGATAAGCTAGGATTGCCCAAAGGATAAGATAAACAACAGTAAATTCAAAATCAACTGTAAGATGAAAAATGGGTTTCGCTTGGAAACCAGCCAGCTAAAAAGAGCTAAGGAATGAATCCTAGAATCATAAGTCTCATAGTGACAGATAGTTGCTGAGGATGCTCCAATCTTTTTGAAAAGCTCTTTTCCTGAGCTAAAGAGAGCAAGCCGATTAGCCCTATATTACTCGCAATAGAGAACGACTAAGGCGCCGTGAATGTGATGCTGTTCATCCAAAGACCAACTGCTGAATAAGGGTTGAGCGGATGATAGACAGGTGCAAAAAGTAAGAAAAGATGACGGATAAGAGGAGTCCGATAACAATGCCTCCTAGAGCATCTCTGAATAATGTTTTTCATAGTTGTAATTTCTCCTATAGCTTTTGAGATAACGGCGAGATATACAGTTATCAGATCGTGTTTTTCATTGCAATCTGAATCAGACCGCTGCCAGTCAATTTCAGATGATCAATCTGTTTGATATTGATGATTTCAGATTGGGAAATCTATGAAAAATCAGGGTAGAGCAATTCAAAACTTGATAAAGCGGAAGCCCTAAGAGATAATTGCCTGTCAAGCGCTGTTTCAGCCCAAACTTGCCGATTTTTCAGTATAGACACGTTGTATCTCTAGTGCTATTTAGTAGGTAAATTTCCTCCTCTGGCTCGAATGGTTTTATTTTTACCGATATGTTGAGCAAATGTCAGCAGTTGTTGAACGGAATCCGACTAAAAACAGGCGCTCAATAATGATCTTTTCTTCTGATTTTTCATCAATATGTAATTGAACTTTCATAAAACACCCGCTTCTTTCCCAATGATGTTGGTTTTGTTGCTGATTTTCGTTCATACCAAGGGTCACTACTACCTCCCTCTTCTAAATCTATTAAACATTATTTCGACTAGGAAAACAAGGACTTTACCTAAGTGGTTGCTTTGCTTGTCTATTTAGTTCTTTTCTAGGAAACGATGTGTGTTCCCCTCACCGGACTTCTGATAGAAAAACAGCTTTTATGTTATAATAATAGCTAGAATACTTGCAGAAAACTATGTCATTATTGAACCACCAGAAAATCTCTGCCAATCAGATTGCGGCAGGGTGAGGTCATTGAGCGCCTAGCAGCGTTGCCAAAGATTGGTAGAAAATTCTATTGACGCGGGCGCCAGCCAAATTACAATTGAGAGTTGAAGACGGGACTCAGACATTCAAGTCATTGATAATGGCGAAGGAATTGAGCATGAGGAGGTTTCCCTAGCTGCGGCGGCATGCTACTAGTAAAATCAGAAAACATAGCCGACCTTTTTCGAATTCGGACATTGGGCTTGCAGTGAGCGCTTCCGTCGATTGCTTCTGTTTCACGCTTGATCAATTGAAACTGCGACAAATGGTGGAACACATGGAACGCTTCTGATTGCTGCAAGGTGGAGAAATTGAAACTATAGAACCAAGTAGCATGTCCTAGAGGCACCAAAATCAAGGTGGAGGATCTCTTTTTCAACACACCTGCTCGCTTAAAATATATGAAAAGTCAACAAAGCAGAACTATCTCACATTGTAGATATGAGTTATCGTTGAGCTAGCTCATCCAGAGGTCGCTTTTATCTTGCTCAATGATGGTAAAGAGGTTGACTCGGACGGCAGGAACAGGGAAATTTGCGTCAAGCACTGCTGGTATCTATGGATTAACAACAACATGATTGAAATTTCAGCTTCTAATCTGGATTTTGAAGTGTCGAGGTTATATTAGCTACCAGAATTAACGAGGGCTAATCGAATTACATCACCATTCTCATCAATGGTCGCTATCATCAAATTTCCTGCTCAATCGAGCTATTTTAGATGGATATGGTAGCAAGCTCATGGTGGGACGTTTTTCCGATTGCTGCGATTGATATTCGGATTGACCCATATCTTGCTGATGTCAATGTTCATCCGACCAAGCAAAGAAGTGCGGTTTCAAAAGAGAGAACTGATGGCCTTGATTTTCGCAAGCCATTTCTGCGAGTTTAAGAGAGCAGATTTGATTCCGGACGCTTTGGAAAATTTAGCAAAATCAACCATTAACCGAGCAAATAAACCTGAGCAGACGAGCTCTCCCACTCAAAAGCAAACCGACTCTGACTACGATAAAGAAAGAAATGACTTCTTTAGCGAAACCACAAGTGTCAGAAGCCCAACTCTCTTTATGAATCTGACCGATTAGACCAACAAATCTGCTGATACAGCTGAACTCAATTCAAAAGCTGCTTCTGTCAAATTTGCAGAAAAGCAATCTCCTCTTACAATCAACTAGATCATCCAGAGCTGGATCAGGCGAGCTTAGAGAGAGCTTTAGATAAGTTGGGTGGAGAAGAAACTCAACTTTTCCAGAATTGGAATATTTTCGGGCAAATGCACGGCACCTACCTTTTTGCTCCAAGGAAACGGTGGTCTTATATTATTGATCAACATGCAGCTCAAGAGCGAGTAAAAGTATGAATATTACCGCGAAAATCGGAGATGTAGATGCTAGTCAGCAACAGCTTTTGGTTCCCTATATCTTTGAATTTCCAGCCGATGATATGCTGCGTCTGAAACAACGAATGTCTCTTTTAGAAGAAGTGGGGATTTTTCCTAGAAGAATATGAGACTAATCAATTTATTCTTTCGTGAACATCCCATTTGGCTTAAGGAAGAGAGATCGAATCAGGTATTTATGAGATGTGCGATATATCCTTCTAACCAAGGAAGTCTCTATCAAGAAATATCGCGCTGAGCTAGCTATTATGATGAGTTGCAAACGCTCTATTAAAGCCAATCACAGTTTGGATGACTATTCAGCGCGTGATTTTGATTTTTCAGTTATCACAATGTGACAATCCCTACAATTGTCCACATGGTCGTCCCGTTTTGGTCAACTTTACCGAAATCTGATATGGAAAAATGTTCGTCGGATTCAGGAAAATCATACCAGTCTGAGAGAATTGGGGAAATACTAATATCCTGAAAAACAGAGAGTTACCATATTCTCTGTTTTTAGCTTTTTCTTATCCAACGTGAGGTTTTTCCAACAGCTTCAATTTTTCTAGTTGAAAATATGATATACTAAAAGGGTTGAAAAGGAGAAGTCATGTACGAATATTTAAAGAATTTAGCAAAATCACAGCCAAATATATTGTAGTGGAGGTGGGGCAAGTGGCTATATCCTGCATACAGTAGCTAACTCCTTCACCCTATTCAGGTCAGGTCAATCAGGAGAGTTCAAGTTTTTGTTCACCAGGTGGTCAGAGGATGCCCCAGATCCTCTACGGTTTTCGTACAGAGGATGAAAAGCAGCTTTTTCTCAATTTGATTTCGGTTTCTGGTATTGGACCTGTTTCTGCTCTTTGCGATAATCTGCTGCTGATGATAATGCCGGTTTGGTGCAGGCTATTGAGCAGAAAACATCACTTATCTGACAAAATTTTCCTAAAATCGGAGAAAAACAGCCCAGCAGATGGTGCTGGACTTGAAAGAAGAAAGGTTGTGGCAACAGGTGTTGCTCTAAAGCAGATTGCTGTTGCAGCTACTAGTGACAATCAAGAATTGGAAGAAAGTCATGGAAGCCATGTTGGCTCTGGGCTGCAAGGCGGCTGAACTCAAGAAAATTAAGAAATTCTTTGGAAGGAACCAATGATACCATGGGAAAACTATATCAAATCCGCTCTTAAGATGCTGGTAAAATAAAGGAGAAAAGATGAAACGATGTAGTTGGGTAAAGATAATCCTTTATATGTCGCTTATCAGCTGATCTAGAGTGAGGATTCCTTTGCATGATGAGCGCTTTTTATTTGAGTTGTCCTCAGAGACCTATCAGGCTGGACTGTCTTGGGAGACTATTCTCAATAAACGAGCAGCCTTTCGACAAGCTTTTCATGGCTATGATGTTCATCAGGTGGTAGCCATGACAGACGCTGAGTTAAGAGGTATTTTACAAAATCCTGCCGTCGTGCAAAATCGTCGGAAAATCTATGCAACACGTGCCAACGCCCAGCTTTTCTGAAAAATACAGGCAGAGTGGCAGTTTTGATTATTATCTCTGGTCTTTTGTAGACTTTTACACTAATTGACAATCCTGTAAAGGATTACAAGCAGATGCCCTCCAAGACTCATTGTCTGAAAAACGGCTAAAGACATGAAGAGACGAGACTTCAAGTTTGTAGGACCAGTTTGTGTCTGTTCTTTCCTGCAGGCGGCAGGTCCCATCAACGATCATGAGGAGACTTGTGATTTTAATCCAGCAAGAAAAACAATCAAACGATGTTAATAGCTTTTGCTTTATATGTGAGCAGTCAGTGCATGTTATTGACCGATACTGTTTTTATATTTTTCGTACATATTGCCGTATTTGCGATGATATGACATCACTACAAACCATGACCAAAGTTTCAATCGTAATCAAAATGCTACCAATCAAGTTCATAGTAAAAATCTCGTGGAAAGATAAAAAGCAAGAATGAGTGTGAGGACACTAAGCTTATCAATAGGAACGACCTTGGAGGCTTCTCCTCCTGCAATGCTCGGTAATAACAGAGCCGGGAAGCGCCCGTCGTTAATCCAGATAAAATCAAGAGAAATCCAACTTTTCTTGCTGATGTGTAAGACATCGAGTGCCCTTTGGTCAAAAGACCATACCCACACTGCATTAAAAGCAACGACCACTGTCGAATAGCTGTCGCTAGATTAGAATTGACGCCAGAAAACTCGATTTTTGGCTAAGATAGATGTCAGTGCTGCAAATAAAGCAGAAAGAAAGCCAAAACTGCCCACATCATTAAATCACTTATAAATGTTTTGCTTTTCTTTATCTTATCACATTTGATTCTATCTAAACATAGTAAAACCAGACTCAGGCAGCAAGAATTATCTGGCTTTTCTTTATATAAAGCCTAGTTTCGTTAAAAGCTAATCTTTATTTTGCAACGCATGACCCTCATGTGTATAATTGAATAGATTATATTATTGATGTGGCGCAATTAGTTATAATTGAAGAAGGCTGGCAATTCAGACTTTTTCTGAAAAATTGTCAGTCTTATCAATTTGCTTACAGATTCTTTTCTTGAAAATGAAGTTTTTAAGATTTTTGTGATAAAATAAACATCACCTGCGAATAGTAAGGTAGGAGGTTTTGTGAAAGCAGAGATTATTGCTGTGGGTACTGAAATTCTGACAGGTCAAATTGTCAATACAAACGCCCACTTTTATCTGAAAAATTAGCGAGTCTGGGAGTAGATGTGTATTTTCCAAACAGCGGTCGGAGATAATGAAGTTCGTCTGTTATCCATTTTAGAAATCGCTCGAAATCGAGTAATTTGATCATCTTAACTGGAGGATTAGGTCCAACAGAAGATGACTTGACTAAGCAGACTTTGTCAAAATTCTTAAATCGTAGGTTGGTATTTGACCGAATGGCTACGGAGAAATTGGATCGCTTCTTCGCAAGTCGACCGGACTATGTGCGAGACACCAAACAATGAGCGACAAGCTCAGATAGTAAGAAGGTCGACTTCTCTCCAAAACGAAACCGGACTTGCAGGGTGGGGGCGTGATTGAAGTCGGTGGTGTGACTTATGTCGTTCTGCTCAGGGTCCGCCTAGTGAATTAAAACCTATGGTAAATAATGAGCTGTTCCGCTTTTTAGCGACTGGTACAAAAATTGTATTCAAGAGTTTTTGCGTTTCTTTGGTATTGGTGAAAGTCAATTAGTAACCCTTTTAGGGGATTTAATTGATACTCAAAACGGATCCGACCATTGCTCATGTATGCTAAGACGGGAGAAGTAACTTTGCTGATTGTCCACGAGGGGCTACTAGTCAAAAGGAAGCGGATGTTAAGTTTACTCGTTTAGAAAAGAAAATTTTTAGGGCAGTACAGACTTTGAGAAACAACATTTAGCTGATCTTTTCTACGCTTATGGAGATGATAATTCTCTGGGACAAACAGCTTTTGAACTGTTGAGAAGAGCAGGAAAGACCGTCACAGCAGCTGAAAGTTTGACTGCAGGACTTTCAAGCAACTGGCAAACTTTGCTGAGCCTCCAATGTTTTAGTGGTGGCTTTGTTACCTACAGTATGGAGAAAAAGAGCGAATGTTGGGCATTTCATTGGCAGGCTTGAAAAAGCATGGGGTAGTTTCAGCTTTACAGCTGAGAAAATGGCTGAGCAGGCAAGAAAAATTGACCGCTAGTGATATGCGGTGAGCTTGACAGGTGTCGCAGGTCCAGACAGCTTAGAAGGACATCCAGCAGGGACAGTTTATATCAGTACTAGCAACCACAGAAGAGGTTCAGTCTATTATAGGTTAATATTGCCGGTCAGTCGGACAGATGTACGTAAAATAGCCGTTCTGCATGCTTTCAATCTGCTGCGACTTTATTAAAAACGAAAATATGCTATAATAATTGGATAGGCAAAATAATTTATCACTATACAGGAGAAATAAATGGCAAAAACATTAGAAGAAATTTCAAAAGAAATTTGGCGAGGAACGATCAAAAAGCGCTAGATACTGCACTAAAAATATTGAAAAAGATTTTTGGCAAAGGGCGATTATGCGCCTAGGTGAGCGCGCTGAACAAAAAGTTCAAGTCATGAGCTCAGGTAGTTTAGGCACTAGATATTGCACTTGGTGCGGGGAGGGTATCCAAAGGGGCGGATTATTGAAATCTGCGGACCAGAGTCTTCTGGTAAGACGACCGTAGCTCTTCATGCAGTAGCGCAAGCTCAGAAGGTGGTATTGCAGCTTTTATTGATGCAGAACACGCTCTTGACCCGGCTTATGCACAAGCCCTTGAGTTAATATTGATGAACTCTTACTTTCTCAGCCAGACTCTGGTGAGCAAGGTCTTGAGATTGCTGGGAAATTGATTGACTCTGGTGCGGTAGATTTGGTGAGTTATTGACTCCCTGTGGCAGCCTCGTACCACGTGCTGAGATTGATGGAGACATTGGAGATAATACGTTGGTTTGCAAGCGCGGATGATGAGTCAAGCTATGCGTAAATTATCTGGTCTATTAACAAAACGAGACAATTGCGATTTTTCATCAACCAATTGCGTGAAAAGTTGGTATTGTGTTTGGAAATCCAGAAACAACACCTGGTGGTCGTGCCTTGAAATTCTATGCGTCTGTTCGTTTGGATGTTCGCGGAAATACCCAAATCAAGGGAACTGGTGATGAAAAAGATACCAATGTTGGTATGAAACCAAGATTAGGTTGTGAAGAATAAGGTTGCTCCGCCATTTAAAGGAAGCTTTTTCGTAGAAATCATGTATGGCGGAAGAATTTCTAAAAACAGGCGAGTTGATTAAAATTGCGATGGACCCTTGATATTATCAAAAAGCGGGTGCTTGGTATTCTTATAATGATGAAAAAGATTGGTCAAAGGGTCTGAAAATGCTAAGAAATACTATGCGGATCATCCAGAAATTTTTCGATGAAATTGATCATAAAGTTCGAGTGCATTACGGTTTGATTGAGGATGATGCTGAAGATGATGCAGAAGCAACTAAATCAGCAAACAAATGGTGGAGGAAGTAACGCTAGACTTGGATGACGCGATTGAGATTGAATAATAAAAAGTAGGTCACAAGACGGAGGGGATTTTGTGGTATAATATAGTATGATAATAGTACCGTGTGGCGAAAGTCTTACAGTGATTACAATTTATCACTGTCTCAAGTTGCACTAGTTGAGCAAAAACATGGCTCAATACTGCAGTTAACTTATAAGAACAAAATCTTGATGAAAGGAATTACAAAAAGAGAGTTATTAGATATTCTAACAAAACTGAAAATGGGGTTGCAACATTGTTTCTTCAAAAATCGTTATGCAAAAGGCGCAGGTGTAGATATTGAAGAATTAAGTGTGAATGAGTGATTGACTTGATTATGGAACTCCACGCATCTTGAAAAAGCCCTATTTTAGTAGATGACAAGCGCCTACAAGTGGGCTACAAAGAAGACGATATTCGTGCGTTGCCTCGCTCGGTTCGTAATGTTGAAAATACAGAAGCGCGTTTACACTGTAGTGTAGAGTGGAATTTCCACTTTTTTATTTCGATGTTTATTGATAAATTGTAAAATATAGTGCAACAAAAACTCATATGTTTCATTGGTGTAAACTGTAAGCTCAACGACAGAACCCGAGGAAAACTATGAGCTACTACCATCTTACCATAACTGACCGAATGAAAAGATAGAAACCTACTTGGAATTAGGTTTGAGCAACGCCAGAGTGCAAAAGTAAACTTGGTGTCCATAAGTCTACCATTTCAAGAGAGTTAAGACGATGCCAAATGGTTATTCCGCAACCTCAGCACAGGAACAGTACGATCACAGGGCTAAGCAGGTCGGAAGTCTTGTTTGACACCAAAGTTGAAAAGAAATTGAGAACGGTTTAAAATCCTCTGGTCGCTGAACAGATTGCTGTACTTTCATCGCTTGAACAAAAGCCAATGGTAGCTTTTTAAAACCATCTAACTGCTCATATGCTGGTTTGATTGATCTGGTTTGAGCGTCCTTTGCGTCGTAAAGGAAAAACTCGACAAACCTAAAAGAAACACGTGGAAAGATGGGATTGGTAGCCAATTTCCAAACGTCTAAAGAGGTCCGTAATCGTGAAACTTTGAGCACTGGGAGCTTTGATATCAATTGTCTGCAGAGGCAAAAGCAAGGGGTGTTTAGCGACCTTTCTAGAGCGAAAAACGCTTGCTAGCTTTCAAGATACCAGACGAAGACAACCAAATCCATGTTTTCAGCCATCGAACAACTCTATCAGCTATTTCCAAAAGAGCTCTCAAACCTTCACTTCAGATGAGGAAAAGAGTTTTGCCTATCCTCTGGTGAAATTTAGAAATTTTTCGGACTTTCTTTGCGGACACCTCGTCCATGAGAGGAAGGTAATGAAAACGCCAATGGCTTACTAAGAGAATATTTCCCAAAAAAGCAGATTTAGCCGCTATCTCTCTGATGAGGATTTGAACAAGGCTTTATATGATATCAATCACCGACCACGAAAAATGTTTTGGTTACAGAACTTCTTGTGAAGCTCTAGAGGGATGAGCCGGAGCTAAATGTTGCACTTTTGTTGCAGTTTATCTGATATTAAAAATACGATAAAGATAAAAAAGAATGAGGAGGAGTTAATCCATGAAAAAGAAGCCCGATTCTATTAACCATTATTCTTACAGTCTTAGCAGGATGTGAGTCAAAAGAAAGGAAACAAAATCAAAACAAGCAAGCAATCAATTGATAATACATGTTGCAGTTATTGCAAGTGCTGAAAAAGAAACCGTTGTGACAAAAACTTATCATTCCCTAAAACAGCTGGAAGGGGTTCAACAAACACAAACAATTACTACAAAGGCGATCAATTTTTGAAAGTTTAACGATTGAGCAAATCATGCCGATGAAAGAAGAAATGAAAAAGTAGCTGCGGAAGTTGAGTTGCTGAGGCGCAAAAATTATTGGAGAAATCTTTGTCTGAAGATGAAAAATTTACACAAAGCAAAAAGTTTGGAGAGGTTTCGACCTCTTTGGAAATTATAAATGAGCAAGAATTGAAGCGAATCTCATACTTTTGATTTTCAAGTTTTGGATGTTAATAAAGCCGCAAATACTGAGTATTTAAAGAATATGAAATTAAAAGAATTTTTAAAAATGAAACCAAAAAGAATATGTTGAAGATCAGATTGCCAGTGGTGCAACGGAAGTCAATCACAACTTGTTAAACACGAATTGATTTTTAGACGGCTCTTTTGACAACGCTACAAAAAGATGGTATACTATTCTTATAAAGCTCTAAAATACAAGAGGATATTTTTATGAGAAAAATCAGTTGTTTTGTTAGAGCAAGTTTGTTGCTACTCAGCAGCTTCAGGTCAAAAATCCGGTCAGAATCAGTCGGGGAATAGTAAGACTGGTTCGAGTGTTGTGAAAAAGAGTTCTGTTGTGACCAGTCTTTCAACAAAAACAGACTGTCCAAGGGATTGAACAAACACTTACGCAAACTATTTCTATGAAGGAAAAACCTTTAAGAAGTTTGTGATAAATCTTGAACAAATACTTCCTGAAAAATATGAAGAGTGCACTAGCGGGTCAAGATTTAGAAAAGCACTAAAGCCGTACTTGATTTCTGCTTTTGAAAAAGGCTGCAGGATTGGATAAAATTTAAGTCTTTGGGCGGTGTTGATGTTAAACAGACATTACAAAAGACTATATTATTAAAGTTACAATCAACATTGATATGAGCAAAATCAACCTGATGAAGCATCAAAACTGATACATATGGCTCTATGTTTTCAACTATCAAAAATTTAACACTCAAACAATATATTGAATCTGTCAAAGCCAGCTGAGTGCTAAAGAAGGTAAATCCATGATTTTATAGGTGATATGAAACAAAAAGCTGAAATTTTGATTCAGCTTTTTCAACCCCTTCATTTGTGAAAAGTCTTGAAATGTGCTATAATATAGGGTATTCTAGTGAAAGAAAGGTGTAATTGTGGGATTTACAGATGAGACAGTACTGTTTTAATCTTGATGATTCAAACAAAAAGAGATTAGTGAAACATTGAAAGATGTCTATGTGTCGCTGAATGAAAAAGGGCTATAACCCAATCAACCAAATCGTAGGATACGCTTAGTGGTGATCCTGCGTATGTACCTCGCTATAATAATGCACGAAATCAAAACTCGTAAATATGAACGTGATGAGATTGTAGAAGAATTAGTTCGTTATTATTTAAAGAAAGCAAGTGGGCATTGATCTCTAACGAGAATTATGAGGGTTAGATGTTGGTTCAAAACGGTTGGTGTCGCGGTTAGTGATCCACTTGGTTTTACAGCTCAAGGACTTGAAATTATTCTATTGATGAAGAGAATTTGGTTTTTGATCGTTTGACTGAGACTTGTCCAAGAATATAAGGTGGACAAGTTCGTTGAGACTCTCAAAAATATGAATAATACAAAGTGGTCCGCGTGTCGAAGCAAGTCAAGCTCCATGGTGGTGAACTGGAACAGCTGTTTCAGCTTCCTGATTGACTATCAAGATGAACGCTCAACAACGGTAGCTGCGGAAGAATGTTGATTGAGCAGGCAGATGTGAGCAGAAAAAGAAGCGGAAAAAGTGATTGATAAGCTCGCAGCGCAGCTCATTTTACAAAAATTATTTAGATCGAAATTTTAATAAATAAAGGAAAAACGCATGCACACGACTGATAACCATGACCATGAACACGAAGAACGTGAACTAATTACTTTAGTGGATGAGCAAGAAACGAAACTTTGTTTTGAAATTCTCTTGACCATTGATGGAAAAAGAAGATTTGGGAAAACTATCGTTCTATTGATTCCAGCTAGCGCAGAAGAAGATGAAAATGGCGAGGTAGAAATTCAAAGCCTACTCGTTTACTGAAAAATGAGAGACGAACAGAAGGCGATCTGCAACCAATCCCAGAAGATTCAGATGCTGAATGGGACATGATTGAAGAAGTTTCAATCAGCTTTATGGTAGCAAAAATTGTACACTACTTTTTCATATTACCAGACGATGAAGAGATTAAAAGGCTGTGTGAATCAGTTATTTTATGGTATAGCAGAATGATGTGGTTGGGTTTAATTCATGTGGAGCAAGAGTACCAACCATTCAAAGCGAGTTGTGGTGTGACATGAACCAAAATCTGGTTCTGTTTTCACCCCTTTTTGCTGGGAGAAGAATATGAATGAAATTGAAATGTGGTTGGAAAGTCGCATTGGATTAAACTCGCTCTGGTTTAGAGCGAATGAGGACAGGCGGTAAATCTTTTGAATCATCCTGAAGAGAATTATCCCATTATTCATGTCACAGGTACAAATGGAAAAAGGTTCAACGATTGCGTTTATGAGCCAGTTGTTTGCACAGCATGAAAAAGAAAGTAGGACCTGCTGTCACCTCACATGGTAAGTGTTCACGATCGGTTGTATCAATCAAAAACCCAATTTCCGATGAAGACTTCACTCGACTGGGACGCAGTTCGGGAAATGGAAAAGACAGCTTCGACAATACATGATCCACTTTCTTATTTTGAAATTTTAACCCTTATGGCTGTTATATTTCAAAGAAGCAAGTAGATGTGGCTTTAATTGATGGGCATTGGTGGGCTTTTAGACACGACAAATGTGGTGACAGAGATATTGCAGTGGTAGACGTCATGGGGTTTGGATCATCAAGAAACCTAGGGAGACTCCATAGCCGCCATTGCGGAGCAGAAAGCAGGGATTTTAAAGGAGAAAAAGTGGCTGTCATCGGACCACTGGCTGAAGAAGCGAGGATATAGTGAACTGCGATGAGAAAAAGCTAGATGTTGTTTTGTACGAATATGGCAGAGATTTTCATCAAAGGGACGATTTTTCAGCCAGATGTGAATATTCCTCATCAAAGTTGAGTCCCGCAGGTACTTATCAGGAAGAAAATGCCGCTGTTGGCTACGCAAAGTTTTCTTTTGTTTATGGGGCAACACAGCTGGCAAGTGCAAATAGAGCTGAGTACGAAAAGCTCTGCAAGAGACACATTGGGCAGAGGGCGGCTGGAATATTTTGAGCTGAGGAATTTATCTGGACGGCTCTACACTTTACCAGCTTTGTCCCGTTTGGTGGAGTTTATTCACCAGCAAGAACAAAAAGAAATTTTTCTCTTATTCGGTGCTTTGAAACGCAAAAATTATCAGGGGATGCTGTCTTATCTTCAGCAGGAATTGCCTCATGTGCAGTTGTTCGTAACGACTTTTGAGGATGACGGTGCAATAGATAAGCAGAATCTACAACCGAAACCCTACGTTTCCTCTTATCGGGAATTTATTGAACAATTCATTAAAAATTCTACTGATAATCAGCTTCTTTTTGTGACAGGTTCTCTTTATTTCATTGCGGAAGTTCGTGCTTTTCTTTTGGAGAAAGAAATTGACTGATTAGAATGGTGGATAATATATAGAAATGCTAAGCAAAGGAGGATAAAATGGCACAATTAAAGAAATTCAGCTACATCGCATCTGATAGGACTTATCATTTTTATGCGCGTGCGTCAAGTCGAACCAAACTTCACCGTCTTCTCAATCTGTCTCAAGCTAGCCAATCAACTACAGATCTCAAGTGAGAGTAGTGCTTCGTCAACTATTGCAGAAAATTCGTCAGAAAAATTAGACGGTACTTATAAAGGTATGGACGAAGAAGATGAGTTACTTTGGTTATCAAAGGAAATAGTGGTACGTGGACAGAGCCAAACGGTAAAGAGAAAAGTAAAACAAGTAAGCATTGATCCGACAAATCAGCGAATGACGATTGGTGATGACATTGAGCGTTATATGATTGATGGCGATCGGTTAACGATTGAGATATTGAGCAAGAAAAATGGAGAAAAATGATACAGTCGTTTTAACGAAGCAATAACTATACTAATGTTGAGTGCAAAATTTCTTGATCAAAAATTTGATATGATCTTGTGAAAACTAGGACACGTTTGATTTTAAGTTTATTGATTCATACAAGTCGATAGGAGAAGTTGCATTTGTTTTAGCGAATTATTCACAAAGGCTGGTTCATGAACTTTATCTGTTGCCTTTAACTGCTTTCTAAATTGGTAGATGGACAACAATCAGTATTCTAGTTAAAAATGTAGAAATAGGGAGTAGGAGAGAAAGTTGATGGTTACGAATCACAACTTTGCTTTTTACTCTTTTTGCTCTAATGAAAAATACTTTGAATATCGAAAGAATGAGTGATTCTGGCTTGATTTATTAGGAAATCTGTTATACTAGTACTCAAGTAAAAGCAGGGGAGAAAATGAGATCTTAGGAAATTTCAGCTATTGATGTCAAAATATGGTTTTAGTATTATTATCATGGTACTAGAACTTGCACTCATTTTTGGTTTTTCTTTTGGCTTGGTCGCTGGACACCTCACTTTATGGATTGTCTTTTGCATTTTATTCAGTCTGGCAACGATTTTAGCGATTGTCAATCGCTCAATGACACCAGAAAGCAAAGTAACTTGGCTCTTGGTGGCGTTTGTTCCAGTCATCGTACCCTTTAGCTTTGTTGATGTTTGGTGAGCGCCGATTGTCCAGAGTGAGCTGAAACAGTTAAAAATATGGATCAGATGAAAATTTCGTGAGGACAATAGCTATGAGTTGCGGTTAGACTTGAAAAAGACAGATAAATCAGCTTACGGATTATCAAGTCGCTTCTCAGCATGGATCATAATGCGGATGTTTACGACGGCACGGAATCGCAATCCCTTTGGGAGAAGAGATGTTCCAGAAAATGCTGGAAGATTTACGTAATGCTGAAAAATTTATGGAATATTACATTGTAGAAGAAGGTATCATGTGGAATAGTATTTTTGGATATTCTGCGTGAAAAAGGCAGCCCAGCGTGGAAGTGAAAATGCTCTATGATGACATTGGCTGCATGGCAACTCTTCCGGGAGATTATACCAGCCGATTGCAGGCTATGGGATTGACGCTCATAAGTTTAACAAGGTGATTCCGCGGATGACGGTGGCTTATAATAATCGAGATCATCGGAAAATCCTCGTCGTTGACGGGCAGATTGGCTATACTGGTGGCATCAATCTGGCAGATGAATACATCAATCACATCGAGCGATTTGGTCACTGGAAAGACGGCGGGATTCGTCTGAATGGGCGCGCTGTGAAAGCCTTGACACGGCTGTTTCTGATGAATTGGTATATCAACCGTGGGAAAATCAGTGATTTCGATCGCTATCATTTGGATAACAAAGCTGTAGATGCGCGAGGCTCTATATTCCGTACGGAAGTGGACCGAAAGCCATGTACAAAGCTCAAGTGGGTAAAAATGTCTATCAAAAATATAATCAGTCAGGCGACAGATTATGGTGTATTGCCACGCCGTATCTAATCATTGATTACGAGTTTGACGGAAGACATCAAAAATAGCTGCTATGCGTAGATGTCCGCATTGTGACACCTTATATTCCAGATATCATTCAGCTCATTACGCGAGGAGCTTATCCGAGATTTAATGGCGGCTGGGAGTTCGGATTTACGAATATACACCCGGGCTTTTATTCACAGTAAGCATGTAGTGGCTGATGATGACTTTAGTGTTGTCGGAACAATCAATTTTGATTACCGCAGCTTAGTTCATCACTATGAAAATGCTGTTTTGATGTATAAAACGCGCTTTATGCTTTTGACTTGAAGCGAGATTTTGAGGAGTTGTTTGAAACCTCACAGAAATACATGAAGATACCATTAAAAATACCCGTATCAACGCTTGATTAAAGAAATTGTCGAATTAGTTGCACCGATGCTATAAAATTCTTCTTTCAATGAGAGAGGATTTTTCTTTTTACGAATAATCTAGTAGAGGAGGCAGAATGGTCACAAATTTAACACGTGAAGAAAAGGAATTTTTGAAAGAGTATGTGGCTGTGTTATCATCGTTTTCGAGAATTGGAATACTATACTTACTTTTTGCAAAAGATGCAGAACTTGTCAGAATCAAGCTGACAGATAAGGGAAGATTTTGATATACTAGATAAGACTGATATCAAGGAGAATCTTTATGTATGATACAACGCCTGAACAAGAGATGAAAGAGACAGTAGCGAGACGCTTCACGAAGAGAACGAGAAAAATCGATTTTTATAGAGCCAACGTCGACTCCTTTTGTCGTTTTATTTTGTGGAGCTTATTATTGAGCGTTTTGAGTGTCGCTTAATCCATTTGCTAACTAATCTTGCCACAAACCTGCAATCTCAAAATTTATATGCAGGTTGGGCAATGGCGCTGGAGACTTGAGGTTGTTATGGAAATATCTATGGAACAAGTGGTCTACTTTATTATCTAGCTAATAATTGGGCGGGGAGTCTCTTCATTGGCAATAATATTTTCTTTGCGGTGATGCAATGCTTAGCTGTTTGTTGCAGGAATTTATCTGTTTAAAATCGTGCTATCAGTGTGACGGCTGTAAAAACGCTTCTATCAAAATCCTTTCTTTATTCTATTGTTTGACGCTCGCTTTGAGGCTGGGGCGGCTTCGCCTCTAAATATTTTGCTTTTCCTTTGTGTGTTGGTGCGCTATACTTTCTGATGCACGCTTCGTGTGCAGAGAAGCTAGTGACAGAAGAGGCTTGTGGTTTTTGGTGCTCTTGGTGCTGATGTTGCCATGACCGGACCCAATGACAAGTCTGTGTGTTTTATCTGATGGCTTTCATTGCTTTTGTTGATCCTATAATATTGGGACGAAAGACGCGTGGTGCTTTAATCAATTTTTAGCTACGCCTGTAGGCTCTCGCTTGTCTTTATCCTTTGGGATATTATACAGTTTTAAATGGTAGTTTTGGTCGCCATAGTGAGTCAGATTCTTTGTCCGTTGGAAAGAATCTGCATTTTCAAGGCGCACTTGCCATTGTATAATGTTTTGCTTTATGGTGGACTCATTATTAGACTTGGCGTGGTTGTGACTTGGGTGAGAAGTTTTTCATTGCCAGCAGATTGCTGGAGCGATTTCTACAACTCTTTAGTTTTTAGCCTCTCTCTTTCTTGTTGGATTTGTTTTCTGCCAGACCAAAGATGCGAAAACTTATCAGGTTGTTGCCTACTTTGCCATTCTTGGGATTCTGCTCGGTATGTGGCTTGGAAAGTGCGCTTAAAAAGAAAATGGTCGTCGCATAGTCGAGCATCTTCGTCTGTTTTCGGAACTTATATCACAAAAGAATGCTTTTTACCGCTTCTAGCAATGATTTATTTAATTGTTTTCCATTTGTCAATCAGTATGTTTTATCGATAGGCGCAACAAAGCGAGCGTATTTCTGCAGCACATGATATCAAAGAGTAAATCAAAGACTACTGATAAAATCTATACTTGGGTCGCAACAGCAGCTCTTTGCAAGCAGGCGAGCGCCTATCTGCTGTACCGATTTTAACGTCTAGCTTATACAAGGAACAGATGAAAATCCGAAATGTCTAGTAGAATAGATTGAAAGAGAACGACACCAACTTATATTTTGGTCAACAATCAAAGTGTCTCTTCTGCAAGATATCCAAAAACAATTAAAAAGAAAATTATCAGCAGACAGACCTAAAACTCAATCATTTCAAGCTCTATAAGTTGAAATAACAAAATCAATATCTGTGTTTAAAACATATAAGTTTTTCACCACAAGATATTGATTTTACTGAGTGAGATAATATGTCTTATACGAATGGAGGAGCTCATGATTGCATTAAAAGACGACACAGTACAAGGATTTTGCTGATATTTATGTGAAAAACGTGACGGTCGTCGTGTGGCTTTTGACGCATGATAAAGATTTACAAAGACTCTTGTCAAGGCTAGATCAAGGAAATGACGACGATGACTCCGTTATTGAAGCAAAACTTGGAGAGCGTGCCAATAAATCATCATAGCAGAGAAGTGTGCACGTTTTCCACTGCGAGCGTTGGAAATTTGTGAAAATTCAGAGTATGCGTTGAGCATGAGTGCTGAATGCCAATGATATGCCATTGCAGCTATATTACTTACCGCACTCAACGTGGTTTTGCGCGCTCAGGCAACAGATATCAACTTCACGGTGGCAGTGCTCAACAAAGATCAAGCGGTTGTCAATGAAAATGCACACACAAGATGGCGACGTTTCAATACTCAACGAGATTTGACAGCGGGAGTTGTTGGAAAATCAATCGGTTTGCAAATGTTACCGCCACATGTGGCAAATGCGCACCAAAAAGGAGACATTCACTATCACGATTTGGACCACGGTCCATATGCGCCAATGACGAAATTGCTGTTGATTGATTTCAAAGGCATGTTGAGAAATGGTTTCAGAGATTGAAATGCGGAGGTAGAAAGTGCGAAAGTCAATTCAAACTGCCGACTGCGCAAATTTCTCAAATCATTGCCAATGTAGCTTCTAGCCAATATGCGATGGTTTGCTCTGCTGACCGAGATTGATGAAGTTTTGGCTATACGCTGAAAAATTATGAAAAACATTTGGAAGGATGGCGCGTGAATGGGTGCTCCTGAAATGAAAACAGGAAAGAGTATGCATGGCCACAAGACTAAAAAGATATTTGACACGTGGCCATACATCTTTGGAGTATGAAATCAATACGTGTTTACCTCAAATGGACAAAGCGCCGTTTACTTCACTTGGTTTGGACTTGGAACCAATCGTTTTTGGGCGTGAAAAATTCAAAAAGCTGTCTTCTTAAATCCGTATCGAGGTCTTGGCTCTGAGCACCATGCAGCCATCTTCCTAAATTGATTTTTCACAGTTGAAGCGTGGCTTGAATTTAGAACCTGGTAGTCAAACTACGACATTAAGCAGTTGGTGTGTGGAATGCGCTACAGAAACGGATGTACCCAGATGTCTTGTCTTACGACAAAGATTGTGGAATTAACAGGTTCTTTTAAAAGTTTCCAATGGGTTGTCGTTCTTTCTTACAAGGTTGGAAAGATTGAAAATGGTCAGAAGTCGAATTCTGGTCGTATGAATCTTGGGGTTGTAACTGTCAACGCTTCGAAATTGCCCTCGAATCTGAGTAATATGGATAAATTCTGGGAAATCTTCAATGAACGGATGAACATCGCTGAAGATGCCCTTGTCTATCGTGTGGAACGTACAAAAGAAAGCAACACCAGCCAATGCTCCTATTCTTTATCAATACGGTGCTTTTGGGAAAAACGTCTTGGCAAATATGATAGGTGGATCAACTCTTTAAACATCATCGAGAGCTACGGTTTCTCTCGGCTATATTAGTCATGTATGAGTAGCGACTGTCTTTTTATGGTGGTGGGTGGGAACATAGATCAGAAGCCAAGAGTTTACAGTAGACATTGTTCGTGAAATGAAACGCCGTGTCGAAGGTGGTCTGACCAATATGATTATCACTTCTCAGTTTATTCCACACACATCTGAAAGTCTGACAAACCGTTTCTGTCGTCTGGATACAGAAAAATTTGGTCTTGTGAAAAGATATTACAGATGAGGAATACTACACCAATAGTTTCCACTATGATGTCCGTAAGAATCCAACACCATTTGAAAAGTTAGACTTTGAAAAAGATTACCCAGCAGCGGGTGCGTCGGGAGGCTTTATCCACTATTGTGAATACCCTGTTTTGCAACAGAATCCAAGAGCGCTTGGAAGCTGTTTGGGACTACGCTTATGATCGTGTGGGCTATCTAGAATAATACTCGATTGACCATTGCTACAAATGCGATTTTTGAAGGAGATTTCACGCCAACAGGCGTGGTTACTTGTCCAAACTGTGGCAATAGCGATCCTAAGACAGTTGATGTTGTCAAGCGGACTTGTGGTTATCTTGGCAATCCTCAAGCTCGTCCAATGGTGAATGGTCGCCACAAGGAAATTTCAGCTCGTGTTAAACACATGAACGGCTCGACGATTAAATTTGAAGGGCATCATGTGAAAAAGTAGAATTCTAATGGGAAAATATCAATTGGACGATAAAGGGCAAAAGCGCAGGTGGCACGCTATCATGAAAAAGCATTCCAAGGCGGAGTCAATAGATCGTGTTGCAAATTTGCGAGAACAATTCTTACAAAAACAAAAGAAAAATAGGAGAAAGAGTAGAGGTTTGCATGAAGCTAGTCTCACTCTCTTTCTATCAAGTTTGAGAAAAATGGAATTAAGACGACCAAGATTAGAAGATAAAGAGGCGGTGATAGACCTCATACTAGAATTTGAAGGTCGAGATACTGCACACGATGGCGGTTTTGGGACAAGGAAAATTTCGTTTATGAAGATTGGATTGCTGGAAACAAGATGCGGAAATGGGTCTCCAATATTCCTAATACATGGGTGCCGAGCTATACAGTTTGTTGCCTTTGATAAAGGACAGGCTGTTGGCTTTCTAAATTTACGCTTGCGTCTGAATGAACATTTACGCGGACATGGCGGTCATAATGGTTATAGCGTTCGTCCAACTATGCGGGAAGGGCTATGCGACCGCTATGTTGAAAGAGCTCTTGTCGCTGCTTCAAAGAATATCCACCAGTGCTAGTTACTTGTGCGGAGGACAATTCTGCTAGTAGGGCAGTTATTTTAAAAACGGGGCATATTAAAGACATCCGACAGACACCGAACGCTAGTGGATAGATTTGAATTAGGAGTAATTTGTAGATTACGAAGACCAGAATTGGCAGATAAAGAAGCGATACTTGAAATGATTGCAGAATACAAAAGAGCGAGGGACTTCTCATGAATGGCGGTGTAAAAGCGCGGGCATGTGCAGAAAAATTACGAATTGGTTTACCAAATCAATCGTGATCAGAGAAACAGGACTGAATTTGAAAAGAAGGGCGTGTTCCAGCTATTTTGTTTGCTTCCTTTGCAGATCGTGCATTAGGTTTTAGGGCTTCGTATGACACTAAATGATTTTTACTTAGAGTTGGGCGGGCATATTGGCTATGGCATTCGGTACTAGTGAGCGAAAGGTATGGTAAACAACAATTAGTATGGCTGCTTGAAGCCAAAATTAACGCTCTCTCCGTTCTGATTACTTGCGATATGGATAATGCTGCTAGTCGAGCAGTGATTTTGGTAATGGTGGAGTGTTGGAAGATGTACGAGCTGGGAAGAGCGCTATTGGATAGAGTTGGGGTAGAAAAATGACATGGAATACACCGAAGCCAGGTGAGTGGAAAAGGAAGGTTAAAGCAAGGGCGCATTATTGTTCTAAAACCTTTAATTTTGTAGATGGCAGAAAGGGTGCGTAATTCCCTCTATGTGCAGCTGCATGGTTCCGCTACGAGGGCTGCTGCAATGTAACCTTGGTCTTTTCAATGCAGAGTTCCTTATACGCAGAGCTTGAGCAAATCATGAAAGATCTGGCAGAGCCCTATGTTCAGGTTTGACGCTTTGCTTGGCGGAAGCCTTTTCTCAATACAGGTATTCTCATTCCCTTGGTTAAGCGGATTCGTAAGAATTGCCAAATAAAGATATTTGGTCTTGGACGGGCTACACATGGGAAGAAATGATGTTGAAACACCCGATGAGCTGGAACTGCTGAGTCTTATTGATATCCTTGTTGATGGACGGTTTTGACAAAGCCAAGAAAAATCTCATGCTGCAATTTTCGCGGTTCTTCTAATCAACGAATCATTGATGTGCAAAAGTCTCTCAAAGCTGGAAAAGTGTTCATCTGGGATAGACTGAATGATGGCACAGAAAGTTTAGTGTTTCAAGTTAATCAGCGAGATAAACTAGAGATAGAATTTGAGATCAAGGCAGGACTGGATATGTTCCTGCTGATGTTTGAGAATGTAACAGCGAGAGAACCGCATTGAAAAAGCATTTATCATTTAAAGTTTTGTAATTCTTAAAGAAGTCGTTTAACTTTCAGTTATTGGCTATGATATAATAGGGATAATAAAATGGATATTATGCGCATAGGAGTTTCAAATGCAGATCGCGCTCTTCTAAAGAAGAAAAGCAATCGGACCTTAAATATTGCTTTACTAGTCATCTCTTTGCATTGTTAGCAGCATTGTTGATTTCTTCAATGTTCCCGATATAACATTTTAGCCTTTCGGTACATGAATGTTTTGGTATCAATCTTGCTAGCAGTTGTAGCACTAGGGACTGGCTTTTTAATTTTTAAAAACAAAGCGCGTGTCACAACGACGATTATATACCAGTTTTAGCGATTCTGGCAGAGTTCCGGTGCGATGTATGCGGTTAAGGGGTGCTAGATTTGTCTAATGGAGCAAATGCTGACTGCAACTTCTCTGAATATGAAATGAGGTGTGGTAGTACCGAAAAATAGCGATATCAAAGATATTAGTCAGGTCAGTATCCTCGCTCCGACGGCGAATGACGGATATTGAAGCGATTGACGAGATAACTTGGCGCAAACCAAGAAGAGTCAATCTAACGGTTGATCAGTCTTCGTCTTATCTAGCAGCTTATAAGTCTTTGATGAATGGCGAAAAGCAGAAAGGCTATGGTGTTAAACTAGCGTCTTTGAAAGTGTGATCGATGAATCTCGAATTACGCTTTCAAAAGTAAGAAAATCTATACCTACAAGATTAGTATAGATAATGCTCAATCACCAACGTAAAATAACGATGTGTGTCAATATGTATTAGTGGCGTGATACCTATGGTCCTGTTTCGTCCTGTGTCTCGCTCGTGTAAATATCATCATGACGGTGAATCGCAAGGCGAGTGTTGTGCTGTAACAACAACACGCGTGATCTTACGCACCGTGCTGATGGCGGCAACAATCAAAACGATAAATTGACGCACGCTGGTATTTATGGTGTGGAAGCGTCCACGTCGCACATTGGAAAATCTCTGCGGCATCAAAACCAACTGTTACACTCGACTTAATTTCACTTCTTTCACTCAAATTGAGGTGGACCTGCTGGGGTGGAATTGATGTTTATAATGACCAGAATTTACTGAAGTCTGCACGGAATTATCATTTTGGCGTAGGAAGATGTTCATCTAAATTCTGGAGGCAGGCTCTGAGGCTGTGCGAAACGCTATTCGTGGGCGAGTGGAACTAACGACCGTGGTATCAAGAAGAAAAGGTCCATTGCGAAGTAGGTATTAAAAATTAACTTCGACAAGTGCTTTGAAAAATTACAGTGCTGTCATTTCAGGACTGCAAGATTCAGTTCAAACCAATGATGAGTCTTGAAACGATGATGAGTCTAATCAACACGCAGCTGGAATCTGGTGGTGGTTATACCGTGACTTCTCAGGCGGTTACAGGAGAAGGATCGGACGGACGCTTCGTCTTATACCATGCCGGATGCCAATCTTTACATGAGTGGAGTTAAATGAGATAGCTTGAATGCAGCCAAAGCGGCAATTCAGAAAGTGATGAGAGAATAAGATTGATCGATATTCATTCGCATATTGTGTTTGATGGATGACGGTCCCCAAGACACGTCAGGACACAGAGCTTTTGACGAGAGTTATCGTCAGGAGTTCGAACGATTGTTCAACGTCTCATCGTAGAAAAGGGATGTTTGAAACGCCTGAAGATAATGACAAACTCGTGAAGTTCAGCAAATCGCTAAAAGTAGCAGACGACTCTCACTATTTTGTATGGTGCTGATTTATTATACCGACGTATTTTAAGAAAAACTCGATAAGAAAATATCATCCAACTTTAGGCGGAACAGGTTATGCTTTAATTGAGTGGTATGACGACGCCATATGAAATCCACAGCGCTTTAAACAATGTGCTCCGTTTGGGAATACACAGTTGTAGCCATATTGAGCGCTATCATTTGGCAGAGAATGAGGACTGAAAAGTGCAGGAGTTTGATCAACATAGGACTGTTACATGCAAATCAATACTCCTAGTGTGCTAAACCCAAGCTTTTTGGCGAAAATATATAAATTCATGAAAGAAAGCGGGCACAATTCTTTATGGACAGATTTAGTGCACTGTGGCGAGTGATATGCAATTTGGGTCCCGATCCTCCTTATGTGCAGAAGCCTGCAAATTATCTCTAAAAAGTATGGCAAAAGCATATGCTGATGCACTATTTCGCGAAAATCAAAAATATTATTAAAAGACAATTAATTTGGGAGAAAAATGAAAATCAAGATAATCAGACGGTTTGAAATTGATGTTCTATCATTAGTTAAGATCTGTGGAACGAAAAATTTCTCATCGTTGCGACAGCTTTTGTGATAGCTATTATCGCTTTAGGATATAACACCTTTATTATAAAACCTACCTACACTAGTTCTACAAGGATTTATGTAGTAAATCACAGCCTAGTGATAATTCACATTGACAAAACCAAGATTTGCAGCTGGGTCCTACTTGGTAAAAAGACTATAAAGCGTATTTATCGCAGGATGTATTGGCTAGAAGTGGTTCTGCTTGAAAATTAAATATGCTGAGCCAAGTGCACTAGCTAAGAAAATTTGATCACAGTGACTGTTCCGACCGATACGTGTTGTCTCAATAGCTCGTTTCAGATGGCGATGCAAAAGGCTGCGCGTGTCGCTAATAATGTGATCATCAAGTTGCAGCTGAAAAGAAAGTATAGCTGTTACAAAAGTGGCAGACGTGACAACGTTAGAAGCAGAGATTCAAACTGTCCTTCTTCACCGAATATCGAACGCAGTGCTTGAGTGGTTTCTTAGCTGGAAGAGCGTGTCAATCGTTTATTGATTCTTGTCGTTGAAGTGTTGGATGACCGGTGAAAAAGCGAAAGATGTGGAAGAAGCGTTGGGAATTACTAACTTCTTCGAGTTGTGCCGAAATATGGATAAACTATGGAGGGATGACGATGCCGAGTTTAGAATTAGCTAAAATAAAAGAAAAACGATAAAGTAAAACAGAAGGAATACTGTAGCCTTTAGAACCAACATTCGGCTTAGTGGAGGGATAATATTAGAGGTCATTGCTGTCACTTCTGTACACGGTCTGAGTGAAGAAGTCAACGCTTCTACTAAATCTAGCCATTCTAACTGCACGTTCAGGCTATAACACCTTTGCTGATTGATGCAGATATTCGTAACTCAGTCATGTCGATTTCTATGACGTGACAAATCACGAGTACGACAGATTATCTGGCTGGTGCGAGCTGATTTGTCAAACAGTTTATGCGATACAAATGTTGACAAATCTATTTGTGATTGAATCTGGCAGATCTCACCCACCCAACTGCAGCTTCTGTGCAAAGTAAGAACTTTGGGATGATGATTGACTCATTCTCAGCAAACCATTATGATTCTATCGTCGTTGATACTCACCGATTGGACTGGTGATTGATGCGAGCTATCATTGCTCAAAATGTGATGCTAGTGCGTTTGTAGTCGTTGAGGTCAGGAAATGTGAAAACGGAAAGGCATTGCAGGCAAAAGCTGAGGGCAATTAGAGCAAACTGGACGCCATTTCTTTGGGAGTTATTTCTAAATAAATATATGATACAGTTAAAGTACGCTCCTATGAAGTATGGAGATTATAGAGACTACGGTAAGAGATAAATTTGAATACGCAAAGAGGATATTATGGAATTAACAGGAAGCTCAAAAACGGTTATATTGATGATAGTGGATGCATCTTTGTGTTATATGCTGGTGGTTATATAACTTATTTTCTTCTTCAAAATATATACAGACATCAAAATAATATTACTCTTTAAAGCAACTCACTTCTATCGTAATGGTTATCTTGTTCTTAGTTTGGTTACATGTATTCTCTATCATCAATCGTTATACAGATTATAAGACTTTAAGTAGATTTCTTATTTGCCGGAACTTACTTTATTCTATGTATTATACTTCTCTTACCTGATGATGATTGTCTTCCTTTTACTTGGTTACATGTTTTCTATTGTTTACGATATCAATCAGGCTAACCCAGAGAATGTGGTATAGTATAAAAAATGGTATAAATTATGAAGGAAATCATGGATTTAACGATTCGTAGGACATTAGTTGTTGGAGCAGGGGATGGTGAGATCTTTTTATTACAACTGCATAAGGATTCTGATTTGAAAAATTATTGCGATTGTTGATGAGATGTAAAAAACAAGGTTCTTTTTACATGGTGTTAAAGTCATTGGGTCAGATGGTGAAATTCCGAAATTGCTTGTGTATGAAATCAACCAAATTGTTTGCTATTCGCTTCTTTAAAGCCTGAAGAATATGAACGGAATTTTAACACTCTGTAGCAACAACTAAAGTTAGCACAATTCCTAAATATGATTATACAGGAAAATTAGCGTTAGCAAACTAAAGGATGGATATTGCTGATTTATTTGGGGCGCAAGGAAGTGAGCTGGATCAGTCTGGTCTCAAAAAAGTGTGGAGAGGAAAACGGTTTTGATGACAGGTAGGAGGATCAATCGGCTCCGAACTCTGCCGGCAAGTACTTCATTTCCTTCAAAAACTCTTCTTTTTAGGGCTGGGAAAATTAATTTATTAATCCATAAAGTTAGGGGTCTTTACGAAATCAGATAGAAAGTGTGCACTGATTATTGCAGATATTCAAGACGAGGATTTGATGTTCCAGATTGAAATCTATCGTCTGATAGAGTATACCATGCTGCAGCCATAAACATGTTCCTTTGATGGAGTACAATCCACAGGAAGCAATAAAAAAATAATATATACGGAACTCGCAGTATTTGCAGAAGCTGCCAATGCGGCAGGGTTACTAAAATTTATTATGATTTCTACTGATAAAAGGCTGTCAATCCTCCCCTAATGTCATGGGGCAACCAAAGAAGTTAGAAATGATTGTCACTAACCTGAATGAAGAAAAGACCCTTTTGCAGCTGTTTCAGAGTTGGGAATGTTCTGGGCAGTAGGGGAAGTGTTGTACCCTTATTTAAGGAACAATTGCCAAGGCAGTCGGTTACCATAACGGATGCGCATGACTCAGCTGCTATGACAGTCCGGGTAGGTCGTTTAGTGATTCGGTAGGGGCTCTTATGCCAGGAGGCGAGTATTTGTACTGGATATGGAGAACCGGGTCAAATATTAGATTTAGCTAAAAGATGATTACACTGGTGGTAATTTCAGAAGACGAAATTGAAATCGTTGAAACAGTATACGACACCGGAGGAAAAACTGTATGAAGAACTTCTATCAAAGCTGAACGAGTAGATGAAACAGAATTACGAGAAAATATTTGTTGGAAATGTTCTGTGTCAAAGGAAGTCTAATTGTTTTATTGATTCTCTCTTAGCCAGCTAAGGGATGCTGAGTTCGAAACATTAGAATTTTGCTCGCTTAATAAGAAGATTGAGGGAGAAACTGTATAGAGGATTTTAAAGGGTGACGAACATTATTTACATCGTGTAGGGATATTTTTTTTTATCTCACTATTTATTATTCTGATTTTAATATAAAATGAACTCAAAGGACCGGTGCTTTTCAAACAAAAAGCAATTGGAATTCACCAAAATTTCTTATTTGAGTTTCGGACTATGCAATTATTGGACACCAAAGTGCTCCGACCCTGCTGGAAGTCCTGACCAGTGGATTACCAGAACCGGACCTTTTGAAAAGACACTCTCTGGATGAACGCAGATTTGGAATATGTTTTTGTGGGGATATGAAACATAATTGGTCCTCATCCGGCTCTTTGGAATCAGTATGACCTGATTGAGGCAGGACCGCTACAGAACAATGACATCCTGCCAGGTTTGAGCTGGATGGGCTCAATTCACAGGCGATGGTACAATTGTTGTCAGCTGCTGGATGGTTATTATATTGAGCACCTATCCTTAGGATTGGATATTCGATGCTTTTTCGGGACGATTAAAGTGTTGCTAAAGTGAAGGTTGTGAAGGCCGGGATGGGGCGGAAGGAAAGGGAAAAAGATGAATTTTTCAGTGCTAATGTCAGTGTAGAGAAAAGAAAATCCAGAATTTTTAAAAGAATCTTTAGAAAGTATTTTATACTAGTACTTATACCACAGGTAGTAGTAGTTGAAGATGGACCTCTTACTGATAAACCTTTCTGTTTTAAAATTTTAAGGGCCAATGTCCGTTTTAAAAATAGTTTCTCAGAAAATATCGGCGGTTTAGGCGAAGCACTGAATCAAGGTCTTAAACATTGTCGAGTATGATTGGGTGGCTCGCATGATTCTGATGATATATAGCTGTAGAAACACGTTTTGAGTCTCAGTTAGATTTTTATAAAACATTCAGACGTAGATTTGCTTGGGGAATATTACTGAGTTTTAAGCTCTCCGTCAGAGATTGTATCAGAAAAAAAGTTCCCCAAGTACACGATGACATTGTTCATATGGCTAAAAGACGAAATCCTATGTGTCCATATGACAGTGATGTTAGAAAGCCAGTGTTGAAAGCGAGTTGTTACCACTTCCATATGTTGAGATTGTTATCTTTGGGTACATGATTGCTACAGGAGCTAGACTAGCAAATATTTCTGAGACTCTTATTTATGCTCGTGTGGGAGCAGGATGTATAATCGAAAGAGGAATAAGAACAATGTAGGTGGAATATATTAAATCAATTTATACTGCAAATAGTTGATTACTAAAATGGATGTTTTCTGAACCAGAATTTATATCAGAGTTTTTATATATATGCCATCTGATGAAAAAATTTGTTATAAAAAAGATATTAAAGGAAATAATATGATTACAGTATTGATGGCAACTTATAATGGAAAGTATAGGTAACAGCTAGATTCGATTCGTAATAACCACTTCCTGCAGATAGAGTTATTATTTTTTGGATGATTGATGCGACGGATAAAACGTTTGATATTGTTGATACATTTATTCAAAAATATAATTTAGTTACATGTGGAAATTGCAAATGAATCCAATCAGGGCACTATAGAACTTTTATCAATCTAACCAAAATGGTAGATAAGGGCTATACTTTCTTCTCTGATCAGGATGATATTTAGAATGATTATAAATTGAGTTAATGATGGAAAATTTTATAATTCACAGATTTCAATGGTGTTCTGTAAATCAAGGTATATCAATGAGACTGGTGAGGTTGTTAAAAGGTGGATACAACTATGAGTCTAGAATTTATCAGTAAAAAAAATACTTCCAATCATGGTAGTCAGGGTATCAAACGATATTTCGTTCAGAGGTACTAAAACCATTGAAAAAAATATTTACGAATACCACTTGTTTCAGTTTCATGATGTATTATTTGGTATGCTTTCTTGCTTATTCGGAGAGGTTGTTGAATTGGACACAATTCTAGACAGCCATCGCTTACACCTAAGTAATGTTACACTCTCTTCCAAAATTCATCTTTTCATAATTCATTAGAGGAACGACTAAACTATTATACAAAATGTATAAAAGATATGAGGTTGTAACAAATCTCTCTGTGGAATTTGGAAGTATGAAGTTAAAAAAAGTGGTAAGGAGTTGGTGAATTATATAAAGCAAGTGGGTATAGAAAAGCGGACCTTTAAGTCCAATTGGTCATATAAATTAAACAATTTTATAATGGTTTCGAGCATTTTCAGTGATATTATATATTCATTAAGATTGCGAGCTATTTTGCTAAAATATTGAGGAGATAAAATGAAGGACATCTAAAATTGAGTGGGAGTGCTTGCTTGTGATGATTGTTTTAAGGGATGTATCAAACTATTTCTGAAACTCAATTAAAAAAGTACAAGAAGCGTATTTAATGTCCATACTTGTTGATTTTGAAAAGTGTGAGAACTATGGTTTGACATTCTATATAGTTGCAGTACATTGTTGGTTCCGCTAATCATGAGGGCTACATTCCTTGGGATGATGATATTGATTTGGTTGTGTTCGAGAAGAACTGAACGGTTAACGAATTTGTTTGCAGAGAGCAAAAATTTTTCAATTAATTTCACCTAAAATGAAAAAAAGTAACATTTTTAAATACTAAAAATTCAAAAGCAAGTTTCTAACCCATTTTGATGTTTTTGAGAGAAGGATTTGATGAAAAATATCTATATTTGGATATGTTGCCAAATTGATTTGTGCTTGAAAATAACGGTCAAGAAGAATTAAAAGTCTTTTTTTCGTTTAGTGGATCTATCTATAGTAGTTCACAGATATTATAAAAATATACACCACGCTTCATTGGTATCGAAATACTCCAAGATGAGTTAAGGAAAAATTTACTAATTAGAAAAATTGTTGGTTTGCCAACAATTTTAATAGGACTCTGAAATCTATAAACTAATGGAAAAATTTTGAAGTCTAATAAAACCTCAAAAGTACTATTGCATGCAGGTTAAGGGTTGTTGGGAGGGTTTCAGATTGCGTGTTTTATCCTGCACAGTACCCATTTGGAAGGGAGAATTTTATGGACCCAATAGAGCTGATGGTGTTAGCAAATCGATATGGTGACTATGACGTTGCCACCTAAATCAAACCAAGGAACAACATGTTCGGTTGAGAAGATGAATAAAGAGTAAGAGACAACGATAGCTATTTTAAGTCACCAATGTCCTTATATTGTTTTATTTTACTAAAGAAAAAGATTTAACTAATCAGTATTATCAATTTAGTTACTACGTCATTTGCTTTCATTAGGAACGATACATTTTCGCAATAACAAGTGGGATCTCCTCCTTAGCTTTGTAACATTATTATTAATCTTGGTAGTAGGGTTAACGATGTTTTCCGCAGATGTCCTCTCAAATCTCATTTGTAAAAACTTCCAGCAAAACAGTTTTAGAAGTTGCACCTCTAGTACCGATGTCATTATTGTATTTATATTTTTCATTTTGCCTATCGATTTTTATCGGCTTCAGTGCTTTTAGGGTTTCTGTTTATTACTCCCAGATATCTGGTAAGTGTGAGTTCTAATTTATTTCGCTGCAATTGAGCGTGCGAGGTATATGATTACCAACTATGATTATTCTTTTCCAAAAAGGAATAGCTAATATTCTTGGAGCCAATACTCTCTAGGTATTTTGACGTTTACTTACTATTGTCAGTATATATATGGAAGAACCTTATTCAAAAATTTTTATTTGTATTCAATTGCTTTAGCCTCTGCTGTTTTATTTCTCTTCTATCTGAGTGAGACAGAATTACTAGGACCTGTTTCGGGCTATTTTGTAATATCTTATATTATTCCCGAAAATATATATATAGTCGGGGGTTGAATCATCTAGTAAGCTACTCAAAAATTATTCTATTGTATGGTTTAGGTCAATTGCATTATTTCTTGTTGTAGGGGATGTTGTCTTAAATAGGCTAGGGAGTAGTCCATTAGATAATTTATCTAAGTATATTGGATCTCCGATAGCTGGATTAGATTATTTTATTAGAATCAAAATTACTATCTAGAAAATAGATATTTTGGAGAAAAATACTTTTATAGCTATTTATGGACATTAAAAACTTTTAGGAATTTTTCCTGAGCAATTATCACCATTTTTACCTATATTAATTTTTATGGAACTACTAGTAATGTTTATACAGCTTACTATGTTTTTATAAAGGATTTTGGTTATAGTGTAGCAATTCTTGTTCAATTCTTTTATGGTATATTCTTTTGACATGTACTTATATCATTATCTGTTCTCTCCATGATAATGATTTATGAGGTTATTATCATATGGGATAGTGATCATGTTTTTCAAGCAGTCATTCGTAAGTTGACAACACATATCGTACCGTTTGATGTTTTTGTTAGTGTGGATAGCCTTGATAAAGATATTATCTATATTTAAACTAGGCGTGCATATCAATATATTACGCAATCGTATCTAAGTATATTAGGAATATGGCAGAATAATTTAATATATATATAAGAGTGGTAGAATTGAGCAATACTTCACAATGACTAGTTCTCTTTACATTTTTCAGTGCTTCTTCTGACCTAAAATCCAGAAGTCATTGGAGATTTTACAAGTTTCCATTGATCAAAAGATTATGAGAAAGCTTCGTGATATAGAGCAGATATTGAATACTTCAAGAATAATGTAGAACAATTTAAACAAAGAGAGACAAGATAATCGATTTGTATGGAGTGTTATGGTATCAAAGATAGAAAAATGCTCCTGTTTTGGTTAAAAACTGTTTTGAATCTTTAAAAGAGTAATCTACCTGAGGATAGAACTTTAGTAGCGTTAGATGAAACTAATTTGTCCAACTATATCGAGTTACCGACGTTTATCACTGAGAAATATGCAGAAAGGTATTTCTCATGCTCATTTTCAGATATTGTCCGTAAGAGCTACTCTCGAAATATGGGGAACTTAGGGTAGATGCGACAGTTTTCATGAGTTCATGATTATTCATGACTACTTCTTTGATTCTGATTTATTTCTATTTCAAGAGTTACGTCCCAATACATTTGCTCATAGTAAAAAGAATTTCAAATTGGTTTATGACTGCAAAATCAAATAATAAAATTATTATGTTGACAAAATTCTTGATTCATGAGTATTGGAAAAATCATGATTATGTGATTGATTATATATATTTCATAATCTTTTTGAACTTGCAATTGAAACTTATCCTGAAATTTGGGATGAGTTGTTCCTTATAGACAATTCACACACATATTTTACAATTTAAGTTATTTGATGAGTATAATGACAAGCATTGGAAAAGAATTATCGAGTCTAATAGAAGTTCATAAATTAACCTATAAATGAGCAAAAGGATTATGAAGGAACGTATCTTACTGAGTTGGTTCGTAGTAATAACAAAGGAGGATACATGGTGATTTCTGCACTTATCTTTGCCGGTGGGACTGGCAGTCGTATGAATACTAAAACTTTGCCCAAACAATTTCTAGGAGTACTGGCAAACCTATTATCATTCATACATTGGAACATTTTGAGACTCGCATATTACAGATATGGTAGTTGTCTGTGTTGAGGATAGCTGGATTATTTGAGATTTGTTAGTCGATTTCACATAGTTGTGTCTGCTAGTTTCAGGAGCGAGACAGGCAGATGTCTATTTTCAATGGGCTACAGTCACTCGAAGGTACATCAAGGAGAGGAACATTATGTATTGATCCACGATGGTGTACACTAATTGATCAAGAACTTATTGAACAGAACATTGAAACTGTCATTTGGATCATCGATTACGGGTTAAGCCTGTTATTGAAAACAGTTATCCAAGTGGATGATGAGAATGTCATTAATAATGATTGAGCGTCTTCGTCGTGTCAGAGCAGTCGCTCCTCAGACCTTTCCTTTACAACAAAATCTTTGACTTGCATTTACAGCCCAAAAAGGAGGGCTCTTAGATATGACAGATTCGGCTACTCTTGCTCGTCATTTTTGGTCTACACTCCACACAGTCGTGGAAGTAGTGAAAATATAAAAATTACGACACCATCTAATTTTTACATTTTCAAGCTATCTATAAATCAGAGAAAATGCTAGAATTTTTGGGATAAGTTATGAAATACAATACATTAGTGGAAGCGGATATCAAGGTCCTAGTGAGTAAGTCCGATTTTTGAGCGGAGCTACGGGATGTGACGATTCTGGTTACGCCGGAGCGACCGGTCTCTTAGGGCGGTAGTGCGTCCTGACCCTGCTGGAGCTCAATCGCAGCTCCGGCTTGAGTAATATTCGGCTTGTGGTACTGGTTCGGGATCGTCAGAAGGCAAAAGCTCTTTGCCCTTTTCTGGAGGATTGTGGCTGGAGATTCTGGAGGGATATTCTGTCTTCTTTTCTGCTAGAGGGAGACACGGACTATATTCTGCACGGTAAGTGCCACTGACTCAGTCTGTCCAGCAGTATAGCAGATACTATTTCTATATAGCGTCCGGGGAACGGAAAATATTCTGGAACTGGTAGGGAGAGGGGTTAGGGTCTGGTCTATCTATCCTCTCTGGAAGTTTACGGGGTGACAGATCCCAGTCTTTCGGCTGTGTCGAGGACCGACTATGAGCTATTTGGATCCGGTCAGCGTTCGCAGTGGTTATTCAGAAAGCAAGCGGCTGGCGGAAACTCTCTGTGTCGCCTATGCCCATCAATACGACCCTGCCTGTTAAGATTGCTCGGTGTGAGACCTGGTCACTGGGGTGGACTATCGGAGACAACGTGCTCTTTGCCCAGTTTGCCAGAGCGGTCATTGAGGGACAGGATATCGTCCTCAGGACCAAAGGAGAGACAGTCCGCAATTACTGCTACAGCAGGGATGCGATCAGTACCTCTTTACATCCTGCTCAGGGTGCAGCCGGTCCAAGTACAATGTAGCCAATCCTGCCCGAGCAGCACTGTCTATCCAGAAATGGCTCAATTGATCACGGACACGGAGGAGCCAGTCCGCTCCAGCAAGCTGGTGAGCTGATCTGTGTAGAGTGATGTGACCCAACTGGGCTACAATCCGACGGTGAAAAATTCAGCTTAAGACCGATAAACTGGAAGGTCTGGGCTGGCGAGCCGAGGTGGGTCTGCAGGAAATGTTCCGCCGTCTGCTGACCAGCCTACGTTTGGACAGAAGAGGAGATAGGAGAGAAATGCCCCATATAGGTTTAAAGTCAAATCATTGCGAATTTCTCCTATGTCATCAGCTCTAACCTGCTGACGGTTCTGGTTTCCTCAATTGTCGTCCGGTTCTGCCTAAAATCATGGGAGTGGAAGAGTACGGCTACTGGCAGCTCTATATCTGTCCTATGCCGGCTTTTGTTCATCTGGGCTGGATCGATGGAATTTACCTGCGTTATGGTGGCTTGGATTACGGTCAGCTAGATCGGCAGAAATTCTTGTCCAGTTCCTGCAGCTGCTGGTCTATCTGTCCGTCATCAGTCTGGCAGCTCTGATCCTTATTCCGGTTCTAGCCGGAGATGGGGACAGTCGTTTTGTTTTATACCCTGCTGGTTTTGACCATGTTGGTGACCAATGTCCGCTTTCTCTTTATTTACATCCTCCGGATGACCAACCGGCTCCAAGGAAAGTTCCTATGTCGTCAGCGGTGACCGGCTTTTGTATCTGATTTTGCTTCTGGTCTTTATCGGACTGGGTTTTTCAGAACTTTCGCATCATGGTCTATGCTGATCTAATCCGGTAAGTTGCTATCCCTGCTCACGCCATCTACCTTTGCCGGGATCTGGTTTTGCTGCCAGTCAGCTACTTCAAACCTGATATTCAGGAGACTTTTAGTCAATATCGGCGTGGGATAAACCTCATGCTTTGTCCAATATTGCCAGTATGCTGATTGTCAGGACGGTCGGATGGGCATCCAGCGGATCTGGGATATCGCTACTTTTGGCAAGGTTTCTCTGACGCTGAGCATCTCAACCTGCTCATGACCTTTATCAATGCTGTCGGCCTGGTGGTCTTTCCCATCCTGAAACGGACGGATGAGGGCATCTGCTGCGCATCTACGATACCCTGAGGAGCTTTCTCATGGTCGTGATGTTTGGAATTCTCCTGTGTTACTATCCGATCCGCCCTGGTCTTGGACGCCTGGCTGCCGGTATATCAGGATTCGCTGGTTTTATGGTACACTGATTTTTCCAATGGCAGTTTACGAAGGCAAGATGGCCCTCCTGATCAATACCTGTCTCAAGGCTCTGCGTGCATGGAAAGGCAGATTTTTAAGATCAATGTCTTTGTCATGGTCTGCAGTTTCCTGACAACCTACGGTCTGCGCGATCTGGATGAAAAACCTTAACCTGATCCCGTCCTGTCAATCGTATTTTTGCTGGTATGCGAAGCCTGATCGCTGAACAGGTTCTACTGTTACAAGCTGAAAAATCGAGGTCGAGGCGGATATTCGGATAGAATTTCTGATGACTCACGGTCTTCATCGTCTCCGGCTGGTTTCTGCAATCTATCTTGGAGGAAGCCTTTATCTGGTGGTTTACGGTCTATGTTGCTTTTAGTATCGGACGATCAAAGGACTTTTTGGGAAATTAAAAAGGGTGAGGTATGTACTGCCCCAGTTAGACAAAAATATTAGTGAAAGGATTTGGTTCTGTATTGCACTGGGGCTAAGTCCTTTTAGTCTCTGTTTTGATCCATTTATGGTTGTACATAAACAATATAATTTAATAGCTTTCTCAGCTCGTCAAAGCGATTGATAACTCTTCTCATAACATAGAACATTTCGATTTGAGGATGCCAAAGAAGGACTCCATCATCCCATTCGGGTTGAAGATTTTTCTTTTTATTATGGGACGGTTTTTAGCGTTAGAAAGTTTTTGGCTTGTTGATCTTATATGGAGAGTCATACTTATGAGAATCGTTTGAAACAGTATTGCTTGTATCAGAAAAATAGGTTACTTCATTCTCGGATGATGTGGCTTTTTATTCTCTTAGAAAGTATAGGGCACGTATGTGGAAGTTACCGAGTGAAGTTCGTGTGATTTCAGCATTGACTTTAGTGGTAACTTCTGTGGATTTGTCTCGTATATTGATATTTTATTCAAACGTAGTTTTCGGCATGAGATACGGCATCTATCTTATATCCAACTTTGTTTTCCTCTTACCGATTGTCTTTTTCTATATTTTCTGACGGATTCTCCGATAGGAGTCATCTTTTCATCCAGAAAACAGAACATGAAACAATTTATTATTCAACGTCATCTTTGAAGATATTTAAAGGGAGGAAAATGTTGTATCGGCAACAATTGTTGTATTTAGTAGATAGTTTTGTGGATGAGTAAAGAGTTCATTATTTATGTTATCAGGCGGTGGAGACAAGGGATTTTATTACTTTATCTGGCAACCTCACTACGAACTTATTATGGTTAAAATGGTGAGTCGCCGCAGGAGTTTTATTCGAGATGGAACCAAGATTAGCATTCGAAACTTAGCTAAAAATTCAGTTACGAGTTTGGAGGGCGGTTTTGAGAATCAAGAGCAACGCAAAGAAGAGTGAGAACCATTTTTATAGAAGAAATGAACATGAAAGAAACTGTATAAGAGCTTGAGGTGATTGGAAAAGAAAAACTCCTAAATCCAATAATTGGTTCAAGAGTTCTTAGGGTAATAGGTATAAAAATGGTATTACAGTTTAAAACTATTTTTGCCAATATTTTAAAAACAAAGATTTTACATAGTTACTTATGTTTCAGGTGTGGAATGATTATCTTCATGTTAGTAGGATGATATGAACAGAGTCCTGAGTCTCAGGACCTTTTAAAGTAAATCTCTACTCAGAGATATAGTTGTACAGTTGACAAGCCTTTTGAGAAAAGAACATCGTATCCACTGTATCTACCTTTTGAGCATTGCGTTTGCGAAAATCAAAAAGTGTGTGAGTTGCAAGGGATTAATATACACGTCGATCTTGACGAGATAAAACGGGTATAAGTGAAAGCCTAACTCTTTCAGTCTTTTCTTGCCCTATGTGTAATCGGACAAACAACTATTAGTCCAGTTGCTTAGCATAGCTATCCATGATACAACCACCGCTGAACGGCGCTACTAAATTTTTTCTTCCTGCCGAGGGATCAAAGTCAAGCCAGATGATATCCTGTTTTTGGAAGGATATACTCAGTATTCATCATCTAACAGCGCACCTCCAAAGTCTTCCGTCATAGCAAGATTTGTTTTACCATCAAATGGATCTGTTATTTTAGGAGCAAAACAACGACATTATCTATTCCTTTGTATACAATAAATTCTTGTCCCGCAGGATTTTTAGTTCTTTGAAATGGTAATAATCAGTGAGTTTTCCTACTTTACGAGTTTTAACGATGTTCAATTTCAACACCTCCTGTATATACAAAGTATACATTTTTGGAGCAAAAATCAGAACACAATGAGAAAATAAGTTGTGTTTGATTTGACAAGTGTTTTGGGTATTCACGTTTACTGAGTTTTGCTAAAAAGATAAACAAAATTTCATACCACTCTTGGATTTTAATATAGAATGCTTTTTCTATTGCAAGTAAACTTTGCTGTCATTTAAGACCAAAATAGCGGGCATGGGCAGTTGTTTCCAAAAATCATAATGGATTTGTCCATCAAAATAGCTAAGTAGGATACAAATCAGATTACCGTGAGAACTGATGATGATGTGTTCATCTTGGTGATTTTCTTCTAATTCTTGCAGAAATGCTAGAGCTCGGTTTTTGAGCTATGAGATTTGATTCGCCACCCAGGTACGAGAACTGTCAGGATTTTGCCAAAGTTGCTGAGTGTAGTTTCAAATGTTTGGTCGGAAACCGGCTGACTGCTAGCTTTCGTTCAATCAATCGCTTATCCAGTTGAATCGAAGTCCAAAGGTTGAGTGCCAAAGGCTCAATTGTTTCAATTGCTCGTTGGTAAGGACTAGAATAAATAGCAGAAATTGGCTTATTCTCTAGTATTTTTAATTGTGAGAGGAAGCTGAGTCCTCTGTGACAAAGGGCGTGTCCATTCGTTAGGTGTATAGGTTGATGTGCGTGACGGACAAAATAATAGGTGTTGTTCATGTAATCTGGTATATCACAACATGTGAAAAATTCTATAAATAAGCAAGAAATAATGCTTGTTAAGAAAAACTTTAACTTTGTCTTACGGATAGTTAATAAGAGCTTGAGTAAACTTTAATCAACCATTAAAAATAAATCAAAGGAGTAAATAATATGGTTGACAAAAATCATCGTTCAAATAATGAAAAATATACAAAATGGTCTATCCGTCGGTTAAGTGTAGATATTTGCGATGCATGTTGTGGCAAGTGGATTCTTTTGTTCTGATTAGTAATCCGGTAAATGCTCAAGTTGGTACGCAAAAACAAAGTGGTCCGACAACCCGTCAAATAGTCCAACAGAATCTGGAAATCCATACTTGATTCGAAAGTAGGGGACGAAACGAAAGCCGTCAGCTGAAAAGAAAGAAACACCAGTACAACGAAGCCCTCACAAGATTTTGTCTGGCAAAACAACTCAAACACCAGATAAAAGGTGCAAGAAAAACAGAAGTTACAAAAGAAAGAAAGAAAATAAAGTAGGCAAATCCGTTTGCGAAGCTACGAAAAATCCAAAAGGCGACAGAAACGGTTTGTAAAAAAGTAGTTCAAAAAGCGCAAGAAGATTCAACTCTTGCTCAAGCTAAACCAATCTGTGCGGATAACATCAAAGGTACGTACAGATGTACCAGCTTCCTTCTTACAAAACGCTAACCACCCCGGTCCTTTACAGCAGGCGTGAATGAAGTCATTCCGTACGAACTCTTCAGTGGTGATGGTATATAGCAATCTCTTGTTGAAATCTTCAAATGGCGCTCATGGTCGAGATAATGGCACGGCAAAACACGCCAGCTTACTTCCGTTTGCCAACATTCCAAAAGGTAAATATTTCTGCCAAGTGTCACTCAATGGTAATGTAGCCGACAAACAAGGCAAGGTCCTCTTTCAGAACAATTGAAAGCGAACGGCACACATAGCTATACAACCGTCACAGTTTTACGGTGCAACAAAAAGATGGTAAGGCAGACTTGAACAATATTATCGCAACACGTCAAGTAAATCTGAATTTGAATGGTCGAAAAAGCGCAAGAAGATTCAACTCTTGCTCAAGCTAAGCAATCTGTAGCGGATAATATCGGGAGCGAGTACAGATGTTCCGGCTTCGCTAGCAAATGCAACCATCCGAGTCTCTCTCTACCGCAGGCGTGAATGAAGTCATTCCCGATACGAACTCTTCGGTGGTGACGGTATATTAACCCAGTCTCTTGTTGAAATCTTCAAATGGCGCCCCATGGTCGAATAATGGCACGGCAAAACATGCTGGCTTACTACCCTTTGCCAACATTCAAGGTAAATATTTTATCAAGTGTCACTCAATGGCAATGCGACCGGCAAACAAGGTAAAAGCTCTCTGGATCAACTCAGAAAGCGAATGGCACACATAGCTATACCCTCTATGGTAACGGTTTATGGTGCAACCAAAGATGGTAAAAAGCAGACTTGAACAATGTCATCGCAACACGTCAAGTGAACTTGAATCTGAACGGTACTACGACTGCTGACCAAGTGAAAAATCCGTAGCAGATAACATCAAAGATAAAATTGATGTCCTGCAAGTTATTTAACAAATGCAGTGTATCAGGACCATTTACAGCTAGTGTCAACCAAGTCATTCCGTGTGAGCTCTTCGGTGGTGACGGTATGTTAACCGTCTCTGTTAGAAATCCTCAGATGGCGCACCGTGGTCGAGATAATGGTAAAAGACAAACCATGCAGGTCTCCTACCACTTGCAGGTTTAGGCAAAGTACATATTTCTATCAAGTTTCATTAGATGGCAATGTGGCGGGTAAGCAAGATAAAGCTTTGTTAGAACAATTGAAAGCGAATGGAACGTATTCTTATAAAGCAAATGTTACAGTTTATGGTGCAACTAAAGACGGTAAAGCAGACTTAAACAATGTTATTGCTACGAAATCTGTGACCATTAACCTAAAAAGCTGAAAAAGCGGACTCTAATGGGCAATCTCAACAAGGTCCAAAATGGTCAGGCACAAAACCAGGTAAAAAGCAGATCATGACGGAAGCAAACATTCAAATAAAAGGCAGCACACTATATAACAACTTCAAAAAGGCGGACAAGCTAGGGCAAGTAAAAATTGCTTCCTAATACAGGTCAAAAATCTTCTCTTGCTTTGACAGTTTTAGGACTTCTTGGCCTAAGTGCAGCAGCTATTTTAGCACTTGTTGGCATGAAACGCAGAGAAAAGAAGTAATTCTCGCATTTGTGAGCAATAACGCTTGAATCAATATAGAAATAGTGTTATACTTTTTCGTGGTATAACACTATTTTTCTACAATAAGTAAGAAAATGACGAAGGAATTTTGTTAGTAGATGATGAAGTAGAGATTACGAGATTAACAAGCGCTATTTAACACAGGCAGGTTATGAAGTCAATGTGGCGCATGATGGACAAGAAGCTTTAGAGTTGTTTCAGAAATATTCAATTGATTTGATAATTACGAGATATTATGATGCCTAATATGGATGGCTATGATCTGATTGGGGAAGTACAATATCTTGCTCCAGACCAGCCTTTCCTTTTTATCACGGCTAAAACATCTGATCCAGATGAGTTATTCCCTCAGTATGGGAGCGGATGATTTTATTACCAAAACCTTTCAGTCCGCGGGGAGTTGGTGTTGCGGGTGCATAATATCTTGCGCGCATTCACCGCAGTGTGGGAGCAGATGAAAAACTCCAACTAGGGAGTTTAGAGATAAATCATGCAACGCGCAAAGTGACAGTGCACGGACAATTGTTGATGATGACCATTAAATCTTTTTGAGTTGCTATGGATTTTAGTCAGTAATCCTCAGCGGGTCTTTTCTAAGACAGAATTGTATGAGAGAGAGTCTGGCAAGAAGATTTTGTAGATGATACAAATACGTTGAATATCATTCATGCCTTGCAGCAGATTTAGCAAAAATACAGTGCAGACACCCACGATTAAGACTGTTTGGGGGCTGAGCTATAAGATAGAGGTGTAAGATGAAAATTAAAGCACTTTTATTGTTGTGAGTTTACCTCATTTCACAACCATCACAGTTATTTGCCATTATCTGGTCTGTCAACACCATAGCTAATTTCAAAAAGTGATATTTATTTTTATTATTGGGATTAGTATTCTAGCAGTATTACAGGTGCATTGGTCCAGTCTTTTACTGTTGAGCCGCGTTTTTCTCTCTTTGGATAAATTAAAACAGCTCATCAAAGGTATTTCAGATAAAGTTTGAAACGGTCAATACAATTAAAAATCAACAGAGTTTAAAGAATTAGCAGATGCTTTTAATGAAATGTCTACTGATTTGCAAAACACATTTGCCTCTTTAGAAGAGAGTGAAAAAGAAAAAGGCGATGATTGCTCAGCTCTCACACGATATTAAAACGCCTTGACATCCATTCAAGCGACGGTGGAGAGATGTTAGATGGTGTGATTGCAGCTGATGAGCAGCAGTATTATCTCAAAACCATCAGTCGAGCAGACTCGATCAGTTGAATAAAGCTGGTCGAGGAGCTAAGCTTTTATCACTCTGGAATACGATGAATCAGCCAGATGTACCGCTTGAAAAAGAAAGATTTTCCATGATAAGCTCTTGATTGATATTATGTCGGGTTCAATTGGTGATTGATAAAGAAGACCAGGATATTCAGATTTCAGTGCAGCCAGAATCAGCAAAAATTATCAGCAACGTATGATAAACCTCACGGATTATTCTCAATCTTGTGAGCAATGCTTTTAAGTATTCAGAAGCAGGCACTAAAGCTTACTATTGATGCGGCGGTTGACAATAAGCGCTTGACTTTAACGGTGGCAGATGAGGTCAGGGCATTAAGTCAGAGGATTTGGAGAAAATATTTAAACGACTTTATCGGGTGAATCTTCTCGCAATATGAAAACTGGCGGGCACGGTCTAGGGGCTCTATTGCACGTAGATTGGCACATCAACTGAGGCGGAGATATCTTCGTTCAGAGCAAATATGGACAAGGTAGTAGCTTTTTCGCTTGTATTAGATTTATAAAATGAAAGTGAGGATAGACTAGAAAAATGAACATTTCCGGTTTATCTCATTCTTTATTTTTATTAGTTAGTTTGCAGTCTTTGAAAAATCCGATATTTCCTACTGCATGGCATATAGCTCGAAGAATGTCCAAAAACGGCGACGTATGTAGTGGATCACTTTGCAGATGCGGTGGAAACATTTTGAGAGTGTTGTATCAAAATATATAAGGGATTAAGAAATTTTCTGTAAGTCTTTTGCGTGCAGTCATTATCCTGTAATCAGAAAATTTCTTTGGTTTCATGGTATAATAACCACCTCACTGAGCAGTCTATTAGTTAAAGGTTGCGAGCGATTTTCTTTCACTCGTTTCATAATTCTCGATAAATCGGTGAGTGAAGTTCAACCGTTACTTGGCGATTCTTACCACGCCCTGTTGGCTGATGGACGATGATTTTTGTCGATTAGCTCATTCCACTAACTGAGTCGTCAAGGTTTCAAGGTTCGTGTATCGGCGAATGGTTTGCATAAATTTGTCGACATTTTTCCTTGGATTCAGTTTGGCTAATCAAAACCTCTTGAAGCTTTACATTTGCTGGTTGAGTTCAGCTTGCTCGCTCTCGTAACTATCTGCCAGTTTTCGAAATCGATCGTCGCTAATTTCGTCCAGCAGTTGCTTTTCGTATAGTTTCTGAATAATAATATCCAGTTCGCTCGAACGCTTTTTGAAACGAGATAACTGTTTACGGAGCTATCTTGTTTCTTAATCTTCGAATATCAAGCGAGATTTCAGCTTTTCAAAAGCCGTTTCTCGATCAAAATGAATAGCTGAGATTAGTTGATGGAGGTCTCTCAAAACCAATTCCTCTAGAACTTCTTTCCGAAGATAATGTGAGCGAACAGGGTATCACCAGCCCGACAGTGGTGGTAACACTATAGTGGTCAAGATTGATGTCGTCTTTCTGTTGTGGGCAAAAACTAAGCTAGTGTCCCATTCTCGCAGAAGACTAAACCTGCAAAATAGATTTTTCGTGACCAGCTTGTCTTTCCAGATTGTATCATGACTAACTCGCTTATGACCGAGCATTTTTACGAGCCATTTCAAAATCTTCTGTGAGATAATCGCCTCGTGAGTATTTGGGAAAATCAACCAATCTTCTCGAGGTCGCAGTTACAACTCCGCTGTTTATAGGAAATCTTTGCTGTTTTCAGATTGATGGTTGCCCCAGTGTATTCCTCCTTTTCGAGCATCTGGTAAATCATCTGATTTTTCCAGTAAAGGTCTGTTTCAATAATCCGATAATTCGAAAAGCCCTAACTTTTTCTTGTAATTAGCAGGGGTCAAAATCTTGTCTTTCGAAGTCTGCAGAGCAATCTCCATTAACGATATTCCTGCTAAATATTCCCTAAATACTCCTTCACAATCGCTGGCGTAGTCGTCAACCAACCACTCTTTAGGGTTGTCTGGATTCTTAAGATAACCATATGGTGCGATCCAGCTGATTTTCTCGCCAGTTTTCGCCTTGGTGTGTTTAGACAACAATTTTCTCGCTATCATTGAAGCGAATACCAGTTGTTAAACAGGGACACAAAAGGTGCAGAGATAGAGCGTCTGGCTGTTCGCGTTTGTTTGCTATCTAAGTTTTTCGTTCAAGGAGATGAAGCGGATATTTTTGATGGAAAAAGTGAGTTCAGTTAACTGCCCAGTTAAGAGATAATCTCGGCTAGAGACAGCTCAAGTCTTTAACAACAACCGCTTGAATTTTACCAGCCTCAATCAAATTCATCATTAGTTGAAAAATCTGGTCAGCTGAGCGTTCGAACCTGAAAAATCCATCGTCTACGAAAGAAGAATGGAGCATGCAGAATTTTTCACGCAAAGGATACTTGGGCGAGGGTTGTTTCTGATTGAAATCGAATTACTCTCGCCCTCGTTAGCATCTTCAGCGGATAAACGGCAATAAGTGCGGTTATCTTGTCTGACGAACTATCCAAATTCTGCGTTTTGATGTCTTTAATTGTCAATGTACTTTTGTTCATAGTGTGCTCCTTTCGATTCACCCTATAACCCACTGACAGGATAACTCTGTTGTGAGGAAGTCAGTTAATAAACTGATTTTTAGCAGATAAAAGTTTATATTTTATGATAGAATGAAGTTAGTAAAATTTGTGAGGTGATGATGTGTTTGACCTGTAGTTTTTAGCTCAAGAACCAATAGTAAGTATTGCTGGAGCTCCGTAGTGACCGCCACCATCAATTTTTGGGATATTTGATTATGAGCGACTTCAGTTTAATAAAATGAAGCAGGAGTTGATTATGGAAAAACTCAACGACCTAAAAGTATCATTCCTGCAGTTGTTGTTGCTCGATGTAAAAAAACATCAAAGATTGCTCAAATAGCTGATAAGCTTAGACGATTCTTCTCGAGACAAGCCCTGTTGAGTTTTTCATCTGAATGGTTCACTCGTTTCTTCGATTCTGCTTCACTGGTCTCAGATAGGACTAGCAAACTATTTGGGCAAAAATGCTTAATGGTGAAACCGAAGAAAAAGGAGATATTCTTTTTAGATTCATTGAATCGATGAGGTTATGAGCAAAGTTGAAGCAGAAATTTTCCTCAAAATTTCCAAACTAGCCGTTCAAACGCCTTTGGGAGAATTCATATTATTTCTCCCGAGAATGAGAGATGTTGAAATTTATAGACAATATGATATTGATGAAGAAGTATTGCTTCTTGAAGAATGTGGTTTAATTAATATGGGTGTAGAGCGCACTGAGGCTTGAATTAGAGAGGTTTAAGCTGATTTTTACATGACAATATTTTGTAAACTTTAGTATCAATCCTGAAAGCAAAATTGAAACATTTGAATTTCATAGCTACTCTCTCACTAGATTTGGAAGTCAGTTATATGAATTGATTGAAGAGACTACTAGCGCTGATTTCTTTAGATTTGGCAAAACTCTCATCACAGCTAGATGGAGAAATGATTGTTTCTGTTCACACTATACATTAGAGAGGGATTGACGGCAGAATAAGCATGTCACTAGACACTGATAGTGTAATTTAACAAAAATGAGCCTAAACAGGACTCACAAACCATTTAATTCTTTGATTTGACAGTTTAATTTCTCGACCTGTTTTGAGTGTTTTTAGTTTTTGTGAAATTTCACTAAAGTCTCATCTGGAAGTCGGATCTCTCCATTCATCCTCTGCTGTAAAGTTCACTAAATTCCTAATAACCTCATTCCTATATTTTTCTCAGGATTCAGTTTTTCTAATTTGTAGTGAAATTTGGTAGCATCCATCTGTTTTAATAAAAAAATATGAGTTAGTTTTATCAATAGTCGCATCCGTTTTCCTCCTAAAAAAGAAAAACGAAGTAGAACAGATTACAAAGCACAGGTCTGTGAGGTTCTACTTCGTTTTATCAGAGTACAAATTATAGCATAAAAATGTATATTTCAATACTTTATAGTTCAAATCGTTGTTCCGCAGTAGCTTTTCGATGGTTTTCTCGAGATTATCTTTTCCTGTAAACTTTTCAAAAATCACAACTGTTGCTTTTCCAATTTTAAGTTTCTGTTCTTGCATCATCTCGTCCTCCTTGTATAAACCACGGAAATTCGTCCAGTGTTAGCACTTCAAAAAGCTCCCAATAAGCGTCTAAGTTTTCCTTGATGCGGTTCAAAATGAAACTAAGCTTGCGTTTTTCATCTGGCACAATCCAAACCACTAGAGGAAGTATGTCATTTCTCGTTGCTCGATACTGCAGTGTTGAAGTAGGCGATGTATTACTTGCATTTCGAAATCACTCTGCCGAGGTGTTCCGTGGCATTGTCCGCCTCGAAAAAGTAGGTGTCCTCGAAATTCTCAATAGTTACTCTCGCAAATGCATCAGGTTTGAGCGTGAAATGTGAAAAGCTCAAGGTCGCAAAACTTCGCCAACATTTTAGGGTTCAAAGAAAAAGGTTTCAAGCAGCGAATTTTGCCATCGAAGTGAAGTGCGGTCAGTTCCACGAATAACTGCGTCACAAATAGCTGATGCTTGAGGTGGTTTTTGAGCTTGGTTCATAACGATTTTTCAGCTAGGCTTGACGCTTGGTTCAACTTCTCAAAGCTCTTTAATCCCTTTATGTGTGATATGCCAAACATAGGAACCGCTCCAGCTCGCACGCCACCAATTCGTCGATTAAGATGGTGGATGAGTCAAAGATTCGTCAATTTCTTAGTTAGAAGATTGGCTCGCCTCGTGAAGCAGTTTTGAGTTTATTTTCCTGAAATAGAGTTCCACTAATTGCTAGTTGTGGCATGAGACAGCGGTTGAGTAGGTTTAGCACCTCATAATCTCGTTTTAGTTAACTCATCTGTCGCCTCCTTTTTCGTCTTCCAATTCTTGAAGCTTGTTTCTTGGGTTGTTTCGAAAGAAATGTCTTCATTAAGTCAGAGCCGTATCTTTTGAAGCTTTCATCATAAATCTCATCTTTCTGTCGAAGGCTGGGGGTGTAGGTAAGGTTTTTGGCAGATAACCACTTGAAGGTGTTTTTTCGATTGGCACTCTGGCATAAACCTGAAATGAGGCAGTTGTAGAAATCTTCTGCGGAGAGTTCAGGCACAAGTTCAGCCATTTCCTTTGCCTCGTCCATTGATAGCCCAAAAATAATCTGGTTGTGGCAGTTGGCGTAAATGGCGTGGCGGGTGTTTAGGTAACTGTTTTCGACAAACTGTTGCCAAAAATATAGCCAACGCCAGGCTTCGAGACATGGATAATGCACTCGTCTAATGGAACAGGGAGCTTCAGATAATCTGCCACTTCGTCAATATAGATGAAAACTGGCTTTCAGAACGGTTTCCTTGGCTCTTAGAAGCGTTAGTTGATACAAAACGGCCAGTGAGGATAGCTCCAATGAATTTGGCGTTTTCTGCCCTATTAAACCTTTATTAAGTGGTATAAGTAAAATCCGTGACTTGTCAAAAATATCTTTCAGGGAGAAGTTGCTCGAAGATTTGCCGAGAATAGCTCTTAGGGCTGGACGAAGCAAAATCCCTCGAAAACTTATTGAGACACAGGCGAAATCATGGTTTGGCAGCGAGAGTCGCTTAAAGTATCATAACCTTGCCAAAATCCAGCAGAATGGGTCTGAAATACTCTTCAAAAAGTTCATGCCGAAAGGCTTTGTTGGATTAAGAGATTCGGTAAGTCAAGGAGTATCGAGCCGTCCACTTTTTGCCAAAGTATGGAGGCTGTGGCTAAGGAAATATCCTGCGTGTAAACTCCCCAAGACTCTTCGAAATCTCCTGAAAAACACCGAGAAGCATATCTGCCACCAACTCGGCTGGCACGCCGAATCTGACCAAATCAAATGGGTTTATCGAAACTGCTTGTCCAGTTTGGCTGGGTCTAAAAATGACCACGTTCTCGTCTCGCTCTTTTAGGTAGTCTCTCTAAAATATCCCGAGACCAGTGTCGCCTTTGGGTCGATAACCACAGCGGAGCTGGTTTTCTCGTGCGTCGGCTAAAATCAGGTTAAGTATGGCGGTGGATTTTCCACTTCCAGTTCCACCCAAAAGCCACGTATGTGACAAGGCTTCTCGTGCTGGAATACCGACAAATCTCGGAGATTTGTCGAGACTATAACCGAAAAGGCGTTTGGTGTTTGCGAAAATCCAATTGATGGTAAAATGGTTTTAGGCGACAGAGATGACGCCTGCGTATTGAGCATCGCCAGCTGGTAGACAAAAGAGGCTGGCGAGTTCAATGCTTGAAAGAATCGTCTGGAAGTGCCACGGCAGATGCCCGTGGTTTAGTTTTTCTGTCGAAGTTGGTTTGGCAGAAAATCTTGCTCCAGCACGCTCTAAAATCGAAGTGAAGCCAAAACACTTTTTCAAAATTTGAATTTCTCGTGCTTTATTGCCAGCTCGAATACCAAGACGTAGCTAACCTGAAACTGACTATAATGAAGTTTTTCTCGTATCAAAGCCTTACTATCCGACGAAAGTGGTGGAATATTGCCAGTCACTTTTTGCCAAATAGTGGCGTCTGGATTACCGAGGTCTTTGAGAATTGGCTTGGGTGGAAGATTTGCCAATAACTAACTGAAGAACAATTTCTTCATTTTCTTTTTAGTGATGCCAGTTTGTGATAGAAACATCGAATCACGTTTTCTGTCTCTTTAGTTTTAAGGGCATAGTGGTGCTTCGAAAGAGTGACGTCATAGGTGGAAGTGACTTTACTTCGTTTGGTTTTTCGAGAACGAACGGTGTTGTGCGAAGCCATCATCTCAGTTAAAAAAATGGCATATCGAGTGGGTCAGCTCCGATAAAGGTGTTTGGCTTTTCTTGTATTAAAGCAAATTTCCCAAATAAAAGGGCTGCCGACGAGAATAGCCGTTGAGTTGCATCGTGAAGTTACAGACAGACTCAAATTTGAAGGTCTCGTCCAGTCCATACTTTGCCATGATAAATGCGTTTGTCTTTTCATACTACCTCCAATCTTGATGATGTTTGATGAAAATAATGGTAATGTAAAAATCCCAAGGCAAGCAATGAGCCAACCTAGCTCTAACCAAATATCCGCAAGCAGTTTGACAGCATAGTTGACTAATATCGCTAAAAAGACAGGATCCGATAATGCAACTTGTTAGTTTTTCATTTATCTTGTCCTGCCTTTCAAAATCTCGAGCATTTTTGAATACTCTGGCACTGGGTGGTTGGGAATCATAACGTCGCTTTTGATTTCATTTCCCCAAACACTCCAGTTTTTATCTGACGGCACAGAACGTGAGCGAAAAGCTCAAGTAGTCTCCGTCTGAACAGCGTTCAATGATGGCGTATTGTTCTTCAGGGTTTATGCGAATGGTCTTGGACTGGAAACATACCCCAGTTCATTTGCCCTTTGAACTTGATGGGAGCTTTACCTCGTGTCGCAAAAATGACTTGTTCGGTGCAGTTTCGAAGGTAATTACCGAGACCAAGCCGAGGGTTTCACCCAAGTAAAAATGGATTTTGGCTCGAAGCCCCAAGCTCGCGCAACGTCGAAAAGATTGTTCAGGACGGCTGGATATGTCCAGAGCCAGAGATGGGCATCGTCTTCGGCGAGGTCGGCAACTGGTATTTTTTTGATGTCTTCCACGGCCATCAATTTATAGTGCTTGATAGCTCCGTGAGTTCCTTTTTGAGCTACGTCCCAAGGTGGGTCGGCAAGAATAGTCTTGAACTTTTTCGGGGAGTGTTGATTGATAGTATCTGGATGTTTTGTCATTTTGAAATCCTTTCTGTCTGGTGTGACGCTCTGACTTTACCTTAAATCTTGCCAAAATCAAACCATAAGCAAAAACAGCTTTCAGAGCGATGCGAAAGTCGAAGAACAGAGGTCAGGCGAGCTTTTCCGCCTGACTTGTTCGCTGTTGTGAGAGAAATATAACAAACTGTCTTAAAAGGTTCCTTCTTTCGTGGTTGAGGGTTTCTAATAGCTTCTTCTGAGCCACCAGAAAATCCTCGTTGATAGCTTCCTGAGTTTCGAGAAATTCTACCAAAGCAAGTTCTTCTTCGGTAAAAAGCTCTGAAGTCTCAGCCTTTGGCTTTCTTCCTCTTCATCATCTAAGGCAATGAAGTCATCCCCAGAACACACAGAGCCGAAAAGCGCCATAAGGGCAATTAAATTCCAGTCCATAGAAGCCTCCTACTTGAAACGACAGAGCCGAAGCGTAAAGTGAATGTCTTGATAATAAAGTCCACTCGCTCTTGAGCTTGAGGGATTATGAGCTAATATCTGACCTTCCAACTCCAGCGTGGTAACTTTATTCAAAGATATCTTGAGCCAAGATTTCGTTCGCTTGAATAACTGCCATATCTTGATTGAGTTGGCGATCGTGCCATTTTTTCTGCGGACTAAGGGCGGAGTACGTAAAACTTCAGGTGTTTGCGATTTTTGTGGTAGATGTGACATGATTGGTCTCCTTTTTGATATAGTGGGTTAGCTAACTTGATTACAGTATATCAAGTTTGAAAGTCTAAATTTTTGCCAAAGTTTTGCGATTTTATTGCGAAAAAGGAGAGCGTTCATGTTTACACTTCAAAATTTACTTCACTTGCTGAAAAGAAAAACGTGGCTGGAAAAATCCAACCACGATGACCAGTATTTTTGATGACCTATCGACTTCAATTATCAAAGTGATATTGCTTCGAAAATATTTTCTGATGTGTTAATCAGGGAGGAATATCTTTTTGAAATAGAGGACGTGATTTCTGATGAGGGGTTCGAAGCGCATATCTTTCTGGCGCTGAATCAAGACTTACGCAGCAAAACTTTCGTGAAGGCAATTTTGACAGCCAGAAGATGATTGAGATGACTACCAACTCCTGAAAAGAATCTACCAATTTGAGTCAAGACATTTGCAAGGCTTAGCACCATTCTTATGCCAAAAATAAAGAGAAACGACCGTATTTGTTCTTAGTGGAATGCTTTTACTATGCCTTAGCTTGTCGTCACAATAATACTGTGAACTATAAAACCGAAAATATTTTGAAGTTAAATATCCTCAAGCCTTGCCAGCTTGGGATAGAGGATTTAGAGAGACACCTTACTTGAAGAAACTCTTTCGCCTAAATTTTAGGCAACCATTGAGCAGATGACCGTCAAAGAAATTGCCGTTTTCAAGACCTTTGGCAAAAGTTGGTGATTATCGATGAAGATGAGGAATATTACCTTTACGCCCCTATTACTGATGCAGAAATTCAACTTTATAAAAGAGTTTGGTGTCGGCAATGCGGAATTTCTTTTTAATGGAGGAGTTTGGGCTTATCAATATTGGAGCAAGGGTAGCTAACCCCGTTTCAGTTGAGGAGAGCTAGCTGGTTTCCAAAATGATAATCTTGTTTTGCGTTCAAAACAGATGAGGAAACCATTTGATATTACTTATAGGAGTTATGAGTTTACAACCGTTGGCTTGAAACTTTTTGGACATTTTAAGATTGAAATGGATAATACTTTCTTTGAGCAGTTAGCTAAACTTTTTGTTCAACAACATACCCATTTGCCTATTGATTTCTACCTCGCTCCAGTTGAGGTTATGGAGGATGCGGAGAAGCATGGAGGTTGAGGGAAGGATATCAGTTGAAATAAATAAAAATGTGCCCAGTCAATTTGGCTGAGGTATTACTAGTCCTCCACTCCCGTACGAAATAAACTTCCGTACATAAAACTTCAAAATAAATTTTTGGCAAAATTCTTTTCAGTTTGACTATCAATAACTGATTGAGCTGCTGTAAATTCCTTCAATGTGGTGTTAATTTCATAAACTTCAGTGTGTTTGATGAACTGATCAGAAACTCGTTACCGCAAAACCCATAACGCCGTTTTTAACAGTTAAATTGTTAGCAGCTGGTGAGCTGATGGCTGGCAGATACGCAAGTTCGGTGTAGTCCCACTCGGTACTTTCTGGTATCAATCCCCAAAAGGTTTGTTGGCGGATTTTATTGCCAAGTTTAACTAATTCTTGTTTAACGTTATAGTCGACTCAGCAATTTCCTTATCTGTTAATTTGTTAATACTCGACAAGGATAACTCTCTTTATCAAAAGGAAGTCAGTCTATTTCGATGTAATATTTACAATCTGAAAATAGACTTCAAAATTAGAATTGAAAAGAGTGTTTTAACATTCCAAAATACGATACATAGTCAGGAAATGGGTGTATATAAAGATGAATGTATCAAAGAGTGTATTTGATAATTAAATTGATGTATTGATAAGAGCTATCTTCTAAGATAATTGACGCTTTTTGAGTTTTGAGTTAATAAAATTTAGAAAAGATAGTGGAGACCGTCTTGTTCAAAGAGTTTTAAGTGCTATAACTCTGGTTTACCATTTAAATTTATTTAATTCTTTCACTGATAAAGTGCCTCGACCACCCTGAAAATTACCTAAATAGATAATAGGTCGCCTGACGAAATACATAAGAAACGGCGACGCTCCACCAACCGAATCTAACCCGAAGCGAATAGCGATGCGAACACTAAAAGTAAGCAAAAACGGCTGAAACTATCAGCTGTTTTTGTGTATTCTGTCTATTTTTCAAGAATGTCAGTTGCCAAAATCTCACCAGTCTATTCCATTAACTCCTGATTGTAATCTGAAGAACACTCAGTCTGTTCAATCTTATCCATCAGGGCTTTGACTTCATTTGGTGCTTCGAGCTGGCAGGTATATCGCAGAACTTTATCGTCGTCCAAATTATGAAACGCTTCGAAAGTTTCTCCCATCATCAACCTGTCCAGTTCACCTTGAAATTGTTGAAAGTGACAGTTTAATCCTATTGCCAGCTTTCAGCTCAAGATAGGCTTGGCGGTAAATATCTTGAAGACGTTCGGCACTTTTTAATCCAGCGAATGGTGGCGCTTTAACTTTTCATAAAAATCTCCTCTCGAGTTGAGTTGATGCTTTTCAAAAGGATGAGCTCGATTAGAGGAAAGAGTCAAGAGTTTTTAGTTGGGTTTATTTTAGAAAAGTGCTTACTAAGTATGCTATAATTAAATAAAGACAACCTTTAAGAAAAGTAAATATTAAGATTATGCCAATAACATATAATAAACTTTGAAATTACTGATAGATAAAAAGTATGACAAAAACTGATTTGAGAAAACATAACAGGGATGAATTCAGTACTCTTGCTAATATGGGAAAAATAAGTTTATTAGTTTGAGAATGATTGATAAGATTTGTAAAAGAGTTAGACTGTCAAATTGAAGATGTTGTTGAGTTTATATATGAGAGGAAAAGTAATGATAAAAATAAACCAGCCTATGTAGTCTGTTTTCATCTGCTGAGTTAGGATGCTATGGTTTTCAAATCGGAGAATTCTGCAGATATGTATTGCAACCAATGAGATTAGTAGAGCGTCGACTGGCTATTCAGAAAAATAATCAAAAATGCCCATTTGAGACAGGCTATGACTTCTGGTGATATTAAGGGAAGACGACACAAAGGAAAAATCTACACGGAAATTAACAGATGGAAAAAGCTGGGCAATGACCGAGTAGAGTAGTTGTTGTTGCCACCCCTACCATGTCAGGGAATGAGTGTTGCAAATCACAAGAAAAAGTTGATGAAATCAATCGAAAATAGTCTGGTCAATGAGAGGTGTTGAAATTGTAAAAAGCAGATTAAGCTTTCAAGATTTTTATTTTTGAGAATGTTGCAGCATTTTGGAAAACAGGATGTCTTTCAAAAAGTGGAGAGTTATGGCGATTGGAGATATGATTACTGAGGGTTAGGAAATGACTATATCTTGAGCATCGTATTCTCAACTTTAAAAACTATGGCTCTAATTCTTCACGACCACGGACGCTAGTTATTGGTGTTGACAAAAAATTAGCTAATCAAATTGTCCCAAGTGAGCTCTTCCCAGGGTATGTAGAAGAAAAATCACTCTTTGAGATTATGGGGATATGGAGAGAGTAGAATGAGGCAGTACAGTCCTCATGACTTTTACCATAGTTTTAGGACATATCCTGAACACATGCGTTCTTGGATCCATGATGTTGAACAGGGGAAGAGTGCTTTTGATAATGAAGATGATACCAAGAAGCCTCACAAAATTGTTGATGGTGAGTTAATTATCAATCAGGCTAAAAACTCAGATAAATATACTCGCCAAGTTTATGACAAAGGTTGCTAACGTATCCATACTCGGAATGACCAAATGGCTAGTCAAAACACTGTACATCCTCACCCAAGACTGTATTTTCTATTCGAGTTAATGAGGGTTGATGACAATTCCTGACCAATTTAGATGGATTGATAAAGATTTGGAGGAGTTAAATAATCTAACCTATGAGGAGAAGAGGAAATTATCTAAAGAAGAAATGAATATTCGTCAAAGTATTGGCGAAGCTGTTCAACAACAATTTTAAAATATAGCTATAAATGACTTTCTGAGCGAAAGTCTCTCTTTCAGAATTTGATGTAGAAAAGTTAATTATCATGATGAGGTTAGATAATTTTGGTCTTTGAAGTCATTCATGATTGAAAAATGAAATAAATTCTCCTCTCAACATTATCATCTATTATCAGATTGGCTAATTCCAAACGTCAAAACAATTCAGCGTACTTTTACAAATAAATTCATTATTCAAAGAAATGTTGAAGATCTACCTAATTTTGATAACATTTCAATAATAGAACAGTCGGTGAGGTTCAGGTAACTTTTACCCTTTATCTTTCACAAATATACAGACAAACAAATTGATTTGACCGTTTGTTGATGTAGATAAAGAGGGTACTTGAATTATTCGAAACTGCTTTACGATAATAATACGCCATCAAACGTTCATATTAACTATGTTCATTCAGACTATATGGTTTGAACATGATAGGGTTGATTTAATTGATGGCAATCCTCCTTTTACGAAACTAAATTCTAAAGAATCCGTACTCTATAAAATACAATTTCAATGATGGAATCAACCAATCTTGCGGAATTTATCCTCGAAAAAGCTGTTCGTTCCGCTGATTATGTTTCTATGATTATGCCCAAAAATATACTAAATACCCTGAATACTATAAAACTCAGTTTATTTTTAGAGATACGATGTTTATGACGCAAAGTGGACTTTGGAGAAAAAGAGTTTGAAAGGTGTTTGATTGAAACGATAAACTTAGCAATTAAGACTATTGAGGATAAGACTAATAGTGTAAAGGAGTTGGGTCACTGGCTAAAATATAACTTATCATCAGAAAAGAGCTGCATCTTTTCAAAAAGACGCTCCGTATTGGGTAATTTATCGTAATGCTCAATTTGACGAGTATTTTCCAAAGATGAATTTTGGAATTTTTGATGTTTTTAGAGATAGGCAAATCACAAATTCAAATTCTGAGTTGCAGTCAAATGATAATGATGGTATTCGAGTTTTGAAATCTCGAAATATTAGTGATAGCAAAAGATTATCGATATGCAAACTATGATGTATATTTCTCGAAAAATGTAAAGCAAAAATGGCTACATTTAAGTATCTGAATGATGAAACAGTATATCTGACTCCCAATATGAGTTATAAACCTAGGGTTATGAAAAACCAACTGGTGTCGTAACGATGGCTCGTTGGCAATTCTTATTCCTAAGAAAAATGTTTCGTTAACGGAACAGCCAGCGGTCATATCAACAAATGAGTATAGAAATTTTAGCAAAGTGCTAGAAATTATCAAACCCCGTTCGTGAATGTTGTCAAGAGCAGTAGCTATTGGTTCGGAGCTTTTGAAATAAAGGAGGAATTAAATGAGTGATGTTTAGCACAAACAATCCACGGTAGAGAATTTCTGGGATTTCTTTTGCGACTCTGGAGAGTATGTTTATGTATTCAGTGTTTTGACTAATACTCGTCATTATCAGAGTTATGATGGTTCGCCTCATACGCCTTATGATAAATCTGTAGAAATAAAATAGAGGTAACTATGTTGACGGGGCATGGGCGAAAAGAGTGTCGCGTCATTATCTCTGCAAAGATGGAGTCGAAGCTTGAAATCTGTCTCAATACTTTACAAAGTGTTGCCCGTTCTGCTGGTAGTCCCACTCATGGAATTATAGCGAGGATAAATTCAAAATGAATTTATTAACTATAATTTCGGATTATAATTTTGAGTGTTTTACGAACAGGTGGTTATAGTGTTTGTCACTCACTCCTCAAAAGAACTTGTCACAGAAATTTTAGATTGACTGTTAAATAGAGGACAGAATGCCGGTAAATTTATAATGAGTATTTAACAGAGAAAGCTTTGATCTATGACTATTGAACAATTTTAGCACAAACGACTATGATATTCAGAAAAACTAATGATGCTCGACTGGATGAATGACGAAATATGTACTTATGATGTACTTTCGAACTATTGCAGGCCTTATGTTATTGAGCATTATGCCCGGAGATGATGTATCCAAAGAGTTTACGTTTTTCGATATTTGGCATAATGACTATACGGAGATAATGTTTGGAAATGCCAAACCTGATGCTGCAGGTCTAAAAGCAAGCAACTGAGATACGATAAGTATTTTTGGTCAGCCGATTAAAGACTATTTGCATAGCCATAACCTTATCCTAACTGTACGAAAATCAAGGAGCTCGCTATTTTACCTCAGGTCAATAATCTCGAATTATTAGATTATATTGCACTTTCGCCCAACCGATACCTGAATTTCTCTTTCTTATATATTCATAGTGTTATGAGATAGTAGGACTTTATTCTGAATTTGAGGCGAGTTCTTTGAACAACGGAAGCTAAGTTCTTACAAGCAATTGCGTGATGTATTTATTCAATTTACCATCGCTAATACTCCAATAAAGGTGATGTAGAATGTGGACGAATTTTCACATCTTGAATCCACTTGCTGTGAGTGAAAGACATGAGGGACTATTCGAGGGATGATTTCTAAAAATCGAATTACACTAAATGATCTGCACTTATTATAATAGAATAGAATTGGCCGAGACAATTGTCTGGTAAAGAGAGGACAGAGAACGAGAGCAGAGCATAAATTGACTGCTGAGCAACATCAAGCCAAATCTTTTGCAAAATATGCAGTCGATAAGCGAAACGTCAAGTTAGACGATTGTAATGATAAATGGCTTGATAGCCTCTGAAATTAGTCAGACTACGGAACAGGTTAAAAGCAACCGGGCACACATATCTTTCCCACAATCTGAATTTCTGAAATTGCCGATTATTTAGAGAACCTTATTATGATTACACCTAATCAGCACTTTAGCATGGCATCAAATAACCAAACAACGTATATTGATAGAGATTTTCAGTATGTTGTTTGTTGGCAAAGCATCTCGAATTATGGTGAATTTAGCGTCTCGACGGAACCTGATTTTTATGACTTCAATGATTATCAGATTTGTTTTAAATACTGGTTTAGAGACGGATGAATTTGATTCAGTTAGTGATTTAGATTTGTCTTCTATTATAGATAAAATCGACATTCATTAGTGATTGTTCTAGATATGATTGTTTAGTGATTGATAGTAAACCTATTTGCTAAAGAGGCAGTATGGTGAGGATACAACTACAGAATATTTTAAGTCCGATATGGATGATAAAACACTGCTTTCTGCATTTTAAGGACTTAGGTGATGATGGAGAACTTTATCAAAAATTGACGATTGGTCGGAAGATATTTTTGATGATATTGCAATTTTGCACTTGGAAAAGTTAAAGCATTAGAACTCTCTAAAGATTCCCTCAGAAAAGCACATAGAAAAGGAAGAAGTTGCTCTATAATATTGATGAAATAAAAAATGCAAGTGAGTACTTAGTAAACAGTACTCAAAGGAAGATGATAAATATCTAAAAGAGGTGAGTTTGGTGAATTAATTTTATATCATTTGCTGGATAGAAAGTTGAATAAGCTCAATTGATATCTAAATTATATTTCAAAGATTCATTTTAATACCCAGTAGTTCATGGGTTTGATGCCGTTCACTATGATACGCAAAATAATGACCTCTGGTTGGGAGAGGTAATTCTATACAGATAAAAATTCTGCTTTTAAGAGAATTGGCGAGAGATTTGCATAACCATTTTAATGTTGATTTCTTTTTAATCAGAATTTACAATAATAAGTAATAGGTTTAGTGATTTAAGTATCGAGAACGATGCTATAAAACAGATTAATTGACCCCAATACAAAATTTCTTTTCCAAAATTAATTAAAATAAATGCTTGTTTCTTTGCGTTATTTGGTAGCAATATTTTGGAATCTTTTGATGAGGAGGCTCGGATAAAGTTTCGGAAAATTTTGAAGAAAAATTAAAAGAGGTGATGAAGCAAACACGTAATTATTTTGAAAAACAGATATCTAACTTCAAAATAAAGAACGACTAAAAATTCACTTACTATTATTTCCAGTTACAAGCAGAATGAATTAGTTGGAAGTTGCATCATAAACTTAAGAAAGAAAGTGAGGAAGCAATTGAATAAACAGCTACAAGACTTTAACTTGGGCTTACATTAGCAGGGATATTTCAGAAAGTCAAGACTACCATAAACTGATTGAAGTTCTTGAGAATTGGGATTTTGTCCATGATATGTTAAAGCCTATTTTTATGAATTTAATTGAATCATTTGGATTTTTATCCATATTTAATGACGAAAAGTTGTCTAACTTGAATTTATCGACTAAGTATGAATGAATTTCATAAATCAAATATTTTCGATATACAGAGATGAAAAATACGATTTCATTCAGAGCGGAAAGAATCAGGATTATATCTAAAAAGCAGAATGTTATTCTTTCGCTCCAACTAGTTTTGGAAAAAGTCTATTAATTGAAGGTTTATCTCTCGAAAAATTTATAAAAATATCATCATCATTCAGCTACATTAGCTTTAATTGAGAGACCCGAAAAATTAAGAAAATATGCTGACTATAATATAGTCGTAATGCAAACAAGAGCTTGGGATAGAGAATAATATTTTATCTCGACAGTGAAAAGAGTGCTAGAACTTCTTCCGAATATTTCTGGAATTGAGATAGAACTTTTTCGTGATAGATGGAAGTTTTACAAAATATCGAATTCGAAAATCGGATGAACGTGTCAGTCAGCTAAATATTGCATTCTATAAAATAATGCAGATAAACTCTCCCACTATTACTACTACTCACTCAAAATGTTGACATATAAGTAGTGGCTTTTGAATAATACGATATAAAATTTATTACTACAGCATATAGTCTGTGTAAATCAAAACATTACTCATATTGAATACTCAGGCAAGAATTCAGATAAGAAAAGAAAACTATTTGAGTTACTAAAATTAATACCAGAACAGACCATAGTTGTAATTGCGTTCTCCCAAAACGAGCAGAAGAACTAGCTCTAGAATATATACACGTATCGCAAAGACAAGTGGAACTTCCTATAATTCAGTGGATGTAAAATGATAATCCAGTTATTAGTAATATTTTAGGACTGCTGACTGTACTCGGAAAGGTATGACTTTATCCAGCCTCTTTAGGGTTATAGAATTGTAAACTTTGATATCTTGGACTGTTGTTTGGGTTTACGGTATAAATATGAGACTGTATTATTGACAATATTGCTTAGCACATCGTTCAATACTCAGAATCTCAACTTATCATCCTCAAATACCCATAAAATCTAATCTTTTATTTACTTTCTGGTGAGAAGCTCGATGATAATATTCTTCAGCTCATTCAATATTTAAAATTTACTAACACATACTAATAAGCTGCCGTTGTCGTTTTAATGGGATATTAGCTCAAAAATATCTTTTGAAAATATATATTCGGAACGTAGTCCGAGTTCATTGAAAAGTTGTCAATTGACATTTTCAATTTTACGTTATTTTGTCTGTCTGATGATAACTCTAAGTAGCAGGAGGTCAAGGGAAAATAAAAATAGCGAATAAGTCATATTTGAAAAGGTTATAGTGATAATTTAGACTGCTGTCTGAGCTGTGGCATTATAATAAGTCTATGGAAAATAAGAATAAATTACTATTGATTGACGCTCGTCCGTTGCTTTTCGTGCTGCACTATACAATCAAATCGACCGTTTTAAGAGTCCGTCTGGGCGTATACTAATGCCATTTACGGCTTTCATCTTATGCTGAATCACTTGATAGAACGTGTACAGCCGACTCATATTTGCGTGGCTTTTTGATGCGGGGGAAGACCACTTTTTCGGACAGAGATGTGCTGCCGACTACAAGGGCGGTCGGGGCTAAACACTCAGAGGAATTTTCTGTGAACAGCTGCCTTTTATCCGAGAAATGTTAGATAAGCTGGGCATTCGCTGCTACGATTTGGATCAGTATGAATGGATGACATTATCGGAACTTTGGATAGAAATGCTAGAAAACACAGCTGTTCCTACGATGTGACAATCGTAAGCGGAATAAGATCTAATCCAGCTGGTCGATGACAATACTTCGTGAAATTTCCAAAGGGTGTGGCTGAGTTCGAGGAATTTACGCCAGCCTACCTCATGGATGGAAATTACACCCACCAATTTATTGACCTTAAAGGCTCTTATGGGTGATTCTTCGGACAATATCACCCGTGTGACGAAAATCGGCGAGAAAACGGGGCTCAAGCTCCTTTGGGAATACCGGCTCTCTAGGAGGGCATTTATGACAACACTGACCAAATAAAGCAGATCTAAGATGAAGGAAAATCTCATCAATGATAAAGAGATAGCTTTCTTGTCTAGAACACTTGTCACTATTGACACTCAAGCTCTGATTGAAATCGGTTTAGAAGATTCTCTATCGAGGTCCGAATATCAAACAATTAAAGCAGATTTTTACGATGAAATGACTAAACAATTTAAACAAGCGCTAGAAGCAGAGATAAGCCAGAAGAGGCGGCTGACATTGCTTTTGAGGAAGTGACGGAAGTTCGTCCAGAAATGCTCAGTAAAGATGATTTTTCTACTTTTGAAATGTTGAGGACAATTACCCATAGACGAGATAGGTGGGCTTTGCGTGGGAATGCAACGTAGATTTATGCCAGTCAGGACATCAACCTTTTGCAGCAACCAGCTTTCAAAGAATTTTTGAAACACAGCCCTCAAGGTTTATGATTTTAAACTGCTCCAAAGGTCTGCTCAGTCGCTAGGCATTGAGCTTTCGCGACCAGCATTTTGATAGCGTTTAGCTAAGTACCTTCTTTCAACCATTGATAACAATGAAATCGCGTAACAATTGCCGGTCTTTATGGCAAGACCAAACTCGCCGAAGATGAGGCGGTTTATGGAAAAGGCACAAGCGGGGCACTGCCTGAAAAAGCTATTTATTGAGCCATTTAGCCAGAAAAGTCACGAGTTCTCGTTGGACGGAAAAGCCTATGACGGACTTGCTGCGCCAGCATGACAACAATCTGCTGTCACGAAATGGAGCAACCTTTAGCCTTTGTGCTGGCTAAAATGGAGATTGCTGGTATCAAAGTAGAGCGCTGAAAACGTGCAAACCATGCAGGCTGAAAAATGAGAGGAATTTGACTGAGCTAACTCAGAAATCTACTGACTTAGCAGGGGAAAGGTTTAATATCAATTCACCTAAACAGTTGGGGGCATTCTCTTTGAAAGAAATTAGGGTTTGCCAACATCTTTCATGAAAAACCAAAACCGGCTATTCTACAGCCGTGGATGTCTTAGAACGCTTGGCACCGATTGCGCCAATTGTGGATTCTGGACTATCGGCAAATTGCTAAGATTCAATCAACCTATGTCATGGGGCTACAGGACTGGATTTTGGCGGATGAAGATTCCTCGCTATCTTCAGATTTGGCTCAGACGGGACGATTATCAAGTGTTGACCCTAATCTGCAAAATATTCCCAATCCATGAGAGCATAGTACGTTTGATTCAGAGAGCGTTTTGTGCCAGAGTGGGAGGACAGTGTCTTACTTAACTCGATTATTCGCAAATTGGCTGCGGGTTTTGGCACATATTTCGGGCGACAAACATTTAATTAGGCTTTCGGACATGGAGCTGATATTCATACTTCAACAGCCATGCGGGTTTTTAATATCGAAAGACCAGAAGATGTGACACCAAACTGACCGCCGCAATGCCAAAGCTATCGCTTTTGGTGTTGTCTACAGGAATTTCTGACTTTGGACTTGCACAATCTGGGGATTAGCCGTAAGGAAGCGAAGTCCTATATTGATACTTATTTTGACGCTATCCGGATATCAAGAATTATATGGAAAATGTAAGTGCAGAGGCACGAGACAAGAGCTATGTAGAAACTCTTTCACCGTCGTCGGGAGATTCCGGATATCAATTCTCGTAACTTCAATGTTCGAGGATTTGCAGAACGGACGGCAATCAATTCGCCAATTCAAGGCTAGCCGCAGACATTCTTAAAGTGCAATGATTCGACTGGATCAAGCTCTGATAGATGGAATTTAAAACCAGAATGCTATTGCAAGTTCATGACGAAATTGTGCTAGAAGTACCCGAAAACGAACTGACGCTATCAAAACGTTGGTCAAAGACATCATGGATTCTGCCATTGAACTTTCTGTTCCTGAAAGCGGACGAAAGTGCTGTGGAAGACCCAGTATGAAGCCAAGTAAAAGCAAGGTGCTAAGTTCATAAGGACAGCGAGAAGTTCTTGCGTCGTTTGAGCCTCTTAGTGTTTATAGCTGTGTTTCTGATTCAAAAAGGATCAGCATGACTCACAATACATAAAAATTACAGGAGAAAATTTTTACGACCTATCATTTCAAAAATCCAGCGACGGGATTGTCAAGCGTATTTAGAAAATAGCAAGGTGATTGCGGTTGTTGGTTTGTCAGATCGAGAAGAGGCAACCAGCCACCGTGTATCAAGGAGATGCAGAACAGGGCTATCAGATTGTTCCGGTCAATCCCCGAGCAGCCGGCGGTCGGATTTTAGGAGAAACTGTCTCATGCCAGTCTCAGGGGACATTCCTTTCTCGGTGGATATTGTTGATGCTCTACCGTCGTAGCGAGTTTTGCCAGATGTGGCGCGTGATTTTCTGCAGGCAGTACTAAGATCTTCTGGGCACAATTAGGCTTGGAAAATGAAGAAGCTGAGCAAATCCTGCGTGCAGCTGGACAGGGAGATACCGTCTGAGTTTTAGGAGAGTAAATGGCAACGTTGGTGATTATCGGAGGCAATTCTGGGTTCTAGGAAAAACGAGTCTGGCAAAAGAAATTGCAAAGTATTATGGACAGAAGGGCGCTTGTCATCTCTAGATGTCTTTCGGCGTGACATGCTGAAAGAAAAGTCGAGCCGGACAATCTGTCAATTTCTTTGACAGCAACCGTGCCGTTATGGCTATGAGCGAGATTTGTTGGTGATCGTTAGGTTTTATGAAACAGATATTTATGGGCAAATGCTAGAAAAATTGCATACTCTCTCTTGTCAAAAGTTCTATCTTACTATTATGATTTAACATTTGAAGAACAGTTCGCCGCTACTCAAACTAGGAGCAAGAAAGCAGATTTCAGTCAGCCGACATGAAACGTTGGTGAGAAGAACGTGATTTCTTAGGTTGGGAAGCAGCTAACCTTTACAGATCAAGATTCACTGGAGACGTCTTTCAAGAAATCTCTAGTCAATTTGTTATAAAAATTAAGTTTGTTTGCAAGCTAGGTTGATTTATACTATATTTATCAAATGAAGACCTCCTAACTTTGTTTGATAGAAATCCTAAACTTTTCATAATAATCTCCCTAATAAAAGTCACCCATTATGGTGGCTGTGTAGAGGTTTATATGGTATCCTGAGGCAACTTGTGAAAGTGAGTGAAAAGCAACTTAAAAGACCTGAACAACTGTCCAAGTCTTTTGTAAGGTTAATTTTATTTTCAAGTTAGAAAAATTAAGAAAAATCGAGTTTGTTCTTTTCCTTTGTGACTTCATAGAAAAGAGTCTGAGCTGTATAAATGTAGGGATAAACATAAATAGAAGCAATTCCAAAAGTAAGGGCACTTGCAGTACCAGCCAATAAAGTTAAATCAAGTACAAATCACTGCCTTTTATATCCTTTCATCATCTGGCGGCATGTGCAGAATAATTTTCAAGCTCAACTCGGTTTACTATATCACAAAGAATAAATTCTACTTGCGAATAAGCGTAATATTGAGGAAGTGCAATAATACATACCGATTACCATCAAAAATAAAACCGATGAGAATATAAAGTAACAATGTCCCAACAGTTGTTTGAAGTGCGGTATTTTGTGAGAGAGCTTGAGAATTGGGAGGAGTTTTATGACACTAAAACTAGCCAGAATCATCATGCCGCTTCCAATCCAGACGAAAAATATTCCACAGAAATAGTAATACACGTTTGAGCAAAAGTGTCATGAAAACAGGACCAATTACTTTACTATCAAAAAGTCGAACTGAATCTGTAAATGCACCTCTTGCCGTTTTCCACGAATGACTGCAGTAAGGTCCAAAAAGCAGCCGTCAAAAAGAAAGATACGATAAAACTAATCGTGATTGGGAAAAGAGAACGATTGATTCCGTGGATAATCGTCTTTGAATGCCATATTGTAAAGATATTATGGAAAAGGTATCTGAAGAATAATTGTAAACAACGAAATAATCGCCAGTTAGAATTGGTACTAAAAAGAATGCATAGATACCTTTGGTTTGACGTTGGATGACGAGCCTCTGCCTCGCAATTCACTTAAATTCATATTTGCCTCCTAATTTCTGAAAACATATTATACCATATTTTGGAGTCAGTTAATCATAGCTAGCAGAAAACCTTTGAAATTTAACATTTTTGACTAGTCTTAATTAAATAAATGTGCTATAATGCAACTAGGGTTATATTTATCAAGATTTAATACTTGCATAAGTATGTAACACAAACCAATGATTGAAAGTGTTCAGTACGAGAAAGTGTTAACTCAGTTTTGCTGACAAATAACATGAGGGATAATCACTTGTTGGGATTTTCTTTTTGGACTTCGTTAAATCAAGGTCCTAGAGAGAATAGCATGACTTCATACAGAAATAAATTTCATAAAAAGCTGTTTTATGAAATGTTTTATATATATATATATATATATATTAAATTTTGTCCGGAATATAAAATAAATTTGGAAAAGGAGAGGCAATGAAGAAAAAAGGCAGTCTATTTTTAGTTCTAATTCTGCTTATGAACACGATTTTACAAGGAGTGAGTGGTGCTTCTCTTGTTTTCGCACAAGAACAGACCAGTCTTCTGCTCTGGTAAATAATCCTGCTGAAACTGCCAAAAAAGGAGGCTCGGAAAGTACAAGTAGTGAAACTCAGAAAAGCACTGTCAATAAGAGGTCAGGAAACCCCTAGTAGTTCTAGTCAAGAAAGTAGCAGCTCAACGAGTCAAACAACCCAGCTGCGACTACATCAGAAGATGATGACGATGCATTACCACCAGGCCCTCCTCCTACACCGACGGCAACAGTTCCAACTGTCACGATAAAGCCAAATGCAAATACGGCTTATCGTACAGATGAACAGATTACCACTTATGTGGATATTGATGGAACTAGTTTAACCTCAGACATAGAAGAACCTTATCTAGATATTGAAATGCCAACCACTCTATATCAGGGCGGTAAGGTGCTGAACACAGATGCTTATCTAGATAACTTTACAGTTCCGACCGAAGGTATCACTCTAATCAAAAGTGCAGAAAAAGTAGTGGGAAAATGGAAGACGATTTATCGTATCCGTTTCAATTCCATTACATCAACAACCAAGATTAGCATACCCTTATGTTTTTAGCTTTACAAACGGGATTAGTTCCAAAAGACTATAAGTTACAACAAAGGTTACTCTTAAGAGTAAAGATGGCACAGTTTTATATACAGGCGATGATAAGGAGTATACTCCAACTTATCCAAATATGAACCTAACAAAGGTAGTTGCTACTAGTAGCGAAGATGGTCAGCTTCTCTACGGAGGAACAGCTAAGACAGAGGATCCGACTAGAATTTCTGAAACCGGTGCAGAGCCTATACCGTTCAGTTTCACATATCAAGTACAGGCAAATTCAGGTCAGCAGCGATGATGAAAAAGTCGTCATCAAGGATACGCTACCGACTTATACGAATAGTCAGGGGTCAAGGTTACTGCTAAATTGACCAAGCCCTTAATCCTGGCTGGACTTACGATAGTAGCACTGGCACAGTGACATATACAAAGGAATTCTTAGAAAGTGAATTTGATGCGGACTTTCGTCACAATATTGACGTCTGAAAAGGCTACGTTGTACCCTATCCTTTCCCAGATGCTAAGTACAAAAGACGGAAACAACAAACCTAATTTTACAAATAAGGTGATATCACAGCAACTCCTTTCAATCCGTCGCCAAATGAAGAATATAAAAACTAGTGACGATATAACTTTTAATCTCATTGCAGATGATTTTCAGTGGGACGCTTCTTTCCAAGAGGACAGAACACCAGACGGTGCAACACGATGTAGCTGGACTTTACGCACTAGCGACTAGACTATACAGTCAAGGTAGAAAACAAGCTATCAAAACCGATGCAAGAGATCACTCTGGTTGAAGATGCCAGCAAGTTTGATTCAAGACTGTATTTCACTAGTGTTGATTCTTTCTTTGAAAGACAAGGCTCAAATAGTAAACCTATCAATGACAAGATGGAAATACGCGCCTATAAGAGCGATGGGAACTTATGATACTTTTCTCCGGGAGATCAAATTAATAAGGATGCACAAGACGAACTAAATACTGCGGCTGAAAAAGATCCGAAATGGTGAATTAACGGAAGCAGCAGTACCGGCGGTTACTCCAAAATATACTAAAATAACCATCCACTTTATTAAGGGCTATGAATTACCAGTTGGAAAGTACATTGATGGTTTCGTCTATATGGCTTTTAAAGACCCTTATCATGTTCCTTATTCTGCTGCAAAGGATATAAAAAATGTGGTCACTTGAAGCTAAAGTGAAAAACTCTCAAAATCAAGATGTTCCAATTAATATATCCGATGAATGGAGCAAACAGTTTGTACCATTTGTAGAAAAAGATTGGTCTATCAAAGAATACGGATGGACAAACTTCAGGTGTTGAGGAGAATCAGTCTTCTTCCTATTGGGATTGAATTTTGAACAGCTTTCAAAGCACGCTACCTAGAATCCAACGCTTGTTGATCTTCTTCCCTAAGGGTTAGTATTGCACCAGGTGTAGACAAAACAAAAGCGGAAGATATGCTCGAAGCAATTGGGCTAGCAAATCTGGCCATGATTGATAAATTTTCAGTTATTGAAAACTACTAATGGTAGTGGTCGGACAGCGATCAAAAATCAAATTAAAAATCAGGGTCTGGTAAAAGACTTAAATAACGGGACAGGTTATGCTTTCAAACTAAAGGGATTAAAAATCAATAGTGACATTATCCCAAGTAAGGCAGAGACCCTCGACTCTAATAACACGAATGAACTTTATTTCTACCAAGACAATGGTCAACCGTTCCCTGGATGCCATTCATTCCGATTCAAACTCAGATTGTGGATGACGAAAGAGACATCAATATGAACGGCGACACTAAGGACAAGGTCGTAAAGCTACTAAAGGTTATAGGGAATGTAACAGAAAGTCTGCAGAGTGTTAAGATGATCCGTAGCACAGAACCACTGGTTGAAGGTGGGCATCAATATTATGGTCGAGACTTCAGTAAAGACGGTATTGAAACAGAGTACGGTGGGTTAACTTCCACTTCGGGACATTTCCAATATGACCTGCAAGTGCGAAATTACTACGATAGAGATCTGACGAGGGTGGAAATTTACGATGTTCTTCCTCACGTTGGAGACAGCGATCGACGACTGCAGGGTGGTGCACGAATCTGCCTTTTCAAACACCTTGACAGGTCCAATTACTGTAAAAGTTGGTGATGAAGATAAGACGGCAGATTTTGATATTTACTATCGAACAGATAAATATCCGACTATGAATGCTGACACAGAGGTAAATAGTTCAAATTGGACAAAGAACCCAAGCGACTACAAAGATGTAACAGTCGATCAAGCATTGTTTCTAAACCAACAACGGTCATTCATAACATACCATTTTGCATGCAATCATGAATATGAAAGTCTGGCTTATGACAAGGATAATAATATTGGTGGCAAGACGGCTGTTAATACTTTCCAAGTAAAAATACAATACCGATCCAAAATTCGGTGAATCTAATGTAGTTACTAACAAAGTCAACAAGCGAATTATCATTCCGGTTGAGAAGAAGTGGCGTGACTCTGAAACAACATATTCTAAAAATAACGGACACAGCTCTACGCGACTTTGGAAGGAAGACGGTGTTGCAAAAAGAAGAGCTTAAAGGAAGAAAAAGATCTCTGAGAAGCAATAACTGGAAAGACACCTTTAGTCCGCTACTAGATGAAGAATCTGCCGCTAAATTATTACAAAAAGAAGCAGCAGAGAAGAAAATCACCGACTTTAAGTACGTGGTCAGGGAAAAGGTGATTCCGTCTGGATATGATGTCGATTATAGTGGTGACACTCAGAATGGCTTTGTCATCACCAACTACGAGGCATCCGTCGATTAAAAATTAGGAAACTCTGGTATGACAAGGACGGCAATCCGATTACAAATGACCAGCTACCTAAGAAACTAGAGGTTAAGTTGTACCGGACGACGAACGGACAAACTCAAAATGGAGAGCTTGTTGAGACGATTCAGTTAGAGCGGACTGCAACTGCTCCATGTCTCTGAGAATCCTACAAAACACTCACCCACCCTAAGGATAAGACCACCCGGTAAGTACCACCTACTACATCGAGGAGGTTGTTCCAAAGTATTATTTGGAAATCAGTAATGCGTCTGAAAAGAAAGCTAACCTTTACGGATGCAAATGTCGGAGAAACAGCAACCTTGACGGTGAAGAACAAGGTGAACCTGACTTATCCAAATACGGTGAGTTCAGGTATCCTACCATATATTTTGATGGGAACTTTAACATTAACATTGGCAGTAATTTTTACATTATATGATAAATTGTAAAATATAGTGCAACAAAAACTCATAGTGTTTCATTGGTGTAAACGTAAGTAACTACACAAACAGAACCCTGAGGACTATGAGCTACTCCCATCTTACCATAACCGACCGAATAAAGATAGAAACCTACTTGGAATTAGGTTTGAAACCTTGACAAGTGCAAATAAACTTGGTGTCCATAAGTCTACCATTTCAAGAGTTAAGACGATGCCAAAATGGTTATTCCGCAACCTCAGCACAGGAACAGTACGATCACAGGGCTAAGCAAAAAGGTCGGAAGTCTTGTTTGACACCAAAGTTGAAAAAGGAAATTGAGAACAGTTTTAAAATCCTCCTGGTCGCCTGAACAGATTTCGGTATGCTATCAGCTTGAACAAAAGCCAATGGTAGCTTTTAAAACCATCTATAACTGGCTCTATGCTGGTTTGATTGATCTGGATTTGAGCGTCCTTCGTCGTAAAGGAAAAACTCGACAACCCAAAAGAAACGTGGAAGATTTAGGATTGGTACTAATTTCCAAACGTCCTAAAGAGGTCCGTAATCGTGAAACTTTGGGCACTGGGAGCTTGATACCTGGTGTCTTCCAGAGGCAAAAAGCAAGGGGTGTTTGAGCGACCTTTCTAGAGCGAAAAACGCGCTTTACTTAGCTTTCAAGATACCAGACAGAACAGCCAAATCCATGTTTTTCAGCCATCGAGACCTTTGTCAGCTATTTCCAAAAGAGGCTCTTAAACGTCACTTCAGACAGGGGAAAAGAGTTTGCCTGCTATCCTCTGGTAGAGATTTAGGAATTTCCTTTTTCTTTGCGGACGCCTATTCATCCTGGCAGAGAGGAAGCAATGAAACATGCTAATGGCTTACTAAGAGAATATTTTCCCAAAGAAAACAGATTTAGCTGCCATCTCTGATGAGGATTTGAACAAGGCTTTATATGATATCAATCACCGACCACGAAAATGTTTTGAGTTACAGAACTTCTTGTGAAGCTCTAGAGGATGTAGCAGAGTAAATGTTGCACTTTATTGCAATTTATCATATGCAAAAATAGAAAGGCTTTTTAGGAGGCAAACACAATGAAAACGTAAAACTATATTTCCTCTCGTTTTTAGCAGCTCTTAGTATCGTGCTTTTTAGCATTTGGAGCAGATAAAACTTTGCGACTACGGAAGCTACATATGACATCGTCTTGACTAAGGTTAAAATGGCGAACTTAACTGATTTAGTCAAAACAAACTGGTGCAGATGGTACTAGAATATACAGGGCAACAGTTAAACATCCAAAATTATTTTGGTGCAGGTTCAGAGACACTACCAGGCGTTTGGTTTGAAGTTCACAAATATGATGACAGCAAGGCGGACAAAGTCGGTGAACTTGTAGCAGGACAAGAAGGACAAACTGATGCAAATGGTCAAATTACCTTTTAAGGATTTACCAGCTGGCAAGTATATGATTGTTGAAAACAAAGAAAAATCAGAATTGTCATCGCAAGAACAACTTGCAGAATCTGCTGCGGTTCCAATGGAAATTGAGTTACCAGTCTTTAAGGCTACAGGTGGATGGTACACAACTGGTACTGACGCTGTCCATGTATATCCCAAGAATACTGTTGACAAACCGAGCATAGATAAAGTTGTAAACGATAACGAGCACGACACTGCAAATATTGGTGTAAAGAAGACCTTTAAAGTAACTTCTAAAAATGCCCAAAGGGAATTGAAGATTATAAAGTCTTGACCTTTACCGATAAGATGTCAGCAGGTTTGACTTATAAAGGCAATCTTGTTGTTAAAAAGGAAATGATGTAGTTCCTACAACTGACTATGAAACAACTGAACTTCTCCGGTTGATACAAAGGCTGGTACAATAAGTGTTGCTTTTAAAGAAACATTTATTAAGTCTTTGAAAGCTAATGATGTTATCACTATTACCTATGATACTGTTATCAACGAAGATGCAGTTATGGGTCAAGCTAATAAGAATGATATTAAGTTGATTATGGTACAAACCCTAACTTTAAGAAAGAAGAAAAACCAACTGATATCCCTGAACTCCACACGGGGTGGTGCTAAGTTTATTAAAAACGATAAAAATAGTACCCCTCTTGCAGGAGCTATCTTTGAGTTGCAAGATTCATCTGGTCAACAAATCAAATGGACAGAAGACTTAATTGAAAAGCAAATAAAGATGCCATTGCCGCTGGTAAATTCTCTACTAGTGATACAACGGTTACAGCGACTAGCTCTACAGTGCAACCAACAGCAGGTCAACCAATCTACTTGCTATCAGCAACTGATGGAACATTTGAAATCAAAGGTCTTGCCTATGGTACTGCTGGGAAAGCACACGATGACACTTCTGCTACGACAGAATACCAATCAAAGAAACCAAAGCACCAGATGGTTAGTGCTTTGTTACAACAAGTAATTGGGTTTATCGTTTCACATGATAGCTATTCAAATGCTAACAAAATTGCTGAAGTTGATCAATAACAGTAACAATCCCACAAAAGCGGTGGTATTGGTTCAGCGCTCGTGATTGCAGCCAGTGTCTTGGTTGTCGGTTTAGGGTTTCATTGCGAAAACGTCGTCTCAGCTAAGTAATAAAATGAGAAGTAAGGATAATCCCTACACTTTCTTCACTAGGGTGATTTAAAACAGTTAAATATCCTAGTGAAGAGTACAAAGGCACTATGTTATAGGAGGATACTATGACAAGAAAAAGAATATTGAGCAGTCTGCTATCCATATACTTTACCATTGTTATTTTGGTAACTTTTAGCAGTATGTACAACCGTCTCATCTCAAGAAAAATCAAGCGTCGTCAGATGCAACCTACGATATTATTTTTAACTTGGTTGAGTTAAAAGATTTGAATGGTTTACCTAAAGGTGGAGGAAAAAGATAGTTATTCTGGGCAGCCTTTAGATATTGAGAATTATTTTGGCAGTGAAGCTCTCAACCATTGATGGCGTTGCCTTTGACATCCATAAGGATAAGGCAGACGGAGAGCTTGTTCAAACAAAGATAACTGAAAATGGCGGTCGGCTCACCTTAGTGGTTTGAAAGCCGAAAATACTATATCGTCGTTAATAAAGAAAAATCAAAGTTAGCAGGAAATCAGACGTTGGGTGATGCGACACCAGTTCCATTAGAAGTGGAATTGCCTGTGACAAAACCCGACGGTAGCTATTTCACGGTAGGAAATGACGCCGTTCATGTCTATCCCAAGCAGGTTTTAAAACAGAGAGAAGACAAGACCAGTTTTAAAGTTCGGAAAAGAATGGAAAGGTAAAAAGTTAAACAGTATCACTGTTCGTCTCAAACAAAAATGGGCAAGTCATTGATGAAATTGAGCTGAGTGACAGCAATAACTGGGAACATACTTTATGAATTTAGAAAAAACAGATGCGGCAGGGAAAGATTACATCTACACAGCTGAAAGAAGATGTTCCTAATGGCTATACAGCGACTTATAAAAACATGACAGACAAAACTGGCACTGTGATTACCAATACACTGGTGCCACTGACTACGCCAAGAACACCAATCATCAAAACGGGGACCTTAGCCATTTATTGGTTTTTAGGAATTGCCGTCGTTTTAATCGGACTAGGATATAAGCTTTATAGCGAGAAAAACACTGATTTATCAGTGTTTTTATGATATTCCATAGTCGCTTGGTGAAAAAGAGAAAAATCGCTGTTCCAACAATCACAATCAAATAAGGGCAAGCTTTTGTAATTTGAAACCAAGTTTGATATGTTGGTTGCTAACAAAAGGAAATCAAGGGATTAGCAGATACGTTTTGCTCGCCATCTGAAACAATCCTTTTGCATTGACAAGCAGACGTTTGTCATAGCTTGTTCGTTCACACAGGTCATGAGCGTGACCATATCCTCGTTTTCTAATCGGTTTGAGTTTTTCGCTCGTATTCATCGATGACCCTCGCTATCGGTCACTTCGTATTCTAAATTTTTCCCAAGAATCGAAATAAATTCTATCTCCCTTTTGAGGGAGGGGAGAGATGAGAAAGACATGCCATTGTAATTAATTCTATGTCCTGCAATAATCAGTCGCTGTCCTTTTATACCCAAGGGGCAGATGTTCCGACAGAGGGTCGCTACTCCCTTTAGAGCTTATCATAGTCGGCGTCAAGATAGAGGTCGAAATGTTGTCCTCAAAGCAGAATGCCTGCATGCATCCGCTGATTGGTATCTAGCAGATCTGAGTAGGCGTCTTGCTTGGCGTCGGTCTCTTTTTGTTAGGAAAATATCTTGGATAGCTCCGGTGACGGTGGTTTGTCTCACAGGCTGTTCGTTGTTTTGGAATGTTTTTCTCGCTGGTCTCGCTGATAGGCATGCGCTGAGCATTTGGATTGCCAAAATGTCTTCTTTAATCATAGATAAAAAGGAAAGAGGAAGAGCGCAATTCCAATTAACAGGAGAGCTCAGCCCAAGTAATTGTTTTTCTTTTTCATGAAAGTGATGTTTCTTTTCCTTTCTTTCTTAACATTTTTAAAAGAGTAGATAGCCTAGAGTGGGGAGGATGAGTCCGGCAGCAAGAAGGATAAACCATTTGTATTGGGCAAAAGTCAATCTTTGCTCCTTCTTTTTCAGCTTCGTGAAAGGAATGCGCTTGCCTCGAACGAGTAGGCGATGAGAATTGATCATATAAGGCGTGCAAGTCAAAAGAGTGCACGATCTTCGCCTTCTTAACCAGTATTGGTTTGAAAATCAGGGCTCAACGGTTAAAATCGTATCCACCTGATGCCAAGGTTGCTCTTGAGAGTGAGATGGAAAAGACATCTCCAGACCTCACCTTATCCAGGTCAGTGAAAAGTCTGGCTGTGGGCAGTCCCTGTGGGCGGTGATGACCGTATGGGTGCTAACTCCACCGACAGGGAGGCTAGTTCCTTCTAAGTGTCCTATGCTCCATTTTGCAAGACATTCTCAGATGAACCTGCTCGGATGGGAATGATTGATAGAAGGAATCGTGACATAGCCAATCTTGCAGTTGCAACATGCGAGCACATTCGGCTACGCCTTCCTCTCTCTGCTTGAGAAAGGGTCTCCCTATTTTTCTGGGGACAAGGTGCTGTTATAGGCTTTAGCGAGTTCAATGCGATTTTTCAACATCTTGATCAGCTAATTTACCTTTCTCGTCGTCAAATTGCTTTGTTTCCTGCATAGTCACATATTGGTAATAAATCTGACTGACAAAGGGATAACAGGATCATCAAACAACCCAGAATGGTAAGTATTTTATAGGTTAGTTGTAGCCATTTTTGTTTTTCTGTCATGATAGCTCTTTCTATGCTTTTTCGATTTCCCACTTATTCCAAGCCAAAAATAATGAAAATGAGGAATCAGAATTGCGAAAACGACTAGATAAAGCGGTGGAATAGAGATATGACTAATCGGACTTTTTCACTTTTTCTTCACTTGGTTTGTAAAGGGCGATCCGGCATCATACAAAGTAAACGTGTGAATTGATCATATAAAAGGGTAGCAGGTCCAGCAAAGTCACGTAGTCTTTGTCAGGTACAATATTTAGAGAGTCAAACTGGGTCGGCTCGATCACCGTTATGGAATCAACCTCGTGGCAAGTGTTTCAGCGATATTTTGAATGAAAAATTTATCGCTCTCACCTTCAGTTTTATCCAAGTCGGTAAAAGGCGATTGTTGGGCAAAGCCCGTGGGCAGTTAGAACAGTGTGAGCGTTCTGACTCACAATCAGCAAACTGGTTCGCTGAGTGCCCCACCCTTTTTGTAAAGACTTCTTCGCTTGAACCGGCATAAATTGGCAGGTCAACATCAATTTTAGGGAATGGAGATTCTACCTATTTTTCATGAACAGTCATGCATCTCAGAGCATATTCTGCCTGCCCTTTAGCGTTTTCTTCTTTGGTATAGGGATCATATTGCCAAATTTTGCAAAGAGCGGTTGTAAGCAGTAGCTAGTTTTATTCGTTCCGCCACGTCTTCGAAGTTAATTTTTGTGCAGATGAGTCAAAGTCCTTAACCTCTTGTTTGGTTTGGTAATTGTAATCAAATTTGCAATAACAGGGTAGCTGATAATGAGGGATACCGCTATAATCGTTAAGTTTGTTAATAAATTAAAAAATTTTTCATCATATTCCTTTGTTGTTAGTAATTATTTTTGTCGCTGGTAAGACTATTATATTTTTATCTATCTAACCATTATATCATAATTGGCAGCTATATTTGCTGATTCGTTCTAAAAATCCTAGCCCCAATTTCTGCCTCCTTTTCATGCTATACTGGTCATAAGGAAATAAGTGAGGTATTTTATGTACGAATTTCAAAACCCTAGTGATTACATGATTCAGACCTATTTGGAGACGAGTAAAGTGATTGCAGTAGTCTGACTTTCTGACCGCGAGGAAACGACTAGCAATCGTATTTCAAAGATCAGTGCAGGAGCTGGGTTATCAGATCATTCAGTCGGTCAACAGTTAGCGGGTCAAAGATTTTAGGGCGAGGACGGCTTATGCGCGTTTGCAGGATATTCCTGTTTTCGTGGATATTGTCAATCATCTTTCGGCGGGCTGAATTTTTGACCGGGTGTGGCGCGTGATTTATTGAGACAAATGCTAAGATTTTTGGGCGCAGTTGGGACTTCAAAGTCAAGAGGCGGAAGAGCTTTGCAGGGCGGCAGGTCGCAGATCATATCGTCATGAACTGTTGCATCAAGCGTGAGTACAACTCGTGTGGGTGAAGAGATTGACTAATGGCGCAACTAGTCATCATTCGGGGAATTCTGGTTCTGGGAAAACCAGCCTAGCTAAAAATTACAAAAATCATTTTGGTCGTAGGACGCTTGTGATTTCACAAGACCTTGTCCGGCGTGAGATGCTCAAGAAAAAGGTGGAACCAGATAACTTTATCCATTTCTCTAACAGGAAACGATTGCTCGTTATGGTCATGAGCATGATTTGCTGGTGACTGTTGAAGGTTTTTGATGAAACGGATATTTATGGTGACATGTTGGAGCACTGCATGGCAGCTTTTGATAACAAGGTTTTAGCTTACTACTAGAGGATTTGTCTTTTAGAGGAGACAGTTCGTCGGCATATGACGCGTTCAAAAAGTATCCGAATTTAGCCCTGCTGACATGAAGCGTTGGTGGTTTGATAAAGACATTCTCGGTTGGCAAGAGGAAATCCTGTTTACAGATGATGTGACTTTGAAACAAGCTTTTTGAGCAGATATGTTGGCAGCTAGAACGATACAAAAGAGGTTGAAGTAACCTCTCAGATTAGAGACAAACTGGAATTTTAATCAGTTTGTCTTTTCTTTTACTATTGTTATCACAATTGGTCTTGATAGGATTACTTTTATGCAAAATAAAAAGACTATTCCAGCCATTATCTTACTATATTTTTTCATATTCAAGCACGCTAAAGTAAGCCCAAGGGTTGCCTCCATTTTGGACTTTCCTTTTAGTCTCGTATAACGTAAGTTGGGATATTCTTTAGCTGTTCCAAACAAGCGCTCAATGCTTTCTTTGCGCTGTTGAGTAGCGTTCTTCATCCTCTCTTTGGTGTCGGATGTCTTCACAAACCTCTAAATCATCTTTCCATAGATGACGGTGATTACTTTTGACGATTTTTGATTGGCACAAACCGATAATAAGGACAATACTGGCATACAGCTGGATTACTTTTATACTCACGATAGCCGTCTCGAGTAGTCGTTGAATAGGATAAGGGGTGATTTTCTGGACAGAGGTAAACATCATAGTACTCATCATACATAAATTCTTTTGGCCGAAGCATGTCTTTTTTATTACGAGGTCTTGTATAAGGCAAAGGTATGACACCTAGTGTTAATAAGTAATGAGCGATGCTTGGGGTTTTATAGCCAGAATCAACGATAAGATAGTGAGTTCAATGCTTTAATCTTGTCAAAAGAGTTCAGGAAATGCCTGACTATCATGGATATCCTAGCGTGGATACTAAGCCTGAGTGCCCAGCCATGTTTATCGCAAAGCTACTTGAGCATTTAGTGACCTCTTTATGGTCACCTTATGAAAACCAGCCACTATCTGGGGCGGTTGGAGATTTTCTTACTGATGGGCTCTTTTTCTTTGGCGAGCCCTAGCGACTTTTCCTGTTTGTCCCCTGTCTTTGGCAATTTCTCCAATTGTCACTCATAAATTTAGCTTGCGCATCAACTTGATTGATGTATTTGTGATTATTCGCTGCTGCCTTGATATGGAGTCCCATCCCACAAGATTTCAGTGGGGTCAATCAAATGAGCATTGAGGCAGAGCCCTAAGAGTATGAGCAAAAATTGCTTCAATGACTTATTTATCTAGAAACGACGACTGTAGTTCTTGCCGTATGTTGTGAAATGAGGGCACCTTATCTTCTAGTTAACCCAGAAACCAGCGGTAAGCCACATTGACTTTCAGATTTCTTTGATGGTTTGACTGCATGAAACGAATCCAAAGAGACATTGAATCATTGGAATTTTGACTAACATGACTGGGTCTAAGCTAGGACGACCATTATCCGCACAATAACTGTTTTCAACCAATTGATAAATAAATGAAATCAACTGCACGATCCATTTGACGTAAAGAGATGATCTTTAGGAACCAACTCATCTAGGCTGTAGAACCCGACTTGATTTCCGATTATAGTCAGGATTTTTCTTTGTGGAACATAGCAATACCTCCCAGAATACCTTGCTTATTATAACTCTAGATAAACAGAAAAGTCCGAAAGAGTGAATTTCTAGGACTTTGTCTTCAATCTGAGAGGTTACAAGTAACCTCTTGTTTTACTCAATCAGACTACTTATTGCATTATCACTGTTGGACTCAAGTGCAGGTTCTATTCCTTTTTGTTGAACGTAATTTTTCATAAAATACGGTCGCTAGAAGTGTTGATAAGAGAATGACTTACTAAACCTAAGGTCAGCCCTGTCAAAATGTCCCAACCGATAAAACTAAAGTCCAACTGAACCGTTTCTTAGCCTTTCATTACTACTGCCATGAATAACCCCAAGCGGTCACAGTAACGTCCCTCGGAAATCTGATCGTAGCACTCTGTTTGAGAATAAGCATAATATTTAGGTGGGTGAAATGCTAGCCCAATCATGGCGAGTGGGATACTAACAATAATTATAATTATCGCTCAAAAGCCAATCAGCCCATTATTTGAAGGTAATCGTTGTTTTAATGCGTTGGAACTTGTTCCAAAAGATTGACGAACTATAACCCCAATGTTCAATTCCTCCATTAGCACAACGATAAACCACATCAATAGCATAGATGAATACAAGCGTAAAAAGCTGAGATTGACACTGTCCATACTAGACCTCAGAGAAAAGTAATGCTTATTTAACCATTACTGTTACAAAGATCTTTCCAATCAAAATCACTTTTGAAAACCACGAAGAGAATCTTTAAAGCTAACAATTTCTGTCTCCGCTTACGGACTAGCTTAATTGTTTGGAAAATAATAGACGCATGATGCAATCTAGAACTAAAATTGAGGACAATAGAAAAACTAGTGGCACTGAAAACAGAGCATATGTTGTCTGGGATTCTATAATAGCTTTGTAGGATTCCCTGCCTCTGCCCTGACTGTTCATAATTGCAATGGTCACATTTAGTAGAGACTGCGTTGGTATTAGAAAGGGCGTAATTTCGGGTGTCTCGCTCAATAGTTGTCGTGCTTTTAGCACGAATCATTTTACTGTTGGGAATGGCATTAAAGGTTTCATATTATCTCCTCACTGTCAAAATCTTTTTCTAGTATAGCATAGTTACTGACAGCGAGTGTATCGTAAAATAGGCTGTTAACACAAACTAGGACTGTCTTTCCTAGTCTCGGAGGTAAAAATGTCAGATTCTGCCAGTAATATCGCCTAATCACAAAAGCACACAGGAGCTCGTCTGGGTGGATTATCACGCCGCACGGCACCTTTCCCACGCCTATGTTCATGCCGGTCGGTACGCAAGCCACGTCAAGACCCCAGTCGCCTGAAGAATTAAAAAGGAAATGGGCCCAGGGGTTATCTTGTCCAATACCTAGCATCTCTGGCTGCGTCCGGAGATGAGCTGATTGCGCGGGCAGGTGGTCTGCAAGTTTGAATTGGGAGCAAACTACTTTTTGACCGATAGCGGTGGTTTTCAGGTCTATTCTGGCGGATAGTCCTGCAAAGTATCACGGAAGAGGGTGTGACTTTCAAAATCGACCTCAATGGCTCAAGATGTTTTGTCTACCAGAAAAAGCGATTTCCATTCAAAATAATCTGGGCTCAGACATTATGATGTCTTTTGATAGTGTCCACAGTTTTATCAGCCTTGCGATTACGTCAAAAGTCTATCGAGCGCACCAGCCGTTGGGCAGAGCGAGGACTCAAAGCTCATCGTCGTCCGCATGATCAAACGTCTCTTTGGCATTGTGCGGGAGCTGGTTTTGAGGATTTGCGTCGCCAATCTGCGCAGGATCAGTCGTATGGACTTCCCCGGCTCTACTCCATCGGCGGTCTAGCTGTCGGAGAGTCTCACGAGGAGATGAATGCGGTGCTGGACTTTACGACGCCCATGTTGCCCGAAAATAAACCGCGCTATCTGATGCGGGTGAGCTCGGAACAGCCTGATTGATGGCGTCATTCGTGGGATTGATATGTTTGACTCGTATTTGCCGACCCGCATTGCTCGAAACGGCACCTGCGACGCAGCGAGGGACGTTTGGTTATTAAAATGCCCAATATGCCGAAGACTTTACGGCTCTTGACCATGACTGCGACTGCTATACCTGTCGAAATTACAGCCGCCTATATCACCACTTGCTCCAAGGCAGACGAGACGCTCGGTCTGCGCCCTGACCAGCTACCACAATCTCTATTTCCTTGTCAATCTAATGAAGAAAGTGCGCCAGGCTATTCTGATGACAATCTTGAATTCGCAAGACTTCGTCGAGCGTTACGGTTACATTCATCTAAGAGGAATTTTTAGGATATAAAATAAACTCGTTAAGTCAAGCAACGAGTTTTTTCAAATACTTATTTTGGGAAAAGTTAAAAATCTTCAAACGTGCAATATTACCGCGCGTGTGGTATCATACTATGGTGCTG
>BNJU01002461.1_pt1 | contig 108445 bp, 109 predicted proteins | sample 8539281 | NCBI WGS metagenome assembly BNJU01 (sample SAMD00202456, study PRJDB9452) | human saliva metagenome | isolation source: human saliva | place: Japan
ATGACGGCACGGAGTCCAGTTTCACCGGTCAGGAAGGTATAAAGTCGCAAACGCCCAGACACGCACAACACCCAGCAGCGCACGTCGACCATTTGTCCGTTCATCGCACACCAGTCTGCCGTCCCGCAGACCGGGCAACCCATGAACCGCAGAAGGCCGTTGCGCCGTTGCGTCCACCCGGTGTCCGCGCCATTTTCCACGTCACCCAGCGTACCGCGTTCACACGGCGTCCGCGCCACCTTCGGTGCGTCGCCGCTACGGCTTACCAGGCTACGATGCCGTTCACCGCCGCCCGCGCAAAAGCCACCAGCTAAAGAGACCATTCGCGCGGTGTGGAACACCCAGCACCTGCCCGCCTACCGACGCCCCATCGTCACCAGGTTTACCGTCTCGCATCAGCTGGCCTGCCCTTCGCGGCTACCAGCGCCAGGCACCGCATCGCCCGCATCCCGCCACGTTGCGTTCAGCGTCGCGCCATCCTGCCCAGCGCCTACGCCGCACGCAAAAGCGCAACTGAACGCCGCCAGCGCCCCGCCCGGGCTGCCCTCATTTAACGCAAAGACACGTCCGTCGCCGAACACGTCCGCCACCGTATACCCGCGCGTCAAACCGCTGACGGCCACCGCACCACCATCGCGTCCAGCGGCAAACCCCGAAGTTCACACTGGCAGCCACACCCCAGCCCAATGGCCCACCAAATACAACAAACTCCCGCACCAGGCGTCCACCACCCGCGCGCGCGCGTTACCGTCGCCGAGGTCCACGCGCCACGGCGCCTGGCAGGGCGCTTGCCCGCGCGCGAAAAAGGTAAAGGTAAGGCAAGGCAGGCCAAAGGCAATGCAAGCAGGTGGGGCGGCGCTGGGCGCGCGCCAGCGCGTCACCCACCACCAGTCGTCCATGTTCTTCCATGGCCCACATCTTTGCAGTTTGCCACCGTCTACCCCAACAATGCGGTTTTACCGCCCCGCTGCGCGCCTGCAGGGCTTTCGTGCCGCTGCCAACCCTTGCCAGTGATCCCGACCCGTATTAGCCGGCCCGAGGTGAGGTTTCAGGTGGTTGCCGAATCACGGCCTGCCCGCAGCAGAGTGCCGCTCCCCATCCCGGCACCTTCCCACCTGAAAGCCAAGGTCTCATAGGCTATGCCTGAATTGAATCAGGCTGCCCAGAACGTCCTTTCCTCCAGATGACTGAGGTCAGCCCCAGTTCAACGTTCCACACACACATGGGGATCACGCGCAGTCCCGCGGAGAAGCACGTCCTCGGATCGAGCGCGGAAGCCATCGAGGCCGGGTGCCGTCGCTCGCGATGCTCCTGCCCGGACCGGGCGGCCCTGCCGCCTGGCTTCTTTCGTGGCGGCCTTGTCTCGCCGTGACGCAGTCGCTGGGCAGACGGTGATCGGTCACCGGCGCTGAGAGGAGCTCGATCCTCGTCCGACCTCAGCGCATGTCTGCAGGTACTTCTGCCCAGGACCACTCGAGACTGTGAGTGCCGTCGTCGGACAGGCTCTTGTCGAGCGGCACCGTGGACTTGGGAAGATCTGGGCCAGAGTAGGCGCTGGTCAGGCCGCCCTGGAGCGCCATGATCTGACCTCGCCGACAGATGCCTCCCGGCCAGTCATTCGCTCGAGGTGACGGTCGACCGGCTCTCCGAGCTCCTGCGCACCGTGGCTGCCAGACCCACCGCTTCCGAGCCGTTGTAGATGTTGATCTTCTCGATCGTGGTGACGTCGACGGTCTCGGCGCCAGCTGGGCGGCGAGTCTCAGTACGTAGGTCGCCGTGCTCTTTGGGCCGCGAGATAGCCCGGGTTGTGGCGGCAGGATGCCCAGCGATACCAGGAGGCTCACGGCGACCGCGACCACCATGACGGCTAGGATGGCGCCGATGACGGTGGCCTGACGGTGCTGCATGTGCCGCCGGTACTCGGCACGCGGATCTGCGGGACTACTCACGCGATCCAGGGTAATGGACGACGGCGCTCATCGGGTGGTGCTGGGCTCGAGTGACATGGGACCGAGCCGTGACCGGGTGCTGGCGGCGCTGCTGAGTGCCGCCGGCGAGGATCAGGCTCGGCGGTGCCGGGGCGAGCGCAGGCACCCTTCCTCGGTGACTCCAGGATGCGGGCGTGATCGCGGTGCGCCCCGCAGGGCGGCGCGCAGTGCCCGGTGCAGCCCGGTCTCCAGGTAGAGGTCCCCTGAAGGAGACGACATGGGCGAACAGGTCGCCGTAGAAGGTGGAGTCGTCATCCAGGAGGCTGCGCAGATCGAGGGTCGCGCGGGTGGTGGTGAGATCGGCCAGGCGGATCTGTCGAGGTGCGATGACGGCCCAATCGCGCTGAGTGGTGACCCCATCGGTCGGGTAGCCTCGCACTGCCTTGAAGATCACGGCAACATCCTAGTGAATGAAGCGGCCGTGGTGCGTGGGGAGCTGTGGGTCGTCCAACATCGACGACGTCGACTGCACTCGAGCAAGATCGACGGGATCGACTTGTCCCGGCGCCGGTCCGCTGGGTTCAACTCGTCCGCCCCTTCGAGGTGGGGGAAGTCGCTTTCGCTATCTCGTCTCACTAGTTGGAATGTGGCTCGACAGGACGGCGATTTTCGTCATCTCTTTGTGATTGGCGTATCGCTGCGATATCTGGTGGTTTACTGGAAGGTGGATGTCTGATGCCGGAAATCGGCGGCATGCCTGACCTTCGGACTGTTCCCTCTGCTTCGCGGCTCTAGTCACATGTGTTCGCTGCAACCGACCTCGACCGAAAGGATGCCGTAGCCGACCATCGCGGTCCGCCGAGCGGCTTCACCATTCCTGTCCCTGTTGTTCTCACCCGACCGCCATGCTTCTGGCCGGTTGTCAGTCCGGTGGTGCCTCCAACGCCAATCAGCAGGGCACCACGGGTTCATCGTCATCCGCGAAGGCGCAGTCGACGGCCGCGCCGACCTCCGGCCAGAGTCGCACGCCTCCTCGCGATTCCCCAGTCCCACCGGTAAGGCCCCGCTGACTTCCGCGTCGCAGCCCTCCGGGCTCCCAGTCCCGTCCTGCGAGCCCGCGAGTTAACGAGTTCCGTCCGGCCGCCAGCGGGACCGACGCCACCAGGCGTTAGCCCGGCAAGACGGACGCCCGGGCAGCAGAACAGCGGCGCCTCCAAGGCCCTCAGGCTCAGGGGAAGACCGACGACGCCGTAAGTCTCATGCCGGATCCACTCAGGCACGAGCTCCCCGGCCCTGAGACCTCAGAGTGCGCGGAGCAGCGCGCTCGGCCGAGAAGCCGGCTGACAAGCCTGCCGAGAAGCCGGCTGAGGCGCCCGCCGACAAACCGCGCTGACGCGCAGCCGGCACCGGCCGACAAGCCGGCTGAGGCACCTGCCGACAAGCCTGCCGAGAACCGGGCCGAGCCGGCCGCCCCCGCCGACGAGCAGCCCGCCAGGCAACGTCCTCGTCCCGGGCAACCTCGCTCTGGAGAAGACCGCCATGATCGTGCGCCGTCCGGGCAACATCGGCTGCGACCTGTCCGCCCCACTGGCGCGGGCTGCGGTGCTGTCCGTCCAGCTCCAACGGCACCTACGGGTAAGTGATGAGGCGGGTTTCGCCGAAGTGGTGGTTCGACCTCGCTCCGGGGAACCTGCGCTGCCGCGGCCGCAGTGAGGGCGCCTTCTCTCGATGAGGCCTCCGCGGTGGCGGTCCCTCGCCCCAGGTGGTGGAGTACGGCCAGTCCGTCACCTTCGGCTCCTGGTGTGCAGCCCGAGGAGACCGGCGATGACCTGCCGCAACACTGAGACCGGTCACGGCGTCTTCCTCAGCTCGGGGCGCTACGAGACCTTCTGAGCCGAACCCGAGACACATCTCGGAGCCAGTGTAGTTCGCCCCTGTGACCAGTCACCGGGGCGAACCCTGTTCACGCGGACTGCAGCGGGCCGGTGAGGTAGCGCTGGATCGTCGGTCCAACGACCTCCGCGAGGTGGTCGATGCTCGCGCTGGCGATGGGCTCCAGGCGCAGCATCGTAGCGGATCACGGCCAGTCCCCACCAGCCTGGAGCCGGCCAGGGTGGCTAGTTCGCGCGGCGAGGCGACCGACAGGCCCGACCGCTCGAGGGCCTCGGCCATCGGAGCCGCGACCCGCTCGGTGGCGTAGTTCTGGATCGCTTCCGGCTGCGGGTGTCGGTGGCCATCCACTGCAGCAGGCTGCGGAAGGTCGCGCCGTCGGCGTCGTCGTCCCAGCCGTCAGCGACAGGCGCACCAGGCGGGGGCCGGCCGAGAGGAGATCCCCGCTGATGGCGGTGGCGATCTCCTGACTCGCCCGCATACGCAGGTTGACCGCCGCCCCGAACAGGTCCCCCTTGGAGCCGAAGTAGTAGGACACGGTGCGCCGGTCCACGCCGGTCGCCCGGCCACCGCGCGGATGGTGGTGCCCTCATAGCCCTGGGTCAGGAAGGACTCGCGTGCGGCGGATCAGGATCGCTTCCTGGGTGGAGGACGGTCGGCTGCCGCCTCGCCCGGGCGACGTCTGGGGCCTCGACGGCGCGAGCGGCCAGGGCGGCGTTCGAGGGCTGTCGTCGAGCGAGCGCCGGGCTGCGGTGCACTGAGGGCGTCACCGGTCACCCAGGAAGATTACGAGCGCGTAGCTGCGCGTGATGCCGGCCCCTCTCCAACTCTGAGAAGTTCCGGAAGAACGCGGCGCTTGATCGGGGTCGGCGTTCCGGAAAAGTGTGACGGCTGGCCTCATTTTATGAAAGGCTATCGACGCGATATTCAGTATTGTTCAGGGTTTTCCTGTGGCGCTGCAGCGCCCGGGCGATAGACGGCCTGGGGTGCGGGCTACTTTTTGGAGTTCTTCGCTGAGCCCTTGACCTGTGACTTGTCCCCCTGGGTGACGACACAGGATTTGTAGTCGCCCTGGGCCCAGGTGCCTTCGCCCGGCGAGGTACTCGACCTGGTAGCCTGGTCTTGCCGGACCCTGATCCCGACGTACTTGGTAGAAGTCTCGCCCAGGCAGAAGCCCTGACCGGGAGTCACGTGCCTCGTTGCTTGAAGTCCCTGATGTCACCGCTGAAGGTGGTCTGGGCGATGACCTCGGTAGGCGTGGGAGCCTTTGGAGCAGTCGACCACGACGATCCGCCGATCGCCTGATCCCGCCGGAGTCCTTGCTCACGGTGTTGTAGCACCGCCCGACCTCAGGTCCTTGGTGGTGGTGGTAGTCGTGAGGAACAGGCTGCAGGAGGTCAGCCCCCATGGGTGACGGCGCGCGCAGACGGGAGGGTGAGGAGCGCGGTCCGGGTGCACATGGGTCGAACCGTAACAGTCGGAATGGCGGCATCATGCCGGTTTTCTGCAGGCTCCTGGTTGCGGCCGGAAAGGCGGCTGAATAATCCGGATAAGGACCGCGACATGAGACGGAGAGCGGAAAGTCGCCACCCGGCCGGAGTGGGAGGCTGGACAGTGTTCGCAAGGCGTGGGAAGGGAAGTGGTCCCCTCCATCCGTGGTTCGCCCGTGCGCCGTCCTGCTCGTTGGGACAGACTCAGGAGTTCTTGATGGAATTATTCAATGGTGTGTTATCCTGATGCCTGAAGCGAAGCAGACCAACGAGTGGTCCCCTGGTCCCAGGAGGACTGCGAGGGGTCAGGGCCGCCGCCCGGTACCCTCTTGGCCTTGGATGAGAGCCGACGTAGCTCTCCAGCACCGGGTTGCAGACGGCGGTGACCTCATCGAGGTGCTCGCGCCTCGGCGTAGGAGGTGAGGCGACTGCAGTCCCGGTCACCCGTACTGCGGGGCGTGGAGCAGTCGATTTGTCTTCGCGCCCGTGGCATCCGTTCCGCTCGCCTGCTCGGTCCCGCTGGACCATCTCGGAGATGCAGTTGCCGGTCTGGAGGTCCCGATGCTCACGGTCTTGGCCCCGCCCTCCGCTTTGGCGCTGGAACGCGGAGGCGTCGTGCTGAGGAGTGGCCGAGGCGTGCCGGAGCCTTGAGAGGGTCTCGTCCGCTGGACGAGTCCGTGTCGGCCGTGGCCGAGGAGGAGGGAGGAGTGGAGGGTGCCCACCGCCTCCTCGTCGCAGGCGCTGAGGCTCACGGCGAGGAGGAGTGCCATCGGGAGGGCGATGAGGATGGGATGTTCCCAGCGCATGGGGGTCATCGTGGGCGAGCGGGAGGCGTCGATGGGAGGAAACCTGATCGGGAGCCTGCTGCGGACGGCATGGAGGGGAGATGAAAACCCCGGAATCACACGGATTCGGGTGGTGGCGGAGGATGGGAGTTTCAGAACCCCGAGGGCTGCGTAACCCAACACGCTTTTCCAAGCGTGCGCCATGAGCCACCAGGCGAATCCTCCAGGCGCTCCACGCGGCGACAACCACGTGCAACGAGCAGCGGGAATATATCAGCGCGCCCATCCCGGGGCCAGCCCGTGGTGGGACTCCGTCACGCGAAGCCGGTTGCCAGCGTCGGCGCGACCGACGCGCGGAGGCACTTCGGAGTGCGCCTTTCAGGACAAATCGTCAGGCCCTCCTGTCCCTGCTGTGCGACCTCCTGTCCCGTGTCCTCAGGGCAGCCGGGCGCAGTGAGGCGGCGCAGGCTGCAGCGTGTTCGGCAACCGGGGCTCGGATCGGGTAGTCTCGCTCGAGCCTCGTGCGGCGTCATCCAGTGCAATCCCCAGGACCGGAAGCAGCAGGGTAAGCAGGCTCTGGCGGGTGCGCGAGGGTCCTCGACGTCTTCAGCAGCGCGGAGAGTGCGGTCTGCTCGGGCGGCAGGCCGGCGCGGGTCGACGGCGCCCCGCAGTCCTCCTGCTGTTGTGGGTCAGGGTCACGCCGCGGCGGCGTCGACCTCCGCCAGGCGGCCGGTGGCTAGGTCCAGGACGAACCCGCGCACGGCGCTCGGTGCGATGGAGCGGCGAGGCCTTGATGCGGGCGATCGACTGGCGCACGCCGTCGGCCAGGTCGGTGAAGCCCCTGGCGCTCCAGGTCGGCCGTCGCGCCGGTGTCCGTCCAGGGCGGAGCACGCTCGTCAGTCGGTGAAGGAGAGCACGCTGCAGCCGGTGTGGTGGATGAGGAGGATCTCCTCCGGTGCCCAACAGGTGCTGGCTGATCGACAGGGAGCGGATCAGTCCTCGGTGATCCAGTCCGCCGGCGTTGCGGATGACGTGCGCCTCGCCCGGGTGAGCCCCCAGGCCGCGAAGACGTCCACGCGCGAGTCCATGCAGGCCACGACGGCGACTTCTGCTTCCCTTGGCCGCCAGGCCGCCGCGGGCGAGAACCTGGCGGAGTAGGCGGCGTTGCGGAGACAAGAGCCTCGGTGACGGTCATGGTTCCTCCTGTTCTCCAGGCGGGCGACGCGCCGGCCCCCGCCCATCGTGCCAGACGGTACCGACCCGCCCTGGAGCCTCGCATCGGTGTCGGCCCGGCCGATTAGGCTCGGGCCGTGACCAGCGCTCGTACCGCCGCTACCGCCCCTGACACTTCCAGGAGGTCATCGGGCAGACCATCGTCACGCCCGCTCTGGCGGCGGCGCGGGCCGACCGCGTCACCCACGCCTACCCTTTTCTCCGGGCCCGCGCGCGGCTGCAAGACGACGTCGGCGCGCATCCTGGCCTGCCGCCTCAACTGCGCCCAGGCCCCCACCGAGCCCTCCTGCGGCACCTGCCCCTCCTGCCGGGACTCTGGCTACCGGCGTCCAGCCTTGACGTCGCTCGAGATCGACGCCGTAGCGCCACAACGGCGTCGACGACGCCTCGCGATCCCTGCGCGAGCGGGCCGCCTTTCGCCCCGGCCCGCGACCGCTGCTAAGATCTTTTCATCCTCGACGAGGCCTACTATGGTCACCGGGCAGGTCAACGCGCGTCAGCTCAAAGCGCCGCCGGCGCACGTAGTTCATTCGCCACCGAGCCGAGTCAATACTGGCACCATCTGCTCGCGCACCCCACCATCACTCCTTCTGTCTGTCCCGCCCGGACGTCCCCGAGGCTACCCGCCTCACCTGTGCCAGGCCGAGGGCGACGAGACGGCCCCGGCGTTTCGTGGTGCAGCCGGCGGCCCCGGGTGCGCGACACCCTCCTGTCGCGGACCACCATCGGCGGCGCACGACGGCGGTGCGTCGACTTCACGCGGGCCGTCGCCCGCTGGCGTGCCACCGATACCACCATGCCGACCAGTGCGTCGACGCCATCGCGGCTGCGACGGCGCCGGCGTCTCCGAGTGGTGACCGTGTCCCCTGGGCACACCCCGCCGCTTCGTCGAGACCTGCTGCCCGGCTGCGCGACCGCTCGTCATCGCCCTGGCTGCCTGAGGTCTGGCGTGGCGCTCGGCTCCCTGCGTCGCCCGACGGCCTCGAGCGCATGGACCTCCAGCCCGGCACCATGGGCTGCCGCGGCGGCCGTCACACCACCGCCTGGGCCCCTGACCGCCATGGTCGGCGCCACCTCGCGCCCGCTACTGAGCGCTGTCTCTGCCTGCCTGTCATCCCCGCCGGCGGCGCCGCCAGAGGTGGTGGCGCTGGCCGTGGCCGACCTGCCGCTGGGAGCGCTGGACGATGGCCTCGCCTGCCGGGTCGGGACGCGAGATGGTCTGCCCGGATCGCCCGCCAGGCCTCCGCAGAGGCCGCTGGTCTGTGGAGGGCAGCGCGCCTGAGAACGCCGGAGGACTGAGGGAGCTGGGAGCCCGCGCCTGCTGCCCTCAGGCGCCCCACCCGACGCCAGCTAGAGGGCGGCTCGCTCGCCCTCGGGCCCGCTGCGGGCCTGATCGTCGACCGCACCGTTTGCGCCGGCCCCGCCGTCGCTTGGGACGGCCCGCATGACGGCGCCGCCGCCTGCCGGGGCCCTCCGCACCGGCCGCGGCTGGCCTGCGCGACCGGTCGAGCAGCCACGCGCGGGCCGAGCCGGCCAGCGCCCCGCCGCCCCCGGAGCGCACCCGCCGCGCCCGGCCCCGCCGCCCAGGAAGCGGCTGGTTGGGGAGCAGCTGCTGCGGCTGCCAGCACCCGTCGCCCAGGCCGGCGCTGCTGCTGGCAGCTCGGGCGGGGCGAGGCGGCGGGACGTGAGATGATCCGCACTGCCGGGAGGAGGTCCAGGCGGCTGGCAGTGCTCGGGCGCGCCACCTGCGCTGGTCGGCTCTCACCCGACCGTACCGCCCGAGGCGTCTTCACGCCGTTCGCCGCCCCCGGCCTCGTGGGCGCCTTCGAGAACGGTGACATCGGCCCCCATCTTTCCGCGGCTCCTCCATCAGCGCTCTTCGGCCTGGGTCTGAGGTGCATGCCATCGTCGCCGGCGACGACGTCCGTGCTCAGGCGAGCTCTGGCGTCCGTGCGCGCGCGGGACCGTCAGGCCCGGCGGCTTCTGCGCCCTGCCGCTCGGATGGCATACGCCGCAGCTGCCGGCGACGGCTCCCGCACGTCAGCCACGCGTGCCGCACGGCGGGCCGCAGCTTGGACGGTGGCGGCGCCTCGATGGCGTCCCAGCGAGGCCCGGGCACAGGCCGGCGCTTCTGACTGGCGGTTTGCCGCCAGCGGTGTAGCAGGATGTCATGGCATCAAGTATTCCGGTGCCAAGGCCCGGCCGAAGCAGCGGCCCCGGCTCCGTCGTGAGCGGCGTCTCGCTGGCTCCGGCGTCGGCCGCAGTGCGTGCGTGGCTCCACCGGTGAGCCGGTCGTCGCATCCGCCCCGACCCCCACGGCGCTTGCCACGCAAACCCTCACCCAGCGTCCCACGACGCCGGTCGCCCCGCCCAGGGGCCCGGCCGCGCAGTCGCCCGCTGCTGCGCCGGTACGGGCTCACCGACGTCGAGCCGGCTGACCGCCCCTGGCGCGCACCGCCCGCCTGCTCCACCACCTGGGACGACGGGTTTCGATCTCTCGAGCCCCCGCCTGAGGACGACTGCGCGGATCCCGCGCCGAGGACCTGGCACGGGCGGTGTCTCGTCGTCGATGAGCCCAGCGGCCCTGTTGGCCACTCCGCTGCCTCTCGGCCCGGCGCCGCAGGAGAGCGCGACTTCGCTCGCGCGAGCCGGCCCAGGTCGGCGTCGATCCCGCCGCGCACGGAGTTCCAGGCGGTCCCCAGCATCCCCGACCGCCGCACGTCCCCGGTGCTCACCGCTGTTCCCCATGGTGCCGCGGCATCCCCGCTTCCGCGAACCCCTCCGATCCCGACGACGGTTAGCCCGTCGTTATCCCTCGGGGGCTCGGCCTCGCCCCGATCCTCGCGCTCGCCGCCGGCGGCACTCGACCTGACGACGTTGGGGCCCGGTGCTGTCCCCGGCGGCGGAACCGTGCCCGCCCCAGTCGGCATCCGCCTGCGCCCGTCCCGCCCGGGCCCTCCTCAGGCGCAGGCCCAGGATCGCCTGCATCCCCGCGCCCACCGACCCCAGTCCGGCTCCGGCCCCCACTCGCGGCGGCCCGGCTCACCCGCCCAGTCCCGCCTGCCTCCCTGCCGCGCAGGCGCCTGACGAGGCGCCCTGGCCACGTCCACCTGTCTGCGCGCCCTGCCGGAGATTCCTGGCGGGCCGCGTCCGCCCGGGGCCCCTCAGTCCTTCCCAGCAGGCGCCTCCTCCCGTCCCCGCAGGCGCCAGGCCGCGCAGTCACACGCCCCGGCTCCCCGGAGACCGCCGCCGGATCCCGGTCTGGCCCCGTCACCTGGGAGGACGGCGTCGAGCCTCTTCAGCTCGCGGGCCCCGCCTCGAGTCTCCAGCGCCTCGAGCGCCCACCCGAGGACGAGTCCACCTGGCGCTGCCCGGTCATCGTCGCTCGCGCCTGGCCGCCGCCATGGCTCGCTGCCCGCGCCGCCGCCCAGGAGGTCGACACCGACCTCGGCCGACGACAATCTCAGCGAGGACGACCCGACGCGAGGACGCCGTGCGTCGTCGGGCTCGAGGTCGTCAAACGAATCTCGGCGCCCAGGTCATCGAAGAGGTCACCGTGACCCGTGAAGGACGCCGACATGCCCGCCGTCTACGAAGGCGCCGTCCAGACCTCATCGACGAGCTCGGCGAGCGCTCTGCGCATCGGCCCCAAGTCCGCCCAGCGCATGGCCTTCCAGTGCTCGCCGCCGACGCGGCCGCCGTCGAGCGCTCATCGAGGCCCCTGCGCGCCGTCAAGCTCAGCGGGTCCGCTTCGCGAGACCTGCAGGCAACATCGTCGAGGCCAGTGCGCCATTCGTTGCGACCTCGCCGCGACCAGCGCGTCATCTGCGTCGTCGAGGAGCCCGGGACGTCGTCGCCATCGAGACGCAATCCCGCGAGGCACCGGCGTCACACGTGCTCGGCGGCGCCATCGACCGATCAACGGCGTCGCGCCCTGACGACCGCGCGTGCGCGCGAGCTTCACGCCCTGGGAGACGGCGAGGTCGGAGGAGGCCGTCCTGGCCACCGACCCCGACGTCGTCGCGAGGCGACCGCCGCCACCTCACCTCAGCATGCTACGCACCATGGCTGTGCCTGTCTCCCTGGCTCGTCCTCCGGGCCCGCCCGTGGGCGCGACCTGGAGTACGCCGACGAGGTCACCGCGGGCATCGAGGCCGATGCCGCGTCGAGGACCGACCGCCTCGCGCTTTGCGTCGCGCCGAGCCGGGCATCTTTTCGCCGCCGCCAACAGAGTGTCGGGAGGGCTGCGCGAAGAACGCCCGGCCGGCCAGGCGGAGGTCAGCCAGGCGCACGCCGGTGGCAGTCGGCCGGCCGGACGCGCAGACGCCCGCTGGCCGTCACCACGCCGCCGGGCCCCCAGAGCCATGAGCACCACGAGGCTCACGGGCTCAGAAGACCAGGTGCTTGGCCACGGAGCCTCTGCTGTCGCGCCTGCTGGAAGGGAGCGTCGGAGGAGTCCTTCCAGTCGTCACAGAAGTTGCTGACGACCCGATCGGCTTTGAGGTCGCGCAGCTCGTCGGTCCACGAACCCGTGGCCTCCAGCGAGAGCTATTGCGGTGGCTGCAGCCGTCGAGCCGACGTGGGCGCGTGGGTGGCGTCCCCAGGATGATGAAGGGCTGAGCCAGCATCCACTCAGATCCGATCGGTGCGTGACCTCTCGACCGAGACCCGGGTCGGTCTTGCACACGAAAGCTGTGCCTCGGTGGATGTGAGCCGTAGTCCACGCCGTAGGTCACCAGTGTCTGGCTGCTGACCGCCAGGGTGAGCTGATGGCTGCGAACAGTGGAGTCCCGACGACGAGGGCGGCCACCACGAGGTAGGTCAGGACCGTGCTGAGGCCGAGGGCCGCGCCGCCAGCGCCGAGAAGCCCAGGCCGATGGCGCATACCGCCCCAGGGGTGAAGACGAGGATGACCAGGTGGGCCAGGAGGGCCCGCCAGTGAACCGCCCGCGATCGTCAAGCCGATGAGGAAGCGGCACCGCCACCCCAGGAAGGCGATTGCCGCCATCCAGGCTCGCCAGCAGCTTGCCGACGACGATCTCCCGGCTGCGCAGCGCCGTGGCCTGCAGCAGCGCCAGGTCGCGTCGGCCCGGTCACTCGTTGATGAGGTCGCCGACAACGTAGGCGACGATGAGCCCGATCCCCAGCACGAAGCAGACGACGATGTCGTAGAGCGTCAGCAGAAAAGTCGCTGGACGCCATCGGGCTCGTGGTCTCGACGGCGATCACCAGCCCGCCGCACAGGACGATGAGACCGCTCAGCAGATCCCCAGCATGATGCGCCAGCGCGTGTCTCACCCGCTGACGCAGCCGAGCACCATGCGATGGTGCGCACACCGGTCCAGGTCATCGGCGCTCTCCTTCCAGAGCCAGGTAGGTCTCCTCCAGGGTTCCGGACAGCGGGCGAAGGAGACGACCCACCTCGGCGCTCAACGGCCCTCGCAGCAGGCGGCCGCGGCTGCGTCGTCAGCGCACCGGGAGGCGCACGGCGCCGTCCTCCTCCGCCGTGACGGGCAGCTGTGCGGAGCGTGTCCACTGCCCAGTCGCCCGGTGTCCAGGGCCCGCATCCGCCAGGTCCGCTGCATCGGGAGCGGGGCCGGCGCCCCTGAGCCCGCCTGGCCGGGCGCTGGCCCCACCCTGCCGGCGAGGTGACGGCGGTCCCATGGGACATGAAGACGACGTTGCCGACCATCTCCTCCATCTCCGTGAGGATGTGGCTGGAGCAGGATCGTGGTGCCGCCTGAGGCCAGGTCGCGGCAGCAGGACGCGCAGGTCGGCGCGCGAACGCGGGTCCATGCCGGCGGCCGGCTCGTCCAGGAGCAGGACCTGGGGCGTGGATGAGGGCGCGGCCAGGCCCAGGCGCTGCTTCTCGCCAGCGGAGAGGACTCGCGGCGGTGCGCCATCTCCTCGAGGTGGACCAGGAGAGCATCCGACGGCTCGCTGGGCGGCGTCGGCGTCCACAGCCCCTGGGCGGCGGCGAAGGTCAGGAGGATCCGGCGCAGGTCAGGAGTCCCAGGTGCCGAAGGCGTCGGGCATCCAGCCCACGGCGCGGTGGACCTCGCGCGGTTGGGTCACTGGGTCCAGGCCCGCCACCCGGATCGTTCCGTGGTCCGGGGCCAGGAGGCCGCCAGCATGAGCAGCAGGTGGTCTTGCTGGCGCCGCTGAGCCGACCAGGCCGGCGACGGCGCTGCAGCACCGACATACCAGCTGGTGCACCGCCGGCGCCTGCCTGAAGAAGCGGGTGAGCTGGGAGACTCAATGCTCATACGGCCAGGGCTACGTCGTCGGCGCGGGGCGCGGGCGGAACTCGGCCCGCTCGTCGACACTTCGATCAAAACTTTCAGAAACGACGCGGCTCCGGGTCGATTCTTGAAGATTCTGGTCAGCGTGGGTCCGGCGGCTGTCGAGAGAGCCCTGAGTAGCGTTCGAGTAGGGTTGGCAGTAGCGCCGTTCGAGGCGAGTTGTTCCTTGTCATTCCAACGTTCTGCAGGTTCACGCCGCTACCTCAATATTTTAGAGTAGATGTCAGTGGGTGGCCGAGGACCTGCTGCGGGCAGTGAGGCGGCAGTGGCGGGGGATCAGGTGCCGGGTACGTACCATGTGGCTCGCGGGTCTCGGAGGTGACCGTCCTTCGCTCCACCAGTCCCTCTCGCGCAGCGTCTGAGCCACCGCAGGACCGTAGGGCGGGATGCGCTGACGCCCGACGCAATCTCCCCGTGCCCAGCGGCCCGGTGCTTTTCGCAGGAGCGTGACGACCTCGAGCGAGCCGTGAGGTAGTTCCTCAATGACGTCGCTCGAGATGGCCGACGTCGCATCCAGCCTCACGATGACGCTGGCTGAGGTCTGACGATAGGAGGGTCCGCGAGATCGGCCCGGCGGCGTCGTCAACCATGCGCCCCATGCCCTCGCCGAGCCCTGCGTGATCTCGAGGTCCGCGCACACGGCGATGCGCGGTTGCGGTGATCGCGCGATCTCGAGTGGGCGACTCGGATCGCTCATCCCGGGAAAAACGGCCTGACTGAAACCCGATACGGTGAAAAGATCGACACGCGGATGTGGTCTCCCGGCCATCGAGTAAGAGCGGTGGACGACTTTGCGTTCACCACGGCCTCCAGCCAGGGCGTCCTGGGATGATGTCCGCGGGCCGAAGGTCCCTCGTTCTTCAAAGCCCTCGCGCTAGTCCACTGACGATGAGCTCAGCTGCCTAGGCGATGACGTCTGGGATGGTGCCCTCGAGGCGTCGATCGCCGTCGGCCTCCATGGTTTGGCGCGCCCGGTGCCCTGCCTCGGTCCCTCTCGGTAGCGTAGGACGCGCACCAGTGCCTGCGGCAGGCTTGCTCGGTGCGGCGCCGAAGAGCAGGAGCGGCGATGGTGGCTGTCGTCAGTGTCAGGAGGCTGCAGGCGTGACGGCTGTCGTGCTCCGTGTGCGCCGATCTCGCTCGTAGTCGATCGATTGCCTTTTCCGCTCAGGCTCAGCCATCGTGATACCGGCGGTTAACTGTGCTCTCTGGCCTCCGGTCGTAGACGAGTTCTTCCCACATCGGGCCGTCAGCCACGGTGAGCGCCGCCGCAGGGAAGGCTGTTCCGTCACTGCGCCGGTGCGTGTCGGCTGGGAGGTACCCGCGACGAGAAGATGGTCTTGCGCGCCGTCAGCTCATCACCGGGACCTCCCGAAGTGGACGCTGCGGTGGAGCCACCATGGTCATCGGTACCTGGCGAAGCCTGTTGGTTTGAGAGGGGAGGAGTCGATCCCCGACTCGCTTCTCGCCCGCCGACGACGATGGTTCCACCTTCCGCGTTCGCCATCCCGATGATGGCCTCGGCGAAGCTCTTCTGGTCAACCCGGATGGATTTTGCGTTCGGAACCACTGGTTCTCGCGTCTGAGCCAGTCGCTCACCGCGTTCGTTGATGGGGAGTTGAGTAGTGCATCGATGTCGTCGGGCCTATGTGTTCTACTCTAACATTTTTAGAGTACGTGAGTGGGTGAGCGGGTGGCTCGGCCCGTTCACGTCGACACTTCGATTCAAAACTTCAGAAACGACGCGGCTCCGTCGATTCTGAAGATCTCGAAGTGCGTGGCGGCGTGTGAGTCGCGGGGGCGGCGCTGTGGTCCGGGAGGGATGCGGGCCGCGTGATGTCGGCAACACGGCGCACCGTATGCTTTCGACCCCAGCCACGTCGTCGGGCGCTGCACGGCGACGGCTCCACCCCGAAGCCCTGCCAGGACGCCCCGCACCGGCGCGGAGCACCTGATGCTAGACACGCACTGATTCCAGGACCCGAGGAGCGCCTTATGCACTGGTCGTCCGAAGCACGGCGGCTCGTCCGTCAGCGACGTCGACGCGATGCGGCGGCGTCGCCCGGCGCATTGTCGCCACCCGCGAGGCCGGTAACACGGTCGTCGTCGTCGTCTCCGCGATGGGGACACGACCGACGAGCCTCGACCAGGCCGCCGCCCTGACCACTGACGCCCCGCCCGCGAGATGGACATCCTGCCGTCCGCCGGTGAGCGCATCTCCGTGGCCCTGCTCGCCATGGCTGTCTCCGAGCCTGGTGTCCCGGCGCGCGCCTACACCGGCGCCCAGGCCGGGGTCCTCACCGACCTGCAGTACGGCAAGGCTCCATCGTCGGCGTGCTGCCCGAGCGCGTGGCCCGCTCCATCCAGACCGGCTCGGTCGCCATCGTCGCCGGCTTCCAGGATCAACGAGGTCGAGGACACCACCACTTTCGGGGCGCGGCGGTCCGGACACGACCGCGGTCGCCCTGGCCGCGGCCCCTCAACGCCGACGTCTGCGAGATCTCACACCGACGTCGACGGCCCGTTCACCGCCGACCCCGCATCGTCCCCACCGCCAAGCGCATCGAGTCCCTCTCCAGCGAGGAGACCCTGGAGCCTGGCCGCTCACGGCGCCAAGATCCTCCACCTGCGCGCCGTGGAGTACGCCCGCCGCTTCGTGCCTGCACGTGCGCTCCTCCTTCCGACAAGACGGGACCTGATTCACGACGGCCGCCGCGAGGGCGCCTCGTGCCCTCGGTCGTGCCGCCCAGCTCGACTGACGTCGTCGTCGCCGACACCGACAGCCCGCCCAGCGCTGCCAGCAGCCCCTGAGCGCCGCGAGCCCGGCCGCCCTGCAGGCCGAGGGAGCCGCCCGCCTCGCCCTCAGACCCCCGCCGGGCCTCGACGAGGGGCCTCGGCCTCGCCGTCGACACCGCGCACCGCAACGCCATCGCTGCGGCGGGCCCAGGCCCGCCCCCGCCCGTCCGCCAAGCGAGGACCACGTGAAGCCCCTGTCATCTCCGGAATCGCCCACGACCGCAGCCAGGACAAGATCACGCTCGTGGGCGTGCCCTGACGTCCCCGGCGCCGCTGCTCGCATCTTCGCGATCGGGCCGGCACCGACGCCAACATCGACATGATCGTCCAGGACGTTCCGCCGAGGGACGGCCTGACCAACATCTCCTTCACCTGTCCTGACGGCGACTCTGCCGCCGTCGCGAGGCCTCTTGAGGCCGCCCGCGAGGAGTCTGGGCCTGAAGCCTGCACTTCAACCCCGACATCGGCATCCTGTCCCGGTGGGGGCCGGTATGCGCTCCAACCCGGGGTCTCGGCGCGCTCGTTCGGCTCGCTGAGCGAGGCCGGGGTCAACATCCACATGATCTCCACCTCGAGATCCGCATCTCGGTGGTGGTCGACGACGCCGCACTCGACGAGGCGTGCGCGCCGTCCACTCTGCCTTCGGCCCGACGCCCAGGCCGCCGAGGCGGTCGTCCACGGAGGGACCGGACGATGAGCAATCCCGTGAACACCTACACCGGAGCAGTCGACGGCGTCAGCGTCGCCGTCGTGGGGGCCACCGGCCAGGTCGGCCGCGTCATGCGCGCCATGCTGGCCGAGCGCGACTTCCCCGCCCGCTCGGTGCGCTTCTTCCCTCGGCCCGCAGCGCCGGGACCGTCGTGGACTTCCGCGGCGCCCAGGTCGAGGTCGAGGACGTCGCCACCGCGGACCTGAGCGGCATCGACGTCGCCATCTTCTCCGCCGGGGGCGCGGCTCGCGCGAGCACGCCCCTGCGTTTCGCTGCGCCGGGGCCGTCGTCGTCGACAACCTCGGCCTGGCGCAAGGACCCCGAGGTGCCGCTCGTGGTCAGCGAGGTCAACCCGCACGCACTGCGCGAGCGCCCCAAGGGCATCATCGCCAACCCCAACTGCACCACCATGGCGGCCATGCCCGCCCTCAAGGTGCTGCACGAGGAGGCTGGGCCCATCCGCCTCATCGTCTCCACCCTACCAGGCCGTCTCCGGCTCGGGCGGGCCGGGTGGCTGAGCTGGCCGGGCAGGTGCGCGCCGTCGTGAACGAGGACATGGAGGGCCTGGCCCTGACGGGCGGGCCGTCGAGTTCCCCGCGCCTGAGGTCTACGTCGACACCATCGCCTTCAACGCCGTGGCCTGGGCCGGGAACGACGCCGGTGACGGCTCCGGTGAGACCGACGAGAGCAGAAGCTGCGCAACGAGTCCCGCAAGATCCTCGGGGATCCCGGACCTGCTGGTCTCCGGCACCTGCGTGCGCATCCCTGGTGTTCTCCGGCCACGGGCTCAGCATCAACGCCGAGTTCGAGCGCGAGATCAGCGTCGAGCGTGCCCGCGAGCTGCTGGAGGCGGCGCCCGGCGTCACCTACGAGGACGTGCCCAGCCCCCTCAAGGGCGCCGGCCGCGACGGCACCTTCGGGGCGCCTGCGCGCCGACCAGGCCTTCGCGCCGGGCCACGGCCTGCAGTTCTTCGCCGTCGGGGACAACCTGCGCAAGGGCGCGGCCTCAACGCCGTCGAGCTGGCTGAGCCTGGTGGCCGCCGAGCCTGCGGGGCTGACCGTCCTCTTCGCCGAGCCGGGCACTTTTTCGCGTGAGGCGACCGTTCGGTCGGGCCGCGCGAGAAGCGCCCGGCTCGGTGCCTGCGCGGTCAGTGCGGCCGCCGATCTTCCCAGGAGCCCGGTGTAGAGTCCCGTCCATCAGAGGAGAGGAGGTGTCCTGTGAGCAGACAAGTGAGTGTCACTCTGCCAACTCATCTGGCGGACGAGTTGAGCAGCGCGTCGCATCGGGTGCTTACACCGACCGCAGTGAGGCAGTCACTGATGGACTCCCGGGAGCTGTTCGCCCGTGAGGAGGCCGTTGATGCCTGGCTGCGCGGCGATGTGGCGCCGGCTGTATGACGAACTGAGGGCTGATCCTCGTTGGCCCTGAATGCTCGCAGGTGCGTGCCCACATCGCGGCCCATCACTCCCGCCGGACCTCCGAGGCGTGAGGGCGATCTGTGACCCGGCGTGGGATACTCTCCGCAGGCGCAGCGTCATCTGACCGATCTCTACGACTGGATCGCACACGAGTCGGGCTTCCCCTGATCGCGCCGAGGCCTGACGTGACCGCGCTGATGGACCGGTGCGATGCGTTGGCCGACTTCCCAATCGGTTGGTCGCGCTCGCGACGACATCCGCCCCGGCCTGCGCACCATCGGGTTTTCGACGACGTGCTGTCATCGCTTTCGCCATCACCGATGAGATGATTGAGATCATCGGCGTCTACTACGGCGGGCGCGACTCATGGTCCGCTTCGCGCCGACGATGAATGACTGAGCTTCAGAATCTGTGTGCGGCGTAGTCTTCAGGCGAGCTGGGCATCTCGCGTAGGACAACAGAAATTTCTGTCCGCTACGCGAGATGCCCGCTCGGTTCGGTGTCTGCGCGGTCAGTGGGGCCGACGTCGGACCGGGGAGGCACACCGTCAGCGTCCCAAGCCGCGTTCCTCCAGAAGACGGTCGATGCGCTGCTCAGCTCGCTGACCTGCTGCTGCAGGCTGCCACCTGCGCCTGCGTGGCGGCCTCCTGCTCGGCGTTCTCCTCCTCGACCAGCGAGACGATCCACGAGGCCAGGGTCGCGGTGACGACGCCGGCCAGTGCCACCCCACCGATCGTGAGCAGAGCCGCGATGAAACGCCCCTGCGTGGAGAGCGGGAAGGTGTCGCCGTAGCCGACGGTGCTGAACGTCGTCAGCGCCCACCACAGGGCCTGGCCGAAGGACTCGGATCGAGGAGCCCGGCTCATGACGCTCCGCATCCAGCACGGCCAGTGCCGAGGTGAAGATGAGCAGGGCGGCGCTGCCGACCGTGTACAGGGTGATGCGCCCGCGCAGCTCAGTGCCGGCGCTGCGCTGCATGATGCTCACGAGCGTCACCAGGCGCAGGAGCCTGAGCGGCCGCAGGATCGGCAGAACAATGATCGCCAGGTCGGGCAGGTGGCGGAGGAACCAGCGGCCCCGGCTCGGCGCCAGGACCAGGCGGACAAGATAGTCGACGCCGAACAGTGCCCACACGGCGCCGATCACGAGCTCGGCCGTCTCTCTGGCCGCGCCTTGCGCGTTGGTGAGTACCTCAGGCGTAGGCACCCAGGAAGATGACGGCGGCGCCGTGCCAGCGGCCACTCGGTGCCTCGCTCCCACGCCCGCAGCCGAGCGCCCGGGCTGATTTCAGACGGCATGGACCGATGGTAGACGGCGCTGGGGATGGAGCTCATGTTGCTCACTCACCGGGGGACATTCGACGCCGTCGGGGACATGTCTGTGCGGTCGGGGCGGTTTGCGCGTCCGGGGACCGAGTCCTGTCCCCGGACGCGCCGGGTGTCCCTCGAGCAGTGTGTGCACCCGGTCGCGCGGAACGTCCCCGTCCGTCTTGAGAGGGCGGGCGCGGGCTCAGGTGAGGAGGACTTTTCAGGACCGCAGGGCGGCGAAGCGGCGAGGCTGTGAGCCCGGTCTCGACGACGTCGAGCACCCTGATGTCGGTCAGTCTGGGCAACCAGGCCGTTGGCTCGCCCGTACGAGATGCCGAGGGCTGCCTCGACCTTGCGCACCGTGAAGTCTCGGATTCGCGACCGCGAAGTCGACGAGGTCGAGCGTGCGCGGACCGCAGGCTGGAGGCGCGCACCGTCTCCTGAGGCTCTGATGCGCAGCGGCCAGGGCGAGCATCTGGTGGCGTAGTGCTGGTGGCTGCCGCGGCAGCCCCTGGGAGAAGAAGGCCAGGAAGGTGTCCCAGTCGCCGTGGTGCTGACTCGCAGCAACGCGTCGTAGTAATTTCGGCGACGCTCCTCGAACCACGGCGAGACCGTCAGGTGGGTTCGCTGAGAACACCCGAGTCTCAGGAGGGTGAGCACGATGAGGAACCGCCCCAGGCGCCCGTTGCCGTCCCGGAAGGGGTGAAGCGTCTCGAACTGGTAGTGGGCCATGCCCGCGGCGATGATCGGGTCGATGTCTCCAGCGTGGTCCTGATGCAACCAGTCGACGAGGGCTCGCACGCCGGCGCGAAGAGGATCCCCGGGAGGTGCAGGAACGAACCGGGACGCATGGACCGGGGCCGTGCTGCGCACCGGGGCGGCGGCCGATCATGACCTGGGTGTCGCGCAGGCGACCTGAAGCGGACTCCAGGGGGGTGCCCCGCATGAGCTCGCCCTGAAGGTCCTCGACGAGCGACAGGGTGATAGGGCGCCCCTCCTGCGCCCTACAGGAAACCGCTGCTGGCCATGCGGACGTAGTTGAGGATCTCCGTCATCTCGGCGGTCGCGGGGGCATCGTCGTCGGCGGTGAGCACCCGCGCAGGGGGGCGTATGTGCCCTCCAGGGCTGACGTCGACTGAGCTTCGCGCCGTAGGGAGGGAGTTCGCAGCAGGTAGGGATTCGGCAGCTGCTGAGCTGTGGCGTCGAGGGCGGCCAGTGCCCGGCCGGCTGCTGCCACCATGCGGTAGTGCCGCCGCTGAGAGGCGGCTCGTCGGAGCCGAGGGAGTAGGGATCGAAGGCCTTGTGCTGCCAGTTGCCGGTCACCGGGTCGGAGCCGGTGATGTCGACCAGCTCCCCATGGTGTCGTCGACGAACATGCTCGTCCATGATGTCATCCCTAGTGGTGGTTGTGGACATCTAAAGAGGGTGATTGCACACACTGGCGACTTGTCGAACATTGTGGATGGGTGTGTGTCTCGAAACCGGGCATGTGGGTGGATGCTGGGCGACCGCCGCCTGGGGTTCGCTGTGGACGGGGCGTTCGACGCCGTCAGACATTTCTGTGCGGTCGGGGGCGTTCGACGCCGTCGGGGACCGGAATCCTGTCCCTGGACGCGCTGGGATGTCCCCTCCGGAGCGGCGCACCGACCGCGTGGAATGTCCCCTGGCTCGCAAGGACGAGGACGACGCTCTCGAGGCCGGCTGCGGCTCGGCCTCCGACGTCGGTGCGTCGGCTGCCTCTCTCCTGCTCGATCGAGGTTCGTATCAGCTGGGCGGCCCGCCAGACCTCGTCGAGCCGGGCCTCGACCCGGGAACGGGCGTCGTCGAGCCGGGAGGGTCTCACCGTCAGACTGAGTCGCGGGATGATGACCGGTCGCCCTGGCTCGGCACCTCCGGCGGGTGGGGCATAGACGGCTTGACCTTCACGCGCCCCAGCGCGCCGGGACCTCCTGGATCGCTGAAGTTGTTGCGCCCAGCAGGTAGGGGAGAGAGAAGGACTCGGTCAGCGACCGCCATGCCGTACGTTCTCAGGCGTACCGCGCTTGCCCGCCGGCGTGCGGCAGCGCGTTTCAGCGCCACTGAACAGCCGATGTGGGCCAGGCCGAGAATCCAGGTGGCCCCCACGGCCAGATCTTGAGTGGAATCGCTGTAGATCAGGGAGTGCGGGATAGACATCATGGTGAAGGGAAGGCCGTCACCAGCATGCCCGCGAGCATCGCCCACAGCATGCCCACGGCGCGGCTGTTGGGGTCCCGGGCGATATGAAGGAACCGTGACGACGCGATATCGCGATGGGTGACTATCGCGTCCTTGGCGAGCCACTGGTCCGTGCCCGTGAAGCAGGAGGTTGCTCCAAAGATGATGGAGGTCAGCACGAAGCTGAAAATGAGTGGTGTCGCACCTACCGCAGTTGCGGCATCGGCTATCGATCTCGTTGCCCTCCGGGTAGGCGACAGCCTCGTCCAGAGAGCCCAGGGCGAAGGCGGTTATGAGCAGGATCAGCGGGCAGAGGAGCGCGATGCCGGCGGCGGCCAGGGCGCCCAGCCACCCGAGCACCCTGGTCTTCGTAGTGGGGCAGGTGCGGAGGTAGATCGCCATGGGGTGCCCTCCTGAAAACTGTCGACAGGTCGGTTGTGGCTGGCGAGTCAAGTCTGAGGGTGGTGGGCGCCTCCTGCCCATGGGGACCGTTCTCCCTCGGGTGGCATTTGACGCCGTCGAGGGACATTTCGTGCGGCCGGGGCGTTCGACGCCGTCGGGGACCGGAATCCCGTCCCCGGACGCGCAGGTGTCCCCGTCCGAGGAGGCGCGCACCCGGCCGCGTGGAATGTCCCGGCCGCAAGGGGGTGGAGGTCGACGGCACGGCAGGGGGTGCTGCACGGCCGGAGGTGACGGGGTGGTGTGGGTAGGTGGGAGGTGTTGCAGGCAGCTGAGGCCGGGCGCCCCTGACACGAGGATCGCCGCCCCAGGAATAGGTTGGGCCCCGGCCGTGTTAGCTGCAGGGAACCCATCTGTCTCCACAGTCTTGAAAGGAACACCATGGCCACCAAGAACATCACCGGCCCCTGAGTTCAAGGGACACCATCCACGGCGAGGGCATCACCATCGTCGACTCCTGGGCCTCCTGGTGCGGCCCGTGCATGCGCTTCGCCCCCATCTACGAGAAGGCCTCCGAGGCCAACCCCGGACATCACCTTCGCTAAGGTCGACACCGAGGCCGAGCAGGAGCTGGCTGGGGCCCTGGGCATCTCCTCGATCCCCACGCTCATGGTCTTCCGTGACAATGTTCTGGCTCACCGCGAGGCCGGCGCCCTGCCCGCCCCCGCGCTGACTCGCTCATCACGCAGGTGCGCGACCTCGACATGGACGAGCTCGCGCCAAGATCGCCGAGGAGGAGGCCGCCCGGCGCTCAGGGGCTCGATCCGTCAGGGTACCGCGGGGCCGCCTGCCGGCCCCCGCAGCTGTCCGACGTCGCCCGGGAACCCGCTGCTTTCGGGCGACGTCGTCGTCTGTTACCCGGCTCTGCCCACCCAAGGGCAGAACATTACGTTTTGATATCCTGTGATGGCCCGCGTGAAGTTGGAGTCCCACGTCAGTCACGCTGTCAGAGCCTGATGGGCGGTCCTCGTCGGTGCCTCGGGCCGCGACGCGTTGGTGCGCCACCGTCTACGCCTTCCCTGCGTTCTGACCCCGAGGGCGCTACGGACTGGATCGACCTGACGGTCCCCACTGACCCCCGGGACGAGCTGCGCACCATGCTCGACTTCCTGCTCACCGCCCGCCCCCGGCTCCCCTGCCCGAGGACATCGCCGCCGACCTCGACACCCTCCTGGAGGCCGAGGCCGCCGAGCGCGGCATGGTCGACGCCACCGAGATCCCGCCCCTGGCCATCACCGACCACGTGCCCGGCCTGCTGGGCCGCAACGTGGCCTCTGCGCGGCGACCTCACCCCGGCTGCGCGCCGGCGCCGTCCTCAATGCCGCCAACCCGGGATGCTCACGCTTTCGCCCCCGGGCACCGTTGCATCGACAACATCATCCACGCCGTCGCCGGGCCGGCCCTGCGCGCCGAGTGCGCCCGCCACATGACCTGGGCGGAGACCTTCGACCCCACCCGCCGCCAGGGCGGAGCCCGCCGCCGGGCCGTCTTCACCGGCGGCTACCACCCTGCCGGCCCAGCACGTCATCCACTCGGTGGGGCCCGTCATCGAGGACGGGCGCAAGCCGACCCTGCGCGACCGGCGCCTGCTGTCCTCGTGCTACACGAGCGTCCTCAACGTCGCGCACGCCGCGGGGCTGGGCAGCGTCGGCCTGCGCTCGCTGTCCACGGGGTCTTCGGCTACCCCAAGCGGCAGGCCGCGCTGGTGACGTTGGAGACGATCGGCCGCTGGCTGGCGGCCCACCCCGACTCCCCGGATGCGCATCGTCATCAGCCTCAACGCCGACGTCGACGTCGCCGCCTACGAGGCCGCCCTCTCGCCCCGCCGCCCTGGCGGCCGTCAGGACTGGGTCCCGCCGTGCCCCGTCGTCCGCAGTGCGCCTGAGGGCGGCGCACTGCACGAGTGGCCGCGCCACTGACCGACAGGTGGGTGTACTGCACGGTGCGGTGGGTTCGTGCAGTACGCACAACCCCGGCCAGCAGGTCCCCAACCTCGTGCAGTGTGGGCAGTTCTGGCCTCGGCGTCGGACCAGATCCACGGAGGGCGGTCAGCTCGCCTGGGCCTGTGCCGCGGCTCGGTGGCCGCCGGGGCCGCGGCCGCAATCGCTCCAGCTCCGGCTCGCCCGTGCGCGGCCGAGACGAACCAGGCCTCGAAGACCGACGGCGGTAGGGCCCACCCCCGCCTCGAGGAAGGCGTGGAAGAAGGGCCCGTAGTGCCAAGTCTCCTGGGCGCGGGCGGCCCGTAGTCGCTCACGCCCCTGCTCGGCGGCCCGCTGCCCGAACATGAAGGAGAACAGTGAGCCCGCCCGCTGCAGGCGGTGGGGCAGCCCTGCTCGGTCAGGGCCGCCGAGACCACCCTCTCCGATGGTCCGGGCGCGGGCGGTCACCGAGGCGTAGACGGCGTCGTCGGTCAGCTGGAGCGTGGCCAGGCCGGCCGCCGTGGCCAGCGGATTCCCCGAGAGCGTGCCCGCCTGGTAGACGGGGCCGTCCGCGCCAGCAGGTCCATGACCTCCGCGCGCCCGCCGATGGCGGCCAGCGGCATCCCGCCGCCCACGACCTTCCCTGAAGGTCACCAGGTCCGGCACCCAGGTGGCGCGCTCTGCGCCAGTCGGCGCCCGGCCAGGAGGGGCTGCGACGTCGGCGGGCTCAGTGGCCAGGCCCGGCAGGTCCGAGTCCAGCCGTCGATGGCCCAGGCCCCACCAGCCGGCCGGACCCACGCGGAAGCCAGTGAGGACCTCATCGAGGATCGCGAGCGCGCGTGCTCGGCGGTCACCCGGCGGATCGCGGCGTTGAAGCCGGGCGCGGCGGCACGATCCCCATGTTGGCCGGGGCGCCCTCGGTGATGACCGCGGCGATCTCGGCGCCGCGCTCGGCGAAGCAGGCCTCCAGGGCGGCGACGTCGTTGTAGGGCAGGACGATCGTCTGGGCGGCCACCGCTGCGGGCACGCCGGCGCTGCCCGGCAGGCTGCCGGTAGCCAGGCCCGAGCCGGCCGCCGCGAGCAGGCCGTCGCTGTGCCCGTGGTAGCAGCCGGCGAACTTCACCACCAGGTCGCGGCCCGTGGCGCCGCGGGCCAGGCGCACGGCCGTCATCGTCGCCTCGGTGCCGGTGGACACGAAGCGCACCTTCTGCGCGGCCGGCACCCGGCGGCGCACCTCCTCGGCCAGGAGCGTCTCCGTGGCGGTGGGGGCGCTGAAGGACAGGCCGCGGGCGGCCGCTTGACCGCGGCGACGACCTCCGGGTGGCGTGCCCCAGCAGCGCCGGATCCCCACGAGCCCACCAGGTCCACGGAGCTGCGGCCTCGACGTCGGTGACGTGGGCACCGCTCGCCGAGGCGATGAACCGCGGCGTGCCCCCACCGAGCCGAAGGCGCGCACGGGGGAGCCGACGCCCCGGGGATGACGGCGCGAGCCGCCTCGAACAGGGAGGTGTTGGCCCAGCGGTGGCGCTGGAGGGCCGGGCCTGCGGGCTGCGATTGCTGAGTCACGGCGATCCTGTCGATGAACTGGTCAGGGCCGGTTCGGGCCGGTGAGCGTACCGACGACGCTGACAAACGACCGGATCAGCGCCGCTCGAGCTGTGTCGAAACGGGCTCCCAGGCATCGTGGATGCACCGTAGCCCTGGTACTCGCGTCGCGTTTGGCGGTTGATCGAGACCACTGCAGGGCCGGGTTCCTCGCGATCTCCCGAGCCCAGTAGGTCAGGACCATGTCGGCGCCTGCGCGCACGATGCCCAGCACCGACTCGGCGATGACGCGCTCGCGGTCGATCCACCTGACTGCGCGGCCGCCCACCATCGCGTGCTCGCCGCTGACCTCGGTAGGCGGCCACCGGCACCGGTGAGGCGGCGGCGACGTCGGCCAGCACGTCCAGGTAGGGGCCCGGGCCGGCTTGACCACTGACGATGTCCGCGCCTCGGCGACATCGAGCATCACCCGCGCATGCCCTCGCGGCGGTTGGCCGGATCCTGCTGGTAGGCGCGCCGGTCCCCGGTGAGCGTGGAGCCCACGGCCTCCCGGAACGGCCCGAAGTAGGCCGAGGCGTACTTCGCCGAGTAGGCCAGGATCGCGACGTCGTCGTGCCGGTGGCGTCCAGGGCGGCGCGGATCGCGGCGACCTGCCCGTCCATCATCCCCGACGGCGAGACCATGTGGGCCCCGGCCTCGCCTGGGAGACGGGCCATGGCCTGGCAGGTGGCCAGGGTGGCGTCATTGTCGACCCTCGCCGGCGCGCGGGCCGTCGGGGCGATGAGGCTGCAGTGGCCGGGCTGGTGAACTCGTCCAGGCAGGTGTCCGCACACGACGACCTCGTCCCCGACCTCCGCGCGCACGGCCGCGATCCCGCGGTTGAGGATGCCGTCTCGGCCCAGGCCGCCGTGCCGGCCTCGTCCCGGGTGGCGGGAACGCCGAACAGGTCGATGGCGCTGATGCCGGCCTCGGCGCAGGCGGCGGCCTCCGCGACGCAGCGAGTCCAGTGTGTGCTGGACGACCCCGGCATCGCCTCCACGGGGCGGGGGGTCGTCGATGTCCTCGCGCACGAACACCGGCAGGATGAGGGCGGATGGGTCCACGACGTGCTCGCGCGCCAGGCGCCGCATCGCGGGCGTGGTGCGCAGGCGCCGGGGCGGACCGTGGGGGCCTGCGGGCGGGACGGAGCGGCGCGACAGGAAGTCGGCGGCCGGTCGGAGGGCGTCGGTCATGAGGTGCTCCCTTGGTGGTCCGCCGTCCAGCAAGTGTTGGAAATGACTGGAATGAGGCGGATCGGGTGGGTCTGAGGAGGTCTGTGCTGGGACACTGCGTCGGGTTGGGAGGCTGCGGGATGATTTTGTGTCACGGATGGCGACTTTTAGTCGTGCCGAGCGGGGTGCGGCTCCTGAACTCATCTGGAGCGTCTGGCTCTGACCCGCGAATATCTGAGAGGTAGGTGCGCCTGGGGGTAGTGGCGGCGATGAAAAGTCGCCAATCGTGACACTTTCGCCGGTGCGCGGCCATCACGGCGGCTCCTGAGGGGCAGGAGCGGGCCCGTGGTGGCCCGGATGGCGTCGATGGTGGCCTGAGGACCCCCTCGGGCGTGGGGGAGGGGCGACGGCTGCGACCGTCAGACCGAGCCTCGCGGGTGGCCGCCGCCGTGGTGGCGCGATGGCCACCAACCCAGTTCCCTGCGGCGGTGGGCCGAGCAGTCCTAGGACGGCCCGCGTCGTGGACGGGGCGGTGAGCACGACCGCGTCCACACCGCCAGTGGCCCACGTGCGATCCAGGTCCGGGGGCAGGCTGCGGCGTCAGCCGTGACGGTCGTGAGGCGGCCACCTGCTCCACCTCCCAGCCCGCCCGACGCAGGCCCGTCCGCCAGTGCCGGGTCGGCCAGAGCCGAGGCCGGCAGCAGCAGCGCCGTGCCGCCTCCGGAGCGGTTCGAGCGTCGGGAGAATCGTTGGAGGCATGAGCCCTCCCAGCTCGGAGTCATGCGGGCCGGTGACACTCGGGAAGGCCTCGAGGGGCCGCTCGATTCCGGGATCCGTACTGGGGCGGGGGTGACGGGTGCCGTGGTGGGTGTTGGGAATGTCGGGTTCCTGGTAGGGCGCTGGTCTCCGGTTGCTGGGCTTCCGCGAGCGCGGGTCTTCAGGAGGGCGGCGGCCGAGCCTCGGGCCACCAGGTCGGGGGCGGTCCCGGTGAGCTCGGTCCACGCACGGCCGTCGCCGGCCCGACGACAGCCACCCGCATCGGCGGGATGCTTGAGCGTGGTTGGTGCTGTCCCGGTGGGGTGATCGGGGTGGGGCGACACGGAGCCGTTGTGGGGCCGGACGTGCCGGCTCCTGATGGAGGGCCTGTCTCTGGTCGCCAAGGCGGCTTCGGCGGAGCAGGCATGCGCAGCGCGCCTCACGGTCTCGGGCCGAGGTGAGCACCAGCCAGGCCGCCTCGCCCGCCGCGATCCTGCGCGCAGTCGCTCCAGCGCCGCCGCCTCACCCGGAACCGTCCGAGTCACGGCGGCTGCAGCACCCTCGCCCCGGCCTCGCTCCAGCGCCGAGGCGATACGGTCGCGCTCCTTGAGGCGCGGCAGCAGAACCGCCCGCCCCGACAGCGGCGCTCCTGCGCGCCCTCCCGGGGGCGCCCGGCAGGCCCCCGGCCGAGTCAGTGCGTGAGGTGGGACTGCGCCATGGCCCTCAGTCCCTGCCGGGGCTTGCTGGCGTGCAGGTCGACGATCTGGTCGGCGCTGTCCTCCAGCAGGACCTCGGCTGCCCTGGCCCCCAGCGCCTCGGCCGCCCGAACCGCCGCCGTGTCCCTGGGAGTCCCTGGCCCCCAGAGGTCCTCGGGCAGCTCCGTGCTCAGTTCGCAGCCGACCTCCTGGCCACCATCGAGCGAGGTGACCACCGCCCGCAGCACGAGCGCTCGCGGCTCCTGGCTGTCGCCCGCAGGTGCGCCCAGGCCCCCACCGGCGCCGCGCAGCCCGCCCCGAGCCGGGCCACGAGCGCCCGCTCGGCCGTCACCGCCAGGCGCGTGGGCTCGTCGTCGAGCGCCGCCACCGCCCGGGCCAGCCCGCGGAGTCCTCGCCGGCTCGCGCCTCCACGGCCAGGGCCCCCTGAGCCGGCGCGGGCAGCATCGTCTCCAGGTCCAGGACTCGCTCGCGCAGTGCTCCAGCCCCAGGCGCCGCAGCCCCCGACAGGGCCAGGACCACCGCGTCCAGGTCACCGGCGGCATCGGCTCGGCTGCCACCGGCTCATCGGTCCCGACGCCGACCACCTCCAGGCCCCGCACCCGCGCCAGGCGCGTGGGCACGTTACCGCGCAGGTCCACCACCTCCAGGTCGGGGCGGGCGCAGCAGCTGGGCGGCCCTGCGGGCGAGCCGGTGCCCACGCGGGCCCCCTCGGGCAGGTCGGCCAGGGTCAGGCCGTCGCGGGCGCACAGGGCGTCGCGCGGGTCCTCGCGCGGCGGCACGCAGATGACCTCCAGTCCCTCGACCGGCTGCGTGGGCAGGTCCTGAAGGAGTGGACCACCAGGTCCACCTCGCCGTCCAGGAGTGCGTGGCAGTCGGCCGCGAAGACCCCCACCCCGCCGAGCTGCCTCAGGGGGTGCGGTCGCCGTCGCCGTCCGTACGCACGGTGACCAGGTCGATGCCCAGGCCGCCGGAACCCTCGCTGGCCTTGCCGGCGCGGCGGCCGCACCGCCCCCGCCGGCCGCCATCAGTGCTCGGCGACCCTGCCCGACTCGGGTCACGCCAGGCGCGAGCCGCGCGTGCCCAGCCGAAGCCGCCGCCAGAGCCCGTCCCCGTCGTGGTCATGCATCCCTCCTCGTGCAGCAGTTCTTCATCGTCGCGTTCGTACCGTAGGGCTCGCCTCGTACCTGGAAGTACGAACTCGCGACCCAATATACGAACGCGCCGCCCGCCCCTCGTCCTGGCGCGGCGCTTCACCCGATCATCGGAGCCCCACCAGGCGCCCCGAGCGCGGCGCGGGCGTGCTCGACGACGGCCGCGATCCCGGTCCCCGCCACCCACGCCCCGGTGACCTCCAGTCCCGTCACCGGCGCCAGCTGCTCCTCCAGGCGCCTCGCGTGCCCCGGTAGGCGGGCGTCACCGCGGCAGCGTCCCGTCCCAGCGCACCAGCATGTGGTCGATGACCGCCTCCGGCCCTGATCCTCACCCCGGTCAGGCCGCGACGTCATCGAGCGCCACCTGCAGATCCACCTGCAGGGCGCGGCTGCCCGGGCCGACCGTAGGACAGGCGCAGCGCGTGGACGTCCGCCGTGCAGCGCCCTGCAGCTCGGCACCGACCCACGGCCACTGGCACTCAGGTGCGACAGGGCCTTGGCCCGCACTGGGCAGTCCGCCAGGCTTGACAGACCCCATCGGGATCCGTCCCATGAGAGTCCGGCACAGAGGCCCCGGTGCCGGTCGACGACGACGCGGCGGCAGGGTCATCAGCCGGGCTGTCCGGGCCGGTGGGCGCCACAAGCAGCCCCGAGCCCACCGGCTCGCCACTGAGCTCCGGAGCCCGGGCCACCAGCGTGAAGCGGGCGATCGGCGCCCCACCGGCACGGTCAGCTCTGTCGCGCTCGCGGGCAGGCTGGAATCCTCTCAGCAGCGCAGCGCGGCCCCCGCCGAGCAGGCCACGACGACGCGGTCGGTGACCACGACCTCCTGCGCCCGTCGGGCACCGGCTCGTCCGACGGCGTCGGACCCGCGCGTCGGGGCGATCCCCACTCGCCAGGCGGCCGGCGCCTCGTCCGCCCGCGCAGTCCTGGCCTCCGCCGGGCCGCAGCCACTGGGCGCCGGGTGCGGGTGCGCACGTTCCCGCCGCCGGCCTCAATGGCCTCGCGCAGCGCGTCAGTGAGCCGGAACAGCCCGCCCTCGACGGCCGCGTCCACGCCCGACCACCCGCCCCGTCCTGGCGGGCCCGACGCCGCTCCAGCACCGCCGCCACAGCGGCACTCGAGCGACCCCCAGCCCGCTGTGGCCCGCCGCAGCCCTGGGCATGACGACGTCGGCTCGCCAGATCCGCCGGGTCGGCCGAGTGGATGCCCGCGACGATGGGCCGCACGAGGCGCTCCAGGACGCCGAGCCCCCATCCGCGCGAGTCACGAAGGAGGCCAGGGTCGGCCGGATCCTCGGGGCCGGTGCCCACGGTGCCGGGCAGGTCGGCATCCTGCGCGGCCCGGCGCGCGGCCTCCTGCCCGATGATGGCGACGACGTCAGCCGCCAGCGGGTCCGCCGGGATCCCCAGGTAGGCGTGGTCAGGAAACCGGTGCAGCCCCCACTGGGCGACCGCTCGCTGGCGCCCGGCGCGAGGGGCGGCAGGAAGAGCTGGTCGGCCGTGCGGGGCGGCGGTGCGTCGCCCGCTCGGCGAGCATGAGGTGGTCGCCCGGCCGCGCACGACGAAGCCCTCGGCGCCCAGGTCCATGCGCGCCCCGCCGATGCTCCGCCGCGACGAGCCCGCCGGTGTAGCCGCGCGCCTCAATGAGCAGCGGCCGCAGCCCGGCGCGTACCAGGTCCCAGGCGGCCGTCAGACCCGCGATCCCGCCGCCGATGACGAGCGCGTCCCACCGTCGCTCCCTCGACGGCCTCCCCGCTCATGCCTCCCACCCGGCCAGGGCCACGGACTCCCCAGTCGGCCGAGCCGTGCACCCGCGCCACGATCCGGGTGAGGACGTCCGCGTCGGTGGCTCGGCGGGACCCCATGCCCCAGGTTGACCACGTGCCCCGGCGCCGCGCGCCCGGCGGCCAGCACCGCGTCGAGCTCCTCAGCCAGGATCGGCCACGGCGCCGCCAGCAGTGCCGGGTCGAGGTTGCCCTGGACCGGGCAGGCCCCCGCCTGCGGGTCGGCCCCGGCCAGCGCCTCAATGGCCTCACCCAGCGTCGATGCTCGTCCGCCGACGGCGTCGGCCCCCGCCCGCCGCATGAGCCCCAGCAGTCGGGCGGTCCCGGTCCCGAAGTGGATGAGCGGCGCACCCTCACCGGTGGTGGGGAGACGGCCTGACTGGCGACATCCAGCGCGAGCGCCGAGTAGAGGGCCGCGCTCGCGGTAGGCGCGCGGGACAGCGAGCCCGCCCAGGAGTCGAAGAGCTGGGCCGCGGCCGCCCCGGCACGCACCTGGGTGGCGATGAACTCGCCGGTCAGGCGCGCGCACCAGGTCATGAGCCGGTCCCAGGAGTCGGGGTCGGCGCGCGCGAGCGTGCGCGCCAGGTGGTCGCGACTGGGCCGGCCCTCCACGGGTAGGCTGCCAGCGTGAAGGGCGCCCCGCCGAAGGCGAGCACCGGCGTCCACCCGCCGACCCGGCACTGTGCTCCAGCCCGGCGCGCGCCCGCTCGCTCAGCCCTCGCGCACGCCCGGCGCCTGCGGGACTGCCCAGCTCGACGACGACGCGCCGCACCGCCTCCTCGATCGCCCCTGACCCCTCGGCGTCGGGGCCGTCACCCGAAGCGGCGGCCACCAGCTCACCACCTCGCGAGCCGTTGCACCGGGGCGTCGAGGACCGCCCGACGCCTCCTCGATCCGCACCCCGACGCCCGCCAGGCGCAGCGGCACCATGATGTCGGAGAAGAAGACGGCGGCGTCGACGCCGTGGCGCCGCACCGGCTGCAGCGTCACCTCCGCGGCCAGCGCAGGATCCAGGCAGGCCTCCAGCATCGGCACGCCGGCGCGCGCCCGCAGCGCCCGGTACTCCGGCAGCGACCGTCCCGCCTGACGCATGAACCACGGGCGTGCGCGCGGGCCTCCGCCCCGCCAGCGCCTCCAGGAGCGCCGGCGACGGAACCGGTCCCGCCGTGGTCCTGGCAGGCCCCTGCCGCCTCGGCAGTCCTCGCCGCCGGCTCGCAAGTCATTGAATCATAGTGAACTGCCGGTGACGAAATCGCCGTTATCGGGCGAAGAATGCTGACGCCGCGTGCTTTCCCTGCGATAAGGGGAACTGAATGCGAGACATATCCGACCGCCTCCCTGTCAGCAGTGGTCAGAGGGGTTTATGTGCGTAATGATGCGGCGTTCCAGACGTCCGTCGGGTCCTGACAGGGTGTCAGAAATATGGTGATGACGCATTGTCATGATGTCGGGTGTGGTCGCCACGCCGCTATTGTGCCCGCTCCCCACGGTGATGTTTCAATAGCGCACGCCAGACTACTCATCTTCTCTCCGCAGACCATCGACTGCCGGGCCTCGACGTCGTTGCCCGGCTCAGCGCAGATCGCCCCGCTGGGGACCGACCTCCTGAGGCGGTCCCCGCGCTGCGCGGGGTCCTGGTGCTGTCCACCTGCAACCGCCTGACCCTGCTCATCGATGCCGACTCCTGGGCCGACACCGGCTGCCCGGCGGCCCCTGCATCCGGACCTCCGCCCAGCGGACGCGAGCCAGTCGACCGCGCTCGGACCTGGGGAGACCATCACCGCCTTCCTGGCCGAGCGCGCTGGCCCCCGGCGAGCGGCCTCTACTGACCCACCTGGTCGGGCGGCGCCCGCCGGGAGATGCTCGCCATCGCCGCGGGCCTGAGCTCGATGGTGGTCGGCGAGGCCCAGATCGTCGGCCAGGTCCGCCGTGCCGCCGAGACCGCCGCCGCCGAGGGCACGCTCAGCCCCGAGCTCGTGCGGGTCGTCGAGCGCGCTCGGCCACCGCCCGCCGGGTGGCCCACGAGACCGAGCTGTCCGGTCAGGGGCGCAGCGTCGTCGCCGTCGGCGTGGATCAGGCCCGACCACCCGCCGCCGCTGGAGGACTGCCGCGCCTCATCGTCGGCACCGGCTCTACGCCGGCGCCACCGTCGCCGACCTGCGTGCCCGAGGCCTGACCGACATCGCCGTCTCACTCCGCCTCCAACCGCGCCGAGGCCTTCGCCGCCGGTCACGGCCTGCGCGCCGTCCCCGCCGGCGCTTTGAGGAGGCCATGAGCCGCGCCGACCTCGTGGTCACCTGCCGCGGCACCGGCGGGCCGATCCTCACCGCCGACGTCGTCGCCCCCGTCGCCGCCGAGCGCGCCGGCTCGACTGGGGAGCGGTCGCCCGCTGGTCATCCTCGACCTGGCCCCTGACCCGCGACGTCGATGAGGCCGTCGGCGCCCTGCCGGGCGTCGTCCACCTCGACCTGGCCCGCGTGCGCGACGCCGTTCCCTGAGGCCGAGGCCCGGCAGGTGACCGCCGCCCGCGCCATCGTCGAGGCCGAGGCCGCCGACTTTGAGCGCACCCTGGCCGGCCGGGCCATGGACCACCTCATCACGGCCCCTGCGCGCCCAGGTGGGCTGCGTCGTCGCCGAGGAGGCCGCCCGCCTGCGCCCCCAGGCCCGCCCGCCGGCTCGCCCTGGCCGTCCCCGCCGTCGACGGGCGCGCCGGAACCGGCGTCAGCGGAGTCAACAGTGCCGACGCCGCCGCGGGGGCCTGCCCCACCATCACCCTCGCTGCCGAGACTGGCTTTCGAGACCTCCCGGCGAGACCGACGGCGAGCCCATGGTGCCCCTGGCGCAGGCCGAGCGGGCCCTGCACCACCTGGCCGCCCGCCTCCTCCACCAGCCCACCGTCATGGCCCGCCGCGCAGGCCAGGGAGGGCCGCGAGAGGCCTACCGTCAGGCCCTCGAGCCTCGTCTGGGGTCTGAGAGCACAGGAGAGAACCGTGACTGACACCGCCGCGTCCACTCCGGGCCCACCCAGGAGACTCCCGCGCGCCTGGCCACCCGCCTGGATGCTCGCCCGCGCACCCCCCGGCGGCCGACCTCGCCGGGCCGCGGCCAGTGTTCCGGCCTCGACCCGCTGGCTCCCTACGACGCCATCCTCCCTGCTGTCCTACGGCGGGCCCCGCCGCCCGAGGACGTCCTGCCCTTCATGCGCAACGCCACCGCCGGCCGCGGCGTGCCCGACTCGCGCCCTCGTGGAGGTCTCCCGCCACTACCAGGCGTCGGCGGCGCCTCCCCGATCAACGCGCGCAACGCCGAGCTGCGCGACGCCCTCCAGGCCCGCCTGGCCGAGCGCGGCTCGACGCTGCCGATCGTCGTCGGCAACCGCAACTGGCACCCTTCGTCAGCCAGGCCCTGCGCGAGCTGGCCGACGCCGGGAGCCCGCCGCGTCCTGGCCCTGCCCACCGCGGCCTTCGGCTCCTACCCGTGCCGCCAGTACCGCGAGGACCTGGCGCGCGTCTCCCCTGCTCGCCGACGGCGCGGACGGCTCCACCGGTGAGGGATTCGAGGTCGACGCCGCCGCCCGGGTCGGCGGCGACGGGGCGGTCCCGTGAGCTCACCGTGACAAGACGCGCCCCTACTACAACACCCCCGGCCTGCTGCAGGCCAACATCGACGCCATCGTCGAGGCCTACGGGCGCTGGCCGAGCAGGGGTGGCGGCTGCGGACGCGCGCCTCGTACTCGTCACCCACTCCATCCCCCTGGGCATGGAGGCCGGCTCCGCCCCGGGGAGGGCGCTGAGCACTCACGGCACTGGCTCCGGGATCCGACCGAGGCCGGGCCGCGAGAGCCGGGGCGGGCCGCCGACCCTGTCCACGGAGGTCTCCCTACGTCGCCCAGCACGAGGCGCTGGCCGCCGTCCTCGTGCCCGAGGTCGCCCGCCGTCTCGGCCTGGAGACGGTGGAGGCCGACCTCGTCTACTGCTCGCGCTCCGGCCCGCCGCAGGCCCGCTGGCTCGAACCGGACGTCAACGACCACCTTGAGGCCCTGGCCGCCGGGCACCTGACCGACGGCCACCCCGTGGAGCGACCCGGGGGCGTCGTCGTGGCCCCCTTCGGCTTCATCTCCGACCACATGGAGGTCGTCTTCGACCTCGACACCGAGGCCGCCCAGACCGCCCGCGACCTGGGGATGCCGTATGCGCGCGCCGCCACCGTCGGTACCCACCCGGCCTTCATCGACTCCCTCGTCGACATCCTCTTCGAGCGGGCCGCCGCCGCCCGCGGTGAGGACGTCCGGCCCGACTCGACCACCGGCGTCGGCCCCTTCCACACGGTCTGCCCGGACTCGTGCTGCCGGAACGAGGGCCGGCCACCCCGGCCGGCCCGCTCACCACGGGACCGACAGCGCCGACCCCTCGATAGCCCCCAACCCCAGTAGCCCGATACGAACCAGGAGAAGAAATTGAGTACTGACACCCACGGCCAGCATGGACATCCCGGCGGTCACCCTGGTGAGGGGGCCTGCACCGCTTCGAGGACGAGGAGCGCCGCCCCACCGCGACCCGCGCGACGCCACTGACGTCGACCTGAGGCCATCAACAACCAGTACCACTACACGCTCTACGCCGTCTTCCGCCTGGCCCTGCCCGCTGCCCGCCTCCCAGCCCGAGCGCGAGCAGCTCCTGGGAGAGCGCCAACTTCGTCGAGGCCGGCGGCGTGACGACGCGCGCTGGTACGACGTTGAGGGCCTGCGCGCCGACGCCGACCTGCTCGTGTGGTGGCTCGACGACGACCCTGAGGTCCTTCAGGACGCCCACCACCGCCTGCGTGGCAGTGCGCTGGGCCGCTACCTGGAGCCGGTGTGGTCCTGCATGGGCTGCACACGCCCTGCCGAGTTCAACCCCCAGCCACGTGCCGGCCTGCCTGGCCGGGGTGGCGCTCGCGCGACTGGTCATGGTCACCCTCGTGCGCTCCCACGAGTGGTACCTGCTCGAGCCCCGAGGAGCGCTCGCGCATGATGGCCCAGCACGGGCGCCACGGCTTCTCCGGGCACCCCGACGTCAAGGGCTCGACCCCTGTCCACCTTCGGCCTGAGCGACTACGAGTGGATCTCGGCTCGAGGCCGACAGCCCTCGACCGGCTCGAGGGGTCCTGCACCACCAGCGCTACACGGAGGCGCGCATGCACGTGCGCGTGGACACGCCCTTCTACACCGGGCGCCGCGTCAGCCCGCAGGAGTGGGCTCAGCGCCAGCCCTGGGCCTGAGCTGGCCGGGGACATTCGACGCCGTCGGGGACACTCTCTCCAGGCCGAGGGACGTCCTGCGCGTTGGGGGACAGCATTCCTGTCCCCCAACGCGTGACTAGTCCCTGGCCGGAGGGGAATGTCCCCGACCATGAGGGTGGGCGGCGGCGCAACCTGACCAACCTGGTTGACCAGGTCGCTTTCTCCTGGGACCATCAATGCATGAAGACGGTGAAGGTTCAGGAGGCGAAGACGCATCTGTCGGCGCTGTTGGTGGAGGTCGAGCAGGGGACGACCATCAACATCGCCCGAGGGCGTCAGACAGTGGCGCGCTTGGTTCCAGTCGGGGGCGAGCGGGAGCTGGGCTTCGGCGGATACCAGCTGCCGGACACGTTCTTCGACGAGCTGCCGGAAGAGGAGCTGAGCGCCTGGGAGGGTGCATGAAGGGCTACCTGCTCGATACGCATGCGCTCATGTGGGCGATCAATGAGCCCTCGTGTCTGGGCGGGAGAGCTGTCGAGGTGCTGCGAGACCGAGGGAATCTCGTGGTGGTCTCCGCCGCCAGTGCATGGGAGCTGCATACCAAGAACCGCATTGGGAAACTGCCTGGAGCGGGGCCGTGGCTGGATGCTCTCGAGGGGCACGTGCGACGGCTCGGAGCGGAGTTCTTGCCCATCGAGTGGTCGCACGCGCGCTTGAGCGGGCAGCTTGAGTGGTCGCATCGCGATCCCTTTGATCGGATGCTGGCGGCGCAAGCGATGTACGAGTCGCTTGCGTTGGTGACGCGCGATCCGGCCTTCGAGGAACTGTCCGGTGTGACGATCCTGTGGTGAGTGGTCGTTGCCTAGTTGTATGAGTTCATGACGTTGGCGACCTGTGTTGGGGGTGCGGGTGGCGGGGTGTGGGCCATTGGTGAGACTCCAGCTGTTGCCAAGGTGACCGCGACTGCCGCCGGGTGTCTGGCTGTTGGTCAGAGCTGGTCCGGTCTCGTCGCGGTGGGCAGGGGAGACCTCGGTCGGCTCTGCTTCCTCACGGGATCTTCGACGCCGTCTGGACTTCACCGTGGCTGGGGCACTCCGTTCCAGGCAGGGGCTGTTTGCGCGTCGGGGGACGAAATCCTGTCCCCAGTGCGCAGGGTGTCCCTGTCGATGACGAGCCCCTTGACGTCGGCCATCATCCTGGATGGCCTGACCGGCAAGCCTGCGCAGCAGACCTGGTTCCTCTTCTGAGGACTGTTGGCATCACGTACCCTCGCCAGAACAGGGGGCGTAGCAATGAGGGCGACGAAGGTCGAGACATGTTCGTGATCTTCGCGGTACTGTCAGCGGGTTGGTTTCCGCCGGGTTGATTCCGGCCGACAGTCAGGAGCCCCCGTGGCACATGCCGAGAACCGCCCGCGTGAGTCGAGCCGGGGGCCCGCCGTCGAGCCGCCGCACTGGGCTGCCTGCTGCTCGCCGGCTCACTGGCCCTGACCGGCTGCTCCTCCAAGGACTCCAAACCCGACGCCAAGGCGCCCGCCAGTAGAGCCGGTTCCACGGGGCGGCCGACGTCGGCCTCCTCAGCTGCCGCCACGGCGTCGAGCACCGCCGGCACCGTCACGGCGGCCTCCCTGTCGGACGCCCAGCTCGGGTACACCGTCACCGCGATCCCCGCCGGCCTCGACGTCAAGCGGGTCGCGATCCTCCAGGACTTCGTGGCCTACGACCAGATGTCCTGGAAGCTGTGGGTCGGCGGCGGACAGGACACCAGCAAGGTACCCACCGTCACCACCGGCAACCTCCAGCAGCAGCTCATCAACGACGCCGCTACCTTGCAGAACACGGGGCAGAAGGCCAAGACCCCCGTCAAGGTGGCGATCTCCGAGGTCGCCATGAGCGCCGACGGCCAGAGCGCCACCGTCTCCTACTGCGTGGACATGACGCAGGTGACCTACGTCGACGCACAGGGCAAGGACGTCACCGAACCATCCAACAAGGCGCGCATCCCGGCGAAGAACACCATGGTCCCCGGTAGTAACGGGCACTGGCTCGCCTCTGAGGAGGAGGAGACCGGCGAGCCGAACACCTGCAAGGTCGGCTGAGTGGATCGCCAGAGAAGTCCGTCCGGGCAGGTGAGCCTTGGTTTCGGGTGAGGTATGGCTTGCCTGTGAATCATAAGTAACACCCACGGAGGTTGGCGATGTAGTAAAGTGATGGCCATGAACGCAGACACCATGACAACACCGTCCATCAACTCTCCTTCACCGCCTCCGCCGCCCTGAGCGACAACCTCCAGCGCGTCCTGACCGACCTCATCGCCCTCGAGCTGGTCGGCAAGCAGATCCACTGGAACATCGTTGGCCCGAACTTCCGCGACGTCCACCTCAACCTCGACGAGGTCGTCGACATCGCCCGCGAGGGCTCTGACGAGGTCGCCGAGCGCATGCGCGCCATCAACGCCGTCCCCGACGGCCGCCCGGCCACCGTCTCCGCCGCCACCACTGTCCCGGCCGCCCCCGAGGGCGAGATCCTCACCAGCGAGGGCGTCGCTCTCATCGTCTCCGCCATCGAGGCCGTCGTCGCCACCCTGCGCGGCGTGGACGAGGACGTCGACTCGAGGACCCCACCTCCTCCGGCATCGTCGAGGACCTCATCGGCAAGCTCGAGCAGCAGGCCTGGTTCCTCTCCGCCGAGGTCCGCAAGCCCGTTCGCTGAGTCGGACTGAGCAGCGGCGCAGCCGCAAGCACAACCGATAACGGTGGGCGATCCCGAGCACTTCGGGGTCGCCCACCGTCGTTTACTCAGCCGCGATCTCGGCGCGCATGTGCCTGGCGCGAAAAACGAGGACGCCAGAAAAGGAATGGGGGTCAATCCCCATGAAAATACGGGTATGCGCCAGTGACGGGGCCATATACGGACGGGTATGGTCAATTTGCCCACGAATACGTGGGAATGGTCATCCTGGCTTGTGGAGGTAGCTCATGTTCCGCCGTCATCGCTTATATCCGTGGGGCGGGCTGGTCCTGGTCGCCTCATGCGCGCTGGCGGGCTGCTCATCGAGCGGAGCCGCACCGGGCAGTGCCGTACCGCCGTTGAGGACTGCGGGCGCGGAGGCCTCCGCCGCTGCCGGCGCCTCGGGCAGCGACGCCCCTGTGACGGAGAGGTCGCTGTCGGATCCGACGACGTCGTACATGGTGACCTCGATCCCGAAAGACCTGGATGCGGAGCAGTCCCAGGTGGTCAAGGCCTATGTCGACTATGACCGAGCGACCTGGGAGGCCTACCGGGACATGAAGGGGACGACCAAGGTCGAGTCCGTCACCACCGGGGACCAGTACCAGGCCTTCAAGAAGGTCTACGACGAGCGGGCCGCCGCCGGGCAGCATGTCGAGGGAGGCCGCCGCCGCCATCACCTCGGCTCAGGTCAGTTCCGACAACATGTCATCGACCGTCGTTGCGTGCGCCGATGAGACGAAGATCCGCCTGGTCTCTCAAGACGGGCGCAGGTCCCTCCGACGACCTCGGCCACAAGATTTCCCTCGCGGTGGGCCTGATCAGAAACGAACAGGGCTGGGTCGTCAACTCCTCCTCAGTGGAAAGCGTGGATCAATGCTGAAGACAATGATGAGGCGCGTCGGCCTGGCGACGACGGCGTGCGCAGTGATCGCTCCTGTGGGTCTGCTTCCGTCGTCCCCGGCTTTTGCGGAGGGAGGTGGTATCTCGGGGCACTCCTCTCAGGGCTCCGACGGCGGCGTCACTATCTCCGTGTCAGTGTCCTACAGCTCCGCCACTCCCGGATCGAAGGGGGCCAGCGGGACGGAGACGTCCAGTCGTCAGGTCTCTGCGACGGTTCAACCGGTGTGTCAGTATCAAAAAGGGTTGACGGGGGCCGAGGTTGCTGAGATCTTCAATGGAGATAAAGATGCGGTCATCCGTGGGAGTGGTTACGAGAACTGGAAGGATCACGCCAATGACAAGGAGGGGCGTTGGTACAACACGACGTGTCGACGCCCGGAGGAATGAGTGATGAGAGTACAAGAAGATAGTTGCGAACTATTTCGACAAGCACAACTCGGTGTTTGTTCCTGCCGGCGGTCAGCCACCGACACCGCCATTGACGGGGGCGTCCTGGCCAAGGCCGCCTGGAAGGCGGTGGAGATTCCGTCGCCGTAGTGGAGATGAATCCGCAGATGGGTGATGACGTGCAGACCCTGGTCGGCGTGGAGAACTGGGTGTGGGCGAGTGCGCAGACGCCTCAGTCCGTGACGGCGACGGCGACTGTCGGGCCGGTGACGGCAACCGTCACGGCGACGTCCTCCGGTCTGACCCTGTCGGCTCCGGACAGCAGGTCTCCTGCCGGGGATTCGGCACTCCCTGGCGGCCGGGGATGCCGGAGGGAGCAGCTCGTGCACGATCACCTTCACACGTAGCTCTGAGCATCTGGGCGGGAGTACAACGGTGAGGACAGGCGTGTCCTACAGCGCCTCGTACACGGCCACCGACAGCGCCCGGGGGAGTCTGCCATCAGTGTCGACCTCCGGGAGCCTGTCGCTGAGGGTGGGGAGGCGCAGAGCCTCAACACCGGCCCCCGGGGCTGAGCGGCCCCGCTGCGCCGCAAGTCGACGAATACCCGGGCTGCGGGAGGAACGCCGTTCCTCCCGCAGCCCCTTTGATGTGGACGCCCTCTTGTCTCCTCCGCCGGGTGGCGTGCGTCATCTGGAAAGGGACGGTGGTCTGGGAACAGTCATGTTCCCGCAGACCACCGTGCGCTGTCGAGGGTGGTGCTCGCTGAGACTCAGGCGATGGGGAGACCGGGCGAGGTGCTCACGCCTCCCCGCCGGAGATGGCGAGGTTGTTGTGGTTCTGCGCCACGTCGGTGCCGGCCTTGGCGAGCGCGTCCTCCAGGGCCTTCAGTGCCGGCTTGAAGCTCGTGCTCCACTGCTCACGGAACTCAGTGGCGTTCGTGCTCCCACACCGCGCTATTCACTGATCCCGTCAACCTGCGTCTGGATGGTGTTGGCGGTCTCACGTTGTTCTTCGAGGGTCCTGTACAGCTCCGCGAGGGTGTCGAGGTCTGCCTTTAGTGCGGCCACGGTGATCTCCTTCTTCTGAATGAGTTGTTGTCTCCGCATGGATGTGCGGATTCAGGTCGCCCGTGGTGGTGCGCCTGCCACTACTTTCTGTGATGGGGCAGGGGAGTCAAGAGGAAAACCGTCCTTTATTTCAATGTGGGGATGGATCCCCTGGTTATTCATGAGGGCATGGGGATTCATCCCTCATCTTTCATGCATGTGAGGGTAGATCCCCATGGGCGGGAGTATTGGGGCCCGCCTACGATGTGTCTATCCGATTCAACAGGCGTGCTCTTGATGCGTCCCATTTGAATCTCCAATGCACATTCTTGATTCACGTGAGGATTTTACTCATGGCATCCCGTTTGTCTGGACGCGTGTCCGAGCGTCACGATCGTCATTCCGGCAAGGAGAGGCGTGTCCCGCCCCCGTGAGGGGGTGGACAGTGCGCGCTGCCCGTCGGCACCGCGTGAGCGGCGTCCCCTGCTGGCCGCGCTCGCCGTGCTGCTGATCGTCGGAGGGCCCTGCTCGCGGGCCTGCTGGCGGTCCAGATGGACAAGCGGGTCCAGATGCTCGCCGCGGCCGACACGATCCAGGCCGGCCAGACCATCGCCAAGGAGGACCTGGTCTCCGCCTCGGTCTCCTCGGACCTGAGGACCCTCATCCCCGCGGACCAGATCGATCAGGTCATCGGGCGCACGGCACGGGTCGAGGTCGCCAAGGGCCAGCTCCTGGACGCCTCCCAGATCGCCACCGCGCCCCGTCCCCGGAGGGGACCAGCAGGTCGTCGGCGTCTCGGTCGCCTCCGGCCGCTTCCCGCAGGGGGCCTGGGCGCCGGGGACATGGTCGACGTCGTGGACGTCGGCAACCAGTCGGTCTCCATCGAGGGCGCGCAGGTCCTCAAGGCCACGCCCTCCTCCGGAACGCAGGACGACTGGACCTCCGGCGCCGTCATCTCCCTCGTCGTCAAGCGCGGTGACGCCGCCAAGCTCGCCAGCGCCTCGGCCAACGGGACCATCGCCGTCGTCCAGACCGCGACCAACCAGCCCATCAAGGAGAGCTGATGCTCATCTCCATCGCCTCCGCCAAAGGCTCCCCTGGGAGCCTCGACGAGCGCTCACGTGCTCGCCGCGGTCTGGCCGCGACCCGTTGTCCTGGCCGAGCTCGACCCGGTCGGCTCCGACCTGGTCTACCGCCCACTCCCGCGAGGGGACCCCCTGGACAGTGACCGGGCGTCGTCTCCCTGGCCGCCGCGACCCGCCGCGACCCGGCCGCGCCCCTGCGGGACCATCTCACCGTCATCGAGGGCGACCTGCCGGTCCTCGTGGGCCTGTCCCGCCCCGATCAGGCCACGGCCATCGGATCGGGCTGGGCGGGACTGGCCGCCAGTCTTCGTCAGGGCGGGGACGTCATCGCCGACGTCGGCCGGCTGTCTCCCCGGCGTCCCCGAGCCTCGGGCGTGCCCTGGCCTCCGATATCGCGCTGGTCGTCGTGCGTCCCGGCGTGGAGAACTACGGGCACCTGCGCGAGCGCCTGTCCTGGATCGCCGCCGAGACCTCCCGCCGCTCCGAGCAGGTCCGCCTCGGGTCCCTGCTCATCGCCCCCTGGAAGGCCCGTCACGAGGCCGGTGACCTCACCCGGCTGCTGCGTGGCAGCGGACTGGAGATCCCCGTCGTCGGCGCCCTGGCCTTCGACCAGAACGCCGCCGACTCCCTGGCGGGCCGCCGTGCCCGCCCCGCTGGGGCAGACCCTCCTGGTGCGCTCGGCCCGGACCGTGGCCACCGCCCTGGCCGGCGTGGGCGTCAACGGAGGTGCCTCATGAGTGTCGATCAGGACTCGTTCGCGACATGCGTGAGGAGGTCGCCGACCTCCTGGCCCAGCAGCGCCGCGATGACGCCACCTCCGGCATCCCGCCGATGTCCGCCGAGGACGAGCGCCAGTTCGCCCGCGCACTCATCGGGCGTGTGCTCGAGCGGCACGCCCGCGCTGCGATCGCCGCCGGCCGCAGCCCGCTCAACGCCCAGGAGGAGGAAGAGATCTCCCAGGGCATCCACGCGGCGCTCTTCGGCGTCGGACGCCTCCAGCCCCTGCTGGACGACAAGGATGTCGAGAACGTCGACATCAACGGCTGCGACCATGTCTTCATCCAGTACGCCGACGGCCGTGAGGAGCGCGGCGAGCCCGTGGCCGAGTCCGACGAGGAGCTCATCGAGCTCGTCCAGGTCCTGGGCTCGTACTCCGGTCTGGCCTCGCGCCCCTTCGACTCGGCCAACCCCCAGCTGGACCTGCGCCTGCCGGACGGCTCTCGCCTGTCGGCCGTCATGGAGGTCTGCTCGCGCCCCTCGATCTCGGTGCGTCGCGCCCGCCTGGACCGGGTGGGCCTCGATGACCTGGTCCGGCTCGGATCCCTGACCCCGCGGCTGGCCGCCTTCTGCTCGGCGGCCGTGCGAGCCCGCAAGAACATCATGATCGCCGGCGCCACGAACGCCGGGAAGACCACCTTCCTGCGCGCCCTGGCCAACGAGATCCCGGCCGAGGAGCGCCTCATCACCGTTGAGCGCGCCCTGGAGCTGGGGCTGGGAGAGTTCGCCGACCTGCACCCCAACGTCGTCGCCTTCGAGGAGCGCCTGCCCAACTCCGAGGGCTCCGGTGCGATCTCCATGGCGGACCTGGTGCGGCGCTCGCTGCGCATGAACCCCTCGCGGGTCATCGTCGGAGAGGTCCTGGGCGACGAGATCGTCACCATGCTCAACGCCATGAGCCAGGGCAACGACGGCTCACTGTCCACCATCCACGCGAACTCCTCCTCTGAGGTGTTCAACCGCATCGCCACCTACGCCATCCAGTCCGCCGAGCACCTGCCCCAGGACGCCACCAACCTCCTCATCGCCGGCGCCGTCGACTTCGTCATCTTCCTGACCCGGGAGAACCGCTTCCTCAGGGCGGCAGGCTGCGCCGCCGTCGCCTCCGTGCGCGAGGTCAACGGCGTTGACGGGCGGGTCCTGTCCAGCGAGGTCTTCGCCGACGACGGGACCGGGACCGCCCAGCCCGGCCGCACCGATCGGCTGCGTCAACGACCCTCGGCGGCCGGCTACGACCCGCCGCCTCCTACCGGGAGGTGTCGCATGAACCAGGCCACCGCCACCGTCGCCATCCTCGCCGGCGCGCCTCGTCGGGGAGGGATCTCTCCTGATCGGCTTCCTCATGGGGGTCGACATGATTCCCCAGCGCCCCGGCCCCTCCGGGCCCCTGCGCGAGCGCCTCAGGGGTCTCCGGCCGGATCGTCGCCGGCCTCGCCGTCGGGCTGGCCCTGCTGGTCGCCACCCGATGGGTCGTCATGGCCCTCGCCGGCGGCGCAGCTCGTCGTCGTCTGGCCGATGCTCTCGGCGGGGCCAAGAGGAGAAGCGCTCCTCGGCCAAGGTCGAGGCCCCTGGCCACCTGGGCCGAGTCCCCGGGATACCATCGCCCGGCGCCGTGGGCCTGGAGCAGGCGATCCCCGCCACCGTCTACGCCTCCGCCCCGGTGATCCGCGAGGACCTGGCCCTCCTGGCCGACCGCATGCGCGTGCGCGTCCCCCTGTCCACGGCGCTGCGCCAGTTCGCCGACAGCCTGGGCGACCCCACGGCGGACCTCATCGTCTCCGCCCTCATCGCGAATGCCCGCCTGCGCGGCCCCGGCCTGCGCCAGCTGCTCGGCGCCCTGGCGGACACCGCCCGCTCCGAGCTCGACATGCGCCAGCGCGTCTGCGCCTCCCGCGCCGGCACCCGGCGCTCGGCCCAGATCGTCGTCGTCTTCTCGATCGTCATCATGCTGGGCCTGGCGGTCTTCAACCGCAGCTTCGTGGCCCCCTACTCCAGCGTGCGGGGCCAGCTGGTCCTGGTCGTCGTCGTCGCCCCTCTTCGCGATGGGCATGCTCTGGATGCGACGCCTGGCCGGGGTGCGTCTGCCCCCGGCGCTTCCTGACCGTCACCGTTCCGGTGGGGGTGAGGAGGAATGATGACCTTGATCCTCATCGGCGGGATGCTCAGCGGAGCGGGCGTCCTGCTCCTCGGACTCCTCCTCGCCCCACCCGCCACCCAGCCGCCGCGGCGCTGGCCGAGCTGGACACCCGCCGCAACGAGGGGCGCATGCGCGAGGACGTGAGGCGCCTCAGCCCCTCCGAGGCCACGATGCCCCCGTGGATGGACCTCTTCAGCCTCCGGGTCACCTCCCTGGCCCGGCGCACCGGGGCCGACCTCACCTTCCTGACCACTGACCCTGTCCGTGGTGGGACGCTCCCTCGAACGGCACCCTGGCCATCTCCCTGTTCGCCGGGCTGGGGGCCTTCATGGTCCCGATCATCGTCGTCGGGCTCATGCAGGTCATGGGGGCGCCCCTGGGATGGTCGGTGCCCCTGCTGCTGAGCCTCGCCCTGGGGATGGCCGGCCTGCTGGTGCCCACGGCCCGCTTGCGCCGACAGGCCCAGGACGCCCGCCGGGACTTCCGCCACGTCGTCGGCTCCTACCTGGACCTCGTGGCCATGTCGCTGTCGGCCGGCCGGGGCGTCCCCGAGGCCCTCGACGCCGCCTCCAGCCTCTCCGACGACCCCGCCATGGTGCGTATCCGCAACGCCCTCGACGTCGCCCGGCTGCGCGGGGACACGCCCTGGGAGGCCCTGGGCCGGCTGGGCACCCAGCTGCGCATCGACGAGCTGCGCGACCTGTCCGCCTCCCTGGCCCTCGTGGCCGAGGACGGCGCCAAGATCCGCGAGTCCCTGGGCGCCCGGGCCTCCAGCATGCGCCGCCGCGACCTGTCCGACGCCGAGGGCAAGGCCGGGGAGAACTCCGAGTCCATGCTCGTGGCCCAGCTCGTCGTCGCCATGGGATTCATCGTCTTCCTCGTCTACCCGGCCCTGACCGGAATCATGGGCTCCTTCTAGGGCCCGCAGTCATTCGTATTCGTTCGGAATCTCTAGAAAGAAGGAACACCATGCTGTCTGTCCTCATCACCCTTCACACCTTCGTCGGCGACCTGCGCGACAAGGTGGGGCGTCGTCTCCTGGACGAGGAGAAGGGGGCCTCCACCGTTGAGTGGGTCATCATCACCGGCTTTCTCATCGTCCTGGCTGCGCTCGTGGGCCGCGCCATCTACGGCCTGGTCTCCAACGCCTCCAACGGCCTGCAGATTCCCTCGATCGGCGGCAACTGACCACCTGGGGTAGGTCCTCATGAGGAATTGGAGAGAACGCGTCATGAGCCGCTTGAGTCAGGAGACGGGCGCCTCCAGCGTCGAGCTGATGATCTTCTTCCCGCTGCTTCTGCTGATCGTGCTGATCACGGTGCAGGTGGCGCTGGTCTGGTACGGCAACGAGGTCGCCATCGCCACTGCCCGCGAGGTGGCGCGCGAGGCGCGCGTAAACCCCGATGCGGGCGAGCGCACCTCGGCGGCCAAGGCCAACGGCGTCGCCTACGCCCGCAAGGTCGGCGGCCGCGCGCTCACCGACATCGCGATCGACGTCTCCACCACGGGGACGAGGTCACGGTGCGGGTCTCAGGGAAGGCCATCGACGTCGTCTCCGGACTGTCACCGCAGGTGAAGGCCTCGGTGACCTCACAGCGGGAGACCTTCAGGAGGGACCGATGAAACACGTCAGGAACAAGCAGATGCGGCGTCGCGCCATCGAGGCCGCCGCCCGGAGAGAGAACCATGTCCATTGAGGCGGTCGTCCTCGTCCCAGTGCTGCTGCTCATCACCATGGTGGCCGTCGCCGGGGGACGCATCGTCTCCGCCCAGGGGATGGTCGAGGCCGCGTCGCGCGACGCCGCCCGAGCCGCCTCATGGAACGCTCCGTCAGCGCCGCCAGCGCAGCCGCCAACCGGAGCCTGGCCCAGGCGGACACGTCCCGCGCCAGCTGCTCGGCCGGCGTCGACGTCGGAGGCTTCCGCCAGGGCGGGGCCGTGAGGGTCTCGGTCAGCTGCCGCGTCAAGCTCTCCGACCTGGGACTGGTCTTCCTGCCCGAGCCACCGTGGTCAGGGCCGAGTCGACGCGCCGGTGGACCAGTGGAGGGGGACACGATGAGCAGGGATCCGCATTGCCAGCGAGCTGCGTCAGCACCCGGAGCGGGGATCGGTGTCCGTCTACGTCGTCATCATCGCCGCATCCCTCATGCTGATGGCCGGACTGTGCGTCGAGGGCGGACGTGTCTCAACGCACGCTCCACGCTGGCGGACCAGGCCGAGCAGGCGGCCCGGGTCGGAGTCCAGCAGCTGAGCATGGAAGCTGCGCGGCTCCGGTGGCCTGCGACGGACCCGATCGGCGGCCTCGTCGGCGGCACGCAGCTACCTGGCCCGCACTGGCGACGCCCAGACCTCGACGGTCAAGGCCTCTCCGACCGGGTCTCGGTCACGGTCGAACGCGACGTCCCCACCACGATGCTGCGACTGGTCGGCATCCCCTCCATCCACGTCTCCGTGACCGGGGAGGCCTGCAACGACTTCGGCCCCAAGGGAACAGCCCCAAGCCCGGCCTGCGAAGACCGGCGACGACGGCGGCCCCAAGGAGCGAGCCCAAGCCACAACGTCCCAAGCCGCAGCAGCCCAAGCCGCAACGGCTCAAGCCCGCCCGCCCAGGTCGACGACGGCGGCCCCAAGCGAGCAGCCTGAAGCTCGAACCGCCCCAGGGGGCGACGAGGAAAGCCCTAAGGAAAGACAGAAACCCGGACTGCCGAAGGCGGGCAACGCCATCGGCCTGGAGTGGAGGCAGAAGCCATGACCACCGCATCGAGACGGCGCCGTGCCCAGGCCGCCGGCCCCCAGCAGTTCAGGGCGCCCGCTGCAGCACCCGGCCGCCGGTGTGGCGCTCCGTGGTCGCCGCCCTCACGCTCGCCGCCATCATCATCGGCCTGCCCGCCGTCCTGCTGACCACCGTCGGGCCCCGCCGCTGCCGACCGGCGTGGACATGAGCGCCCTGCTCGTTCAGACCGTGTCCCCTCGACGTCGTCGTGGGCGTCTCATCTGGGTACTCGCTCTGGCCTGGCTGCAGTTCACGGTGTGCACCCTGGTGGAGCTCGTCTCCCGCTCTCAGGGCCACGGCGTGCCGGGCACGTCCGCTCGGGCGGCGTGCAGTCCCTGGTGCGCCGACTCGTGGCCTCCGTCCTGCTCCTGGGGGCCGTCAGCGGCCCGGTCGCCGCGGCCGCCGCCCCCTCACTGAGGAGCCGCCCCGGCGGTCTCGGTGAGTCAGGAGTCGTCTCGGAGCAGCCGCCGACGACGCCTCCTGGGCTGACGGCAGCGCTGCGGCCTCGCAGAGTGACGAGAGCACGGCCAGCAGTACCTGCGCTACGTGGTGGACGGGGTCGAGATCGACTCGGGAGATCGGCTCCCAGCTCGTGGGAAAGCGCGTCTACATCGTCAAGCCGCCCGAGGCCGCTACCACGACAACCTGTGGGACATCGCCGAGCGCAACCTGGGCGACGGGCGCGCCTACGCCCAGATCTACGACCTCAACGCCGGCCGCGTGCAGCCCGACGGCGACAGCCTGGAGCTGGCCCGCTCATCCAGCCCGGCTGGCTCATGGTCATGCCCGAGGAGGCCGCCTCCGTGGCCCGGGTCGAGGCCATCCCCACCGATCCGGCGCCTCCCGCCCCGGCCTGCAGACTCCCGACGCCGCAGCAGGACGGCGCCCACCTGCCGGTCGGGCTCGGCCACGAGCTGCGGGACGTCACCCCCGTCCAGCTGCCGGCGATCGGCTCGCTGCGGCCGCCTCCTGGTCTCGGTGCTCGTCGCCAGGCGTCGTCGGCTGATGGATGCCTTCAACGAGGACTCCGCCGAGCTCGAGCGTCTCCCTGCAGGTCGGGGCCGACGAGGCGGTCGCGGCGGCTGAACGCGATCCTGCGGCTCCTCGACGACCTGCCCGGCAGCCCCGCTCACGCCGTCGCCATCGACGACGACGCGCCTGCTACCTGCGCCTGGCGCGTCCCCTGACCGACGCCCCCGCCCTCGGCGGTCCCAGGACGAGGGGATGATCTGGGCGCTGCCCGCGGTCGCGAGCCGTCGCTGACCGAGCGGCCCCTGCCCCTGCTGCCGGGCTGGTCACGGTGGGTCGCACGCCCACGGGTGCCGACATCCTCATCGACCCTGGCCTTCGCCGACGGGACGTGACGGTCACCGGGGACCCGGCCATGGCCGCCGAGGTCGTCTCCGCCTTCGCCCTGAGCTGCACCAACCCCGGTCGCGCGACGCCGTGGTCGTCGGGAGCGGCCTGTCCGCCGCCCTGCACCGGGTCGCGGGCGAGCGCATGCAGCCCCTGGACAGTCTCCTGGACTCACCGCCCTGCCCGGTATCGGCGGGTCCTCACCGGTCGGCGCCCCGAGACGCAGAAGACCTTCATGTTCGTCGGCGACGGGGCCATGCCCCCGCTCCCTGCCGCCGGGACGCGACTACGCCCTGGTGCGCACCGGCGGCGACCCGGCCGGGACGCTGGACGATCGAGATCGACGCCTCGGCACCGCCCGATCACCCCGCTGGGCATCGATGGTGACGGCCTCGCGCGCCACCGAGGCGGAGATCGCCGCCTTGGAGGGCCTGTTCGCCCCGGCCCAGGAGACCGGCGTCGACGACGGCCGCCCGCCGGTGCTCGACCCGCCCACGCCGCCCCTGGCCACCGCCGCCCTGCGCCGCCGTCCCGTGCGGATCCAGGTCCTGGGGACCACGCAGGTGGAGACGGGCCGGCGCGGTGGAGGAGGCGCGCCGTTCCATCCTCACCGAGGCCGCGGTCTGCGTGGCCCTCCACCCCGAGGGATCCGCCCCCTCCGTCCTGGGCGCCATGCTCTGGCCCCTGAGGGCCACCGCGACGTGGTGGGGCGACCGTGAGCAGCTGCGCAGCTGGCTCGGCGAGGACCCTCAGGGGTGCCCCACCTGCGGGAGGACGCCGAGGGCCGCTGCTGCTGGGGCCCGGGGGCCGTCATGGACTGGGACGTGCTGCGCCCCTGCTGGATGCTTCCCCGCGCTGCCCGGCCCAGGAGGAGGTCGAGCTGCTGACCGAGGCCCTGCGCCTGGTGCGAGGACCGATGGCACTCGACGCCCCCGAGGGCCACTACTCCTGGCTGGCCCGGGTCCGCGCCGCACGGCAGCTCGAGGCCCTCGTCGTCGACGCCGCCCACCGCATGGTCGAGCTCGTCGGGGACACCGATCCCGACAGCGCTGCCGCAGCGATCGCCACGGGCCTGCAGGGGTGGTCGACCTCGACCAGGGGCTGTGGCGCGACCGCCTGCGCCTGGCCTCGCGCCGCGGCGTGGGCGAGCTGGAGCGGAGATCCGCATCCTGCTGGAGTCCGCCGGCGCTGATGACCTCCACCAGATCGACCCCGCCACCGCGGCGCTCGTCGAGGACCTCTCCCCAGGGCTCTCGGTGGGGCGCCTGCCCGCCTGAGGAGATCGCCATGCAGCTGTTCATCAGTGTCCTGCGCCCCTGGAGGAGGCCCACGAGGCCCGCGACCTCATCGTCGTCGTCCCGGAGGACGCCACGGTCGGCGACCTCGCCGCCGCCCTGGACCGCACCTGCCCACCACCGCGCCGGGGCAGTCCCTGCGCCTGAGTGGTCAACGCTGGGGAGCCGGTCAGCGCTGCGCCGTCGTCGCTGTGGCACGGCTCGCGGCGCCTCGACCCGCGGCGTCCCTCGGTCGGGCCCGTCCGCAACGGCATGCTGCTGGGGCTCGGCGCGGCCGTTCTCGACGACGTCGAACCGGTCGGGGTCGTCGAGGTGCGTGTCGTCGGCGGGCGCGGGGCCGGAGCGGTTCACCGCCTGAGCCTGGGCGACTACACCCTGGGCGGGCTCGAGCAGGACATCACCCCTGGAGGGTGAGGCGGGCAGGGAGAAGGTCGCCGACCTGACGGTCTCCCACGGTGGACAGGTGCTCCTGAGCCCGGCACCGGGCGTGGCCGAGCGCACGGTGCCGCTTTGCGCTGCCTCGCCGCCGGCCCCTGCCAGGGCCACTCGTGCTGGCGGCGAAGGAGGATGAGGCGCCCTCCGAGCGCCGTCGTCGCCGGAAGAAGCGGCGCGCCAAGCGCAAGCGCAAGAACAAGGGCGCGGAGCGGATCCTCAGCGGGCGCGAGGTCCTGGAACCCGACGGTGAGCGCCACTTCCTGAGCTGGACCGACGCCCGCTTCGGGGGCGACTCCCTGGCCGGAGAAGGCGGTCCTCACGGTGGGGAGAGCCTGCTGGTGCTCGAGTACGTACCCGCCGTCGACGCCGTGACCTCCCCGACCCCGGGGGCGCCGACGATCAACTTCAACCGGCCCCCGCGCCTGGCCCGCCCGATCCGGGTCACCAAGTTCACGCTGCCGCGCGAGCCCTCGCAGGCGCGCAAGCCGCCCTTCCCTTCGCCATGATGCTCTCCCCGCTGGTCATGGGAGGTGGGATGTACCCTGGTCACCGGGCGCGTCTACTCCCTCATGTTCATGCTGTTCTCCCCGGTCATGATGATCGCCAACCTGATCCAGGGGCGCTCCACCAACCGGAAGCACTACCGGGAGGACCTGCGCAAGTACGAGGAGCAGCGCGACCAGACCGAGGACGCGGCCTTCAAGGCGCTGACCGAGGAGCGCGGGCTTCGGCGCACGGACGCCCCGGACCCGGCCGAGCTGCTGCTGCGCGCCACCGGGCCGCGGGCCCAGCTGTGGGAGCGGCGCCCCTCGGACCCGGACTGGCTGGACCTGCGGGTGGGGGTCGCGGACCTGCCCAGCGACGTCGAGGTCGACGACCCCGCCCGCGCCAAGCACGAGGAGCCGCTGCGCTGGACGGCCCCGGACGTTCCCGTGACCGTGCCCCTGGGTGGCATCGGCGTGGTCGGCGTGTGTGGGGAGCGGTGCCATGAGGTGGCGACCTGGCTGACGGCCCAGGCCGCGGTGCTGCACTCACCGGCCGAGCTGCAGATGGTGCTCCTGGTGGAGCCGGTGCGCGGCGAGCGGCCCGAGGAGCTCTGGTCCTGGGCGAGGTGGCTGCCCCACCTGCGCAACGCGGAGGGCATGGGTGCCCGGGCCCGGATCGGCGTCGACGATGAGACGGTGAGCCGGCGCATCAGCGAGCTGGCGGACCTGGTGCAGCGGCGCCTGGAGGCCTCCGACAGCCGCGGCCGCGGGAGCACCGACGGCGAGCAGATCCTGGTGGTGCTCGACGGCGGGCACGCCCTGCGGCTGCGCCCGGGCCTCATCCCGGTGCTGCGCCGCGGCCCCGAGGTGGGGGTGCGCCTGATCTGCATCGACCGGGAGCGCACGGCCCTGCCCGAGGAGTGCCGGGCCGTGGTGTCCACAGGGCCGGCGCGCCGTCGGTCTCCCAGACGGATAAGGACGAGGTCGAGCGGGTCACCCTGGACCTGGTGCTGGACGGCTGGTGCGAGCGGGTGGCCCGGGCGCTGGCGCCGGTCCACGACGTCTCCCGCCGCCGGGGCGGACTCCACGATCCCCACGGCCTCGCGCTGCTGGACGTGCTGCCCCTGCCCGAGCCCGGTGCCGACGCCGTCCTGGAGGCCTGGCAGCGGTGCAGCCGCACGACGAGGCGGTTATCGGGAGGACGCCGAGGGCAGTTCTGGCTGGATGTGCGCGCCGACGGTCCGCACGCCCTGGTGGCCGGGACGACTGGTTCGGGTAAGTCCGAGCTGCTGCAGACGCTCATCGCCTCTCTGTGCATGGGCAACACGCCGGATTCGATGACGTTCGTGCTGGTGGACTACAAGGGCGGGGCGGCGCTTCAAGGACTGTGCGCGTCTGCCGCACACGGTGGGGATGGTGACGGACCTGGACGGGCACCTGACCTCCCGGGCCCTGGAGTCGCTGGGCGCCGAGCTGCGCCGTCGCGAGCACCAGCTGGCGGGGGCGGATGCGAAGGACATTGAGGACTACGTGGCCGCCATGGCCCCCGGGGACGAGCCGATGCCGCGGCTGATGATCGTCATCGACGAGTTCGCGGCGCTGGTCTCCGAGCTGCCGGACTTCGTGACGGGCCTGGTGGACATCGCCCGGCGCGGGCGCTCGCTGGGGGTGCACCTGGTGCTGGCCACGCAGCGGCCGGCGGGCGTGGTCTCCGCGGAGATCAAGTCGAACACGAACCTGCGCATCGCCCTGCGGGTCACCGACGAGAACGACTCCCAGGATGTCATCGAGGCCGCCGCCTCCGCCTTCATCCCGCCGTCGATCCCGGGGCGTGCCTACGCGAGGCTGGGGCATGCGAGCCTGCGCCAGTTCCAGTCCTCCCGGGTGGGGGACGGCCGCGGGCGCCCTGCCCCGGGCGGCTGCTGCGCTCGGCGACCCTGACCCTGGACGAGCTCTCCCGGCCGGAGGAGGCGCCCCCGGAGGTGGAGGAGGACGCCACGATCCCCACGGACCTGGCCACGCTCGTGGACGCCATGGGGGCCGCCTACCGGGCCATGGGCAGGAGAAGCCGCACAGCCCGTGGCTGCCGCCGCCCGAGCTGCTGACCCTGGACGCGGTGGAGCAGCGGATGGGGGAGCCCGAAGGAGGAGAGTCCGGGGGAGGGGAGCGCGCCGAGGGCTTCCTGCCGGCCCTGCCCCTGGGGCTGGAGGACCTGCCGGCCCAGCAGGAGCAGCGGCCCATGACCTGGGACTTCACGCGCGCGGGCACCTGGGGATTGCCGGGGCACCCCGGACGGGGCGCTCCAGCGTGCTGAGAGGGATCGCGGTGGCGGTGGCCCGCTCGGCGTCGGCCGCGGAGGTCCACATGTACGGGATCGACGCCGGTAACGGGGCGCTGCTGCCGTGCCTGGCGCTGCCGCACGTGGGGGCGGTGGTGACCCGCGACCAGCCGGACCGGGTGCGGCGCGTTCTGACCCTGCTGGGCCGGGAGGTGGCTCGACGTCAGCAGCTGCTGGCCACCGAGGGCTTCGCCTCACTGTCCGAGCAGCGGGCCAAGACGCCCGAGCCGGGGCGGCTGCCCTACCTGGTGCTGCTGATCGACAGGTGGGACAACTTCGTGGCCACCTTCGAGAACGTCGACGGCGGGGCCATCATCGAGAGCATCGAGAGCCTCATGCGCGAGGGGGCCGCTGTGGGCCTGCGCGTGGTGGTGGCCGGGGACCGGACGGTGTTCCGCAGCCGGTTCGGGATGCTACTGGAAGACCGCCTGCTGCTGCGGATGCCGTCCCCGGACGACTTCGACCTGGTGGGTATGCGGGCGCGTGAGGTGCCGCTGACCATGCCGCAGGGACGGGCCTTCCGCAGTGGCCCAAGCCGCGTGAGGTGCAGCTGGCGCTGCTGACGGACGACGTCGACGGCACCGCCCAGGTGGAGGCGATCCACGAGGCGGGCCGGCTCAGCCGCGAGAAGTGGGGGGAGATTCCTCGGGAGCTGTCCGCGGGTCACGTGGACGAGCTGCCGGTGGCGATCTCGGCGGAGAAGGCCCTTGAGCTGGGGCCGCCGCTGGCGCCGGGGAGCATCTCCCTGGCTGTGGGCGGTGACGACCTGGGGCTCATCCCGGTGTCGATGGATGAGATCGGCAACGGGGTGCTGGTGGCCGGGCCGCGGCGCTCCGGGCGCTCGACGGCGCTCCTGTTCGGGGCGCAGCGGGCGCTGGACGGTGGGACGCGTGGTGCTGGTGCTGCCGCGGCGCTCGCCGCTGATCGCCCTGGAGGGGCGCGACGGCGTTCTGGGACGGCTGGGCCTGGGTCCAAGCCCGATGACCCTCAGGGAGCTTTTGCGGCAGGAGCCTGAGAACACACTCATTGTTATTGACGATTTCGAGATGATGGGAGGCGATCATGCGCTCGGGCCCGTGATTGAAGAGCACTTGAGGACGTGCCGGGACGCGAATGGCGGTGTCCTGGTGGGGTGCGGGATCGATGAGATCTCCGGAATGTACCGGGGCGTGGTGGCGCAGGTGCGCAAGACCCGCACGGGGCTGGTGCTGGCGCCCAGGTCCTCCGAGGACGGAACGTATTTTGTCCGCGAGGTTGCCGCGTTCCATCAGCGGCCCGGTCCCCAAGGGACGGGGCGTCATGGTGACGACCGCCGGCTGGTCCTGGGTGCAGGTCCCTAAGGTCGATTGAAGGAGGAAAAGACGGGAGCCAGTCTGAAGAGTTGATGATGAGAAATGGATAATGGTAGTCAAAAAATATGTAGTGAGGAGATGAGATGCCTGCGCGAAGAAGTGCTAAGGATGAGCAGACTAAGGTTCCGAACCTTAGATTGGAGGCACTGAAAGATATTCGATCACACGCGAAGCATGAAGTTAATGCCATAGGAATTTATGTTGGTCCCTTGAGCGCACCGCAAGGCACTGCAGCAGACATCATGTCGCCTAACGGGTGGGTGAATACTCCCGACACATGGGTAAGTAAGGTGGCCGACGATGACGAATCATGACGTGGGAAAAGCTATGAGGGAGGTGATGGATGCCTGCAGAAAAATATTCTCCGTCATCGATTCGAGATTGGCAAAATTCACGCAAATGGCATGGACGAAGTTCCTGAAGGCCACCCTGATGCCAAGTGGGTAAAATAACAAAAGGAGTAATGCAATGGTGAAAGTGTACTTAAACCCTGGTAAGTTGGACGAGAAGCTCGCCGCTATTGACAAATTTAGCGAATCGGTAAGGACTACTTACGGCAACATTGGGCGCTACTATACTAACGATCCAATAGAAGGGGGAGAAGATCTCCGTTTCTATCTAAATGCGTTTGTTAGCGAAGGTGACGACCTAATCATTCATACTCTAAGAATCAAAAGTATCAAAACGAACATTGAGCAACTCAATAGTAGCGGAGTCGCTACTGCTGATATCGACGGAAGGATCACTTTCGAAGCGCCTGATGACTCCGTGGAAAGCCCTGAAAAGTTTCAAATGTGGTCGCGAGGCTACCTGGACGCCAACGACCTGAGCGCAGGGAAAAGTCCTCTCCCCAGCGGTCGAAGCATCGACGAGGTCAGAGAGTCGATGAAGTTCAACTGGGACTGACTCCACCTATGCGAACACTTTCATCGATCGCGTCGGCCCGGAGAACTTGACCCGTACCGGCAATTATATGGCGGATGATAATAAGGAGGCCCCGATTATCGGAGAGATCCTTGCCACCGCTTCACGTAGTTGGGATAAAGACAAGTCTAAGAAATATGCAGATCTCGTTATTGAAGGTTCAAAGTATAAGACTGGTATTCTAAATAAAATGATAGGAGGCCATGACGCGAATCATGATGGTGTCAATGATTTGAAGTTTGGTGCAGACTTTCTTGTCTCCTTAGGGCAAGGGGCTGAAGCGATGGATCCAAAAGACTGGGCTGGTAATCTTTATCAGAATGCCGATCCGATTTTGTGTGTTGTTGACGCGATGACCAACAACGAGGAAGCTGCTCGCAACTTCCTCGCCCCGAACGGAGGAGACGTAAAAGACATACAGAGAATCAAGGCGCTTATGAATCGACACCCTATTGGCGTTAAGCATCCTAATGCTAGTGACAGGTGGCTTGGTGACGAAACGTGGACAGACAATTGGACTCGACTTTCATCGATCACGGCAGAGGCGCACGGTCAAGACAATTATGATGAAACTACTGGGAGTCCTCAAGCTCAACAGGCTGCTGCACGTTACAGCGGGGGTTATAAACACGCTTGGAGAGGAAATCAAAAGAAGAGGATCGTCGGCCGAAGTTACAGCTTTTGCGCTCTAACCTGTCGACGGCACTATCCAAATTTCCTACAGTATCGATCAGACTGCCAATGGAAACACTCCAGCCACTACTATACGTTTGAATGCCAAGGGGGAGCCTGTTTTGGATTCCAATGGGAATCCGATAGAGAATCGCATTGATCTGATAATGCCGAGAGATACTGATTCGAAACAGAATGATTACTGGTCGAATGACTTTGCTTTGGCAACCCACTTTTACTGTGGATGGACTCAGTGGCGTCACTGCAGGTGGTTTCAGAAGATTCAGAGGAATTGAAGAAAGTTGCAGAGCCAGTAGGAAACATGAATAGGGTTAAGACAGTTTATGCCGCGGCTCATAATGAAGGAGGGGATTCTCATCTGCTGCAAGAAGCGATTTCCACCAACTCTAAAACCAGTGCGTTCATGTTGAGCGAGCCGAGCTCGCGTTGAAGATAATGCGGCCAAGGTGGATGCCAATAGGCGAGCTTTAATTGACACGTGTTCGCGGCAACGAGGTTTTGTGCCAGGGCCAGGTAAAAACGCTAAAGAAATATGGAAGATGGCTGCGGACTACGGGAAAACGCGAAGTGCTGATGTGCTTAAAAGTGCTGTCGAGGATTTTCATACAGGCCACGAGGCTGCCGAGGAAAAGAAAAGTAATTATAGCCTAAGTGAAATGAATCGAGATTAGTCGAGAGGACACAATTATTCAACTAATAGGTCTTGGGGCTATTGACGAGGAGGCTGTTAAGAGTGCAAAGATTCGAAATGATAAACACGAGTTAGTGTCGCTTTATGACGAAAACGGAAACTTTGATGCCTCGAAAGTTGATGATTCTGTTAGATCTTATCTTGCCGACCGCTTCATTACTAATTCACCGGATACTCCGGGTTCTGTATACGAAGGCCTAAAGGGGATGGAAGATGAATTTAATAATGCCTAGCAACAGGGGCATCAGCGTGAGTTAACTAAAAGGGAGAAGGAGAGTGAGTGAAGCAGGATGGTTTGGCGAGGACAGTACGCCGTTGGGCTGAGGGTGTGGGTTCAAAGGGGATGCTGAGTAGTGTCAAGTTAACCTGGTTCCAGAGGGAGTTCGCGTTGATGCTATTCGGTCATCATGGCTACATCCTGTCATGGCAGGGTTACGGTTTTGGGTGCTAAGGAGGTGGCGGCTTCAGCGATCCAGGCGGCGTGCGTGTCACGATCTCGCCGGGATCCTGCTGCTGGCTGTGGTTGATGTGCCGGCCGGATGTCATGTCAGAAAGGTGATAAGGTGATCTGAGGGTGCAGTGCCTTCATGACCTGGCTGACTCGCGGGAGCCACCTTCAGGACAGTCAGGTGTCGCCTATCAAGTGAACCGATGGCCGCTTACAGTTCGGCCGCCTTTTTCTGCTACTGCGCGGGGTAGTAGGGCGGGCAGTCCGATCGCGAGTTGCCACCCATGCTCACTCGATCGCGAGGCTCCTTCCAGGCAGCCCAGCGCCGCGTCAACCAGGCTGTGGCTGGTCGTCAGGACGCCGGCGCGCACCCAGCGCAGGCAGGCGTCGTCGAGGAAGCCGAGGTGAGCCCCAGGGGCGAAAGTCGTCGCGGTGGCCCCGGCTGCCGCCGACCACCTCGGCCAGGCCGCCACCGCCGCCTCGCGCGCCACCGTCACTCGGGCTGCCTCGTCGCCCGGGTCGTGCCAGCCAGCGCCTGGTGCAGGTCCGCGGCCGGGGAGCGTTCGGCGATGAAGTCCAGGTGAGGTCAGCACCGGGTCCGCGCCGGTCCCGGGCCGACGACCCCTTCCGGCAGGGCGTCGTCGGCCCGCCAGGGTCGCCAACTCAGCGATCGTCGGCAGCAGGCGGAGCACCTCGGCGTAGGGGCGGCCTTCCGGCGAAAGTACTTGTGCTGGCGCCTCAGGAGGCCTGCGCCTCCGACGCGACCTCGACCAGCGAGACCTCCTCATACGGGCGGCTCGCGAAGGCCCGCCTCGCCGCCGGACAGGATCAGCTCGCGGCGCTCGGCGGGATCCATGCGCAGGCAGGGGCGCTTGTCGGTACAGGACGGCACCTTGACATGCTAGCGGGCGCAGCGGCACCGCGGAGACATGGTTGAGTGAGGTCACCTGGAATAAGCCGTCCGCAGCCCCCGCCTGGATCGACCACGTCATCTGGTGGCGGGTCTACGCCCTCGGCGCACCGGCGCCCCATCCGACAGACCGGCGCGCCCCTGGCCGGGCCGGGCGCCCCCGCGCGCCTGGACCGCCTGGGCCCTGGCTCGACTACGCCGTCGGCTCAGGGGCCAACGACCTGTCGCTCGGCCCCATCTTCGCCTCCTCCACCCACGGCTACGACACCACCGACCACCTGCGCATCGACCCCGCCTGGGTGACGACGCCGCCTTCGACCGCCTCGCGGAGCATGCCGCGCAGGGGCCTGGCCCTCGTGCTCGACGGCGTCCTCGGGCACGTCGGCACCGAGCACCCCCTCTTCCGGCCGCCCGCGCCGGGGACGAGCGCAGCCTCTTCCGCTTCGACGACGCCGCGGCGGGAGGTGCGGACGGTGACGAGCAGTCCGGCCCAGCTACGCCACCTTCGAGGGGCACGAGGTCCCTGGCCGCCCTCAGCCACGACTCCGGCCGGGTGCGCGACCTGGCCGTGCGGGTGCTCACCCACTGGCTCGACCGCGGCGCGAGCGCCTGGCGCCTGGACGCCGCCTACGCCGTCGACCCCGCGTTTCTGGGCGAGCGTCCTGCCCGCCGTGCGCGAGCGCCACCCCGACGCCTGGTTCATGGGGGAGGTCATCACGGCGACTACGCCGGCTTCGTGGAGGCCTCCACCGTGGACACCGTCGACCAGTACGAGCTGTGGAAGGCCACCTGGAGCTCACTGGCCGACGTCAACTTCTACGAGCTCGACTGGTGCCTCAAGCGCCACAACGAGCTGCTGGACCAGTTCCTCCCGGCCACCTTCGTCGGCAATCACGACGTCACCCGCATCGCCAGCAAGGTCAGGGGCCGGCGGGCGGCGCTCGCCGTCGTCCTGCACGCGACCGTGGGCGGTGTGCCCAGCGTCTACTACGGCGACGAGCAGGCCTTCCGCGGGGTGAAGACCCGAGACCCTCGGCGGCGACGACGAGGTCCGCCCCGCCCTTCCGGCCACGCCGTCCGGGCTTGCGCCGCAGGGGGCTTGGATGCTGCGGCTCCATCAGGACCTCATCGGGCTGCGACGCCGCCACCCCTGGCTTGTGCGCGCCCGCACCGAGTCACCGAGCTGGACAACCCGCGACTGTCCTACGACGCCGTCGGCGAGGAGGGCCAGCGGCTGCACGTGAGTCTGGCCCTGGAGCCGGCGCCTCGTGCCGAGGTGCGTGCGCCAGGAGGGGACTGCTCGTCGTCGAGCCGCCCGCGGAGTGAGGGGCTCTCGCGCCGGCGGGGGCTCCGGTTGTGCTGGCGTCCTGGCGGTCGAGGAACAGGTGGGCACGCGCACGCTGACGGGGACATTCGACGCCGTCGGGGACACTTTGCCGCCGGCGGGTGCCATCGACGCGTCCGGGGACAGGAATCCCGTCCCTGCACGCGTGGACTGTCCCCGTCCGGAAGAGACGGCACCCCGCCGCGCAGAAAGTCCCCGTCGATGTCGCCGGCAGGGGTTTGCAGCCGGGGCTTGCGACGCTCGTCTAGACCGTGATGAGTGGGAGACTGGGATGGACCGCGCTCAGGTCTTCAGGGGTCAGAGGTCGCCACGGTGTGCCCTGCTCCTCCGCTAGTAGGGCGACGTGAACATCAGCGATGTCCCGATGGCCGCTGCGTCCGCATAGCAGACCGACGGCTCGCGCCGTCATGTCGTCCAGCGGCGCCACGTGCATGCTGGGATCCGCGAGCAGTCGTGCGACGCGGGCCTGCCGCGGACCGCCCGCCAGACCTGTGCTACGACGCCGGCTGGCACGCTCAGAGGCAGGCCCGTCTCCGGTGCTCGGCGAAGGTGCGCGGACACGCGAGTCTCCCGCGTTCAGAGTGCGAGCAACGCGCCGGTGTCGAGGTCGGGCCCTTGACGCGCCTCCTGCTGGTCGTGGTCGCGCCGTCCCAGCGCCTTGTCCGCCCAGGCCAGGTCTGGCGTCATCGACGGGACCGAGCTCGCGATCAAGGTCGTCCAGCAGCTGGGCGAGTCGTCCTCGCGCTGCACACGGGCGACCGCCGCGCTGATGAAAGCCCGGCCACCGACGGGCCCTGCCCTGCTCGACCGCGCGACAGATCGAGACGACTCTGCTCGTCTGGGAGGCTCACCGCGATCTTCTGAGTGTACTGCGGATCATCACCAAGGGTGCAGGGCCCTGCCGAGGTGTGCGTCCCCGGTGAGGCGCCGCTCGTCGTCGAGCCGCCCGCGGAGTGAGGGGCTCTCGCGCCGGCAGGGGCTCGGTTGTGCTGGCAGTCCTGGCGGTCGAGGGACTGGGGAGCCCGGGCGCTGATGGGGGCATTCGACGCCGTTGGGGACACTTTGCCGCCCGGCGGGTGCCATCGACGCGTCCGGGACAGGAATCCGTCCCCGTGCGCGCAGGTTGTCCCGTCGGACGAGACCACACCCGCCAGCGCGGAGATATCCCTGTCGATGTCCCCATCGATGTCGCCGGTGGTGTGGCCTCGGATGTCAGTGTGGCCTCACGTCGTGGCGGGGTCAGGAGAAACGGTGCGGAACCGGCGTCGGTAGGCCGACGGTGTCGTGCTCAGTATCCGGGCGAAGGCCTGGCGCATAGTGACGGCGCTGCCGAAGCCGCAGCTCGAGGCCACCTGCTCGACCGCCCAGGTCTGCTGCTCTCCAGAGGCGCTGGGCTCGCGTACCCCTGCGCGCGCACCCATACTGCGGCGCGATGCCAGTCGACTCCCGGAAGGCACGGATGAAGAACGGGTGCTCATCTGTGCCGTCCTCCTTCACCGTTCCACAGGTAGCAGCTCGCCCAGGTGCTCCAGCGCCCAGGCCACCGTGTCTGCCGATCGGGTCGTCGTCGGCGCGCGGCGGCACCGGCCGCTCGATGTGCTGTGCCTGCCCGCCTTCGCGATGCGGTGCGATGACGAGGCTGGCGTGCGACCTCGTTGGCGGCCTGTGCCCCAGGTGCGTGCGTACCAGGTGGAGGCGGGCGTCCAGGCGACGCCGCACCCGCCGAGGTCAGAACATCGCCATGGTCCACGTGAGGGACCGACTCGTCCAGCGCGATCTCAGGGTGCTCGCGCGCCACCATCAGCTCGAGGCCCGCCAGTGCGTCACCGCTCGGCGCCCGCCGATGAGACCGGCCTCGGCCAGGGGATCGCCCCCAGGCACAGGCCGACAACGCAAACGCCCCGCGCATGTGCGGTCTTCAGGAGGAGCGCAGCTCCTCCCCAGTGGGGCGTCCGTCGACGAACCACGCGGGGACCACGACGACGTCGGCCTCACTCGCCAGCTCTGGACCTCCCAGGCCGTCAAGGATGTAGCCCTCGGAGGTGCGGATGGCGGCGGTGCGCGATGGTGCAGTGGACGGCGGTGGGCCCGCACCTGCCGCGAGGACCGCAGCCTCCTGTAGGCGTCACCGACTCGGAGGTGGTGGTGAACAGTGAGACCTGCCAGTTCGCAAGACCCAGCCGGCTCACGGTCCCGAAGACCATCTGGGGGATCGACAGGTGGAACATGGTGATGCCGTCGAAGGCGTAGACGGCGATACCGTGCGACCTCCCTGAGCACGTCCGCCTGGCGCCAGACCGGTGTCCCTCAGCACCTGGCGTGAAACCATCGTTACGTAGCGCCATGCGCACTGGTGGACACCAGTCCGATCGCACATCCTGAGTGTCACTACGCAGCACCGCCGCGCCACGGCGCGCACGTTTGGAGACACCGTGACTGATCGAGATGAACCGGGACGAATCGTCCCGAGCAGGGCTCTGGTTCTCGTCGACGTACAGAATGAGTACGCCCGCCTTCCGCTGCGCATTCGCTACCCGCGCCTGCGCGACTGCCTGGAGCAGATCGAGCGGGCGCTCGACGCCGCCGAGAGTGCGCGGACTCCCCGTGGCCTGCGTGCAGCACGCCGGTCCGCCCGGCAGCGCGATCTTCGCCCCCGGCGGAAGGGCTGAGCTCTGCCCGCGTATCGAGCGCCGACGGACCCCGCAGTGGAAAAGCGTCGTCAAGCACCACGGGTCGATCTACGCGGGAACCGACCTCGCCGCATGGCTGCACGAGCAGGGCGTCAATACCGTCACGCTCGTCGGCTTCATGGTGAATAACTGCGTCCTGGCCTCGGCGGCCTAGGGGAGAGACGATCGGCCTGGCCACGAGGTGCTCTCCCTGACGCCGTCGGCGCCATCAGCTCTGCGCAACCGCGCCGGCAAGGTCGATGCGCGTACGGTGCACCCCACGCTCATGGCGCTGCTGCACTCCAACTGGGCGGCTGTGCCACCGCCGACGACTGGTGCCGGGCGATGGTGCGCCGTGAGCCGCTGCCGCGCAGCAACCTCGTCGTCTCTGCGATGGCTCCGTTCTGACGGCGTTGTTGATGGCAGAGATGTGCTGTCGCAGCCAGGGCGTTCGACGCCGTCGAGGGACACTTTGCCGCTGGCAGGGTGCCATCGACGCGTCGGGGACAGGAATCCCGTCCCCGCACGCGTGGGCTGTCCCCGTCCGGAAGAGACGGCACCCCGCCGCGCGGAATGTCCCCGACAGCGGGTCAGCAGCGACGCGGATCACCTTGACCCTCACGTAGCGTGAGGGATGAGGCTGCCCGACATGAGTACCTTCAACGCATTCGAGATGAGCCCCGTGCCCGCGCCCGGCGAGACGCCCAACCGCCCGAGCCCTTCCACGGCATCTACGGCATGCCGATGTTCGTCACCGTTCCCGACGTCGGACCTGGACGCCTCGGTCGACTTCTGGACTGAGGCACTGGGCTTCTTCACTCTGTTCAGCATTCCCGGCCAGCCTGGTGCACCTGCGCCGCTGGGCCTTCAGGACGTTCTCCTGGTGCCGACGTCGCAGGTGCCCGCGCCAGCCGCCGGCCCTCGATGAGCGTCAGCTTCTCCTGTGTCCTGTCCCAGATCGACGAGATCGCCGCGGCCTGCGAGCAGCGTCGGCCGGGCAGCGTCACCGGCCCGCGCGTCGACCCCGTGGAACTCCCGCGAGGTCGAGGTCGCCACCCCCGAGGGCGTGCGCGTTGTCCTCACCGCCGCCAGGCCCTGGACCCAACAGCGCGCAGGCCGAGGGGCCTCGGCGCATCGGCATCGAGGCGCCGAGGCCTGACTGCAGCCGCTGTGCGCCCTCGTGCGCCGGGGCATTCGACGCCGTCGAGGACCTATCGCCACGGCCGGGGGTGTTCGGCGCTGTCGGGACGAATCCGTCCCCGTACGCGCAGCTGTCCCCGGCCGGAAGAGACGGCACCGCCGCCGGAATGCCCCCGTCAGCGTGCGGATGCCCCGATGTCCCCGTCGACGTCCCCGGATGTCGCCCGGCCGAGCGAAAGGCGGCAGCCGGCGTCAGGGACGCTGGGTGGAAGCGTGCGCCCGACGTCAGGGTCGGCCAGCCAGGCCAGGGCCGCCTCGATGCGTGCGGGGTCCAGGCTCAGCAGCGGCTCGGGCAGCGCATCCGGCGCGAACCAGCCCACCTGCGTGGACTCGTCGTCGGCCACGTGGGCGCGATCCGCGCTGCCGGGCCTCGCCCGCCCCACGAAGTTGATGTCCATGAACACGCAGTTGTCCCCGTTGGGGAAAGGCGAAGGGCTCGCCCGCGGTCACGCTTGTGATGGCCAGCACCTCCACGTCCACACGGTCTCCTCCAGGCACTCGCGCCGGATCGCCACCGCCGGCTGCTCGCCGGGCTCGGGATGCCGGAGACCACCGCCCAGCGCCCGTTGTCGGCGCGCTGACCCAGCAGGAGCCGGCCGGCCTCGTCGACGACGACGATGCTCACCCCCGGCAGCCACAGCATGTCGTGCCCGATCCTCTGTCGCAGGGGAGACGATGAACTCCGAGTCGCCATGCCGCGAGCCCTAGACGATCACCCGCCGCGGGGCGGAGTGGGAGGCGACCGCGAGGGGCTGGCGGCTGCCAAGTGCCGGCACTCGCTTAACACTTCGACCGAGATCTTCAAAACGACCCGGGTCCGCGTCGTTTTATGAAGATTCGGTCGAAATGTGAAGGGAGGTGAGTGGCGGGATGAGGGCCCAGCGCACCCCGGCCCCGCCCTACATGAGCATGGCGACGATGACCCTCGTGAGGGCCGCCATGACCCATGCCGTGACGAACATGTGGAGGTGTGAGGCGATGGCCGGCCGCTTCCAGGTGCCGGTCTCGCGGCGCATCGCCGCCGCCGTGGCCATGCACTGCAGGGCGTAGACGAAAGAACACCAGGATCGCCGCGATCGTGGCCGGGTTGAACAACTGGTCGCCGGCCTTGTTGGTGAGCGTGTCCTTCTGGTACGTCATCGTGGCCAGGTGCGCGCTGGGCTCCTCGGGGTCCTCGGCGGCGGCGATCTGGCCGAGGGTGGCCACGAAGGTCTCGCGCGCCGCCAGCGAGGACAGGATCGCCACGTTGACGCGCCACTCGAAGCCCAGGCTCGAAGACCGGCTGCACCGATCTTGCCGATGGCGGCCGCCCAGGAGTTGTCCATCGTGCAGGAGGTCTTCTGCGGCATCCAGCAGCCTGCCGAGGCTCCTCGGGTCAGTGATGACCTGCCCGTCATCGTCCTTGATGGTCGACGACGCCGGGTCCTCCACCGCTGCGGACACGGCCGCGCACTCGGCGCTGGCGGAGCAGTGGGCGTTGAACTGCTCCTCGGGCGCATCGGCACGTTGAGCAGCACCCACAGGATGAGCGTGGTCAGGGCGATGACGGTCCCGGCCTTCTTCACGAAGCGCCCTGCAGGCGTCCCACACCGACGGTGAGGAACGGTGCGCGCGGCGCGGCGGCTGAGGGCGCATCTCCATGTAGAAGGGCAGCACCGCCGCGGTCGGTGAGGCGCTTGACCGCAGGCGGCCATCATCGCGAGACCGCCCCCAGCAGGTAGAGGGCGAACATGACGGTGCCGCGCGCTCAGCGGCCCGATCTTCGCGTCGGCGGGCACCGCGATGGAGGTGAGCAGGACGTAGACGGGCAGCGGGCCGAGCAGGTCATGAGCGGGGCAGCCAGCATCGTAGCCACCCGGTCGCCCTGGCGCTGGGCGGCGTGCGGGTCGCCATGATCCCGGGGATCGCGCAGGCGAAGGAGGATAGCAGCGCCACGAGGCCCGCCCTCAGTCCGGCCCGGCTCAGCGGTCCGGTCCATGAGGAAGGCGGCGCGACATACACCCCACGCCTTCGAGGAAGGCGATGATGAGGAGTATGATGATGATCTGGGGGACGAAGGTGAGCACCGCGCCCACACCCCGATGAGACCGTCCCCAGGGCCCGGCCAGCAGCGGGTGGGACTCGTCGAGCCAGCCGTGCACCAGCTCCCCAGGGCGCTGAACCCGCCCTCGACGGCGTCCTGGAAAGGTGCCGCCCAGGTGAAGATCGCCTGGAAGAAGATGTACATGATGGCGAAGAGAACACCAGGGATCCCAGGACGGGGTTGAGCAGGACCTCATCGACGGCGGTCGTGATGCGGTCCTGCTGAGGCGCCTGGTAGTCGGCGGCCTCCAGGATGGAGTCGGCCCAGGAGGCCACCTCGGTGGGCTCCGTCGTGCGGGCAGCGCGGGCGCTGCCAGGAGGGATGTCGGTGGTGCTCGCGCGCAGCTCGGGGATGCCGATGCTGCGGTTGCCGACCACCGCACCGCCGGGATCCCCAGGGCCTGCCGAGGGCCGCCACGTCCAGGCGCCCGGCGCGCCGCGTGAGCCTCGTCGGTCATGGTGACCACCAGGGCAGGTGGGCAGCTCAGGGACAGGGCCTCGGCGACGAGGGTTCAGCCCGCGCCGGAGCGTCGTGGCGTCGACGACGCACCACGGGGCGTCGGGCACGGTGATAGCTCTGCGAGGCGTCGGTGAGGACGTCACGCACCACCTGCTCGTCGGGGCTGATCGGGTTCAGGAGTAGGCGCCCGGCAGGTCCTCGATGGTCAGGCTGGTCTCGCCGATCCGGCAGGTCCCCAGCGACCGTGCCACGGTGACGCCGGGGTAGTTGCCGGTCTTGGCGTGCAGGCCGGTCAGGGCGTTGTGAGATGGAGGTCTTGCCGGCGTTGGGGGCCCCGGCCAGGGCGACCCTCAGAGCGCCGGCCACCAGGGTCTTGGAGCTGGAGGACCCGCAGTGAGCAGTCCGAGGGCGCCAGGGACCTCGGAGGCTGCGCAGTGGTCACTCATGGGTGCTGCTCCTCACGCTCGGTGGTGCCGGCCCGCTGCCCGGTGAGGGGCTCGACGACGTCGGCCTCGGTGAGGACCTCGACGTGAAAACCATGCGGGCCTCGTGGCGGCGTCAGGCACAGCTCGTAGTCGGCGACGCGGTGACCACCGGGTCGCCCAGCAGGGCGCGCAGCGCAGCGGCGTCACGGTCCGGCCGGGCACGAAGCCCAGGTTGCTCCAGTCGCTTGGAGATGGGGTCCTCGCCGTGTCCTCCCTGCAGCCCGATGACCCGGGCGCTGGTCCCCAGACGCAGATCGGACAGGGTGCGTGTGCGTCGACGGCGGGGCGGCTCTGCGCCGGTCGGTTTCGCTGTGCGCTGTGAGGGTGAGACTGCAGTCGCCATGTTGCTCTCGAGCTCCTCGGATCCTAAGTCTGTGATTGGTCGATGATGCGGAGTACACATCGACCATGACATTCTAAGGTGAGGCTTAACTATCGTCAGGGCTTTTGGGAGTGCACCGACACAGATCAGGGAGTGGGGTCCACGTCCGTATCAACGTGTCGAGCAGGGCGCTCCTCGCGTAGCCAGGCGGAAAAATGGCGGGGTCTGCGAAAAATGCCCGGCTCGACGGCGGGCTGCTCTCGGGAGGCTACTCGTCGATCCGGCGGACCTCGACCAGCCAGGGCACCGGCGCCGCAGCAGGTGCTCGAAGCGCGCGTGCATCGTGATCTCCGCGGCCGGGCAGTGGTCGCAGGCGCCCTCCATGGCGATCTCGACGACGCCGTCGCGCACCGAGTGACCACAGAGCGCGCCCCCGTGGCTGCTAACGAAGGTCCCCAGGAACCGTCGGCGATCTGCCGGGCGGCCGCCTCCAGGGCGTCGTCGGGGCCGGAGGCGTGGGCGGTGTCGGCACCTCCACGACTTCAGGGGCGCCCAGGGCGTCCACCAGGGCGGATCACCCGGGCCCCCTCCAGTGCGCCAGTCGTGGCCGGTGCCCAGGAGGGTGAGCACCCCGCCGCCGTCGACCCTCACCGAGCGCAGGGTGCCATCATCCAGGGGCTGCTGGAGAAGCGCCGGGGCGTGGGCGACCTCCCCGGTGAAGGCCAGCAGGCCGTCGGGAATGACCCACCGCAGCACGTCCGGGTCCGGCGTGGTTGTCGGGTGCGTGGGAACGACGGGCACGGTTGACTCACTCCTCCTGATGTCCGGGGTGCCCCCGCCGTCGCGGGGCGCAATCCTAATCACTGCTTCGTTGTGCTCCAGCTACATGAACGCTGCCACGAGGTGCGCGGCTGAGGGCCGCCATGACCCAGGCCGTGACGAACATGCAGGTGAAGGCGATGATCGGCCACTTCCAGGTGCCGGTCTCGCGCGCGCATCACCGGCCGTGGCCATGCACTGCAGGGCGTGACGCAGAACACGAGGATCGCGATGACGGTGGCCGGGTTGAACAGCTGGTCGCCGGCCTTGTTGGTCAGGGTGTCCTTCTGGTAGGTCATCGTGGCCAGGTGGGCGCCAGGGTCCTCGGGGTCCTCCGGCGGCGATCTGGCCGAGGTGGCCACGAAGGTCTCGCGCGCCGCCAGTGAGGACAGGGATCGCACGTTGATGCGCCACTCGAAGCCCAGCGGTTCGAACACCGGCTGGACCACCTTGCCACCCTTGGCCGCCCAGGAGTTGTCCATCGTGTAGGAGGTCTTCTGGGCATCCAGCAGCTTGCCGAGCTCCTCGGCATCAGTGATGACTGCCCGTCATCGCCCTTGACGGTGGAGGACTCCGGCTTGTCCACGGCCGCCGCGATGGCGGCGCACTGCTGTCGGAGGCGCAGAAGGCCTCGAACTGGGCGTCCGAGCGCATGGGGACGTTGAGCAGCACCCACAGGATGACGGTGGTCAGGGTGATGATCGTGCCGGCCTTCTTCAGGAATCCCTTGCAGGCGTCCCACACCATGATGAAGACGGTGTGCAGGCGGGGCATGCGGTAGGGCGGCATCTCCATGTAGAAGGGCAGCAGCACTCGCCGCGGTCGGTGAGCTGCTTGACCACCCAGGCGGCCGCCATCGCGAGACCGCGCCCAGCAGGTAGAGGGCGAACATGACCACGCCGCGCGTCCTGAAGGGACCGACCTTGGCGTCGCCGTCGACCGTCAAGGAGATCATGATGACGTAGACGGGCAGGCGGGCCGAGCAGGTCATGAGGGGGGCGGCCAGCATCGTGGCCACCCGGTCCTTGGCGCTGGGCAGCGTGCGAGTGGCCATGATCCCGGGGATCGCAGCAGGCCAGCGAGGACAGCAGCGCCACGAAGGCCCGCCCTCCAGCCCGGCGATACTCATGACCTTGTCCATGAGGAAGGCGGCGCGACATGTACCCCACGCCCTCCAGGACGGAGATGATGAGAACATGATGATGATCTGGGGGATGAAGGTGAGCACGCGCCCACACCCCGATGATGACCGTCGCCCAGGAGCCCGGCGATGAGCGGATGGGACTCATCGAGCCAGTTGTGCACCAGTCCGCCCAGGGCGTTGAACCCGCCCTCGACGGCGTCCTGGAAGGGCGCAGCCCAGGTGAAGATCGCCTGGAAGAGGAACATGATCGTGAAGAACACGATGGTGCCGGGGACGGGGCGCAGCAGGACCTTGTCGACCGCGGAGGTGATCTGGTCGTTCTGGGGCGCCTGGTAGTCCGCCGCGGCCAGCACCGAGTCGGCCCAGGAGGTGATCTCGTCGGGGTCGGTGGGCGGCGGCAGCGGGGTGCGCTGCCAGTTCTCGACCTGGGCGAGCTGGGCGCGCAGGTCGGGCATGCCCGACGCCGCGGTGCCCGATGACTCGCACGGCCGGGATCCCCAGGGCCTGTCCGAGGGCTGCAACGTTGAGCCGGCCCGTGCGGCGGCTGAGCTCGTCGGTCATGGTGACCACCAGGCAGGTGGGCGGCTCAGGGCGAGGGCCTCGGCGATGAAGTTCATGCCGCGCTGCAGGGTCGTGGCGTCGACGACGATGACCAGGGCGTCCGGGGCGCTGACCGTGGTCGAGGTCCCGGTGAGGACGTCGTGGACGATCTGCTCGTCAGGGGCTGATCGGGTCCAGGGGAGTAGGCGCCCGGCAGGTCCTCGATGGTCAGGGGTCTTGCCGCCGACCTTGCAGGTTCCCATCGACCGCTGGACGGTGACGCCGGGGTGAGTTGCCGGTCTTGGCGTGCAGGCCGGTCAGGGCGTTGTAGATGGAGGTCTTGCCGGCGTTGGGGGCGCCGGCCAGAGCAATGCGGGGAGCGCCGGCCACCAGGGTCTTGGAGCTTCCTGAGCCGCAGTGGCAGTCGGCGCCGTCATAGGGCTGCTCGCAGTGCTGCGACTGCCCGGTGGCGTGCCGCGTGGTGTTGTGGGTGCTCACAGAGTCTCTCCCGTGTTCGGTGCTTCGGGGTCGTCGGCCGCGTGCCGTCCGGCAGGCCGGGGTTGGAGGATGATGCGGTTCTCGGCCTCCACAGTGGTGACCTGGATGAGCCTGGCCTCCTGGCGGCGCAGGCACAGCTCATAGTCGGAGACGCGGTAGACCACCGGGTCCCCCATCGGGGCGCGGCGCAGCGGCGTGGCGATCCGGCCGGGGACGAAGCCCAGGTTGCGCAGGCGCTTGACCAGGACGCCGCCGACGCCGTCGTCGGCCAGGCCGGTGATACGCCCGCTGGTGCCGGGACTCAGGTCCGATAGTGCGAAGGTGGTCGCACCCGGTTCGGGAAGGTATGAGGTGCCTTCGGTGGCACGGTGTCGTGGAACAGCAAAATCCATGGTGTCCTCAGATCGACATGAAGAGGGCTTCGTCGATATGAGTCTAAGGCAATGCTTCTCAACCTCGCAGCAGGTCAGGAGGCCTTCTGCTGTGTTGAGACGCATCTGCGCGGAGGGATGGTGGGAAGGAGATCTGATTTCTTAGTGAAACCTGGGAGTGGAAACTAAGGTTGCCCTGAGCTGAGTGGGGCTCGGCGGTGGGGTCATCCCATATAAAAATATACTGGGACCACTTCCTGCCTCCGGAAAGGTCGAACTTGCGGAAGCAGGAAAGTGGTTGGTCGATAAGATGTCGGGATGGTTGGTTGGGGATATTTCTACCTGAAGCCGAGGCTGTTTCCCATGCGCTCTGCAGCCCTCAGGGACTCACTGAGAGGGATCGAGGTGTCAGGTGAGGTGAGGGCAGGGTCAGCGGACGGAGGGTCGGGCATGTTCTGGGCGCCCAGGTAGTACACGTAGCCGAGCGGCACCACGAAGAGGATGAAGGTGATGCGGACCAGCCAGGCATTGACGTTCCATTTGTTGGCCAGGCCTCCGCAGACGCCGAGCCAGATCTTGTCGGCGGAACGGGCGGGCCAATCGAAACCAGTAGAATTCTGTGCTGTCATGGCGCATATTCTGCAATGCCTGATGCACCGATGTCACGCCGGGGTCACGGCCTGAATAAAATGAGTGTCCAACAGGGGGTGACCGGATGGTGAATATATCTGGCGTGGGGCTTGCGCGCATTGAGGGGCAAGATGCGGGAGGGTTTCCTCCCACTTCCATGGGACGAACCTTGGAAAATGCTTTGATATCCAATAAGAGTGACGTGAATCTCCACGAGTCTCTCTTATTTGGTCCGATATCTCTTGTGAAAATAAGGGAGGTGTGACGACGGACCTGTGTCGAGAGCTTCACTCCCCGGACACAGGCCCGTCGTCACACCTCGGTGCTGAGTGCTCAGCGGGGTCGGTTCATGGCCACGGCGCGGGCGCGCTCGGCCCAGGAGTCGTCGAGCGGCTCGGGCTCCCAGGTGGCGCCGGCGTGCTCGGCGGCGCGGGCCAGCAGCCAGTCGGCCACGGTCGGGTTCTTGGGCAGCAGGGAGCCGTGCAGGTAGGTGCCGATGACGTGGTGGACGCGCCCGCCCTCGGTGGAGTCCTTGCCGTTGTTGCCGTCGCCCATCTTCACGGTGCCGAAGGGGCGCGCGCCCGGCCCCAGGGTGGTCAGGCCGGAGTGGTTCTCATAGCCGACGACCGCGCCGAACTCCTCGGTGTCCAGGGTGATGTTGCCGATGAGGCGGGTGTCGCCGGCCACCGTGTGGGCGTCCATGAGGCTGATACCGGGGATCTCCTGGCCCTTGGCGGTGGTGAAGCCGTGCCCGAAGAGCTGGTAGAGGCCGCAGATCGCCAGCATCGGGACGCCGTCAGCCGCCCACGCCTTGAGGGTGGGGCCGACCTTGACCAGGTCCTCCTGATGCGGTCCTGACCGGAGTCCTGGCCGCCGCCGCCCACGAGGATGTCGACGTCGCCCGGGCGGCTCGTCGCCCGGGTCGTAGGAGAGCAGCTCAGACGTCGTAGCCCTGCCACTGGGCGCGCCGCGCCAGCACGAGCGTGTTGCCCCAGTCGCCGTAGATGTTCATGTCCCGCGGGTAGAGCTGGAGCAGGCGCAGGTGCCCGCGGGCGGGGCCGTCGGTGGTGTGCTCGTAGCGCACGGTCATGACATGACCTCCTCAACGTCCGTCATCTCGCCCAGGATCGAGCGCAGGGCCAGCATCGCGGTATAGGTGGTGAAGATCCGCATGGGGCGGTCGGTGTCGGCGGCCACCCGGCGCATGAGGGCCACGGCCCGGCGCAGGTCGGGCTCGACCTCGGCGACCTCGACCTCGTCGTAGCGCAGTCGCAGGGCCATGTCCCAGGCCCGCACCCCGGTGACGACGGCGACCCCGCCGGCGCGCAGGGCCGAGAAGTCCACGTCCCACAGCCAGGACATGTCCCGGCCGTCGGCGTACTCGTCGTTGATGGCCACGACCACGACCTCGCCGTCCTGCGCCTGGGAGGCCGCCGAGAGCAGTCCCATGCGGAAGCCGGCCGGGTTCTTGACCAGGGACAGCTGGACGGGGCGGCCGTCAGGGTGAGGACCTCGCCGCGGCCGAAGGCGGCCTGCACGGTGCCCAGGGTGGTCAGCAGCCCGGGCAGGTCGGCGTCCTCGCCCAGCACCTCCAGGACCACCCCGAGGGCGGCGCAGGCGTTGAGCAGGTTGTGGACGCCGGGGATGGCGAAAGCTGACCTCGTGGGAGACCCCGTCCACGCGCACGGTGGCGCGCTGGCCGTCGATGGCCTCCAGGGTGACGCGCGGTCCGGGGGCCTGGCCGGCCTGACGGGGGCTGACCAGGCCGGTGCGCAGGTCGTCGTCGGACAGGAACAGGGAGCGCAGGTCCTCCCCGGCGCCGAAGGAGACGACGCGGGCGCTGACGCCCTCCAGGAAGGCGGGGGCGGCCAGGCGCGGGTCGTCGCCGTTGAGGACGACGACGTCGCTGGTGGCCTGGGCGATCGAGTGCAGCAGGGAGGCGGTGTAGTCGATCTCGCCGAAGCGGTCGAGCTGGTCGCGCATGACGTTGAGCAGGAGGCAGGCGCGCGGGCGGACCCGGGCCACGAAGTGCACGGCGTGGGCCTCGTCGAGCTCGAGGACGGCGATGTCGGCGTCCAGGTTGCCGGCGGCGTCGACCTCGGTGAGCAGGGAGGCGAGCACGCCGCGCACGAAGTTCGAGCCGGTCCGGTTGGTGAAGACCTTCAGGCCCTGCTCGCGCAGGAGCTGGACGACCATCTTGGTGGTCGTGGTCTTGCCGTTGGTGCCCGAGACCACGATGACGCCGCGGGGCAGGCGGCCGAGGGTGCGCTCCAGGAAACCGGGGTCGGTGCGCTCCGCGAGCCAGGCCGGGAAGGCGGTGCCGCCGCTGCCGCCGCCGCGCACGCGCGGCGGCCAGGCGCGCTGTGCGGCCGAGGGCGACCGTAAGACGAGAACGCATGGAACTCCTGCTGGCTGAAGAGGGGCGCGCCGACGATGCGATCGGGGCGCGGGTGCCCATATGGGCACTGTCGGTGTCCATATGGCCACCGACTGGGCGTCAGTCTAGGGCAGCGGGCCGGTCACGGATGCGTCACGATGCTCACGTGGCGGCCCGGTTCGCGGGGCCGGGATGCTCGCGGGCGACTTACTGGGGGACGACGACGTGCAGGGCGCCGTCCTCGACCTCGCGCGCAGGGTGCGGGTGGAGCCGACCGTGTCGCCGTCGAGCTCGAAGGGACGGGACGGTCGGCCTCGATGAGGACCTTCCGGGCGCGGGTGAGGGTGAAGCCCTCCATCTCCTGGCCGGTGAGGATCTGCGCCCCAGGCGGGCCCAGTCCACGACCTTGCCGGGGCTGGCCAGGAGCAGGTCGACCAGGCCGTCGGAGGGGGTGGCCCGCGGGAAGAGCGTCATGCCGCCGGTGATGGTGCCGACGTTGCCCATGAGGGCCATGACCATCTGGCGGCGCACCGGGGGGCGTCGTCGAGCGTGATGGTGGCGGTGAAGGGTCGGGGACCGCGTTCTGGACGGCGGCCACCGCGTAGGCGCCCGAGCGGATGACCTTCTTCAGGCCCGAGTCGGTGGACTCCATGATCTGGGCGTCCAGGCCCATGCCGGCCATGACGACGAAGCGCTCCTGGCCGTCGTCGAAGGCGCAGGTGACCATGTCGATGGCCTGGAGGCGGCCGTGCAGGGCCAGGCGGATGGCGGCGTCGGTGTCCAAGGGGACGGACAGGTTGCGGGCCAGCAGGTTGCCGGTGCCGGCGGGGATGAGAGCCATGGGCATCTCGGTGCCGGCCAGCTCGGAGGAGACGGCGCGCACGGTGCCGTCGCCGCCGGCCACCATGACTAGGTCGACGCCGGCCTCCAGGGCGCGACGGGCCATGGAGCGGCCGGGGTCGTCGGGGGTGGTCTCCAGCCAGACGGTGGGCAGCCAGCCGGCGGCGCGCACCTCGGCGGCGACCCGACGGCGCAGGAGCGAGAGGTCGTCGAACTTGGTGGGGTTGTAGATGACGGCGGCGCGCTTCTCGCTGCTGGCGCGCGACAGGCGACGGTTGACCCAGCTGGTGAGGATCGCGTCGATGCCGCCGACCCGCAGGGCCAGGTTCGCGAAGGCGGCACCCAGGAGGAAGCCGCCGATGAGGTCGCTGAGCGCAGCCAGGCCCATGTACCACTGGCTGACGGCGGTCACGGCGACGGCCGCGTAGCCCAGGACGGTGCCGGCGGCGACCATGGTGCTGCGGTGGTGGGCGCGCGCGAGGGTCACCAGGACCCAGGAGGCCAGGGTCATCGCCGTGATGTGCGCGTTGGGGTAGGAGTACTCGAAGGCGGCGATGGAGTCGGAGAAGGTGGAGCCCGGGGCGGGGCGGGCCAGGTACAGGGCGATGAGGTACTGCGTGGGGATGCCGGCGGCGGCGATGGCCAGCGAGACGCTCAGGCGGCGCATGCGGGCCGTGTAGGCGTAGGCGACCCCGGCCACGATGAGCCCGAGGATGAGGAAGGGGTGGGTGAGGGTCGCGAAGGCCTCGGCGAGCTGGCCGGCGGCTGACCGCAGCTGGGCGTCGGGGGTCGGCAGGAGGGCGTCGATGGCGGGGAGCGGTGTGTGGCGCCGAGGGGCGAGCGGTCCCGGGGCGCTCAGGTAGGTCCACACGAGGAAGGCCAGGGCGAAGCCGATGACAGGACGGCCTCGACGTACTTCAGGCGTCGGGGGCTCTGGGGGAGGGAGGCGGCGGTGGGGGCGGCGGAGTCGCATGGAGGCTCGGTCACGCTCGCTCGTCCTTTCCCCTGGGTGAATATCCGGGAGTCAGCCCTAGCCGGTGCGCCTGTGGGTGGCATATGTCCCGGCTGTGGGTGGCAGAGGGCGGGCGGGTGGTGGAGGGTGAGGGAGCCGGTTCCGATGGCGGAGCCGGGCGGCGGCTGTGCGGGGTGCGTGGAGTGGTCGTGCCCTGGGGGCTGCGGCGGGGGTGTGTTGACGGCAGGAGGGTGAGGGACGAGAAAAGGGGTTGTGGATGCGTCATGGATTCCTGAATTTTGGCGAGCAGGGTGGCGCGATGTGAGCGGAGCGAGAATGTTTCCGTCAGCTTCGCGTGTTGTCTGATGAATTCGGTGACGTGCGCGTGCACGTGAATGGCGGCGTCGGCCTTAATCGCCTGCGAGGGAGGTGGGAAATGGGTACATTGAGCCGGTCAGTCCTGGGTGCCTCATAGTGCCCGTTCCCCCGACTCACCTCGAAGGACGCATGTCATGCGACAGCAGATTCGGTTCCTCACTCACGCCCTTGGTCGTCGCGAGACCCTCAAGTACCTGTCGATCGCGGCCGTCGGTGCGGCTATCGCCCCACTGACCGGCTGCTCCGGATCCACCTTGGCCTTCAAGAAGTTCGCCACCGGGACCTGGGAGGTCACCATGGACGGGCTGGAGAAGGCCCCTGACGTCACGGTGACGGTGGCGGACGGAAAATGGACCTTCGTCCCCAAGAGTGGAGACCAGGATCGTCAGACGGAGGGGACCTGGAGCTTGTCGGGTACGTCCTTGACACTCAAAGAAACCGGAGATGCTGAATGGTTCTTCAATGAGGGATCTCAGGGAGTTGGTGTGGGTATTCCGGAAGAGGTGAATACCGAGGAGATTCCGAAGTCATTCAAGTGGCGGTATGAGAGCGCTGACGAGATGGATATCCCGTTGTCGTGGGACAAGAAGACCAAGACCTTGACTCTCACGGGCACCGACTCCGGCGGCGGGCCGTTTACGATCAACGCTAAAGCAGGAGAAGTAGCGGTCTTCGGCCGGGTTGCCACGTTGTGGCATGACGTTGTAGCGGGTCCTGTCTGCCTTCGTGAGCAGGCAGGACCCGCGTCATGTTGTGTGAGCGCGAGGGCTGGATGATCCGGCCCCTCGGTCCGTCACTGCGCGGCCCCTGCTCGGCGGGATCGTCGACGCGGCTCAGATGTATCGCTGATGCGCGAGCACCGGCGTCGAACGGTTCGGCCATGCGGGGCGACACGGCTACGTGTCTCGCGGGTGGGATGTCTGAGCATCCGGTGAGTGCCTGGTGGCCTTCGAGTCCCAGGCCGCGGGCGCGGTGGGCCTCGAGTGCCTGGGCGCCGAGGTGCTCACTTCCCAGCACCTCTCCGACGACGCGGACCGCCTCGTCCCAGTCGATCGGCTCCGGCGCGTAGGCCTTAGCCAGGGCGGGGTAGTCCGGCAGAAGCTCGTCGCGAGCACCAGGGCCGAGGGGAAGCACCTCGCCCTGCGCCCGTGATAGCACTCCGGCGATAGCCGTCATCAGGGCGATCCGCCGTCGGCCGGCGATGCCGTGCTCCGCCAGGAAGGCCAGGTAGGGCTCCTCCTGCCGGTACTGGACCGCGACCGACAGCGTGTGAAGGGCGTCCTGGAGCTCGTCGATCCGGTGGGACTGCTCCTCGACCCTGCGACGCAGCTCCTCGAGTTCGGTGCTGGGATCCGGCATGTGTGGCCTCCTTCCCGGTGGTGTCCTCACCTCAGGGTAGAGCGTTCGGTCGGCGGCCTCGTCCCGGGCTCCCACTGCCCGAGGGTCGGGAGGAACTGGCCGTGGGTTGTGCGCACTGCACGAACCCCCGACCCCCATGGAGTACGCCCGACCTTCGTGCCATGGCGCCCGACGCTCGTGCAGTGCGGGCGGTCGGGCGCGACTGTGAAGCGAGAAGTCGCGCCCGACCGACATCCGCGACGTGGGGAGGCTCGATGGTTGGGCAGAGGACGGCACCGAGGGACTGCGGGGTGTCGGTGTCCATGGTGCTGACATCAGCCCCGAATCGGCGCTGCACGCCTGGGCAAAACCGCGGCATTCCAACGATCCCAGCTGGGTGCAGGGGCATCGGGGCCGTTGATGTCAGCGCCGTGGACACTGAGCCGTAGTGCTGGTCGACTCCGGTGGGGCTGAACTGGTCTCCTCGGCTCTGGTACGCCAGAAGGCCCGCGAGCGAACTCGCAGGCCTTCTCATCGTCGGGGTGCTTAGGCCTTCGGCCTGGCGACCCTTCCTCGTCGGACGCCTCACGAGCAAGCTCGTGGACGTCTTCTCATCGTCGGGGATATTCGGCCTGGCGGCCTGCTACCCCTCCTCCTTCGAAGACCTCTCGACGAGCAAGCTCATGGAGTCTTCTCATCGTCGGGGTGGCGGGATTTGAACCCACGACCCTCTTCGTCCCGAACGAAGCGCGCTACCAAACTGCGCCACACCCCGTGTGCAGCAGGCGACAGCATAGCCTCCACCCACCGCGGGGAGGAAATCGGATCGGCTGAGTCCTCCGTCACGTCGGTGTTCGCTCCCCGTGGGAACCCGGTTGGCCCGAGGCGCCCACCGTGCCAGGCTGCTCACGGCGGGTCCACCTGCTGGCCCGCGCCCCGGAGCGCCCTGACTGGCTCGAGCCCGCTCATCCTCGGGCCCCATTCCGCCCGAAAGGCGCAAGGACCGACAAGACGTGAGGACACCCGCTGAGCACCCGCCGCAGACAAGGAGTTCCCATGCGCATTGAGGCCGTCGTCGGCGACATCACCACCGAGAAGGTCGACGCCATCGTCAACGCCGCCAACAGCACCCTCCTGGGCGGAAAAGGAGTCGACGGCGCCATCCACCGCGCCGCCGGACCCCGCCTGCTCGACGCCTGCCAGAAGGTGCGTGACACCGAGCTGCCCGACGGACTGCCGGTCGGCCGCGCCGTGGCCACCCCCGGCTTCGACCTGCCGGCCGCCTGGGTCATCCACACCGTGGGCCCCAACCTCCACGCCGGCGAGGACGACCCCGCCCTCCTGCGTGCCTGCTTCGATAGCTCCCTGGAGCTCGCCATCCAGCTCGGCTGCGCCGGCATCGCCCTGCCGGCCGTCTCCGCCGGCGTCTACGGATGGCCCATCGCCCAGGTCGCCGAGATCGCCGTGGCTGCGGCCCGCGCCGTCGAGCAGCGCTCCCACACCGATCCCGACGCCGTCGGCAGCCTGAAACTCATCCGCTTCGTCCTGTCCTCGCCAGACAACCACGAGGCCTTCGCCCGCGAGCTCGCGCGCACCGAGCACTGAGACGCCGACCCGCCAGGGTCTTCCCTCTGCCCTCTCCTCTGTACCGTCTTCCCATCCCTCTCCTCGAACCGACGGGGACAAACGACGCCGTCAGGGGACCATCCCAGTACGGCCAGGGACGCCTGACGCGGCGGGGGACCGGAATCCTGTCCCCGGACGCGCGGACTGTCCCCTGCCCGGAGGCAACGGCACCCGCCCGCGTGGAATGTCCCCGGACGGAAGAAAAAGCTCCCCCGTACGCGTGAGACCGTCCTCCCTACACTCGCCTGCATGACCACCGACGCTCATCACGGACACCCTCCACCACTCTGGGCGACTCCGGCGGCCCCACCGGCACCACCGGACCTGTCGGCCCCGTCGGCCGCGACCCCCTGCCCTCTGGCGGGCGCACCGTCCTGGTGACGGGAGTCAGCCGCCGCATCGGCATCGGCCACGCCATCGCCCTGCCGCGCCGCCGACTACGGGGCGAGCATCGTCGCCCACCACTACCGCCCGCACGACGCCTCCCAGCCCTGGGGCGCCGACAACATCGATGCCGTCATGGACTCCATCCGCACCCACCTGGTCGGCCCCGCCCGGCTCGTCGACATCCCTCGCCGACCTGGCCGCCCCGGGGAGCCGGCCCGCGTCGTCGAGCAGGCCGCGGCCGCTGCCGGCCACCTCGACGCCCTCGTGTGCAACCAGGCCATGAGCAGCCCCGACGGGTCGCTCAGCGAGATGACCGAGGCCGTCCTGGACGCCCACTGGGCCGTCGACGCCCGCGCCTCCATCCTCCTGGCGCAGGCCTTCGCCGCCCAGGAGGGCTTCGCCTCGCCCGCCCCCGCCGGCTCCGCGCGCCGCCGCGGGTCCATCGTCTTCCTCACCTCGGGCCAGGGCCTGGGGCCACTGCCCGGGGAGATCGCCTACGCCGCCGCCAAGGCCGCCATCGCCGGCCTCACCCTGACGATCTCCGATGAGCTCATCGACGCCGGCATCACCGTCAACACGGTCAACCCCGGTCCCGTCGACACCGGCTACGTCACCGAGGAGGACCGCGAGGCGACCGCCGTCATGTTCCCTCAGGGGCGCTGGGGCGAGCCCGACGACGCCGCCCGCCTCATCACCTGGCTTCTCACCGACGAGGCCCGCTGGATCACCGGGCAGGTCATCAACTCCGAGGGCGGCTTCGCCCGCTGGCGCCGCTGACTGCCGCGCCCAGGCGCCGGCGTACCTGTGCGCTCTGCCTGCCCCGTCCTACTGCGCGAGCCCGCGACTCCCACACACTTCGACCGAAACTTCAGAATCGACGCGGCTCCGGGTCGATTCTGAAGATTCTGTCGAAGTGTTACGGGCACTGGTCGAAGCGTTGGCGAGAGCGCTGGGACGCGGCGCCTCAGGCCGGCAGCAGGCGCAGCAGCGTGGCCTCGGGCCGGCAGGCCAGGCGCACGGGCGTGTGAGGGCTCGTGCCGAGTCCGGCGGAGACGTGCAGGTACATGTGGTCGGCGGCCCGCGGGTCCCCGAGCCGGCCCGGCCACTGCGACAGCCCCGAGGCGCGCCCCCGGTCCAGGTCGCAGTTGGTCACCAGTGCCCCCACCCCGGGCACGCACAGCTGCCCGCCGTGGGTGTGCCCGGCCAGGACCAGGTCGACGTCGTCGGCCGACATCGCCTCCAGGACCCGCCGGTAGGGGGCGTGCGTGAGCCCCAGCCGCAGAGCCCGGCCCTCATGGTCGCGGATCGCCGGCAGGGAGGTGGCCGACTCCGCTGAGTCGGCGGCCTCGGGGACGGGCAGGACATCGCGGTTGGCGTGCGGGTCGTCGACGCCGACCAGCTCGATGCGCCGCCCGCGCACGGTCAGCGAGCCACGCCGGTTGGTCAGGTCCACCCAGCCGCCGGCGGCCTGCAGGTCACGGACCTCCTCCCAGGGCAGGGGCCTCGATGTCCCTCGTCGCGCACCCGGCTGGAGGCCTTGCGCGGGTCCCGGTGCAGGTAGCGCGTCGGCAGGCGGAAGACGGTGGAGCGGTAGTCGTGGTCGCCCATGACGAAGGCCCCGGGCAGACCCGTCAGCGGTTCGAGTGCCCGCCGCAGCGGCTCCAGCCCGGATGCCAGGGAGAGGTTGTCGCCGGTGTTGACGACGACGTCGGGCTGCAGCTGCGCCAACCGGCGCACCCAGGCGACCCGCGCCTCGGTGTGGCCCGTCAGGTGAAGATCGGCCAGGTGCAGCACCGTGAGGGGCTCCTCGTCGGCGGCGAGCACCGGCACGTCGATGCGCCGCAGCACGGGGCACCTGGCCTCAATGAGGCTGTAGGCCAGCGTGGCCGCCCCCAGGGCAGCGGTGGTGCCGATGACGGACAGGGCGGCGCGGCCGGCAGGGCAGGGCGTCATGGGGAGTCGGGTCCTGTTCTGTGCAGTTGTCGTTCTCGCGGGGAGAGTCGTTCACCCGTGGGAGGGAATGGGCAGGGCAGGATCGTTCGCCACGGCCTGGGACATGTAGTCGCGCCACATCGGCACGGCCAGGTCACTACCGTAAATCTTCGGGAAGTACACCCCTCCGATCGTCCTGCCGACAAGGCTCCTGCCGCTCTCCGTGGCGTCACCGATCCAGACCGCGGTGGACAGCTGCGGGGTGAATCCCACGAACCAGGTGTTCTCAGCCTCATCCGTGGTTCCGGTCTTGCCCGCGATCGGTCGGCCGAAGACGGCGTCCTTAGCGGTACCTCCTGGTTCGGATGTGGCCCGGAGCGTTTTTGCGGTCTCGTCCGCGGCACCCTGGTCCATGGCCTGGGTGCAGTCAGCGCTGGGTACGGCCATCGAGGTGCCGCTGGCGTCCAGGATCTGGTCGATGGCGATGGGCTTGCAGTACTTGCCGCCGGAGGCGAAGGTTGCGTAGGCGTTGGCCATGCTGAGCGGTGGGACGGGTGTGCTTCCCAGGGCGATGGAGGGGTCAGGATCCAGCTGGCTCCCGTCCGCCTTGGTGATGCCCATGGAGGCGGCGAGCTTCGTGACCTCGCAGACATCGAGGTCCCTGAGCATCTCGGTGAAGCCCGTGTTGATGGACTGCTTCGTGGCTTCTCTGACGGTCATCATGCCGGCGTTGGTTCCGGCGACGTTGTTGACGGGCCAGGAGCCGGCCGCACGGTCGGGATCGCAGGAAACTGTGAACGTGTTGGGCCCGTAGTTCTTCGGCGCGGAGGCGTTCAGCATCTGGTAGGGCGTGTGGCCGGTTTTGAGCCATTCGGCCAGGATGATTGCCTTGAAGGTCGACCCCGGCTGGAAGCCGACGTTTCCGTCGGGGAGCTCGATTCCACCGTGCTTGGCGTCCGCTGCGAAGACGAGCTGGGAGTCCTCGTAGTTGGTGTTCTGAGCCAGCGCCTGGATTCGTCCTGTGCCGGGCTCGATCGAGACGATGGTGGAGTTGGCTCCGTCGGAGCCCCCGATCGGAGTTCTGGCCTGAATGACGGAGTCGGCGGCACTCTGACGCTCGAGGTTCAAGGTGGTGGTGATCTTCAGGCCACCGCGCGTCAGGAGCTGACGGCGGGCGGCGACATTGGGTCCGAAGTTCTCCGAGCCGAGGATCTCATTGACCACATAGGTGCAGAAGTAGGCGTAGCTGCCCGCAGCCCCACAGCCCGCGGGCGAGTCCTGAATATCGAGCTTGATCTCGGAGTTGACGGCCTCGTCGTACTGCTGCTTGGTAATGAACTTCTCTTCCAGCATCTTGGCCAGCACCCAGTCCCGACGGTTCTTGGCCAGTTCCGGCTGGGACTTGGGGTCGTAGGCGCTGGGTGCGTTGGTGGTTCCGGCCAGCAGGGCGGCCTCGGCCACCGTCAGATCCTTGGCGTGCTTATTGAAGTAGTGCAGCGAGGAGGCCTCGACCCCGTAGGTGGAGGGACTGAAGGCGGCGATGTTGAGGTAGCCCTCGAGGATCTGCTGCTTGGAGTACTTCTGCTCCAGGCTGAGGGCGAACTTCATCTCCCGCAGCTTGCGGGCCACGGTGCTCTCGGTGGCGTCCCGGATGAGCTTGTGGTCGTCGTTCTTCAGGCCGGTCTCGATGAGGGTGTTGCGCACGTACTGCTGGGTCAGCGTGGAGGCGCCCTGACGCGAGCCGCCGGCGTTGTTGGACACCAGGGCTCGCACCATGCCGGTGGGGTCGACGCCCTGGTGCTGGTAGAAGCGCTGGTCCTCGACGGCGACGATCGCGTTCTGCATGTTGACCGAGATCGAGCTCAGGGGCACCACGATGCGGTTCTCCGCGTAGAACTTGGTGATCTCGGAGCCATCGGAGGCCAGGAGGGTGGAGATCTGGCTGGGCGGCTGAACGTTGAAGTCGCTGGGGAGCTCCTCGAAGAGCTCGGCGGATGCCTTGGTCAGCGCTGCCGTGGCGCCCACGAAGGGGGCGGCGAAGCCCGCGGACAGGACCCCGCCGACGCACGAGAGAGTCAGGAAGACCACGAGCATCGAGACGACCTGGGGTGGTGTCAGGGAGCGCCCGCGCGCAGAGGATTTCGCCATGGCGTCAGCCTACGTGGAATCGCTTGGAGGATGCAGTGGCGTAGACCCTCTTCGGGCTGGGAAGACCCTTGGAGACCGGCTCTGCGCCCTCTGTTCGGCGGGACTGCGGGGTGACTCGACGGCGTGGCGGGCGCTCGACGACGGGGCGGCTCGGTCACATAGCGAGACAGCTCCGGCGTACAGATAATTCTTAGGAATTGTCCAGGTGAGAGTCACGGTGACATCACGATCCCTGGAGGGAGGGTGTGGTTCGGAGGTGTCCTGCCGTCCGTGAGAACCGGAATCCCCAGCCGTGGGAAAGGCTCGGGGCGCAGCGGGCTCGATGTCCGACAATCGGCTCGCTATCAGAGAACTCTCCTTGTCGGTGCTGATCTTCGGCGCGCTGTCGGGGATCTGCGCCGATCGGATTGCCCAGGTCTCGAGGGGAGGATTTGGTGAGAGACACTCGATTGCCATACGGTAACGACTGTGACGTGACCGACAACGGCGTCGGCCGTTGAATGGATCGGGAGTGAGCATGATTCAAGACGACCAGACCTGGGCGGCCCAAGCGGCCTGCGCCACCGTCGAGCCTGACCAGCTCTTCGGCAAGGGCGCTGAGCAGCGCGACGCACGATCCCTGTGCTTCGCATGTCCGGTTCGTATGGAGTGCCTGGCCGAGGCGCTCAACTCCGAGTCCAGCTTCGGCGTCTGGGGCGGGCTGACCGAGCGGGAGAGGCGGGCGCTGCTGCGGCGCTTCCCCGAGGTCGACGACTGGGGCCTGTGGCTCGAGCGCGAGGATGACGAGCTCGTCGCCGAGATCCACGCCCGCCGTGCCCCTCGCATCCTGGCCCGGGTGCGCTGCGCCTCCTGAGGGCCGCCCCGCGTTGCCGGCTTCCGGCGTCTGGCGACGGGCTCTAGGCTGAGGCCCATGACTGCATCATCTGAGTCCGTATCCGCTGCGCCCACCACCTGGGAGTACGTCACCGTCCCCCTCATCACCCATGCCACCAAGCAGATCCTCGACCAGTGGGGTGCTGACGGCTGGGAGCTCGTCCAGGTCGTGCCCGGCCCCTCCGGCACGGACAACCTCATCGCCTACCTCAAGCGCCCCCGGTCCTGACGGGCCGCCCGGCGAGGCCAGCACGCACGACGCCGCGCCTGCGGTCGGTACCTTCCGGCTGCAGGCGCGGCGTCGTCTCTGCGGTTGATGCGGGTGTCAGCGCCCGGCGGCTTCTCCGGTGCGCTGCGCTGAGGGCTCGCGACCCGAGACGGGACCTCAGCGGGCGCGACGGCGCAGGCGGTCGACGTCGAGCAGCGTGACGGCCCGGCCCTCCAGGCGGATCCAGCCGCGGGAGACGAACTCGGCCAGCGACTTGTTGACCGTCTCGCGCGAGGCGCCCACCAGCTGGGCGAGCTCCTCCTGGGTGAGGTCGTGGGGGACGTGGACGCCGTCGTCGGTGGGTGAGCCGAAGCGGTCGGCCAGGTCCAGCAGGGCCTTGGCCACGCGGCCGGGCACGTCGGAGAAGACGAGGTCCGCCAGCGCGGTGTTCGTGCGGCGCAGGCGCTGGGCCAGGGCGCGCAGCATGTCCTTGGCCAGCTGCGGGTGGGACTCCACGAAGGTCATGAGCTGGTTGTGGTCCAGCGTCAGGAGCTCGGTGGGGGCCACGGCGGTGGCGGTGGTGGAGCGCGGGCCCGGGTCGAACAGGGTCAGCTCGCCGACGATCTCGCCGGGGCCGAGCACCGCGAGCAGGTTCTCGCGGCCGTCGGCGCTGGCGTGGCCGAGCTTCACCTTCCCGGAGAGGAGAATGTAGAGGCGGTCGCCTGAGTCGCCCTCGTTGAAGAGGGTCTCGCCACGGCGCAGAGTCGTCTGCGTCATCATGGCGCGCAGTTCCTCCTGCTCCTCCGGGCTCAGGCCCTCGAAGAGCGGGATCCTGGAGATAATGCTGTCTTCCACGGAGATCCTCCTGGTGGTTAGGGGGCTGGCATCCCGCATGCGGGAGCCCTCGGGTCTATCCTGCCACGGCTTGTGACCTGTGGCACGCCGTCGAGCATTGTAGCCCCCGTGTGTTGCAGGTCAAAGGGAAGTGAGCAACATCGGGTGCGTCGTGCGACACGGTCCCATCCGTGAGGTTGCGGGCAGGCGGCGAGATCGACTGCAATGGCGGTTCGCGGGGGACGACCTGCTCAGAGGCGGACCGGGGCTCGCAGGAGGAACCCTCCGGCGCGGGCGGTGCTGGTGGTGCCGCCGATGAGATCGCGGAGAGAGGACACAGTGCGCAGGGCAGTGAGTAGCGAGACTGCTGAGGCCGAGGTGGTGGGTGCGGCCGGGGCTGCCCCCGAGGTTGCCGAGACGGCGCTGACGACCGAGACGGCCCGGCGTGCGGGCGCCGTCGACGACGAGCTCATGACCCTCTACCCCGACGCCGCCTGCGCCCTGGACCACGACGGCCCCTTCCAGCTGCTCGTGGCCACCGTCCTGTCGGCCCAGACCACCGACGCGCGCGTCAACACCGTCACCCCCGAGCTCTTCGAGCGCTACCCCGACCCCGCCGCCCTGGGAGCCGCCCGGCGCGAGGACCTCGAGGCGATCCTGCGGCCGCTCGGCTTCCAGCGCGCCAAGGCCGGCCACCTGCTCGGCATCGGTCAGGCACTCACCGAGCGCTTCGAGGGGCGGGTCCCGCGCAGCCGCGAGGAGCTCGTAGCCCTGCCGGGAGTGGGGCGCAAGACTGCCAATGTCGTGCTCGGCAACGCCTTCGGCCAGCCCGCCATCACCGTGGACACCCACGTGGGCAGGCTCTCGCGCCGCCTGGGGTGGACGACGTCGAAGGACCCGCTGCGCGTGGAGAAGGACATCGCGGCCCTGTGGGAGCCGTGGCGCTGGACCGACGGCTGCCACCGGCTCATCGAGCACGGGCGCCAGGTGTGCTCGGCCCGCTCGCCCCGCTGCGGCCAGTGCACACTGCTCGAGGCCGGGCTGTGCCCGCAGGTGGGGGTCTGAGGGCCGAGCCCGTGTAGGCCGGCGCTAGGCCGGCGCTGAGCTGACGCCGAGCCGGGCGGACGCTGCGTCGTCCTACCGTTTCTGCAGGGATACGCGAAGAATGCGCTTCTCGGGGACGTCAGGTGGAGGTGTCCGGGGACCGGTGTCGGGCTGGCCCCACCTCCGATTCGCCAGATGGCCGGATGGGCTGGGAGGGCCGGCGCCGTCAGGCTGGAGTCATGACTGCTCACTCGCCCCTGGCCTCCTCCGACCCGACCGCCGCCCCCGCCTCATCCCTGCCGTCCGCCACTCCGCCTGCCGGGCCGGGCCCGACGTCGCCGGTCGCCATCCGGCTGCGCGGCCTGACCCGCGTCTACGAGGTCCCCGGACGCCAGGACGCCCGCGTCACCGCCCTGGACCATGTCGACGCCGACCTGCCCGAGGGCAGCTTCACCGCCGTCGTCGGGGCCTCCGGGTCGGGCAAGTCCACGCTGCTGCACTGCATGGCCGGCCTCGATGAGCCCACCAGCGGACAGGTGACCATGCTCGGCGCCCTCACCTCCGGGATGCGGGCCGCCGAGCGGGCCCGGTTCCGCGCCCGCCACGTCGGCTTCGTCTTCCAGGAGTACAACCTCATCGCCTCCCTGAGTGCCGCCGACAACGTCTCCATGCCCTCGCGCCTGGCCGGGCGTCCCCTGAACGGCGCCCAGACCCAGGAGGCCCTTGACGCCGTCGGGCTCGCTCACCGCGCCGGCCTCAAGCCCCACCAGCTCTCCGGAGGGGAGCGCCAGCGCGTGGCCATCGCCCGCGTCATGGCCAGCCGCCCCCGGATCGTCTTCGCCGACGAGCCCACCGGCGCCCTCGACCTGGACTCCGCCGCCCTCGTCCTGGACTGGCTGCGCCGGCTCACCGAGCAGGGCACCACCGTGGTCATGGTGACCCACGACGTCGAGGCCGCCGCCAGAGCAGACGCGGTCGCCGTCATGAGCCAGGGCCACCTGGTGCAGTGGACCGACTGCCGTGACGCCCGCCAGATCGCCGAGCTCGTCCACTCAGCGCGAGCCGCGCGCGCCGCCTGACCGGGACAGGAGCAGGAGAGGATCATGGTCACACTCATCTGGAACGACCTGCGCCACCACGCCCGCCAGTGGCTGTGGTCACTGCTCGTCGCCACCGTCGGCGGCGCCATCATCGGCGTCATCATCACCGCCTGGTACAGCGCCCTGAGCTGGGCCCAGGCCCAGGGCTCGGCCGAGCTCATCAACGCCGCCCACATCATCGGCTCCAGCCTTGTCTCCTACGCGGGGCTGGCCACCGCCGTCATCCTGTCCACGACGCTGGGCCTGACCGTCTCGGCCCAGCAGCGCTCCCACGCGCTGTGGAAGGTCCTGGGCATCCCCGGCAGCCGCATCCGCCGCATCATCCTGGCGCAGGTCGGGGTGATCGGGCTGCTCGGAGGCGTCATTGGGGCGGTGGTCAGCCTGCCGCTGGTCCGCGTCTACCTGCTCACCTGGCGGGAGTTCGACGTGTTTCCTCAGAATCTGCCCATCATCATGCCGGGCTTCGGGGTGCCGTTGACCATCGCCGTGACGATGCTGTTCTGCGTCCTGGGCGCGATGGGGCCGGCCCGGCGGGCGGCGTCGGTCCCCGAGATGCAGGCGCTGCGGGAGGCCACGGCCCCGCGGACCCGGACCCGGTGGTGGCAGTGGGTGGTCGTCGGCATCATGCTCCTGGGGCTGGTCATGACCCCCTTCGAGAGCTCTCTACCCATGAGTGACGCGGAGAGGGCGGAGATGGCCACGTCCGGTATGAACCTCAACGACCCGGGGGATCGCGCGATGGCCGGCGCCTCCATGGGGCTCCTCGCCGCGATCGCCGCCCTGAGCGTGCCGAACTGGACGCTGCGGCCACTGCTGACCTGGTGGACCGCCCTCATCCCGGGCCGCAGCCCCGCCTGGTTCGCCGCCCGCGCCAATGCCCGCCACCGCGCCTCCCTGTCGATGACGACGATCGTCCCCTTCGCCATCGCCGTGGCCCTGACCGGCACCGTCTACGCCGCCGTCGGGGCTCGGGCAGGCCACCGGCGCGCAGGGCTCGGTCAGCGGGTTCCTCTCCGTCGGGGTTCCAACCTTCTTCATTTCCGGCGTCGGCGGGATCGCCAATATCGCCATGGTGGGGCGGGCCCGGCGTCAGGAGGGCGCGCTGTTGAGGGTCATCGGGGCGCGCACCCGTACGGTTCTGGCCTCCACGGCGCTGGAGGGTGTCATCTACGCCGTCACCGGCATCCTCTTCGGGCTGGCGGCCACTGCCTTTAGCGCCGTCTATGCCGCGCTGTACTCCGGGGGCGGGACGGCGGTCCTGGTCGCCTCGGTCCCGGTGGGACTGCTGGCCCTCGTCAGCGGGATCTCGCTGGCGCTCGCGGTGGCGACCACCTGGCTGCCCGCCCAGCTCGACCGGCGCTCCCTCATGGACAACCTGCGCCAGCCGGTGTGAGCCGGCGTCGTACCGCACCCGCCGAGCCGGGTGGCGGCGTCGGGCCGACCGTGCTGCACCCGTCGAGTGAGACACTTCATGTGCAGACCTACCGAAGAACAACGGGGCTGCGCGATACGTGCCCGGCTCGCGGCCTCAGGCGGAGGCGGGCGGGGCGACGTCGGCCAGGAAGGGCAGCAGGGCCCGGACGAACCCGGCAGGGGTCTCCTCCTGGGGGAAGTGGCCGGAGCGGTGGATCGTCACCTGACGCAGGTTGCCGGCCACGTGGTGGGTGTCGCGCGCGTAGGCCTGGGCGGGCTGGACCGGGTCGAGCTCGCCCTGCACCGACAGGACGGGCACCGCCACCGGCTTGTCCAGGGCCGCCGTCTCCGCCCGGGACAGCACGAGGTTGCGCAGCGGCTCCAGGGCGCTGCGGGCGGCGCCGGGTCGGGACAGGAGCTCGGCGTAGTAGGGGGCCTCCTCGGCCAGTGCCTCGCGCGTGTGCGGCCCGGCCCAGGAACGCAGCAGGCCCTCCAGGGCGCTGCGGCTGCGCAGGCGGCGCTCGGCCAGGCCCGGGATCCGCAGGCTCGCGTACTGCAGCGCCGGCCCGGACAGGGCCCGGGCCCGCAGCGAGCGCAGCGCGAGCGGGTGGGGGGCGCCGACCGGGACGATCGCCGTCGTCAGGTCCGGGGCCAGGCTCGGCAGCGCCCAGGCGACCTGGCCGCCGAGCCCCGCGCCGACGACCACGGCGCGCTCGTGCCCCAGGGAGCGGACCACGGCGGCCAGGTCCTGGGCGAGCGTCACCAGGTCGTAGCCCGACGGCGGCCGGTCCGAGCCGCCGAAGCCGCGCAGGTCGAGGGCCGCCACGCGGTGCCCGGCCTGCGCCAGGGCGGGGATGACGTGACGCCAGGTCCACCAGCACTCGGGGAAGCCGTGCACCAGGAGGGTGAGGGGACCGGCTCCGGCCGGGAGCCTCGGGGCCCGCCAGCGCGACATGGAAACGAGTGCCGCGGGCGGTGAGGTTGCGGTGGGTCCAGGGGCCGGGGCGATTGACGTCAACAGGCACGCCCGCAGCCTACTGGTCGGCGCCCCGTACCGGCGACGGGGCCGCCCGGCACTGCCCACGTCGTCCTGCGCCGCCTCAGGGGCGCCCGCCGGGGACATTCTGCGCGGCTGGGTGCGTGTCGTCCCGGGCCGGGGACAGGGCGCGCGTTGGGGACAGGTATTCGGTCCCCGGCGGCGTCGATTGTCCCCGGTGGTACTGGAATGTCCCCGACGGCACAGGGTGTGTCCTGGTGGGGGCGTTCTGCGCGGCAGGGGACGTTCTGCGCGGCTGGGTGCGTGTCGTCCCGGGCGGGGACAGGGCGCGCGTTGGGGGACTGGAATTCGGTCCCCGGCGGCGTCGATTGTCCCCCGGTCTGGTGCTCGGAATGTCCCCGCGGGTGCAGGTGTGTCCCCTGACGGCGCAGAATGTCCCAATCCCTGTCCGACGGGCAGGGAAGGAGAAGGCATGACTGCCCAGAGCCACCATGACTCGGCTGATGGTTCTGCCGATGACCTCGCCGAGGGTGCCCGCACTGACTCCTGCGGGTGTGCGCATGCGGATGTCGGGGCCACAGACCCGGTTACTGACCCGGCACCCAAGGACGGGGCGGCCGCTGGGGGCGGCGGCGCTCAAGGGGAGGAGGAGTCGGCGCCCGTCTCACCCGGACGCCTGGAGGCCTTCAGTGACGGGGTCATCGCCATCGCGATCACCCTGCTGAGCCTGGAGATCAAGCTGCCCGACGGCGGCGGGAGCCTCCCTGCACTCCCTGGCCTCCCTGTGGCCCAGCTACCTGGGCTTCGTCCTCAGCTTCCTCCTGGTGGGGCAGGTCTGGCTCAACCATCACGCCATCTTCGTGCGGGTGCGCAGCGTCGACCAGTGGATGCTCATCTGCAACCTCTTCCTCCTGCTCGACGTCGCCTTCCTGCCCTTCGCCACCTCGGTCCTCACCCGGTCCCTGGAGTCCGGCCACGACGAGCGCACGGGCGCCGTCTTCTACGGGATGGTCATGGTGGTCGGCGGGTTGTTCTTCAACGCCCTGTGGCGGGCCTCCATCCGGGACCGTGGCCGCCTGCGAGCAGGGGTCTCCGAGGCGGAGGTGCGCTCCATGACCCGGCGCTTCGCGATGGGGCCGTGGCTCTACTCACTGGCCGCGCTGCTGGGGATGGTCAGCGCCTGGCTGAGCGTGGTCACCTACGTGGCCCTCATCGTCTTCTACATGGTCGGCCACCGGCCGCGGCGGGTCAGCCCAGCAGGAGGCTGAGGGCGACGTACACGCCGGTGCCGCCGATGAGTGACAGCCCGATGGAGCGCCGCCACAGGTGCAGGCCCGCCGTCGCCCCGATCCCGGCGGCGGCCGGCAGCCAGCTCGACGGCGACAGGCTCACCCCACCCAGCGTGTAGGCCACCAGGACGATCATGACCCCCAGCGGCATCGCCCGGGACAGGAAGGCCAGCACCGCACTGTCCTGACGCCCGCGCAGCAGCACGAAGGGCACGATCCGGCACACGAAGGTGATGACGGCGACGACCACGACGGCGACTGCGATCTGCGAGTTGGTGAGCATCAGCTGTCCCTCCGCCCGGGCTCCGGCGCGCTCGCCCCGGGGCGGCGGCCGCGCCAGGCGTACAGCCCCACCAGGCCGACGGCGAGGATCACCAGCGCGGTCAGCAGTGCCGCCGAACCACCGATCGCCAGGCCGACCCCTCCGGCCACCAGCCCCACGCACAGCACCCCGATATCGGGGTGGTTGCGCCAGTTCTCAATGGCCAGGACCACGAACAGGGACGTGAGCACGAAAGCCGAGCAGCTCGATGCGCTCACCCACCACGGAGGCCAGCGCGGTGCCGGCCAGTGCCCCGACGGTCGTGCCCGACACCCAGGAGGCGTGGCTGATCGCCTCCACGCCCACCAGGTAGCGCCCGCTCATGGCCCGCCGGTCGCGCGCCGCCAGCAGCGCGTAGACCTCGTCGGTGATCGCGTGGACGGCGTAGAGGCGCGTGAGCGCCCTGCCCCGCACCCGCTCCAGGGGGAAGCCCAGCCCGTAGAAGACGTGCCGGCCCGAGACGAAACCGGTGGACAGGGCGATGGCCGCCAGCGGCTCGCCGGCACCGGCCAGCGGCACCAGCAGCATCTGCATGGTCCCGGAGTAGATGACCAGGCTCCACACCGGCGCCCACCACCAGGCCAGGCCCTCGGCGACCAGCAGCATCCCGGCCGCCAGCCCCAGCGTCACGTATCCGACGACGATGGGCACCGCGTCCCGGGCCGCATCGGCGAGGGTCTGCATCCGCCGAGCCGACGGCGCTCCTGCCTCTTCGGCCCCGGAAGGCGGCGGGGTGGTGTCGGACTCAGTCACGCGGGCCGCGACCGTCGTCCTGCGCGCGCTGCCCGGACCGGCGAGCCACGTGGCCGACGACGGCGACCATGATCGTGAGCACGCCCATGAGGATGAAGCGGCCCGAGAGGCCGTCGTCCATGACGTAGGTGGACAGGGCCTTGCCCAGGTCGGAGTGGGCCTGAAGCCGATTGACCGTGGGCCCCAGGATCGACTTGGTGACCCCCGGCATGAGGATGAAGGGCAGGCCGATGACTGTGCTGAGGGCGCCGACGACGAAGGCCCCCAGCGAGGAGCGAGAGATCATGAACAGGGCGGCGGCGCAGGCCGCGGTCCCGCCCAGGATCTCCAGCGCGCCCATCGGGGAGGCGGCCGAGGGCCAGGCCGAGGGGTTGCCGCCGGTCAGGGTGGCGGCGCCGTCGTGCACGAGGAACCAGGCCAGAGGAACAGGACGATGGCGACGAGCACCCCCGGCCCAGTGGGTCTCGACTCGCGAGCTCGGGGCGCTCAGTGCGCTGGCGCCCTTGAGGAGGATCGCGTCGTCCTCCTCCTCGGCACCGGTCATGGCCATGGCGGCCTGCCGGGCACGCGAACGGCCGCGCTCCTCCGGGTCGTCGCTCTGACCGGCGTCGGCGCTCGCGGACAGCCCCCGGGCGGCGGGGGCGGCTGCGAACCAGTCGGGCGTCTGCTGCGGGGAGGGGGCCGACGGCGAGGCTGCCGGGGTCGGGCGGTAGTCCCGGGCGCTCGTGGCGGCGGGGGCAGGCTGGGTAGAGGGGTCGCCTGGGTTGAGGGGGGCTCGCTCGGGTTGCGGTGCCGCCTGTGCCGGGGCGGGGGCCGGTGTGCTGGCAGGCACCGCGGGGCGGTCACTGGAGTGCTCGATGTACGGGGAGGCGGCGGCCCGGGGGCTGCTCCCAGCCCCGTGCCCATCCCTTCCGTTGAGGCGGTGGGGGCCGGGGTACCGGAGGAGAAGGCGGGGTGAGCGGAGGGCGCCGACCCGGTGGAACGCGCCGAGGGGGCGCTGGCGGCGGAGCCCGTCCGGGCCAGCTGAGCCGCGGGGTCGCCGGCCAGGACGGGGCCGAGGGGCGGTTGTCCGCCGCGGCGTTCACCGGCGCTGCCGCCTCCGGCTCGGCCGGTGACGTCGATGCGGGCACCGATGGCGCCGAGGTCGCTGACGGCGCTGACGCCGGCTCCTGCGGCTCGGACCCGGGCCGGCTCGGCGAGGCGGGCTCCGGCGAGTCCGCTGACGGGGCGGCCGGTGTCGTCACGGTCGCCGACGGCGCGGCGGGAGCCGCGAAGGCCGCCGAGACGGCGGGGGCCTCGATGGGCGCGAAGCCGTCATCGGTGTTATCGACGTCCTCAACGTCCTCAACGTCCTCGACGGCGGCTGCGTCGGCTGCTGCGGTCGTGTCGGCGGGCATCTGGGAGGCGGAGGCCGGCGGGACCGGCCTCCAGGGCTGCGCGGTGGGGGCTGTCGAGAAGGGCGCCGAGGCGGGCTCCGAGGCGGCGGCCGGCTGCGCAGCCTCCTCGGCAACGTCCTCAGAAGCTTCTCGGCACTGTCCTCGGACGTCCTCGTCGGCACCGGATGCCTGCTCGGCCTCGCCGGCCTCGTCGGATTCCGCGTCGTGCTCGCCGTCGAAGCCATCGATGTCGTCGATGCTGTCGACGTCGGTTGTCAGTGTCGTCCAGGCTGACGGCGGCATCCGCGGTGCTGGTTGCGGTGGAGGGGTCGGCGGGGTGGCCTCCGCGATCCCGTTCGAGGATCGGGCCGCACCGGTGGCCACCGAGACGGGTGCAGCCCTCACGGCCGGGGAGCCGGTCACGGGGTGGGGATCGCCAGGGGTCTCGGGGTGCGGTCGTCGTCCACGTCCTGGCCGGCGAGGTCATCGCCCTCGGCTGAGTCCTCGACTGTCCTCGACGTCGTCGAACGCCTCGAAGTCCTCAACCTCGATGCGGCCCTCCGACACTGAGGTGGTCTCGGCGGTCTCGGCGGTCTCGGTCACGGACGCGGGTCCCTGCGCGACCGCGGCCTCTGTGGTTGCAGGCGCGGTGGCGGCTGCCGTGGTCGGTCGGTCGGCCCGGCCGACTGAGGGGCTCGGCGCTGACCGTCGGGGCCGGCGCCTCGGTCTCGTCATCCACATCGTCCACCGGGGCGGGCGACGACGCCTCCGGGGCAGTAACAGCCGAGCCGGCGGAGACCGTGGAACCGGTGAGGACTGCCGCAGGGTTCAGGAGCCGTGGTCGTCGTGGCCTCGACGGCGACCGGTGTCTGTTCATCGTCCACCTCGTCGCCCACCTCGCCGGGCTCCGACGACGGCGGAATCGACGGCGGCATCCCGGCGGCCTCAGCGGTCCTGACCGCCGGCGCGACGGCCTCGTTGCTGCGCGTCACGGTTTCGGACGGCGTTGGAGCTGCCTGAGCGCCCGCGGCAGTGGTCTTGGTGGTCTCAGCGGACTCAGTGCCTGCGGCGGCCTGGCTCCCGGCCGCGGGGAAGGACGCCTGCTCGCGGAGGTTGAGGGTGTCGCCCCCGTCGTCAGTGGCCTCGGCCCCCTTCTCGCCGGCCCCGTCGTGGACTGCGTCATCGACCGTATCGACGGTATCGGCGTCGTTGGTGCCGGTGGCGGCGCGGCACCGGCCGCAGCGGCCTTGCCGGCCTGGGCGGCCGTTGCCTGAGGCGCGGGGGAGGAGGACTGGGAGACCCGGTTGGCCTTGCCGATGAAGCTCGCGAGGGAGGGCGAGGCGGCGGGCTGATCGGTCGGGTTGGCCGTCACCTCTTCTGAACGCTGGTCCGTGGCCTGTGTCCGCGCGGTGGGCGTCGACGTCGTTGGGGAGGACGGGGCGGCGTCGTCGGAGGCGAGGGGCGCCTGCGGCGTGGTGCGGTCTGTGTTGTCGGTGCTCACGAGGTCTCCTTACGCATGCACACGGTAGTAGGAGGGGGATGCCGGATGGGGCCGGTCATCTCCAGGACACGAATTCGGGCATGGGCCCCTCAGACGCCGGAACGCAGCCTGGCCAGCGCGTTGGCACGGCCCTGCCGGCGAGCCACATGTGCTCCCCAGCCGATCGCCATGAGCTCGATGCCGATGGCAGTGAGCACGACGGCGTTCGGGCCGTGCGGCAGGAGCCTGGAGACCAGGTGGCCGCCAGGGATCATACCGTTACTGAGCGTGGGCACCGCCGCAAGCACGAGAACCGGGCCGATGACGCGCGCACCGAGGGTGGAGCGGGCCGTCGAGGCGCCGGCCGCGGCCAGGGCCAGGAGGGAGACGAGGACGGCTGCGACCAGCAGCGGCCCGGTCTGGACACCGGGGGCGACTGCCCGCAGGTAGGTGCGGGGCAGCAGGAAGGCCGCCAGCGCCAGCCCGGCGATGACCCAGGGCAGGGACAGGAGGTGGTCGCGGCGGCGCGAGGGCGGCGGCGTCGGAGTGGAGCCCACGGTCCGGTCGGCCTCGGTGAGGCGGAAGGCGGCGTGCCCCTGGGCCTGGCCGGCGCGGCGGGCCTGGCGCATCCCCCAGGAGCCACCCAGCCACAGGCCCGCCAGGGTGAGCATGAAACCGGTGCTGACGAGCCGCTGCAGCCAGGGCTCAGTCAAGGAGGCCGCGTGAATGGGGGCCAGGAAGACCATCGACTGGGCGGTCAGCGCGGTCAGTCCGGTGACGAGCGCGCCCAGCGAGGAGCGGCTGGCGAACAGCACGGCGGCGGCGGCGGACAGCAGCAGGAGGGCGCCGAGCAGCAGGCCGGTGCGCAGGATCGAGGTCTGGTCGGCGGCCAGGCCCAGCAGGGCGGAGGCGCCCAGGGAGAAGAGGACTCCGACGACGGCGGTGAGCACGTAGTCGGGGCGGCGACTGCGCGGTGGCCGACCCGATGCGCCAGGGGTCGCGGGCGGCGGGCCGGAGCCCGGTGCGTCATGGGAGGGGGAGTCACTCACCTGATCGAGTCTAGGGGGTGCGCTCGCCTCGTGCTGGTTTCCTCGGGATACGGGGCCAGGGGGCGCCTGAGGGCGTCTGTGGCCGGCGATGACCGTGGTGTGCCACAGTGGGGGCGTGGTGCGAATGTCTGTGGGGATCGGTTCGTCGGAGCCCAGGGGCCCAGGGGGCCCGGGAGGCCCCTGGCGCGGGGCGTGACGGGCCGCCCCGGAACGCCGACCGACGGGTTGATTATCGGTGGGGCCGGCGCAGGTGCGCGGGCCGGGTCGCCCGCCGACGGCGCCCCCTCGCCCGAGGATCCCGCGCTGGAGGCGCTCAGGGCCGTGGCCGCCGATGAGCGGGTGCGCGCCGCCGAGGCCGCGGTGCGTGAGGCCTGCTCCGAGCTGCGCTGGAACGAGGCCCTGCGGCGCCGGTGGCGCGAGGCCCGCGCCGAGGCCGCGATCCGGGGCGCCATCGCCTCGGGCGGCGTCGAGGGCGCGGTGGTCTCCGCTGAGGTCCTGCGCGAGCAGGTGGTCGCCGGCTCCCTCACCCAGGCCGCCACCGGAGACCCGGGCCTGGACGCCGTGGCCGGGCTGTGGCGCGCCGGGACCCGCCTGGTCGGCTGGATGCCGGACCTGGTGGGCCGGGGACGGCCGGTGGTGCCCCCGGCGCGCTCGCTGCTGGCGGCGCTGCACCGCGACGTCGTCGGCCCCCTGGCGGCCGGCGGCCGGGTGGGCCTGGAGGAGGTCGGTGTGCCGCGCGCCCGGGCAGGCGCCCGCCCGCGAGGGCGGTCCGGGGTCGCGCCGCAGGGCGAGGAGCTGGCGGCGAGGCTGGCGGGACTGGTCGATCTCATCGAGGGCGCCGCAGGCGCCGGCGCTGGTGCGGGCGGCCATCGTGCACGCCGAGATGCTGGCGGCCCGCCCCTTCACCGCCGGGAACGCCGCGGTGGGGCGTCTGCTCGTGCGTCACCTCCTGGTGCGTGACGGGCTCGAGCCGACCGGCACGGCCGTCACCGACCTCTACCCCGGGCGGGTGCCGGCGGCCTACGCCGAGGCCGCCGGGGCCTACGCCTCGGGCACCATGGACGGGGTGGTGGCCTGGGTGGTGTGGCAGGCCGAGGCGGTGCTCGCGGGCGTTCAGGAGGCCCAGCGCCTGTGCCGGGCGGTGCAGGCCGGCACCTGGCGGGCCGGGTGAGTCGGGCCGCCCAGGTGAGCCAGGCTCACCCCTGCTTGAGCCCGGCCGGAGGACTCAGAGGCCGCGGGCGCCGCGCGGGCGGCGTCGGGCCATGAGCCAGGCAGCGGTGCCCCCGACGGCCAGCACGCCGGCCACGTGGGCGATGACCGAGGCCCGGGTCGACAGGCTCGGCGGCTCCCAGCGCGGCCGCAGCCGCACCGGGCGGGCGAAGTCGCGCACCGGCCAGTCCCGCTCCTGCGCCAGGCGCCGCAGGTCCCGGTCGGGGTTGACGGCGACCGGATGGCCGACGGCGCTGAGCATCGGCTCATCGGAGATGGAGTCGGAGTAGGCCCAGCACCGGGCCGGGTCGATGCCGTGGGCGGCGGCGTCCTCGTGCAGCGCCACCACCTTCTCCGAGTGCAGCATGGAGCGGGAGATGCGCCCGGTGAACAGACCGTCCTCGCCGACCTCCATGTGGGTGGCCACCGCCCGGTCGGCCCCGACGAGGCGGGCGATGGGGGCGACCATCTCGGAGATGGAGGCCGAGACCACCACGACGTCGTGCCCGGCCCGGCGGTGGCCCTCAATGAGGTCGAGGGCCTCGGCGTAGACGGCCGGCTCGATCGCCGTGGTCAGGGCGCCCTCGACGACCTCCACCAGGTCCCGGCGGCTGATGCCGGCCGACACGAGGGCCAGGTGCTCCATGAGGCTGCTGGAGCGCTGGGTGCCGGCGCCCACCAGGAGGTAGGGGATCTGGGCGATGAGCCCGTAGGCCAGGGCGCGGGAGGAGATGAGGCCGCTGCGCCGCATCGGGGTCCCCAGCGCCCAGGTCGACGACGTCGCCAGGATCGTCTTGTCCAGGTCGAAGTAGGCCGCCGCACGGTGCCCGGCGGGGGCCGGCCCGGCAGGCAGGGAGCTCCGGCGCAGCCGGTGGGGCGGTCGGTGCCGTCACCGGGGACGTCGCCGGCAGTCGGGAGGGGGCGCTTGCGCGGTCCTGCGCGCTCATGGACCCATCTCATCACGAGGGGAGCTCCGGTGTCAGGCGTGTGAGCCCCTCGGTTGCCTGCGTCGTCGCCGAGGCTGCCGCGCTGGGCGGCCCCAGGCCACGGTGAGGCGCGGTGGGACGCGGTGGGCGCGGGGCCACAGGCGCGTTTTTGCGCCCCTCCTCCACAGGGCCGACGACGTCGCTGGGCGCAGCCGCGGGCGGGCCCGCACCCTGGTGGAGGGCCGCCGGCGGCGGCGCCGCCGTACCGCCGTACCGCTCGTGCGGGGCTACCGGCCGGGGAGCCGGGAGACGGCTGTGGCAACGGTCGTGGCAACGGCCGGCCGTGGGCAGGACCGGGGAGACAGTGAGGGAGACCGAAAGGAGAGGGCGATGCCGGTGGAGATGCCTGTGAGGCAGACGCCCGTTCCCGCGGGGGACGGCGCATGGCAGCCGGGGCAGCTGCAGCTGCCTGGGACATCGGCGCAGTCGGAGGAGACGCTGACCATCCCGGCAGTGGCGGCGTCCAGGGGCGCGGCGGCTCCAGAGCCGGAGGAGAAGGACCCGACGTCGAGGGCACGGAAGGGACCCAGGGCGAGGCAGGCCACCGGGGTCAGACCGGCGACGGGGCGCAGGCCGGTGTGGGACGGCCGAGACGTCTCCTTCCCTCCCCTGAGGCCCTCCGCCGGTGAGCCTGCGCAGTCCGGTGCTGAGACCCAGCCGGGGGAGAGGAAGGATCCCGGGGCAGCGCGCTCAGGGGCGCCCCGCCCAGGTCCTGGCCGTCACCGGCGCCCGCGGGGGCCTGGGGGCCAGCGTCCTGCTGCTGCACCTGGCGTGGGCGCTGGGCCGCGCGGGCAGACGGGTGGCGATGATGGACCTCGACCCCACCGGCGGCCTGGACCTCCTGTGCGGGCAGAGCGTCCTGACCGGGCTGCGCTGGGCGGACCTGCCGGCCGAGGAGTCGGCCTTCCGGCCCGGCCACCTCGTCGGGGCCCTGCCCGTGTGGCACGCCATGCCGGTCCTCACCGGGGATGTGCGCGGAGGCCCCCTGCCGTGCGCGGCGGCGGTCCTGGAGGCCATGCGGGCCGAGCACGACGTCGTGCTGGTGGACCTGCCCGCAGGGCGTCCCCCGCCGCCGGGCGCCGGGGTCCTCATCGTCACCGGGCTCGACCTGCGCTCGGCCGTCGCCGCCGAGAGCATCGCCTCGCGACTGCGGGGCACGGCGCCCGCCGCTGTCGTGGCCGCCGATGCTGAAGCCGCCGCGGCCGCCGACGCCGCTGCTGGGGTGCCGGTCTGGCTCGTGGCGCGCCAGGTGGGTGAGGACGTCCTCGCCGAGGACCTCGAGCTCATCACCGGCTGCCCGGTCCTGGGGCAGGTGCCCACCGACCGGGTCCTGGCCAAGCGGCTGGCCCTCGGGGAGGACCCGGTGCGGTCCCGCTCGGCCCTCCGGCGCGCCGCGAGCGCCCTGGCCCGCGAGCTGCTGCCCCGGCTCGCCGACGCCGCAGCGTCGGAGACCCGCACAACGAACCAGTTGGCGAATCAGTCGGCGAGCCGGCCAACGAGCCAGTCAGTGAATCAGTCAGGCGATCAGTCCAGGAGGCAGTCATGGTCCCGGTGAGTCCCGGTCAGCCGGGTGCCTCCGGCGGGGGTGGGGCAGACGGCCCCGAGCTCGCCCGTGTCCGCAGCGCCCTGGCTCGCGGCGTGGGCCTGGAGGAGGCCCTCAACGATGCCGCCGCCCCCGCCACCGGACAGGTGGGGATGGCGCGCCTGGGTCAGCGGGTGCGTGCCGACGTCGACGGCGCCGGGCCGATCCTCCAGCCCCTCATCGAGACCGAGGGCGTCACCGACGTCCTCGTCGGCGACGGGCGCACCTGGATCGACCGGGGGCGCGGCCTCGAACCGGTCCCCGCAGCCGCCATGGATGAGTCCGAGGTGCGGGCCCTGGCCGTGCGCATGGCCGCCTCCGCGCACAAGCGCCTCGACGACGCCTGCCCCGTCGTCGACGCCACCCTGCCCGGCGGCACCCGACTCAACGCGGTGCTGCCGCCCCTGAGCGCCGATGGCACTCTCATCAGTCTGCGCACCAGCGCCGCCGCGGCTTCACCCTGGACGAGCTGACCGCCGCCGGCACGATCGCCCCCGGCCTGGACGAGGTCCTGGCCGCCCTCGTGACCGGCCGCGCCAGCTGTCTGGTCACCGGCGCCACCGGCACCGGCAAGACCACCCTCCTGGCCGCCCTGCTCTCACTCGTCCCGGCCACCGAGCGCATCGTGTGCATCGAGGAGGCCAGCGAGCTGCGCCCCGCCACCCCCACGTCGTCCACCTCCAGGAGCGCGGCGCCAACGTCCAGGGCGTCGGGGCGGTCGCCATGACCTCCCTGGTGCGCACCGCCCTGCGCATGCGGCCCGACCGGATCGTGCTGGGAGAGTGCCGCGGCCCCGAGGTGCGCGATGTCCTCACCGCCCTCAACACCGGCCACGAGGGCGGCTGGGCCACCCTCACGCCAACTCGCCCGCCGACGTCCCCGCCCGCCTGACCGCCCTGGGGGGCGCTCGCGGGACTCGACGAGGCGGCCGTCGCCGCCCAGGCGGCCAGCGCCCTCGACGCCGTCGTCCACCTGCGCCGGCAGGCTGGCACCACGGGGCACGCCGGTACGTCGCCTCCATCGGCGTGCTGCGGCGCGAGGGTGAGCCCGGCCGGAGCGGTGCTCATCTGCGAGAGGCCCTGCACGTGACGGGCGACGGCCGCCTCAGACCCGGCCCGGCCGTATCAGCGCTGCGGGAGCGGATCGGCCCCGAGGTCCCCTGGCCCGCACCGGCCTTGACGGACTGCCCGGGGCGGGGAGAGGAGACCGGTATGACGGGCGCGACCAGCTGGGTGGGCGTGGCCTGCGTGACGGGCACGGCCGCGATCCCACCCCGGCAGCCCACCTGGCCGGGCTGGTGGGTGGGACGGCGGGAGGCCCGGTGCCGGGCGCCTGGATCGCGGCGGTCCTGGTCGCCCTGGCCGCCGCCGTGCTCCTGCTGCCGGCCCGCCGCGGCCTGCCCCGCGGCTGGACCACGGGCACCCCGCGGCCCAGGCACGCCCGACGATGCGGCGAGGCGGCGCTCGACGCGCTGCGCTCCCGACGCACCGGGGCACCCAGAACCGGACCTCGGGCTGCTGCTCACCGAGGTCGCCAGCCTCCTGCGCGCCCGGCGCGACCCCGCAGCGGGCCTGGACGCGCGCCTGCCGGGCGTGCCCGGCCTCACCGAGGGCGCCGAGCCCGACGAGGACGGCGTCCCGCCCGTGCTGCGCGCTCGCGGACCTCCAGCACGACTCGTGGCTGCCCCGATGGGAGCGAGGGGCGCCTGCGCTGGCACCCGCCCCCCGCGGCGGCGGGCCCGGCAGAGGCGGGCCACCGCCGCCGGGTGCCGGGCGCCGTCGCCTCCTGCCGACTGTCGACCGCCCTGGGGCGCCCCCTAGCCGACATCCTCCAGACCGTGGCCGGCGGGGTGGCCGAGTCCGGTCGCGCCGAGGGCCTCCCGCCGGGCCGCCTGGCCCGGCCCCCGCAGCACCGCCCGGCTCCTGGCCTGCCTGCCCGTGGTCGGCCTGGGGCTGGGGATGCTCGTGGGCGCCGACCCCGCCTCCCTCCTGCTCGACGGCGGACTCGGCAGCGCCGTAGGGGCGCTGGGCATCGGGCTCATGGTCGTGGGGCACCTGGTGACCAGGCGCCTCATCCGCGCCGCGACCGCTGAGGGCGACGTCGTCGATGAGGCCCTGGTCCTGGACCTGGCCGCCGCCGCCCTGAGTGCCGGGGCCTCAGTGCCCGGGGTGCTCACCGCCCTTAGGGTGCGGCCCTGGAGGAGGAGGGCGCCGGCGTCGTGGGACGGGCCCTGCTGCTGGGCGCCCCGTGGGAGGAGGCCTGGCAGGCGCCCGAGGACGAGCAGTGGAGGCGCGGCGATCCCGCCTGGAGTCCTGCCTGCGCCCCGGCTGGGAGGACGGGGCCTCACCGGCCGCCCTCCTGGCGGCGACGGCGGCGAGCCTGCGCGCGGGGAGGCACGCCCGCGACGAGGCCGCCGAGCGCCTGGCGGTGCGCCTGGTCCTACCGCTGGGCGCCTGCCACCTGCCGGCCTTCGTCATCCTGGGGATCGCGCCGGTCGTCGCCTCGGTCGGCATGAGCATGCTCCAGCGGGTGAAGGCGCCCCGTCCGAGGCACGCTCAGCAGGGTACTCCTGCCCTCTTGGGTGCGCGGACCCCGGCGGCCTGGCACGATGGGGGCATGGCACTGTCGAAGAAGCTGCTGAGCCGCGACGAGGTCGTGGTGCGGCACTGCACACCCACATCAAGGTCCTCCTGTGGCGGTTCGTCGTCGAGATCCTCCTGCTCGTGGTCGGCGTCGTCGCCTCGGTCATGGCCCCCACCACCTGGCAGCCCTGGGGCATCCTGGCGATCTGGGTGGCGATCCTCGTCGTGAGCGTCCCCCTGCTGCTCCTGCCCTGGCTGCAGTGGTACATGCGCACCTACACCATCACCACCAAGCGCATCATCACCCGCTCCGGCATCGTCAGCCGCGTCGGCCACGACCTGCCCCTGACCCGGATCTCCGACATCCAGCTGGACAAGGACGTCGCCGACCGTTTCTTCGGCTGCGGCACGCTGGCCCTGCAGACCTCCGCCGATGACCCGCTCCTGCTGCACGACGTCCCCCACGTGGAGACGGTCCAGGTCGAGATCTCCAACCTGATCTTCAACGACACCCAGGGCGCCATCGACGCCGACCCCCGCAGCTGAGCGGCACCGAGGCGCAGATACGGGGCGTCGATACGCAGACAAGACGGCGGCCGCCGGTCCCCCAGTGAGGGAGCCGGCGGCCGCCGTCTGAAATCGTGGTGATCGGGTCAGTCGAGGGTCTCGACGACGCCGACCGCCTGGGCCACACCGGTCAGGGTGGCGGCGATGCGCACGGCCTCCCAGACCTGCTCGGTGCTCAGGCCCTCGCCGCGCACCGTGGCCTCGTGGGCGGTCACGCACTTCTCGCAGCCGTTGATGGTGGACGGCCAGGCTCCACAGCTCGAAGTCGACCTTCTCCACGCCACCGGAGGTGCCGATGATGTTCATGCGCAGGCCCATGCGCTCGTTCTCGTAGGCCGAGCCCAGGAAGTGGCGCGTGCGGTAGGCGACGTTGTTCATCGCCATGATGGAGGCGGCGCCCAGGGCGGCGCTGATGGCCTCCTCGGACAGGTGGGTGCGGGCGTCCTCCATGACCTGGACCAGCACGGACTCGTTGCGGGTCGCGGCGGCCGCGGCCACGAAGGTGCCCCACTGCTGCTGCTCGGTCAGCGAGGAGGAGCAGGACAGGGTGGACAGGTTCAGGGAGAGGTCCTTGGCCCACTCGGGCAGGGCGGAGCGCAGGTTGTCGATGCTCATGGGTTCTCGTTTCGTCGTCGTTCAGGTGGTGAGGTCAGGGGACGGGGCGGTGGCCCGTCAGCCCATCTGGCCCAGGGCGTCGATGGTGGCGGCGCCGGCCTGCCAGTTGCAGGCACACAGCTCGTCGGACTGGAGGGCGTCGAGCTGGCGCAGGACCTCCTCGGTGTTGCGGCCCACAGGGTCGGCGGTCACGGAGACCGACTGGATGACGTTGTGGGGGTCGATGATGAAGGTGGCGCGGTCGGCCTCACCGGTGGCGCGCTTGATGCCCAGGGCCTCGGTGAGCTCGCGGTTCAGGGTCGCTGGCCATGGGGAAGGGCAGGGTCCTGGAGCTTGTCGTGGCTGCGGCGCCGGGCGTAGTGGGTGTACTCGTTGTCCACCGAGACGCCCACGACCTCGCAGTCGCGGTCGCTTGAAGTCCTGGTAGAGGTCGCCGAAGCGCGCGATCTCAGTGGGGCACACGAAGGTGAAGTCCTTGGGCCAGAAGAAGACGACGCGCCAGGTGCCGGCGGGGACCTGGGAGGAGACGGTGGTGAAGTAGTCCTCGGGCTTGCTGGCCTCAACCTCCTTGAGGTTGCCGGGGAACGACGGCGGTGAGCTCGTAGGGCGGGGAACTGGTCTCCGATGGGTGAGAACGGCCATGGGTGCCTCCTGAATGATGCGAATCGCGGTGCGAGTTGGTGCGGGTCTGGGTCTGGCCTGCAGCACCGGCGGAGTGGGGCCGGTGCGGGCGGCTCCGTCGGTCCAACCGTAAGGCGCCAGCCTCATAGGCGCAACTAAACCATCTCCTATTTTTAAGAAGGTGTACCTTATCTGGTGACGCCGTGGTGACAGCCGCGGTGACCCGGCCGGAGCCCGGCTGCTCCGCCCGCTCGGTCGGAATGAGTCACCGTCCGCGGTGTGTCACCGCGCCCACTGTTGCCCCACTGTCGCCGCACCCCCGCGCAACCAGGTCAGGAGAAGCCATGAGTCCTCGTCTCAGCCGGATCAGCGTCCTCGAGCAGGTTCCCTCTCTTCGAGGAGGAGACGTTCGCCGAACCCTGGGGACCTCGTCCGCCTGGGGCGCGGCCTGGAGAGTCCGGCTACCACCGCCTCTGGCTGGCCGAGCACCACAGCACCGGCTCCTTCCTGTCCTCGGCGCCCGACCCTGCTCACGATGCACATCCTGGACGCCACCGACCGTATCCGGGTGGGCTCGGGCGGCGTCATGGCCATGCACTACGGCTCGCTCCAGATGGCCGAGCGCTTCGCCACCCTGGCCACCCTCCACCCCGGCCGCGTCGACATGGGCCTGGGCCGCGCCCCCGGTAGGGGACATGCGTGCGGCCGCGGCCCTCAACCAGGGCCGCGTCATCGACCCCTGACGCCATCAACGCCCTCATCGAGGAGACGGTCGCCCTCCTGCGCGACGAGCTTCCCGCCACCCACCCCTACGCCTCTGTCGAGGTCCGCCCCTCCCGGCCCAGATGCCGGAGGTCTGGCTCCTGGGCTCCTCGGGCCAGTCGGCCGCCTGGGCCGGCGTCCACGACCTCAACTACGCCTACGCCCAGTTCTTCACCGGCCGTCAGCAGGTCGAGATCACGAACCACTACCGCGCCCACCTCCCCGAGGGGCCCGGCCGCGGCTCCATCCACGGGGGCCAGACCCTCTCCGCCCTGTGCGTCAGCGCCGCCGCCACCCGCGAGGAGGCCCGCGAGCAGGCCCTCGTGGCCGCCGACGCCCGCTTCAGCCTGCGCACCGGCCGCCCCATGCGCTTCCGCGACCCGGCCACCCTCGACGCCGCCTACCGCGCCGAGGTCGAGCGCTACCTCGAGCGCGACACCGCCATCATCGTGGGCACCTACGACGAGGTCGCCCAGGCCCTGTCCTCCTTCGCCGAGAACCACGGCACCGAGGAGGTCATGCTCATCAGCTACATCGACGACGTCGAGGTCAAGACCCGCCAGTACGCCGAGCTCGCCGCCCGTCTCCTGTGAGCCGGTGGGGAGCCCTGGGCCCGGCGCTCTCCCGTGCGGCGGGGCTCCGGAGATGAGTGGCGCCCCGCGTTACGGTCGGTTCCATGAGCCCCTGCGAGCGCCCGGTCCGCCTCTGAGTCCTCCTCCTCCCGCCTCCGGCGGCCACGCCCGAGCAGGCGGCGAGCCTGCGGGCGGACCTGGCCGACTCCGGCTGGGGCGTGAGGCGGTGGCCGCCCTCCTGGGGAGGTCGCCGACGCCGCCCCTGCGCCGCGAGATCCGCCTGCCCGCCCTGCGAGCCGTGCGCGCCGCCCTGGCCGCGGGCCGCCCCCTCGCCCGTGGCCGTCCTGACCGCCCTGTTCATGCTCGGCGAGTCCGGTCCCCGCCACCGCCCTCGACGCCGCCCTGCCCTCGCACGACGGCGGCGGGGCCGCCGCCATCGGCCTGGTCGGCGAGCCCGGCGAGACCGGGTGCGTCCGTGCCCTGGTCGACCTGCGCCCCCACGAGGCCGTCGACGACGCCGGCGAGGTCCGCTGGTGGGTGGCCTCCGACCTGGGCGAGCTCGTCACCGGCCGGGCCCTGGCCCCGATCACGTCCTGGGCGTCGGCGGCGCCGGCCTCACCCTGGCGGGCTGACCCCGCGCACGCCCGTGCGCACCGCCCTGGACCTGGGCTGCGGCTGCGGCATCCAGACCCTCTACCTGCTGCGTCACGCCGAGCACGTGGTGGCCACCGACATCTCCGCGCGCGCCCTGGCCTTTCACCGCCTTCAACGCGGCCCTGGCCGGCGTGAGCGTCACCGGTGCCCCAGGCGCCGGCGCTGACTCGACGTCGGCCCCGACTCAGGCCGACGCCGCCTCGAGACCGCTCCGGGCGCCGGCCGCCTGGAGCTCCTGCGCGGCTCCCTCCTGGAGCCGGTGGCCGACCGCCGCTTTCGACCTCATCGCCTCCAACCCCGCCCTTCGTCCTCACTCCCGCCGGCGGTGCGCGAGGCCGGCCTGCCCCTCATGGAGTACCGCGACGCCGGCGGCCCCATCCTGCCGGGGCTCGTCGCCGGGCTCGGTGAGCACCTCGAGCCCAGGGGCGAGCGCCGTCATGCTCGAGCAGCTGGGAGCACCGTGGCGCCGGCTCGTGGCGCGACGCCGTGGCCGCCTGGCTCCCCGAGGGGCTCGACGCCTGGATCATGAGCGCGAGCTCCAGGACCCGGTGGAGTACGCCACCATGTGGCTGCGCGACGGCGGCCTGACCCCCGAGCGCGACCGGGGCCTTCGACGCCGCCCCTGGAGGCGTGGATCGACGACTTCGAGGCCCGCGACGTGCGGGGCGTCGGCTTCGGCTACCTCATCGTCCACCGTCCCCGGCGCCCCGCGAGCCCTGGCGCCTCCTGGAGGAGTGACCACCTCCGGACAGGGGTCCTGGGGCCGCATGTCGCCGAGGTGCTGGAGGTGCGCGAGCGCCTCGCCGGCCTCGACGACGACGCCGTCGCCGACCTGTGCCCGCTCCTGGCTCCCCGATGTCACCGAGGGCGTCACCTCATTCGGGTGCCGCCGAGCCCACGGTCATCCTGCTGCGTCAGGGCGGAGGGCTGGGGCGTACTCTGCAGGCCTCCACGGCGGTGTCGCCCCTGGCCGGGGTGGCCGACGGCGAGCTGAGCGTCGGGCAGGTCGCCTCCGCGGTCGCCGCCCTCAGTGAGCTGAACGCTGCCGACGCGGCTCGCGCTGCGCGCGGAGATGGTTGAGGCGGCCCGTCATCTCCTGACCACAGGATTCCTGCGTCCCAGGAAAGTGACGACGGACTGAATGGGGCTGTGAGGGAAATGAGATGACGGCGAACGCCCGGTGGGTATGATTCCGTTCTGAGATATTTGCGGGTTTGTTGTTGTCTTTCCTCTATTGTCGTGACGCCCTCCGTCATCAATGAGATACAACTGAAACCCGCTCCGTTCCGCGTCATTTCAGGGAAAGTGTCTGCGGCGTGCAATGATGCGCGATTGTTGCCCCGTGAGCCGATTCTGAGGTGTTGAGGAAGAGGTCGGATGACCTACATTCCTCGGCAGTCACAGTTTGTCGTGCGCTCCCCGCGCACCCATCC